>Ga0078972_1001420_pt1 | contig 89534 bp, 68 predicted proteins | sample YelNatPaOPGAMG01_FD_67568 | JGI IMG/M metagenome (GOLD analysis project Ga0078972, IMG submission 67568) | Hot spring thermophilic microbial communities from Obsidian Pool, Yellowstone National Park, USA - OP-RAMG-01 (SPADES assembly) (version 2) | ecosystem: Environmental > Aquatic > Thermal... | reverse complement strand
TGACCCTTATGCCAGAGCGAATGCTTGATTGCATTTTAAAATCAATCAGTTAACTTTCACAAAATGTGTGAGTTAACATTCTGGAATATAAAGCTTTTCAGGTGTTCGCTCTGGATTCAGGTTGAAAGAGATTGCTTATATTATGGCCAAGAGAAAAGCAAAGAATACGGCGATACGATACAGTTTACTTTTTTCCTTTTTGTTGCATGCCCTTTTTTTTCTGGTTTTGGGGCTGATGGTCCAATCCCGCTCTTTTGATCTTCCGATCGAGGTAGAGCTGAAAGATCTGCCTCTAGAGGAGGATAGCCAGCTTAAAAACCAGGTTGTGCAAGACCTTCCCCGGCCATATTTACCCATCAAGCCGCCTTTGCCTCAGAGCCAAGAAGCAGCTAGAGGCAAACTTGCGGCTCCGCTTATGTCAGCCCCTCTTTTCTCGGCTAGCTCAATTCGTCCGCTTCCGACCTCGGCAGCAGCATCCAGGGCCGTGGAAAAGATCTCCGCTCCCCTGCCACCTGATTCTGCCCAGCGCTCTGTGGGCAGCAATTTCGGTGGGTCGGGATTTGGCTATTCTTCGGGACAGTCTGGCCGCGGATCAGCCTTTGGCCAAATAAAACCAATCCCCTTGCCCCAGATTCCGCTTCGGACCGCGGCTGCCTATGAGCAGCCTGATCAGACCATAGCCTATCGGCACCTGATCCACCAGCACATAAACCGCTACAAACGGTTTCCACCCTTGGCTGTCAGACAGGGCTGGGAGGGAAGTGTTGGTCTTAGATTTTTACTTCATCGCAATGGGCAGGTGGAGGAAATTCAGGTAATTAAAAGCTCAAAGATCGCCATTCTCGATGAAGCGGCTGTGGCTGCAGTCAAAAGCGGCAGCCCCTTTCCTCCTTTTCCCAACAGTATTACTGACCCATCTCTCTGGTTTGAGGTAACCTTGAGTTTTGAGCTGCGGGGACGCTACGGCCTAATGTGAGATTGGGTAATGGGAAAAGCATTGGATTTATCTATGCCTTCACACCTCGCTTTCACACTCCATGGTATCTTTCACTCTATTACTACACTTTTGCAGAACTCTCCCCATGCCTTGAACTTCTTGAAAATTATCTTTCATACCAAACCCACTAAAATCGAGGGGTCAGAGAAAAAGTGCCAAAGCATAGTCTATTATAACCTACACTTTTGCAGAACTCTCCCCATGCCTTGAAATCCTTGAAAATTATCTTTCATACCAAACCCACTAAAATCGAGGGGTCAGAGAAAAAGTGCCAAAGCATAGTCTATTACAACCTAATCATCAAGATCATATAGTCATAATAGCTGGTAGTCATGTATAGCTGGGAAGCCTCTGATTTATTTATATTCTATTGCTTATAGTCAATAATCATAGTAAAATAGAACAAAGTTACTTCTGACCCGATAGTGGTTAATCCAAGGATTATCCCTAAGCGGTTCTTTCGATAAGTAAATATACATTTGAAATAATTATCCTGGCCAAGATGTTATAACCATTATGGTTAGTAACCAATATGGTTAGTCGCTTAGCATCAAGGTATCAAGGTAACATAGTGCTTCCCCTGGTTGTTGGGGAAAGTTTAGAGTAATTGCTAGGCAGAGAGAGTAGCTCAGACGGTGGTGCAGGATATAGAAGATACTGAGCTGATTACATAATTGCCAGACGGAGAGGGGCTGACAGGGCCCCGCACTGTCAGGATAAGCCACTTAAGCCCGTAATTGCCAAGTGGGAGAGAGAGCTTAGAGTGATCTCCAGGTGGGGGATGCCGTATGAAATGCCCATATTGTAAGTCCGCGGAAAGTAAGGTGCTGGACTCTCGGGATAGTGAGGGAGGGTTTTCGGTCCGCAGGCGGAGGGAATGTCTTGGCTGTAGTCGAAGGTTTACCACCTACGAGCGGCTGGAGGATGTGCCTTGCATGGTGATCAAAAAGGATAATCGCCGCGAACCCTTTGACCGAAACAAGCTGTTGAATGGACTAATCAAGGCGTGTGAAAAAAGGCCGATAAGTCTCTATGTTCTGGAAGGGTTCGTGAACCAGATCGAGGAGAAGGTTCAAGATCTTAGCGGGAAAGAGATCAAAAGTAGTGAACTTGGTGAGATGGTTATGAATTGGCTATACCATCTGGACGAAATTGCCTATGTTCGGTTTGCTTCAGTATATCGGCAGTTTAAGGATATCGAGCAATTCATGAGGGAGCTTCGGGAAATCTCGAATCATAGAATTTCTGAAAATCAGGTGGAATAGCAGAAGCTAAGCCAAACCAGCAAGAAGAGCAAACTAGCCAGAAGAGAAAGAATGGAAGACAAGAGAGAGCAAGATCTTTCTTGCTAAAAAATAAAATAGAATAGCAATGGGCAGGTTATAGGGGCTAAGGGCAGGTTATAGGGGCTAAGAGGAACGAACAAAGTATGAAGGTCCGAGCGCATCTATTCATTTCAGGGATAGTGCAGGGAGTATTTTTTCGCTACGCTACTAAAACAGAAGCTACTCGTCTGGGGGTAGTAGGGTGGGTGAAAAATTTGAGTGATGGTCGGGTGGAAGTTGTGGCTGAGGGGGAAAAAGTTGATGTTGAAAGGCTTGTGGCCTGGTGTCATCGTGGTCCTGTTGGAGCTCGGGTAACCAAGGTTGAGGTCCAATGGGAAAATTACAGCGGCGAATACTCCTCCTTTTCGATTGCTTATTAGCACTTGTATTGTTATTAGCACTTGTATTGATACTATTATTGATACTATTATTGAATTGATACTATCCGAGACTTTTATTGATACTAAAACAAGACTTCCGAAACATCTTTCCTGCTAAAGCAGGAATTTAGTGGTTTTCTCGCCAAGTAAGTAAACACAATTGCGCAGCGGTCTGTGTCTTGATTTTCTCCCTCATAATATAAGAAGCCAGAATGTTAACCAAAATGTGCCGAAAGATAATATTGAGAGCCAGGCTGTGAAATAGTATTTGACAAGAACCTGTGAGCCATGATATAAATTACTAACTGTAAGTCAACTCGGGCGGGTAGCTCAGCGGGGGAGCATCGGCCTTACAAGCCGGGGGTCACAGGTTCGAATCCTGTTCCGCCCATATCGGATTGTCCGGGGCAATGTTAAGCTGGAAGTGGGCATTGGATAGGCGGTAATGCTGGAAGTGGACGGGGGGTGGATGCGGCCGAAAGAAGTGAATGGTGAATGCGGCCGAAAGCGGATGAGCGATGAGCGGATGATTTGGTGAATGCGGCCGAAATGCGAAAGCTAAAAATTTTAGATAAAACACAAAAACAAAAAATAAAACTATAGCTAGTGATTTAAAGAGCAAAAAAGGGGTCGTAGTTCAGTTTGGTTAGAACGCCGGCCTGTCACGCCGGAGGTCGCGAGTTCGAGCCTCGTCGGCCCCGCCATGAAAAATAAAGAGGTTAACCAGTTTGGTTAACCTCTTTTTGTTATTTGGCTGCTCTTTTACAAAGCATTACGGTGGTGGGCACGATCCATGTGATTTTGCCAGATGGCGGCACTTAAAGTGTTAATGACTTAAAGTGTTAATGAAAGAGAGAGATAATGATCAAGACCAAATCGGTTTACTACGACCCAATCGAGCCAGAAGATGGCCAGAGAATCCTGGTAATGCGCAGATGGCCTCGAGGCATTGGACGTAACAAGAACCGGATCGATCTGTGGATGAAGGAGGTAGGCCCCAGCAACGAGCTTCTGGATGACTGGAATAACCACAGGATAGATTTCGCAGAATATGAGCGAAGATACCTTGAGGAGATGAAATTTCAGGTGGATAAAATAGGTAAGCTAGCAGATTTGGCCAAAGAAGGACCTATTACCCTTCTGTGTAAAGAAAGAACCGATCAGGAGTGCCACCGCAGATTACTAAAGGAGCTGATTGAGAAATATTTAAAAACCAGCTCGTCTAATCCTTAAAACTCCTTAAAATAAAACATATAGGGATTTTCTTTCTCGCTCTTTTTCTAGCCAAAAACTATTCTCAGCCCCACCTAAAAGACTATTCTCAGTCACACCTAGTGGTCCTATAGCTAACACAGAGTGCACAATAATAATAAGGGCTGGACACACAAAATAATAAAGGCCGGACACAAGGTCTGCCCTACAATTGATTGGGTAATTGGATCTGCTCTCGCACTTAGCGAAAAAACCACCTAGCGAATAACGTAGCCGGACTTATTAGAGAATAAAAAAGAGCGGGCAACGGGATTCGAACCCGCGACTCCAAGCTTGGGAAGCTTGTACTCTACCGCTGAGTTATGCCCGCATTTTTCAGGTTGCATTATACGAGCAGGGCAGGCGGATGTCAAGAGAATTGTTCAGAGAGCAAATCAGAGCACGAATCTTTCTCAGCCTTCCCAAACCCTCTAATTTCTCACTTCTTGGCCATTGACATTCTGGTCCAGAGAAAGTATCATAATCATAAATATGACCACCTGGTCATATTACTCATATTTTTTTAAGCTATTACGTATTCTTAACCTATACTCATTCAAGTTTTTATTTAATTTTTTAAAGTTTTTATAGTAAACTAAATATAGAATTGAAATAAACTATAAATTTTTACCAAAATAGCTAATATAAAATTATGCCTGAAAAAACCAAAGTTGAAGCACTATAATTCAAGGAGAGATGGAAAATCAATGCTGGCGAAGCAGACCTTTTGGAACCTCCCCCAGGAGAAGCGGAAGAAAATTATCGACGTGGCCATCCAGGAGTTTGCCACCAAAGGGTACCAGAAGGCCAGTATCAATACTATGATCGCTAACCTTGGAATCGCCAAGGGTTCGATCTATCAGTACTTTTCCAATAAGGAAAGCCTGTTTCGCTATATCTTTGATTATGGCCTCCAGTTGATTAAAGATATGGTTCGCCAGGCAGAAAAGGATGTTTTGCCCGGCCAGGATACCTTCACTAAAATTCAGGCCTTTTTCTCTTCGGCCATTCAATTTGTAAAAAATTACCCGCTAATATTTCGTCTTTACTTGAGAACGATTTTTGAAAACGACCTGCCCCTCAAACAGGAGTTAGTTGAGCGGATTTATCTCTCTTCCTTAGGGTATCTGGTTCCCCTGCTGGAGGAGGGAAAGTCGCGGGGTGAGATCAGGACCGATTGCCAGCCTCATCTGGTGGCCTTCATGATTATGGCCCTCGTTGATCGGATTCTGCAATCATATCTTTGCGCTCATCCTGATCTTTTGGCTCATCCTGAGCCGGCTTATGCATCTTCTCCCTCATCATCTACATCACCATCTTCTCCTGGAGAGCCAAAAGTATCTTCTCATGGAAGGGAAGCGACTGGAAAACAAGCGATACCACCTTACCCTGCCTCTTCTGCTTTCTGGATCGGGCCAAAGGATCAGGAGCAGGACCTGGTGGCAGAACTGATTGATATATTGAAGCGGGGACTCATCGCCTCCCCGCAGTAAAGCCTTCCGCCATCGACACAAGAAGGAAGACCGGAGGCGGATTCAGGCAATGGAGCGGATAGATGCAGACAAATCATGATATAAGCACAAAATTTTCTTCTGATCTAACGGAGTCTTTTCTTGACCATAGGCCTTCCCTTGACCCAAGGCTTTTCCTTGATCCTGATCTTGAGCCTATATATGAAAAGGTCCTTATTGGGAAGCGGCTTTCGGCTGAAGATGGATTGACCCTGTATCAATCGAACAATCTTCTCGGCATAGGTTTTCTAGCTAACCTGGTCAGAGAGAGAATCAATGGCCAAGATGCCTACTATGTCTACAACCAGCATCTTAACTATACCAATATCTGCCGGAATGGGTGCAGTTTTTGCGCCTTCAGCCGCCGGGAAGGAGAAGAAGGCGCCTATACCATGTCCCTTGATGAGATCGCAGACAAGATCAGATCAAGGCTGGATGAGCCTATAACCGAGGTTCATATTGTCGGTGGCCTGAATGAAAAGCTTCCCTATAGCTATTATCTTGAGATGCTGGCCACTATCAAGAGAATTCGCCCTAAGGTCCATATTCAGGCCTTTACCGCGGTTGAAATCGCCTATTTGGCCGAGCTCTCTAACCAGAGCCCAGCCGAAACTCTGCTAGAATTGCAAGCTGCAGGTCTTGGTTCCCTACCAGGTGGGGGAGCCGAAATTTTCAGCTCCCGGGTTCGCCAGGTGGTCTGTCCGAAAAAACTGCCAGCTAATGAGTGGCTAGAGATCATGAGGGTTGCCCATCGGCTTGGGATCAGGAGCAATGCCACCATGCTTTACGGACACATTGAGACCCTGAAAGAGCGGGTAGAACACCTCTTGGCCCTGCGGCAGGTGCAGGATGAGTATGGAGGATTTTTGGCTTTCATCCCCCTGGCTTTTCACCCGCACAATACCAAACTTTCTTCCCTTAAGAAAACTAGCGGTTTTGATGATTTGAAAAACATTGCCGTCGCCCGCCTGCTCCTTGATAATTTCGCCCACATAAAACCTTTCTGGATCATGGTAACCCCAAAAATTGCCCAAATTGCCTTATCCTTTGGAGCAGATGACCTAGATGGCACGGTTATTGAAGAGCGCATCACCCACATGGCCGGAGGGGAAACTACCCAAGGGCTGCCACAGTCGGAGCTGATCCGCCTGATTCGGGAAGCTGGCCGCTGCCCCAAGCAGCGTGATACCCTCTACAACCTGATCAGCGAGGAGGGGGCAGAAGAAGCGCAAGGACACAATCCCAGTTTACAACCTGTTTCTAAAACCTGATCGAGGTGGGGGTAAAAATAGCCATGAGTGATAGCGCTTTCCTGCTGAAAAGCATTATCGACAAGGTAGTGGCCGATGTACGCCTTTTGCCGCAAGAGGCGGCTATGCTCTTTGAAGAGGTGGATCTTTTGACTTTGGGTGCTCTGGCTAACCTCAAGCGGCAGCGCCTGCACCCGGACAGAATAGTTACCTACATCGTTGACCGCAATATCAACTATACCAATATTTGTCTTTCAAAGTGCCGCTTTTGTGCCTTTTTCCGTGAGGAGGGAGCAGAGGGAAGCTATGTCATCTCCCGCGAGGAGCTGGCGAAAAAAATCGAAGAAACCCTGGAGCTTGGCGGCGTTCAGATTCTGCTCCAGGGCGGGCTTCATCCCGGCTTGAAGCTTGACTACTATCAGGAGCTTCTCGAATTTATCAAGTCCCGCTATCAGATTCACATTCACGGCTTTTCTCCACCGGAAATTATTCACTTTGCCCGGCTGAACAATCTGCCGGTTGAGACCGTTCTTGAGCGACTCTTGGCTGCCGGCCTTGACTCTATTCCCGGCGGCGGAGCAGAAATTTTGGTCGATCGGGTGCGCCGTGAGGTTTCCCCATGTAAATGCAGCAGCCGTGAATGGCTTGAGGTCATGCAAAAAGCCCACCAGCTTGGCTTAAAAACCACCGCCACCATGATGTTTGGGCATATCGAAACTTTGCCTGAGCGAATTGAGCATCTTAACCTGATTCGTCAACTCCAGGATAAAACCGGGGGATTTACCGCCTTTATCCCCTGGCCTTATCAGCCGGGCAATACCTCCCTGATCTCAAGACCGGCAGCCTCAGGGTTCGAATACCTTAAAACTTTGGCCATCTGCCGAATCTTTTTGGATAATATCCCCAATATTCAAGCCTCCTGGGTTACGCAAGGGGCCAAAGTTGCTCAGATTGCCTTGAATTTCGGGGCTAATGATCTTGGCTCCACCATGATTGAAGAAAATGTAGTAGCTGCTGCTGGGGTCTCCTATCGGCTGCCGGAGTCAGAGCTGATCAGGATAATCGAGGGTGCAGGCTTTCAGCCAAGGCGCAGGAGGATGGACTATGCCCTGCTCTGATCCTGATCCGACCGAATCTTTACTCTCCCTCCACCGGGCAGCCTGGATTTTGCCCATATCCTCAGCGCCAATCAAAGATGGGATCGTGGCTGTGCGGGATGGAATTATCCTTGAGGCCGGAGCCGCAAAGCCCATGCGAGAAAAGTATCTTCACCACCATCAAGCAGGCCAAGTGCGCCTTGTCGATCATGGAGAGGGGGTAATTATGCCCTCCCTGGTCAATGCTCACACTCACCTTGAGCTCTCCTGCCTAGCCGGAAAGATTCGGCCCGCAGCCTTCGGCTTTGTTGATTGGATCAGGCAGTTGGTTCGGGCCAGGGCTGAGTGCACCGCCAGTGAGGTAGCTGAAGGGATTCGGTCGGCCATCGGAGAGCTGTGGCAGAGGGGAGTTGGCCTGGTAGGTGATATTTCAAACACTGGAGCCTCCATTGACGAGCTTCGGAAAAGCAGCCTCTCGGCCCGCATCTTCTTGGAAGCCATCGGTTTTCGGCCTCAGCGGGAGCTAGAAAACCAGGCCGCTATTCAGGCTGCTCTAGCTCTGGGCCCGCATTCGGCAGCAGGAGTTCACTTGAGCCTGGCTGCTCATGCCCCATATAGTGTCTCGGCCCGCTACTTGCAGCTTTTGCGCCAAAGTGAGCTTTGGTCTGATCGCCCCTTCTCCATCCATGTGGCCGAATCTTGCCATGAGCTTCTCTTTCTAGCCAGTGGAGAAGGTGAGCTAAAGTCATTCCTGATTGAGCGAGGAGTATGGGATGAGAGCTGGTCCCCACCGCGGACAACGCCGGTTAGGTATCTTTTGGGGCAGGGAATCTTGCGGCCACAGACGATCTGCGTGCATGCCAGTTGGGTATCTGATGAGGATATAGAGCTTTTGGCCAAAACCGCAACCTGGGTTTGCCTCTGCCCAAGGAGCAACTATAACCTGGGCACAGGGCTTTCGCCGGTGCTGAAATTCCTTGAGCGGGGAGTACCACTTTGCCTTGGAACCGACAGTTTAGCCAGCAACAGCAGCCTCTGCCTCTGGCAGGAGATGGCTTTTTTAAAGGCTGCCCTGCCTACTCTATCCAGCAGACAGATTCTGCGCATGGCTACTCTTTCAGGGGCCTTGGCTTTAGGGGAAAAAGGGCTTGGCAAGATCGAGGCAGGACAAGAGGCTTCATTGATTTTTCTTCCGATCACCGCCCGCTCAGGCAGCGAACTTGAGGATGCTCTGGTCTTAGAAGGTGGCTATAGGGAGGTCAAATGGGTCAGCCAGCGGATAAAATCATGAACCATTATTGCTCAGAGAATCAATTATCAGGGAATAAGCCAATGGGGCAGCCGCCGCACCACCAGCGGCAAGAGGAGAGAAAACTTCGCCTAGGCAAGCTCTCCTACCTGAACAATGCCCCCATATATTTTGGCCTGGCCAGTCGCTATCCCGCTCTGGCTGAGCGATGCACCATTGTTGAGGCCCCACCATCCTGCCTAAATCGCTTCATCAGGCAGGGAGAAATAGATCTGACGGTAGTCTCTTCCATTGAATATGCCCGCAATTTCGAGCATTATTTAATTTTGCCCGATCTTTCCATTAGCTCGGATGGCCCGGTGTATAGTGTTTTGCTCATGAGTAGGGTTGCAATGGAGGAGTTGCACCGGCGGCCCATTCTCCTGTCCAGCGAGTCTGAAGCCTCGGTGGCCTTGCTGAAAATTATACTCTCTCAGCGGGGTATCGAGCCTGTCTATGTTCAGGGAAAGGTGCCGGATGAGGAAGAAAAAGGAGCAGAACAAGAGGGTAGGGGAACCCTTTGGTCTCAGTTTGAGTTTTCTGCCTTTTTGGCTATTGGGGATCAGGCTTTGAAGTGGTGGTTATCGAGCCGCGAGCGCCTCTCTTTTCCATTTCTATATGATCTTGGCGCAGAGTGGAAGAAGATGACCGGCTTGCCCTTTGTATTTGCGCTCTGGATCGTCAGAAATGAGGTATTTTATCACACTCCGCAGCTCGTTTTGCAGATTCGGCAGGCTCTTTTGGACTGCCGACACTGGAGCCTGAATCACCTTGACCAATTCATGGCTTCAATCAGCCTGCCGGCAGAGCTTTCGATTTGCCGAAGCTATATCCAAAACCTTGACTATGAGTTTTCGTCCCGCTACCAGCAAGGATTGCTCCGCTACTACCAATACCTGCATGAGCTCGGAGAAATCCCTCAGCCGATCCCAAGGTTAAATCTGCTACCGGATTAGAAAATTGCCAGAAGGGGAGGTGAAAACCCTTAAAGTTTGAGGGGAAACCCTTTTGTTTGAGGGGAAAACCCTTTTGAAAAAGGGTTTTCCCCTTAAAAACCCCTTTCCTAAAACTTTTAATCACAAAACTTTTAATCACAAAAATGAGGTTGCTTTAATTTATGAGCCTTTCTTCACCAGCCTCAGTTAGTATTATCCGCTGCCCGACATATGAGGGGAAAATGCTGGCCTCAGGTCTCCGAAAGGCCGTCGACCTTCTTGGCGGTCTTGAGCAGTTTGTCAGGCCGCAGCAGAAAGTGCTAGTCAAGGTCAATCACCTTTCTCCATCATCTGCGGCTGAGCGGGGAATTGTAACTCACCCGGCCTTCGTAGAGCAGGTGTTAATTATCCTTAAAGAGAGCGGAGTCAGCAGGATAAGGGTTGGAGATGATCTTGGGCTGTCTTCCGCTGATGGATTCAGTGTCTCGGGGCTTCGTCAGGTCTGTGAGCGGCTTGGGGTAGAGCTTTTGAACTTTCAACAGACGGGATTTGGTAAGGTTTCCATCCCACAGGGTAAATTATTGAAGGAGACTCATCTAGCCAAGGCATTGATGGAAGCCGATGTGGTGGTTAATCTGCCTAAATTCAAGACCCACTCACTGACCATATTTACCGGCTCGGTCAAGAATATCTATGGCTTTCTGCCTCACGGTCTTAGGGTCAGCTATCATGCTCGGTTTCGGGAAGAGATGCAGTTTCACACCCTGCTGGCTGATCTTTTCTCTGTGGTCCGACCCTCACTCAATATCATGGATGCCGTAGTTGGCATGGAGGGCGATGGCCCGGCTAACGGAGATACCCGGACCATCGGGCTCATTCTGGCCTCAGCTGATGCTGTAGCCCTTGATAGGGTAGCGCTGGCTGTGGCTGGAATTGATCCCGAGCAGGTGCTTTATCTGGGCGATGCTGGAGAAAGAGGGCTTGGCGTCTTTCAGATAGACTCTATTCAAATCCTTGGCGAGCGACTATCAGATGTGCAGATCAAGGACTTTAAGGCCAGCCGCGTTTCCCTGGGGATAATCAGAAAATGGATGCCTGGGTTCCTCTTCCAGGCTATTTGCCGACAGCTTGAGGCGCGGCCCAAGGTGATTGCGGCCGCATGTCGCGGCTGTCGGATGTGCGAGGAGGTTTGCCCAACCGGAGCCATTAGGGTTTCATCCGGCCTGGCTCGGATTAGCGGCAAGCAGTGCATTGCCTGCATGTGCTGCCATGAGGCCTGCCGATTCGCGGCTATTCGGCCTTATCGCAAGCTGTCAGGAAGGCTGCTGTCGTGGGGTATACAAAGAGTACGCCACCAGATGCGGCGTATCCTGAACCGGTAGAAGATGCACATTCCCCCTCTCTATTAATGCTCATAAGATGCTCAAGAGAGAAAAAATGATACTTAATCTCGAACTCTATTTTTCGGTCTATTGTTAGGTTGACACGCAATAATGATTTTGGTATATATTGGTATATATAACTGCGACCGAAGTCGCTGACATGATAACCGAAATTCAGATATAGGCTCATGGGCATCACCCCACTGGCTCTTGATAGTGGGGGGTAACTAATTTAAAACAAAAAAGAAAGGCCATGAAGGCCCCTGATACCCCAAGAAGGGTAGGGCGCTTCATGGCCTTTTTTGTTTGGAAAACAAGGATCGGAAAGGAACTTTGATGAAAAAACCGCTCGCTTTATTCATTATCAATGCTTCGCTCACAGAGGCGTTGTTAGACGGTATCGAATTGTTCCGTCAGCAGAACGGAGACTGCCTGGATGTCAGGGTGTTCGCGACCCATGATATCGAGGAAGAGGCCGTCAGCATACGGTCGGTATTCCAAAGCCTTGAAGACGCCGATATAGTGTTTCTGGATATCCGCGGTGGCGGAAAAGCCGCTGGGATATGCGCCAGAGTATTGCCGACTACGCATCAGCCGGTGGCGCTGCTGCTCGGCGGTTCACCGGAAATCATGGCGCTGCTGCGGCTGGGGTCGTTTTCCATGAAAAACATCATGGAGCGGTCCATGCAACGGCAGGCGGATAGTCCTGCTGCCGGCCCCAATATCGCTGTCATGCAACGGCTGATGAAGGTGGTGGAAACCGGAGGCAGCCTGCTGCCCTTCGGCAGGCTCAAACATGCCCGCAACTGGGCCCTTATGATGCGCTACTGGCAGCAAGGGGGCGGGGAAAACATCAAGAATCTTCTGATCTTTGCCGCCAACGAGTATTTGGGCCTGCGGCTACCCAAACCAGCCAAACCCAAAGTATACCCGGAATACGGCATTTTCGATCCATTGTCCAGCCGATCCTACACCTCGCTTTCAGCATACTGCCAAAACGAAGGCTTTGAACCCGGAAAACCGACCATCGGCCTGCTGTTTTACGGGGGCATGCATTTTGCACAAAGCCTGGTGCCGGCCAGAGCGTTTGCCAAGCGCCTGCGGGCCATGGGCATGAATGTAGTGCCGGTTTTTTCCAACACCGGCAACAACCTGAAGGCCATTCGCTCCTATTTCTTACCGGACTCTGGGACAAAGATCGACGCCGTTATCTACTTTCAGTGGTTTCAACTGACCACCTTTGCCGACGAATCCTACAAGGCATCCATCGAGCTGCTGAAACAATTGGACGCACCCGTGTTTTCCGCCTGCCCCATGTACGGCCGCGAAATCCAAAAGTGGGAGGAATGTGATCAGGGGCTCTCTCCCATCGAAGCGATGACCACGGTAATCCTGCCGGAACTGGACGGAATGATCGAACCGCTGCCCACAGCAGGACTTGTGGAAAGGGACTCGGGGGTTGTCGAAGGGGTGGTCAAGCAGGTTGCCGCCATTGACGACAGGGTGGACCGCGTTTGCCGAAGAATCGATCGATGGATGCGTCTTCGGACAAAGCCAAATGCCGACAAACGCGTCGCTTTCATCGTGTATGACAATCCGCCTGGGGAGGACAACCTGGGTTCGGCGGCCTACCTGGACACGTTCGCCAGTCTCAAGGTGCTGTTCAAGGAAATGGAGAAGAGAGGGTATTACGTAAAAGATGTGCCGGAGGAGGAAGGGCTTCATGAATATCTGTTGAAACGACGTCTGGCCAACAACCTGCGTTGGGGTGGAGAGGAGGTTGCTTTAAAGGAAGGACAGCGGCTGACCGCTGGCCAATACCGTGAATTGCTGGATGAAACGGTGCCAGGGGCACAGGTCTGCGCGGAGTGGGGGCCGCCACCGGGCGAGATCATGACACTTGAGGGCACCCTCATACTGCCGGCGGTCGTGTTCGGGAATGTCCTGTTGGGCGTTCAGCCGGCGCGCGGGTTCCATTCCGATCCGGATAAAATCAGCCATGATAAAACCCTTCCTCCCCACCATCAGTACGTGGCCTTTTACCGATGGTTGGAAAGAATCTGGCAGCCGGACTGCGTGGTGCATGTCGGCACCCACGGCACGCTGGAGTTTCTGAAGGGCAAGGAAATGGGCATGAGCCGCAACTGCTTCCCCGAAGCACTGATCGGCGATGTCCCCCACCTCTATTTTTATCACGTGGTCAACGCCTCGGAGGCGACCATCGCCAAGCGGCGCAGCCTTGGGGTCTTGATCAACTACAACTCGCCCTCTTTCGCGGCCGCTGGACTCTATGACGAATACGAAACACTGGACCAGCTCATCAGCGAGTGCCTGGAGGCCAGAACGTTAGACCCCTTGCGGGCCGAGCGGCTGGAAAAACAGGTCGTTGAAAAAGCCGAGGCGCTTCACCTGGGGGCGGACAATCTGGCGGCCATTCAGGAGGAGATCGCAATGATGAAGCGATCCATCATCCCCAAAGGCCTCCACTGTCTGGGAAAAGGCGTGGCCGACGAGGATCGCATTGACTTTGCGACCTTTTTCCTACGCTATGATCGCGGAGAGATTCCTTCGCTGCATCGCCTGATAGCGGAATCGAAAGGTTTTGATTATGAAGCCCTGCTTTGCCCCACCCGCGTCAAAAATGATGTGTCGACTCCCGCGGGAATCCTAGACGAGATCGAAGCAGAAGTCGCCAGGGTGGTTCGTGCGGCGTGGACCCAAGGCATTTTCCCTGAGTCAGAGCCGGCCCGCACAGCCGTTCAAAATGCTGTGGAGGCCGCCCGCAAGCTGGACGGTCATCTCGAATTCGACAATTTTTTCAAAGGGCTTTCCGGTGGATATATCGAGCCTGCCCTGGGCGGTGACCCCTTGAGAAATCCCGAAGTACTTCCAACCGGGCGAAACTCCTATCAATTCGACCCGCGTTTGGTGCCGTCGGAAGAGGCCTGCCGCCGCGGCATGCAAATCGCCGAGAACACGCTGAACCACTACAAGGCGCTTCACGGGCGCTACCCCGACAGCATCGCCGTTATCCTTTGGGGCTTTGAAACCACCAAGACTCGCGGAGAAACAGTCGGTCAGATCCTTGGCTATCTGGGGGTTCGCGTCATACAGAACTCGAATCCCTATCACAAGAAGATTGAAGCAATTCCCCTCGAGCAACTCGGCCGACCGCGGGTCGACTGCCTGGTTCAAATCTGTGGGTTTTTCAGGGACATGTACCCGAACGTGCTGGATTTACTCAATCGTGCATTCCAATTGGTTTCTGATCTGGATGAAACCGAGGCGGATAATCATGTCCGGCGCAATACCCTTCGTCTCAAAAGCACGCTCGCCGGGAAAATAGCGGACGACCGCCTGGACAAGGTCGCAGCGGGCCGCATTTTCGGCCCCCGGGCGGGTGAATACGGCACCCGGACCACCCATTTGATCGAAACGGCCGCCTGGAAGGACGAAGAAGAAATCGCCGAGCTGTTCACCTCGACCATGAGCCATCTCTATGCGGACAATATCCACGGTGAAAGGTATCTGGACGCCTACCGCGGTCGTCTTGCCAGCGTGGAGGTGGTCAGCCAGGTCCGTGACAGCCATGAGTATGAGATTATGGACCTGGATCACTACTATGAATTCTTTGGCGGTCTTTCCCGGACGGTTGAGTCGGTAAAGGGTGAGGCACCGGTGATGTTGATCACCGACACGACAAAAGAGGTGCTGCGCACCGAGACGGTCGGCGAGTCCCTAAATCGCGGCCTTCGTACCCGCTTGCTCAATCCTAAATGGATCGATGCCCTGCTTGCGCACGAGTATCACGGCGCGCAAAAAATTGCTGATCGCGTCGAGAACCTAATCGGGTTCGCCGCTACAACCCATGCCGTGGAAAACTGGGTCTGGTCCGCGGTCACGGACCGCTACATCAGGGATGAACAGATGTTTGCCCGCATGGCCGCCAACAACCGGTTTGCCACCGAAGAAATCTTGAAGCGGCTCTCCGAGGCCGACAGCCGGGGATACTGGAAGGCCACCGAAGAAGAAAGAAACTTGTTGCGTGATCGCTATCTGGATCTAGAGGGAATGATCGAGGAGAAGATGGAACAATGAGATTAGCTTATTGGACGACCCGTGATTATGTGTTCGCCGCCATGACATCCGTGGCACTTCTGGTGGTGGCGAGCATTGTGATTCCGTTCACCCTGCCGCTTAGCATTCCCGGGCTGGCCAACGCCGTCAATGGGTTGTTCGGCTCCTTTTTTCTGGTGATCGGCTTGATTCGATTGCGTAAACCCGGTTCCCTGCTATTGATCACGGGAATTTATTCATTGATCTGCCTGTCGGTGTCGCTGGTGGTGTTCGGATTCGTTCTGATCGGCGGCGTGTTCAGCGAATTGATTTGCAGTCTGGTATTCAGGGGGTATCGCGGCAGACTGGCGCCAGCGTTAGGTGCTGTACTCTATGAAATGGGCATGTTCCCCGCAGCCATGGTTCTTTCTTTTTTCTTCATGCCGGAGCGTTACAAGGATATCGCCCCGTGGATATTCGTGGTCGCCGAGCTGGCCATTTTTACCACTTCCTCCATTGGCGCGCTGGCCGGTCTCAAAGTGGCCAATGAGTTGTCGAGAGCAGGCAAGCTTGCCTTGGAGTCCTAGATCATGTTTTTGCACCAAGATACGCCGGCAACCATCATTCATCGTCTGCATCCGTTTACTAAGATGGCTGTGGGCACCGTTTTTTCCGGCCTTGCATTGTGCTTATATCGTCCTTTGGCCTTGGCCGTGTTATTGGGATTTATGCTAGTGGTTTTGGCAGTGGCCCGCGTTCGCTTGTCCCCACGGCAGTGGTTTTCAATCGGTTTATTTTTATCCGTGATCAGTACCCTGAATTTTTTAGCCAGTCACGATACCTGTCATGCCACGGCCTACGCCATGCGTTTTGCAGTTTTTTTGACAGCCGTGCCGATTTTGGCCCTGACCACAGATCCCAGGCAGATGACTCAGGCATTGTCCCAAACTCCGTTGCCGGGTGGCTTGGCCATGGCACTTATACTGGTGTGGCGATTTTTCCCTTTAATGGCTGAAGAAGCGCGGCAGATGCGCCAGGCCGCGTTGCTGCGCGGCAGCGCGGCTGGCGGGGTGGCGATGCGGATCTATCGCGGCATGCTCGTTCCCCTTGCCTTTTGTGTGATTGACTACACCGACCGGATCACGTTAGCGTTGGAACTGCGCGGTTTTACGCCGGCTCAGCGAAGAACCTGCCATCGGCCCCTTAAAGCCGGGGCAGCGGATGTGGTGTTCAGCGCGGCTGCCCTTTTGGCGGCCATTGTTTCCGCCTGGGTGCAGTGGGAGGGCTTTTAGCGATGATCCGCGTCTGTGGCCTTTCCTTTCGATATGCTAACCAGTCTTCCAACGCGCTCAGGCACGTGGAGTTTGATATTCGAGCAGGTGAGATGGTGCTGGTATCCGGCCCGACCGGTTGTGGAAAGTCCACCCTGGGGCTCATTCTTTGCCGGGCCATTCCCACATTGATTCCAGGCGATCTTGCCGGTCGCGTGTGGGTAAACGACAAATCTATTGAGGGGTTGTCTGTCCGGGAAATGGCCCGCGAACTGGGATTTTTGCTGCAAAACGTTGAGCATCAGACATTTACCGAACGGGTTTCGGATGAGATCGCCTTCGGTCTGGAAAATTTCTGCGTGCCGCCGGAACACATGGCTACAAGAATTGAAGAGTCTCTTCGTCTCGTCCAAGGTAGCCACCTGCTGAATCGCCGCCTTGCAACGCTTTCGGCTGGAGAGCGGCAGAGGGTGATGCTGGCAGCCTTGTTGGCGCTGAATCAACGGGTCCTGGTTCTGGATGAGCCGCTCGCTTACCTGGATCTAGAGGCGCAAGAGCGTTTCGTCACCCTGATGGACCGGTTATCGAAAAAAGGGAAAACCATTCTCATCTTTGAGCATCGCAGGGACGCGTTGCAAGCTTTTGCGCAACGTGAAATCTATTTGACTGACGGCTGCATTCGACCAGAGCCTTGCGTGTGGAGCCAATTTAAAAAGGTCAGGGATTATAAGGCGAAAAGTACGGTATTGGCCTTCGAGGATGTTTCTTTTGCCTGGGGCAACCACAAGGATCCTTTGTTCGCGGACATTTCATTTGAAGTCAAACAACACGAGAGCGTGGTGCTGCTTGGGGAAAACGGAAGCGGAAAAACAACCCTGATGCATCTGGCCATGGGATTGGCAAAACCCTGCCGCGGCCGAATCATCACGTGCGATCATGAGGTTGGACGTGTATCCGTATCGCAGATCTCCAGAAAGGCCGCCTATGTTTTTCAGCGTCCGGACCATCAACTGTATCAGCCGTACGTCCAAGATGAAATCCGTTCCGGTTCGGTGGATGGGGACGCTGTCCATCGGGAGTTGGCGGCGTTGGGGCTTGAGGGGCTTGAAAAGCGTCACCCCAGGAGTCTTTCCATGGGGCAGAAGCGACGGCTGACCCTGGCGGCCGCGCTGGCGCGTCAGCCGAAGCTGATACTTTTGGATGAGCCGTCCGTGGGCCAGGACGACGCTAGCCTGGCGATGATTATCCGTCGGTTGGATGATTTTCTGCGCGATGGCGGCACGCTGTTGACCGCCACGCATGACTTTCGTGTGGCTATGGCCCTGGCCCACAGGACTATTGAGCTAAAAAGCGGTGGAATGGAACAAAGATAGGCATTTGAAGATGATCCGCTCGAGGATAAATGGGAAAATGCGGCCGGTATCAACGGATAGCAGATTGATTGTGGTCTGCGATCAATCAACACATACAACATAAGGAGGAAAATTGAATATGAAGAGGTATTTTTTCTGGGTGGTATTGATCTGCGTTTGTTTGATCGGCACTGCAGCTATTGGTGAAGAAACAGTGACCCAACTGGAGCCAGTGGTTGTGACGGCTACCAAAACGCCAAAGAAGCTGGAGAATGTTCCCGCGGTTGTTACCGTTGTGACATCCGAAGACATCGAAACCATACCCGCCAAAACCGTCGGTGATCTGCTGGCCGATCTTCCAGGCGTGTATTCAAATGAGCCTCAAGGTGAGGGACTGGTAACGCCCCAGTCGATTACCATCTCAGGCATTGGGTTCGCGGGCGAGACATTGATTCTGCTGGACGGCCAAAAAATCAACACACCTTTCACGGATTACGCCTATCTGACCACCATACCAGTTCGTGCGGTGGAACGCATCGAGGTGATTCGAGGTCCGTTTTCAGCCCTTTACGGTTCTTCCGCTGGCGGCGGCATCATCAATATCATCACCAAGGACGGCGGCAGACGATCCTATGTTTCGCCGTGGGGGCAAACCGGAGATTTCAACCGCCGCGATTACGGATTGGATGCGGGCATCGTTCGGGGGAATTTTTCACTCGGTCTGTTTTTTGATCATAAAAATGTCGACAATTATTTCCTGTACGACGACAAAGGCGTAGACGACCGCAACCGGGATTACGAGCACAATCGTTTTCACGCCAAACTGACCGGCGCTATCAGCAATAACACCTATTTTTCACTCTCCAGCGGAATCATTGACGGTGAAACAGGTTTCGGTATTTCGGAACATTTGAGGCTGGAAAATTATCAGGATATCCAACACCCCTACATCAACTTTCAACTTGCCAGCCAGATAACCGAAAAATTTGATATCAAGTCCCAGGTAGATTGGCTCCGTTCTACCCATAAGTACTATGGAGAAACGCTCGAGAGTATCACTTATCCCCCCACCCCTCCGCCGAGACCTTCCTTCAATTACAAGGCCTCTCTCAACGACACGAAAGCCGACCGCTATCGCGTCGACTTTTCCGGCAACTACCTTTTTAATGAAAACCATATTCTCACCCTCGGCAGCGAATTCGTTTATACCACTGCCGAAAAAGCCATCTATGATCGGAAGACCGGGAAGCTGATGAGTGTCCAAGGGCGTCCGGGTGAAAAAATAGACGAAGATGACACGTTAGTTTCTCTTTATGCCCAATACGACCGGACGTTTTTCAAGGATTTCGAGCTGGTGTTGGGGGCGCGTTTTGACCATTATGACAGTTACGGCAGCGAATTCTCTCCCAAAGGAACTCTGAGCTGGCGCTACGCCGACAACGGCAGCATCAAATTCTCCGTTGGCAAAGGATTCAAAGCGCCGAATCTGAACCAGCTCTATTCGCCTCCCTGGTCCATCGCCCCGTTCATTGTTTACCAGGGCAATCCGGATCTCGATGCGGAAACGCTTTGGTCATATCAGGTTTCAATCGAGCAGCGAGCTTTCAGCGAGAAGCTCTTTGTTCGTTTGACTCCTTACTACACGGATGCAAAAAATTTCATTACCAGTGTTCGCAGTCCAGACCCCGTCAATCCGGGCGGGCAGATCATGCAACCTGAGAATATCGACGAAGTGGATATCAAAGGCGTTGATGGGGAGCTTTCCTATGACCTGCTGAAAGGCGTCAGGCTGTTTGTCAATTACAACTACAATGAAACCAGGGACGGAAAAACAGATGATATTCTGGACGGCTATCCCCGCAACAGCGCGTCATTGGGTTTGCGGGCCCATCATCGCTTAGGCGAGGATTGGCGGATTCTCGGCTCCTATGCGGCCAGGTACCGGGGAGACTACACCAGCAGTAGCTGGGGCAGGCCTCCTGTCACCGAGACGGTCGGCGACTATTGGTACCATACGGCAAGCGCCGGCCTTGATTGGAACAACATGATTTTTTTCAATGTTGATCTGTTCAACATTTTCAATGAGCGCTCCAAAACGGACATCGACCACTACTTGCCGGAGTTCAACTATCTTGTAGGGCTGACATTCAAATATCCATTTTGAAGCGATTGCTCAGGTGTGCGAACGATCGGAGGGCACCAGGCACAAATCCGTCAAAATAGCTTAACCCCTTTTCCCGCCATCGTGGAAAAAGGTCTGTCTGAAAAGGGCGCTGATGCTGTACGCGGTGAATACGGAAATCTGCCGGCTGCTCATCCGTGGTGAAAAAGGGACCGGAAAATCAATCGCGGTTCGTTCTCTGGATGTTCCCCATCTCAAGGGGGAAAACCCTTTTAAAAAAGGGTTTTTCCCCTTATCACCCCTTTCCTAAAACTTTAATTATAAATTAAAGTTTTAGGAGGATGGTTTGGAAGGAACCCTTTTTCAAAAGGGTTCCTTCCAAATAAAGATGGGGAGCATCTGGGAAGTTTCCCTTGCCTTGACAACCCTGCCGAGAGTATGCTACAGTGCCAAAAACCTTAATTTATAACATCACTCTTATATATCAGACACCATAAACCCTATATCAGAGCAACCATAAACCCTCGAAGGGGCTTAGCTCTTATTAGGGGTTATGTATCTCAATGGTAGCTAATAAATAAGAGCGTATAACATAACCAAGGGGGAGAGGCAGATGAAAAGGTTGATCGCAAAGACGCGGGGCTTGGTACTGATTTGGGTAGCTCTTTTTTTAACCTCATGTGCATGCCATCATTATCCTTGTACTTATCATTCTAAGGCGAAGGTGGAAAAATCCCTTGCTTCTCAAGGGGAGAGTCAAGAAACTCAAGCAGCTCAAGAAAGCTCGGCTGCATCCTGTGCCGCTGCTCAGCAGGTTGGGGGTGGGGATGATCCGAATCAATCTCAGCCGCCGACGCAGGCTGGTGGCCGGCGAGATGAGGTTATGAAAAAGGCCCTAAAGTGGATTATTGATCATCCGGCCACTTTCACTGATGGTGGTTTTTTGGAAATGGGCGAAGAGGCCAATCTCTTCTATGTTCTCTATACTAGGGCCAAGTCTAGCCAGGAAAAGCAATTATATCGTGATCGATTGGGCAGAATCATTCAGGAGCTGCGGGCAAAGAAAGACTTTCGCCTTGAGTTTGCCGGAGAAATCACCGCCTATTTGGCCATTACCAAGGCTGCTCAAAAATTAGGGTTTGAAACCGAGGATTTTCATCAGTTTATTAAACGGGAAATTATCAATAATACCATGACTTATCCTCCGAACATCACCTATGTTATTCTAAATAGCTCGCTGTTGCGGGATTTGGGCTATGAGCCCAAGGTTCCGCTGGAGACCTCCATTGGCCAGGGGGTGATTGCCACCATGACTAAGAGCAGCTATCTTATCCCTATAGGGAAAAGTTACGCCTCGGAGCAGGATGTAAGTAATTTTTTCTATGATATCACCCATGAGATTTTCGCCATCTCAAGCTTTGGCGATCGAAATCCTGAAACTATGCTCATGCCTAAAGAGCTAGAGTTTGTTCAGCGGATTATCCCAGAGGGAATTAATCTCTATCTGCCGAAAAAGCAATTGGACATTTTATGTGAATTGGTTGTCTGTGCCAAAATTATGAACTATCCTGAAGGAGTTGAGCTCAGGCAAGCTGTGGAGTTTATCCTTGACTGCCAGGAGGAAGATGGATCCTTTGGGGTTATTCCTCGGATGAAGGATCTTGGCCGGGGAAACATTTATCGGCATGGGGTATTAGTAGCTGTCTGGGCTTTGGCTTTATGAACCTTAGGCCAGAGCGAATGCCAGATTGCATTTTAAAATCAATCAGTTAATTTTCACAAAATGTGTGAGTTAACATTCTGGAATATAAAGCTTTTCAGGTGTTCGCTCTGGATTCAGGATGAATCAAATAGCGGTAAGAATTTGAATCAAATAGCACAAATAGTGGTAAGAAAATGAAACAGTTTAGTATCACGGTTTATCCCGGAGGGAAAAAGATCACAGCCTCTGAAGGAGATGTACTGCTTCGGGTGCTGAAAAAGGCTGGATTTCCAATCCCTGCCTCCTGTGGCGGACAGGGGATCTGCGGCAAGTGTCGGGTAGTGGTCAAAGGAGGTGTATGCCATGCCTCACCATCTCCCTTCCTTCGAAAAGAGGAAATCAGTCAGGGATATTGCCTGGCCTGTCTGGTTTTGATTGAAGGAGATATGGAGATTGAGATTCCGCCAGAATCCCTGGCGGCAGCTCTTCATACCGAGACCTCGACTGCTGATCAGGCGACTATTGTCGGCTATCGGCCTGCTGGAGAAAAATCTGGCCAGAGCAGCGATTCAAAAGCCCCTGCTTTTGAATTCGCTCAGCCTGCTGTCACTGAGCCTACAGCATCCCGCCGCATCCTGTTTGAGGAAAAACCGATCATCAAGGATAAGCTAGTGCTGGGAAAGTGGGAAATTGAAACCAGAACCAAGCGGCTGCACCTTCGGCTTCATCCTCCCACCCTGGAAGATCATCGAAGTGATATTGAGCGCTTGCGGGCAGAGCTTGTAAGTGCTGGGTTTTCCGGCGACCGGATGCGATGCCCTCTGCCAGTGTTGAAAAAACTCTCCAAGGTCCTGCGGGCCGGTTTATGGCAAATTACGGTTACTCTGATCGAGCTGCCCGATGGCGTAGAGATCCTCGATATCCAGCCCGGTGATCAGACTCAGCATCACCTAGGGCTGGCCATTGATGTTGGCACGACCACAGTTGTGGTTTACCTGGTCGATCTTTTAACCGGACAGGTCATCGAAACCGCTGGAGGCTACAATGCCCAAGTGAGGTGCGGAGAAGATGTCATATCCCGAATCATTTATGCAAGAACCCCGGAGGGGCTGGCTGAGCTACAGCAGCTTGTTATCAGCACCATAAATGAGTTGATCGAGCAGATACTCAAGGCTACTGGCCTATCTGCTCGAAACATCGGCTGTGTTGTGGCCGCGGGCAATACGACCATGATTCATCTTCTGCTTGGCCTTGATCCTCGCTATATTCGAGAAGAGCCGTATATTCCCACTGTGTCCTTGGTTCCGCCGGTGAAAGCCTCAGAGCTCGGTCTAAAGGTTAATGAAAATGCTTACCTTTACTGCTTGCCCGCAATCGCCAGTTATGTAGGCGGTGATATCACGGCTGGGATCCTGACTACCGGCATGCACAAGGAGCCCCAGTTGACTATGTTTATTGATATTGGAACCAATGGCGAAATTGTTTTGGGGAATGCGGACTGGCTGGTAGCTGCTTCCTGCTCAGCCGGACCAGCCTTCGAGGGCGGAGAGGTGCTGCATGGCATGAGGGCTGCTCATGGCGCTATTGAGAGTGTAGCCATCGACCGGGAAAGCCTTGAGCCAAGGCTCTCGGTTATCGGCCAAGTAGCCCCTGCTGGCATTTGCGGCTCTGGAATCATAGATACTCTGGCTGAGATGTTCCTTAGCGGATTACTTGATCGCAAAGGGAAGATTTGTCGGGATATCCTCCACCCTCGTCTGCGGGAGGGAGAGTATGGTTTTGAATACGTCCTGGCTTTTGCCAAGGATACGGCCATCGGGAAGGATATTGTCATCACCGAGATCGACATCGACAATATTTTGCGGGCCAAGGGTGCGGTCTATGCTGGCTGCTCCACTTTGCTCAAGCAGATGGGCCTTGGGATCGAGGACATCGAGCGGTTTTTGATTGCCGGAGGATTTGGTCGATATCTGAATATCCATAATGCAGTCGTAATCGGCCTCTTGCCTGATCTTCCCTATGAGCGGTTCCGCTATCTAGGCAACAGCGCGGTTACCGGAGGACATCTAGCCCTTCTTTCCCAGAGGCTGTGGCGGGAAGCCGAGCAGATTGCTCGCTCAACCACCTATCTTGAATTGAGCACCTCGGCCTCATTTATGGATGAATACGTATCCGCTCTCTTTCTTCCCCATACTGATATCTCACTCTTTCCTCGAGTTGAGCCACTCTTGAAGAGTAAAAGAGCTGAAAATTAGGGAACGTGAAAATTCCACAAAACAGAGTAGGGCCCCTACCAAGGGACTATGTGAAGGCTATCTCTTTGTGAAGCACGCGGGGGAAAATGAGCCTTAGCTTCACAGATAATAGCCTATTTTTGGTAGCTTCGGATGAAATTCTTGATGCTCCGGTCATAGGTTTTTTCTATTTCAGGGCTAAAATAGCAGGCGGGAAGCTGATGCATCTTACGGTGATACTTAATACATTCGCAACATATTCCCTTGCGAGGGCAGGGATGATAGGTACAGTTACATTCTTGGATATTTGCGGTCTGATGACATTCAGGCATTAGCTTTTCTCCTTGAAACAATATGGATTAAACAATAATCCGATATGGATTTTCTGTCGAGAAGGGGAGAGCCCCAAGAGAAGGGGGCCCCAAGATTTTTGCAGCAGTTAGAGCCAAACGACGAGTATCATTCAAGTAAAAATTATACTTAAGTTCCCGCCCAGCTGTCAAGGAATTGATGTTTTCCACCAGATGTTCCCATATTTCCCTGAACCCTTGATCGGAGGGGGTGGTAAGATTTGGAGGATGGGTGAGTGGTTGGAGAAGGGTATGGGAGGTTTCAAAAAGTAGGGGGGAGCATCTGGTTAAGGAATAACATCTGGTCAAGGAATTGAGAGCAAGCTTTATCTAAGGAGAATTTTTTTATGGAGGGAGAGCCCTGGATTTTCATAAATGGGAGTTTTTGGCCGAAATCACAAGCCAAGATTTCGGTATTTGATCATGGTCTGCTCTATGGCGATGGTGTCTTTGAAACCCTTAGGGCTTACGAGGGGAAAATTCTTTTTCTTACCCGACACATCGAGCGCCTTATGACTGGGGCAAGGGCCATTTCGATAAATATTGGCCAATCAGCTGAAAGTCTTTGCCAGATTCTCTATCAGACCCTGGCAAAGAATCATCTTGGCGATGCTTATCTTAGACTTTCTGTAACCAGGGGAGAGGGAGAGATCGGCCTTGATCCAGCCCTTTGTCCTCATCCGACAATCATTGTCCAGGCCAGGGCATTTTCTGGCCATCCGCCGCGGCTCTATCAGGAGGGTATTCGGGCCGAGCTGGTCAAGGTCTGCCGGAATGCTCCAAAGAGTACGGATCCGGCCATTAAGTCGCTAAATTTTCTGAATAACATCTTGGCCATGCAGGAAGCCCTGCGGGCTGGTGCCCGTGAAGCCATAATGCTAAGCCACGAGGGGTGGGTGTGTGAGGGCAGTGTCAGCAACATCTTCTGGGTTAGAGAGGGAATTTTGAAAACCCCTGCTACTGCGGTTGGTCTTCTGGCCGGTGTAACCAGAGAAGCGGTGCTAGAGCTGGCCCGGCTTTCTGGAATAGCGGTCGAAGAGGGGTATTTTTCTCCCGACGATCTGGCCGAAGCCAAAGAAATCTTTCTTACCAATACTACCTATGAGATAATGCCAGTAACTTTGCTCGGCCAATGTAAGGTGGGAGATGGCCGCCCGGGGGAGATAACGCGCTTTCTTTTGCAAAAATATCGGGAAAAGATACCCCAGTTTTTGGCTGAGGATGAAAGTAACCTTGTGCGGCCTGCCGAGACTTGAGCAGAAGCGAAAAATGCTTTAGGATTCTTTGCGGAATGATTTTTGAATTAGATGATTTAGAAATTTCTCACTGTCTAGGATTGCTTCTTTATCAAGGATAAATCTTTTTTGGCCAGTTTTCTCTTCTATCAGCCGAAGCCCATGCTCATAATTGTGGAATACCTGCTCGCAGAGAGACTGAGGCGAGATCTGTCGACGCAGGATTTCAGCCGTGAGGTAGTTAGTAGCGCTTTGGTCCAGGGTAATTTCGATACCGGATCTGAGGAAAAATTCCCTCTCATAACTCTTGATGGCCTCGTGGATTTTGGTAATTCGCTCGATAATCTGATCAATGGTATATCCGAGCGTTACGACGTTATCAACGATGATGTCAATGGCTTCGTTATCCAGCAACTCGTGATAGATCCCCTGCAGTTCTACCCTTCGCTTAATGACTGATTGACGAACAGCCTTTTTTTCCTCCTCCAGGAGACTCTCATAGCGCTCCATAAGGTCCTTATTGTATGGGTCTTTCAGGAGCTTATCCAGCTCGGCCTGGGGATCTTTAATCACCTGCTCAGTAACTACAAATTTATCAATCCCGATCGAGGGCAGGATCTGCTCGAATTTGATGAGCGATCTTTCGATCACGCTGACCAGCCCCCTGGCTCCAGTCTTTTCCTGATAGGCACGTTTGGCTATCTCTCTCAGGGCTGCGGTTTCGAACCGAATATCTATGCCATAGGCTCTAAAATCAAACTTTTTGTTAAGTATAATAGCACAATTTTTATTTTTTAAAATCTGAAACAGATCTTCTTCATTAAGGTCTTCCAGTACCGTCACAATGGGCAGACGTCCAATGAATTCCGATTCAAATCCATATTCAATGAAATCTTCAGCCTTAACCTGTTTCAACAGCGAAAACCGCGACGTTTCTTTGGGATAGGAGGAGGTGTTAAAGCCGATTTGCTGTTTATACAATCGCCGCTGGACAATTTCCTCTAGTCCATTGAAGGCACCGCTGACAATGAACAGAATATGCTTGGTATTGATCGTTTGCGATTCTGTTTTACCTGTCCGGCGGTAATTTTCCAAAGCCTGAAGCTGAGACAGGGGATCATGAGGGACCCTGAGACTAACCTCTGTCTCTTCAAGGGGTTTGAGTAAAGCCCTCTGGACACCGGTCCGTGAGATATCTAACCCGTAGTGAGTGCCGTGCGAGGCGATCTTATCTATTTCGTCAATATATATGATTCCATACTGGGCCCATTGAATATCACCATTGGCTTCACGGACAAGATTACGGACCAGATCCTCTACATCTCCCCCTACATAGCCGGTCTCGCTGAACTTAGTGGCATCTCCCTTAACGAAAGGGACCCCAATCTTATTGGCGATTAACTTGATCAGATAGGTCTTTCCTACACCAGTGGGACCCAGCATGATAATGTTGTTTTTGATATTTCCTATCTCCTGGAACTGATGAAACCGCTCGCCGCTCTGAAGCAGATGAATGCGGTGATAATGAGTGCAGATTTTAGTGGCCAAAATTTCCTTAGCCTCCTCCTGCTTAATGACATACTGATCGAGAAACTCTTTCAACTCGTGGGGCCGAAGCCCGAAGTTTATCTTCCGAGCAGGGGAGGGGAAGGAGTGATAGCCGGCCAGATAGTGTTCCCGGCTTTCCTCCCGGTTCATTTCTCCAGGAAAGGGCCCAAAAAATTTGCCCCCATATTTTTTTTGGAGAAACTCATTTAAATCTTTTTCCAATTCCTTTTTGGTTGGCACTTTTTCATCTTTCATACGCTAGTGGCTCAAACTTTTAGACTATTTTAGTAGGCTATCTAGCTCAATTGCTAGAATTTGTTTCCTTTTTTTTCTTACTATGATAACATATCCCTAATTTGGAATTCAAATCTACTTGGACTTTAAAAATAATCTATAACACTTAAAATACTACTGTGAGTTTTCCCTCAATCATTTTTGTGCTCCTTTTGTGCTCCTATAGACAAGTCGGTTTTTGACGATTTTGTCTGGAGTTGACAATATTTCTGATGATAAAAAAAGGGTATTTTTCAAAAACACTTGAAAGTTTAGAAATATTTTAAAGATTACAGGAAAAATGCAGAAAAACGGTATGGAATTTGGGCCGCTCATACCTACTATGATATAATATTAATAGGTGCAATAGGTGTCGGTGTCTTTAAGACCATCGGCCTGAAACTATCGATATGTATTAGCAGAAGTTATGATAGTTGCTACATGCAGAATAGAGTTATATATTCCAGAAGCCAATTCCCTGAAAGCAAAGCGTAAGGTTATCAAAAGCTTGAAGGATCAGTTGAGAAATAGGTTCAATGTGGCCATTGCCGAGGTAGAGTTGCAGGATTTATGGCAGCGGTCGATTCTAGGGGTTGTTACCTTGAGTAATGATCGCAGTCAGGTGGATGCAACCCTGGCCAAGGTAATTTCCTTCGTCGAGGGTACGGACCTGGCTATTATTGGCCATTACGAAATTGAGGTCTGGTGAAAGATTTGCTTATTGTCCAGGTTTCTCATCGTCAATCTATATTATAAATATATAAATATCAGTGGTATAAATATTAATGGCTTAGCAATAGATAAATAGATAAGAGGAGGGTTAATTATCCTAATCAGAAGGCTACAATTTATTAGGGTTGGTTATTTATCTTCATGCATCAGGTCTCCATGATGCATCAGGTCTCCATGCGGCGCAGCAGGGATGCATTATGTAAAGTGTGAGATGAGGAGAAGGGGCAATGTTTGATTACAAGCGAAGTGACAGAGTTGGGCAACTAATCCAAGAGGAGATATCTTTGATTCTTCTTGAGGAGACTAAGGATCCAAGGATTCAATTTGTCAGTATAACCAGAGTCGAGGTCAGTGATGATCTCAAGCACGCTAAGGTCTTTGCCAGTGTTCTGGGCTCTGCGGAGAAAAAAAAAGAGGTTTTCAATGGGCTAAGGAGTGCTCAAGGGTTTATCCAGAAGCAGTTAGGCAGAAAGCTCCACTTGCGGTATACGCCAGAGATCGTTTTTAAGATGGATGATTCGATCGAGAGAGGGGCTCATATCTACGAGCTGTTGGAAGAAATAAAAAATGAGGACAAACTTAAGAACGAAGAATAAAAATGTCCGATATAATTAAGGAAGTTGTGGACTGGATTAAAAAACACCGCTCCTTTTTGATTACCTCACACGAGGCAGGCGATGGGGACTCTATAGGTTCACAGATAGCTATGTCTTTCATTTTGGAAAAGATGCAAAAGAGCAGTCTGATCCTGAATAAAGACCCTGTACCAAACCCTTACAAATTCCTGCCCGGGGCGGAGAGAATAAAGATTCAGGGTGATGAGGGGGGGGGAGGGGTAGAATACGAAGCAGCCATTTTCCTTGATTGCGGATCACTTGAGCGGACAGGATTGTCGTTACCACCAGTTTCCTCTTGTTTGAACATTGATCATCACCTCAATAACGACCGATTTTGCCAGTTGAATTGGATTGATCCGTATATGTCCTCTACGGCCGAGATGGTCTATCTGCTGGCGGATGCCTTATCCATTCCTCTTGAGCCAGCTTTGGGTAGTAATCTGTATACTGGAATTTTAACCGACACCGGATGCTTTACCTACAGTAATACTACTCCGCGGGGTCTGCGGATAGCGGCTGATTTGATCGAATCGGGAGTTGATCCATCCTCAATTGCTAACCAAGTTTATGGCCGCAAGAGCGTAGCTCAACTGCTTCTTTTAGGAGCCGCTCTTAGCAGTTTGACCCTAACCGAGGATGAGCGGATTGCTTTTATCCTTTTAAAGGAGGAAGTGTTTAAAAAGTATGAAACTACGCAGGCCGATGCTGAAGGAGTGGTTAATTATCCCCTTACCATAGACTCGGTGGAAGTATCTGTTCTTTTCAAGGAGATTTCGGAAGATTTCTTCAAAGTCAGCTTTCGATCCAAGGGGAGGGTCAATGTAGCCGCAATTGCGGAGAGTTTTGGAGGGGGAGGACACCATAATGCTGCCGGAGTAAAGATGAGGGGGAGTTATAGCCTAATCAGGGAACAGATTTTGGATTCGATCTGTCGGCAATTGGCAAACCCGCTTCTATCCGGATAGGGAAAGATAAGAGAATAATTTTGAATAAATTAGTTAAACTGTATTCAAATTTCTTTTGATCTTTGATATAATAGGTTTTTATGATAAAGACCAGAACACGATCTACCTAAACTACCAAAACTACCAAAGGAAGGGGGAGACCACAATAAAAAGGGAGATTATAGTTGGTGCAGAAGTTGATGCTTATTGCACAAAGTGCCGATTGATCTTGAATCATGTGGTAGTAGCCATGGTAGGAAAACGGCCTAAAAAGGTGGAGTGTCTTACCTGTCATAGTCAGCATATGTATAGGGCCAGTGAACCGGGCAGTCGGGGCAAAGAGAGCTCTGCGGCAGCTTCTTCTGTCTCCAAGCAGGATAAGGAGATGGAAAAGAAGAAGGCCAAGCTAAAGCGGCTTCAGGAAAAAGAAAAGGAATTATGGAAAGAAATCATGGCTAAAAAAGATCTGACTATGGCCAAACCCTATATAATGTCTGATTCTTACGAGATCGAAGATGTGATCAATCACAGCAGGTTTGGCATGGGGATTGTTACTCACCTGATCACTCCTCAAAAAATGGAGGTTCTTTTTGAGGATGGATATCGGTGTATGGTTTGTAATTTTTCTCAATAACACTTGGCGGGTTACGGGCTTAAGGGGCTTGCCAGGGATGAGACAGCAAGCCGCTTATCCGTAACCCACAAGCCTCCTACTTTGAGGCTTTTCACCTAGGGGGAAGCTTATGGCAACCTTCCCTGTCTTGGCTTGGGGAATATCAGCTTAAAAATATCATCTAATAAGCTGTCCATTTCTTTTCAGTGCACGAAAAACCGCATAATGTCATTGTAGAATACATAGACCATCAGCAGGATCAACATCCCAAAGCCGATCTGCTGAGCCACTTCTCTTTTTCTGATACTGAGCGGTTTTCCGGCAATCATCTCGATGATGAGAAAAAATATATGCCCTCCGTCTAGGATAGGAATGGGGAAGAGGTTTAGTATCCCTAATTGCAGACTAAGGAAAGCCATGAAGTAGATAAAATCGGGTATCCCTGCCTTGGCTGAGGCACCGGCGACCTGGGCAATCATGATCGGTCCGCCAAGGGATTTAGGAGAGGTTTTCCCTCTGATCAGCTTGAAGATAAAGGAGAAGGTGAGCTTTGCCTGCCTCAGGGTTTCAGCTAAGCCATTTTGGATTGAGGCTAAGAGGCCGTATTTTTTAATTATCATCTCCTCAGAAGGCATGATGCCAATAAGCCCTTGTTTAGTCTCAGGATCAGCCATCGGGACTACGGTTACGGAAAATTCTCTATCTTTTCGGCGGATGTTCAAAACTACCCTTTTCCCAGGATGATCGTGAATTAGCTCAGCTATCTCGTACCAATGTCCGACAGCTTTCCCATTAATATGGGTAATTAGGTCTCCAGCTTGCAATCCTGCTTTTTGAGCCGGATAGCCTGCATTTACGCTCCCGATCTGAGGGGGAATATAATGATCGATACCGATTGATCCAAGCCCCATATCACCCACCTCATGAGGAGTAACACTGAGAGCAAGATGCTGGCCGCGGCGCTCGACGAGAATTCGAAGCTTGGAGCCGGCATTAGAAACGATCATCATCTGAAGAGCTTCCCAATTGTCGATTTTGCGGTCATTGATACTGATAACCTTATCTCCAACCTGAAAGCCTGCCTTGTGGGCTGGAGAATTCTCTCTGACCCAGCCAATGACCGGCGAGGTCATGAGGTAGGCGGGAATTTTACGCCCGATGAGAAAAACGGTGAACATGAGCAAGACAGCCAAGATCACATTCATCATCGGGCCGCTGAAGACCACCTGCATTCGCTCCCAGGGCGAGCGGGAAGAGAATTCCCAGGGCTCTCCTTTCAGTTCCTCATCTGGATTTTCTCCAGCCATCTTGACATATCCTCCCAGTGGGAGGGCCGAGATCATGTATTCGGTATCTCCTTTTTTAAAGCCCAGCCACGGAATTTTGGGGCCAAAGCCGAGAGAAAATTTTTCGACCTTAATTCCGATCGCTTTAGCCACAATAAAATGACCGAATTCATGAACAAAGATGAGCACACCTAAACAGATAACAAAGGCAAGAATTACGGTTAGCATGAAAGTCTCCCTATAATGTCCCTGGCCTGCTGTCTGCCCCAGCGGTCTGCCCACAGGGCATCCGAGATTTCCCTCAGGGGGACGGGTTGATGACGATTCAAGGTTTCTTCAATGATCTTTGGGATATCGCAAAAGTTTATTCGGCCCTGCTTGAAAGCCGAAATAGCTATCTCATTGGCCGCGTTCATCACTGCGGGGGCGGTCTGTCCCTGTCGGGCGGCTTCATATCCTAGCCGCAGGCAGGGGAATTTTTCAACATCTGGGCTGTGGAAGGATATTGTTCCAAGCCGGGGCAAATCCAGAGGGGGAAGATCAAGGGGCAGCCTCTCAGGATAAGAAAGAGCATAGAGGATCGGCAGACGCATGTCCGAGGTCGCCAAGAGAGCAAGTATATTTCCATCCCAATATTCCACCATAGAATGAATGACACTTTCAGGATGAATCACCACCTCGATACTGTCAACTGGAACATTAAACAGCCAGTGGGCCTCGATAACCTCTAGGGCCTTGTTCATCAGCGTAGCTGAATCGAGGCTGATTTTCTCGCCCATGGACCAGGTTGGATGATGTATGGCCTGCTGATAGGTAATCTTGCAGAATTCCTCCTTAGGGGTGAAAAGAAACGGCCCACCTGAGGCAGTGAGGATCAGTCGTCTGATTTCCTTAGGGTTATGCCCCAAAAGGCATTGGAAGATGGCTGAATGTTCGCTGTCTATCGGTAGAATTTGAATTCCCATACTTTTGGCTTTGTCCATGATGATGCCGCCAGCCATGATCAGGGATTCCTTATTGGCCAGGGCAATATTTTTGCCAGCCACAGCAGCCTCATAGGTTGGAAGCAGGCCAGCGGCTCCGCAGATAGCGCTGACCACCATATCTGCCTGCTCGTAGCGGGCCACCTGAAGTAGCCCCTCCATGCCTGCTACCACCTCAACATGAAATGGTTTGACTTCCTCTCTCAGCTCTTCCAGATGGTCCAGGTCGCGGATTGAAACCAATCGAGGCTGAAATTCTCTTATCTGCTGCCTCAAAAGCGCAAGGTTAGATCCTGCGGCCAGGGCTACAACCTCATATCGTTCTCTATATCGGCTGATCACCTCCAGGGTATTGGTTCCTATTGAACCGGTAGAGCCAAGGAGGGCAATTCTTTTTTTCTCCATCACCATCAATTCCTTGTAATTATCATGGGTAATTTCATGATGGCATACCATTTATCTATGCTTTTATCTATGCTTTTGCACTTTTTCTCCGAATCCTTGATTTTAATGGATTGGCTATTAGAGATAATTTTCAAAGATTTCAAGACGTTAAGAAATTTCTGCAAAAGTGTAGCATTTATTACCATTTTTTATTATTATTGTATCATTGCCTTAATAGACAGGCAGTTAGATAGATAATAGAGATAATAGAAAAGTGCAGGGGCAGCGAAAATAAGGCTGTCGATCCGATCAAGAATTCCCCCGTGTCCGGGAAAGAGATTTCCACTGTCCTTAATTCCGGCTCCTCTCTTGAGCATTGATTCGGACAAATCCCCAACCTGAGCGAAAATGTTTAGTACAAGACCTAAGATAATGCTGTTCCCCAAGCTAATAAGTGATGGCAAAAAGGTAAAATGAGCGACTACTGAGACCAAAACGCTACCGACCAGGGCGCCTATTGACCCCTCGATTGTTTTCTTTGGGCTTACCAAGGGAGAAAGCGGATGCTTTCCCAGAAGAGTTCCGGTATAAAAGGCAGAGGTATCGCCGGTCCATACCACCAGAAGTAAATAGAAAATCAAAGCCTTCCCTTGAGCTAATCCCCGGATCCAAATCAAATAGCCCATCAGCCAGGCAATGGTAAAGACTCCAGCCATAGTGCCGCAAAGCCGGGCAATTATAGTGGATGGGTTATTAAAGTGAAAGAGGAAGCTGACAAAGGTGGCCATCACCGTCAGGACAACAACCAGGGGAAGAAGAGAAGCTCCTTGCCAAAAGGCCAGGCTAACCAATAATCCAAGTATCAGCCCCAGGGGGGTGGAGGGGTGAATATTGGCCTGATCCAAAATCTGGTAAAATTCTCTGATCCCCAGTAGAATACAGGCGGTTATAAGTAGCCAGAAATGGAAAGGGGTTCCGTAGTAAATCAGGGCCGCCAGTGGCGGGATGCCGACTATGGCTGTCGCTACCCGCTTGAGATACGGATGATGAGTTTGGCTTTGGGTATTGGTTTTCACGTACTTTCTTATAGCTCCTAACTTTTTTCTTTTTATTCCTCTTTGATTCGGCCAAACCTTCGCTCTCGGCCCTGGTAGCTGATAATAGCCTGCAAAAATTCCTTTCGGCGAAAATCAGGCCACAGGGTTGGCGTGATCCAAAATTCCGCATAAGCCAGCTGCCAGAGGAGGAAATTGCTAAGCCGCATCTCACCGCTGGTCCGGATCAAGAGATCAGGGTCTGGAAGTGAGCGGGTAAATAGATACTGGGAAAACAACTTCTCATCGAGGTCCTCTTCCCTGATTTTCCCAGCTTGCAGATCGCGGGCAATTTGCTTAGTGGCCATAATAATCTCCTGATGACCGCTGTAATTTAAGGCCAGATTAAGTATCATCCCGCTGTTGCCTGCTGTTCGCTGAATCGTATAGCGCAGCTCTTTTCTCGCCTCAGGCGGCAGCCCAGCTTCATCGCCTATGGACATCAGGCGGATGTTATTTTTTAGCATTTTCTCAAGCTCCTTGCGCAGATACTCAACCAGCAATTTCATCAGGGTATTTACCTCATCCTTGGGACGAAACCAATTTTCAACTGAAAAGGCGTACAGCGTGAGCACCGGAATCTTAATCTCGGCTGCAATTTCGACAATGTCCCTGACCGAATTGATTCCCTGCCTATGCCCCTCTACCCTGCTCAGGAAGCGGTTTTTGGCCCATCGGCCATTTCCATCCATGATAATAGCTACGTGCCTTGGAAGCCTTGCTGGATCAATCCTTCGTTTGAGTTCCTCTTCTGTTTCTGGCTGGGGTAATGTTTCTTTAACCGACATAGTGGACTATTTCTCTTTATCCTTGAAAATTTGGCGAGCCTCCTTGACATCCTGCTCGATCTGATGAACTAAAGATCCGACACTAGGAAATGAAATCTCATCCCGAATGCGTTTTATCAGCTCAATCTCCAGATATTGATGATATAGATCGGCCTGAAGGTCAAAAATGTACACCTCTACCCCAGGTGAAGAATCTTGAAACGTGGGCTTAGGACCAATATTAGCCAATCCATTATAGGTCTTCCCACGGATATGAACCCTAGCCAGATAGACACCCGATTTCGGAATTAGTTTGATCCCTGGGGCAATATTGGCCGTAGGAAACCCAATCTTTCTACCCCGGCCACAGCCTGGTATGACCTTGCCGGTCAGAGTATAGGGCCTACCTAACAAAAGATTCGCCTTTTCTAGATTGCCCTGCCGAAGATAGTTTCGGATGGCTGTGCTGCTTACATTTTCTCCCTGGATGACCACTTCTTCCACTACCTGAACCCGAAAGGGATATTGCCGGGAAAACTCCTCAAGCATGGCTACCGTACCCTTTCCGCCTCGGCCAAAGGTATGATTATAGCCTACATAGACCTCTTTGACTCTGAGTTTATCCCAGAGAATGCGCTGAATAAACTCCTCTGGATGCTGACTAGCAAATTCCTCGGTAAAGCGGGCAAAGAGAACGATATCCAGATTCAGCTTTTGAAGCAGCTTCATTTTCTCGTGAAAGGTGGTCAGAAGAGGAGGACAGCGATCAGGAGCAAGAATTTTCAACGGGTGCGGCTCAAAGGTAAAAACCATGCCCAAGACCCCGATTTCTCTAGCCCGATCAACCACTATCTGAAGAATTTTCTGATGTCCAAGATGTACCCCATCGAAATTCCCCATAGTAAGTACTACATTTCGGACATCAGGACCTAGGCATTGTAATCCTCGAATAATTTTCATGTTTAAGATTTCTACTTTCTTCTTAAGACTAGATCATTGAGTACAGTAAACATAAAATTATATTTTACCACTCCTCAATTGTCAACCCCGCTGTGAGTCTAACAGATACTCCCCATTTATATCCAATCCAGTACGATTTTGACTGGATTACAATAAGAGGGGAGTTTCTCATTTACCACTTTCCAGGTAGAAAGAGAGGCTTTTTTCGCTTGTATCTCCCACTTTCAACTATTGTTTTTTACCTGGGGGAACATCTGTGAGCCGAAAACCCGTGGATAATTAATGCTGGGAATATCTGCATCTGGCCTCAAAACTTATGGTTTTTAAATTTTTTTTCTTTATGGTATAATATTTTTGCCTACAAAATAACATCAAAGAAAGTAAGGAGAGCAAAAAAATGGGAAATCGACTAACTTCCTTCCTTTTTGGCAAGGGAGAGAGGGAAAGAAAGATAGGCAAAGCCATAGGGATTGATCTTGGCACAACCAACACCGTGTTTGGGATTAAGAGGGTTCATACCGAAATCCTAAAGAATGCCGAACAGGAGGAGCTTACCCCATCGTGTGTTACCTATCGAAATAAGGAGTACATTGTTGGTCGGGCTGCTCTAGCTTGGAGGAAACAGGATCCTGAAAATACTATTGTGTCCATCAAGCGAATCATTGGGCGCAGTTTTAACAATGAAGAGGTGCAGAAAATAATCAGGGAGCATAAGGTCAGCTACCAGATCAAGCCCCTGTCGAGCGGTACCGAACAGAGTATAGCGGTCGTGCTAAATGGCCAAGAGCACACGCCGGAGTTTATTTCTGCCTTGATTTTGAAAAAAATCAAACAGGATGCTGAAAAAGCCCTGGGCGAGAAAGTAACTCACGCCGTGATTACCGTGCCCTCATATTTTGACGACAAGCAAAAACATGCCACCAGGGCCGCCGCGGCCCAGGCTGGTTTCAAGGTACAGCGGCTTTTGCCAGAGCCAACAGCCGCGGCCATCTCCTTTGGCGTTGACCAGACGCGGGATAAAAGTATCAACACCATCCTAGTCTATGATTTCGGCGGCGGCACATTCGATATTTCAGTTCTGACTATGGTTGAAGGGCAATTCATCGAACAGGCCAAGGGTGGGGATATGTGGCTTGGCGGCAATGACATCGACAACCTCCTGGTGGAGCATGTCTTTGGCCTGATCGAAAAGGAATATCCAGGGGTAAAGGTCAAGGAGCTGATCGAAAAACTTCCCCCGGAGATGAAAAACCGCTTTCTGGGTGAAGTGCGGGAAAAAGCGGAGAGAGCTAAGATTCAACTAAGTGAGCAGGAGACAGCTTATTTTGACCTTCTGGGCATGTTAAAAGATGAAGAGGGGAATATTCTGAATATTGAGGTGGAAATTACCCGCCGGGAGTTTGAATCCCTGATTTCGCCCCTGGTTGAAAGAAGCATTAGCCTTATGGACACTCTCTTGGAGGGGCTTCATTATACTCCGCAGATGATAGATAAGGTACTCCTGGTTGGCGGCTCATCCTGCATTCCGCTGGTGCAGAGGAAGGTGGCGGAAAAATATGGTGCCGACAAGGTCATGATCCACAAAAAACCTATGCTCTCGGTGGCTGAAGGAGCAGCGATTCTCTCTCATCGGCTTTCGGAAAGCTACGAGTGCCCAGGGTGCGGGAGAGAGGTGAATCAGAATGATAAAATTTGCAACCGCTGCGGATTCGATTTGGATAAGTATTTGATAGAAACTGGCGTGGTTGATATTGTTCACTCTGCGGCCCATGACTACTACATCTGCTTGGAAAATAATCCCCGCTATCTCCTGGTGGCTAAAAATACCCCCTTGCCGGTAGAAAAAACAGAAGTTTTTCGACTGGTTGACCCGGATCAGAAACTAGTTCATCTCAAATTCTTCAATCTAGTGAATGACAAAGAAGAGCCTATCGGCGATCTATGGCTTGGCATTGGTGAGCAACCCTCCCAAAAGCAGCTAGCCGCAGATGAGAAGAACAAGGAGGTTAAGCCAGAAGAGATAATCTGCAATTTTCGGATCGATGAAAATAATATTATTGAGGTATCAGCCAGAATGAAAGATCGGCCTGAGATTCAGATCTGCCGGACACTGTCGCGGGGGAAGGCTGATGAGAAGCTGTTTTTGGCTCTTGAGGAAACCATCCACAAGGCCAATGCCGATCAACATCAGTTCTATGCAGTTTATGAGCTGATCCACCGCTCGATTGATATTATCCAGGATATTAACCAGATCGTTGATCCTGAGACTGGAGAGGTCAGAGAGGATAGATACCAGCAGGCTAGGCAAAAGCTTGATAAGGCCAAAAAGATGCTAGAGCGTGATGAATCTGTCCGGGGAGTAATCAATTATGCCAGGCTGATGCTGAATAATTATCAGCCGCTCATCGATCCAGAGGGAATAGAGGCCTTGGAAAATACGCTCCAGAAACTAGAGAAAAGCGATAGCGAGGGAAGCTATGAGGAAACTATCTCCTTGGTTGAAGAATTAGATGCTGAGATAAAAAAGCATCAGATGGTCGTGATGTTAATAGAAATGGAAAGAGCCTATAACTACTATCGAGAGCATAACTCTCCAAAGGCTGAGCGTATTTTGACCTATCGAGATAATATTGTGCAGAGTTTGGAGAGATTAGATCTTTCCAAGCTTACCTCTTTGCTTGATGAAATCATGCCAGAAGTCGTTGAAGTTGCAGAAATTGAAAGATCCCAGAAATTAACGGTAGAGAAAGGAATAACCAAATAGGGATGCCAAAAACTAAACAGTATTGTCCGATCTGTGGGAAAGATCAGATCGGGCAGGATCAGCAGCGCTGTCCTCAGTGCGATGCGGACCTGACCTGCTTTTGGGTTTTAGATGCCCTGCCGGAGCAGGGTGAGGTGGTGGCTAGCCCTGTGGGAATCAGGAAGATGAAGATATGGGGGCTGATAGGGGGCGGGGGGATTCTCCTTCTGGTCGTCAGCCTTGGTTGGATGCTTTATCAGAATCATAAGGTGGCCAGGACTCTGGCGGATAATCAAAACAGACTGGAGCAGGTTAATCGGACCATGCTAGCCTTGGTGGAGAAGATTGAGGCTGAAAAAGAAGTCATAAAGAAAGAGGCCTTCCTGCAAAAGATCAATAGCCAGCAGATGGCTTCAGAAAGCAAAGATCTTGAGCCTAGAGCGCCTGACGCAAAGCCCGAACCAAGCCAAGCAAAGTCCTCACCAAGTCAAGTAAATCCCGAACCACGCCAACCAAAGCCTGAACCAAGCCAGGTGGTCAGACAACCACCGCTATCCCGGCAGACTCGGATCGTCAGACCGACGCAGGAGCAGCGGCCATTCTTTTGGTATGAAACCACAGATAAGGATACTCTATGGTCGATTGCAGACCGCTTTTATCACAATGGTCGATATTATCCGGTATTGCTGATTATGAATCCGCAGGTTAGCCTCTATGAGATAAAAGCTGGTCAGCGACTTAAGATATTGAAAAATCCAAAGGATGCTGTATATGTCTTCAATCGCTCCATTGTCCGACAGGGCTCGGTTGTTTTCTTTTGGTACCAGATCCAGCCAGGAGATAGGCCGCAGACCTTATCCAGAAAATTCTACCGAGCCGAAGATCAGTATTCTATAATCGAAAAACTGAACCCCAACCTTCGCTTTGAGCCTGGTCAGAGGATTAAAATTTGGCTACCAGATCTTTAAACCCGACCAAAATAAACTTTTAAGGGAATCAAACATGAACCAGAATCTTCAGCCAAAGGAAATAAAATATAGCCAAGGGTGTCCGAAGGATGATGGTGAAAGGAGGAAAAGATATCGAGAACTCCTAGAAAAAGGAGAAAAACTTTTCCAAAAAGAAAAATTCGGATCAGCTAAATATCATTTCGATCAGGCTTACCAGATCTGCCCATCGGAAGAGATTCGGCAGCGAATTCAGCTCTGTGAGGAAAATGCTCAGAGGATGTCCCAGGCTCAGGCTTTGGTAAGCCAGGGGTATCAACTTGAGCGGGAGAAAAAGCTTGAGAGTGCACTCAAGGTTTTTCAGCGCTCTCTAGAGATATGGGATAACAAAGAAATCCAACTGGTTGTGGCCAGACTGCGGGCCAAATTACCCAAACCAACCCTTGCCCCTGCTTATCAGGCTGAGGCTGAGCATCGCTATGAGGAAGCCATAGCACGGTATCGGGAGGTTTTGGAGCTTCAGGATAATCCGCAGGTCAGGGATCGTCTCGGAATTTGCCTGGTGAAGAAGGGGGCCTATGCTGAGGCAGCCAATATCCTTGTCTCGTCTTCCTCACAGGAGCCAGAGGTCCTATATTATACAGGATATGCCTTGGCCAGGATCGGACGCTACAGTGAGGCCATTAAGCGATGGGAAGCGATCGGTGAGAATGTGCCAGAGTTGGCCCGGCAGAGAGAGCAGCTTATTGAGATTGCAGTCAGTGATCTCATCGCCCGAGCAGCAGGGGAGGAAGGAGAACTTGAGGCCGCTTACCAGGAAGCAGTTAATCTACTCAGATGCTTTCCTGACCATCCTCTGGTTAGTGATTGTGTTAGGTTGATTAGTCTTGAGCATCTTGAGCACCTTTGGGCTGGGGAAAAATTCGAACCCATGCTGCAATTTCTCTTATCAATAGAGGCAGAAAGAGGAGAGAGTGAGGAATTTTTGCCCTTTATGTTAGCCAAGGTCTACTTTCGGCTGGCTGAAGGATCAGCTCAATACCTGACGCCAGCTATTGCCTTTTGGCTGACGGTTATCTATAACCCGAAATACCAAATACCTTCTAGACTCCAGGCTGAGAGCTTGAGCCCTACTGCTGCCATCGAGGAGCAAAAGCAGCTCATTTTTGATCTTGAGCATAAGCTCGAGGAATTGGTTACAGAGTATAAACTTAGCCAGGGAGAGGAAAGCCTGAAAGAGGTCCTGATCCATTGGGAGATGGAGCGGCAAGCGATTGCCTTTCTTTATGAGGCGGCCAAGGAGGAAGAGTCGCTGGCTGAAATCCTGTGTACGCCAGCCTTTGCCGAGCGCTTTGGTCTATCTTCGCTTGTTCTTGGGAGATTACGCACCATAAAACCCAGGTGGGAGCAGGATGAGCGGTTTTGGATTGTAGGCGCCTCGTTCTCTTCGGCCCGCTCAAGTCTTCTGCTGCTGAATCAGGGCAGGCTAAAAGAGGCTTTGGCTGCCCTGCCAGCCAAAGGAGAGAGTGGAGATGATGAGTTTGTTGACTACTGCCGACAGAGGCTTTTTTTGCGGCTTGGCATCGAGAAATTGCGAGCGGGAGAGGTGGCCAATTTGAAGAAATATTTCATTCAGGCTACTCCCCTGATCCAGCGGTTTAAAAAGTATGAAACAGAGATTGTTCAACTTGCTCAGGAGATCCCAGTTGATCCGCAGAGGCTGATCAGTATGGATGAATTGCTTCAGAGTTTAGTCCGCCACATAAAATCTAAGCAGCTTTTGGATATCGCCTCTTATATCATGAGCTACAAAGCCAATGTCCTGCATGGTGAAGGATTGATCACAACTCAGGATGCGGAGCGAATTTGCCAAAAGGCCCTAGAGCTTAATCCGGATAATGAATTTGCCAAAGATGGGCTCAGGGAAATGGAGCTTCATTATAAAATAGAGGACATGGCCAAAGCATTGCGCAAGGGAAATTTGAAAAAAGCAGCCGATATTGCCGCCAGCTCACAGAATGAGGAGATAGAAGAGACTTTTTTTAACCTTATTGACACTATTCTCTGTGAATTTGAATCTGTGTCCTCATCTAAGGAAAAGAAGATTGCTTTTTTAGAGGAGCTGTATAAGCAGTGTGAGAAGGTCGATCCTGAGGATCCTGTTCTCTATGATATTTTGGATAAGATGGAGGCTATGGAGGAGGAGGATCACTCATCATGAACCCTTATAAAATTTTGCAAATTGCCCGGGATGCTAGCCAGCAGGAGATTGTCCAGGCAGTGGCCTTGGCTCTTCAGAGAAAGGATTATTCGGTCCGGCAGGTGGCTGAGGCTCAAAAAACCCTAATGGACCCAAGGGCTAGAAAGGTAGCGGAATTCATTTATCTTCTGGATAGTCAACGGTGGGCCCAAGGCTTGAGTTTGCCGAAAGAGCGATTGAGCCTGGACCACCTTGAGCTTATTCATTGTTTTGATAAATTTTAACTTAAAGGCAATTGGCTCAATGTCAGATGCTTCTCAGCATACAGCCAAGGAATTTCTACGCCGCAGGCTGATTGATTTTCAGAAGCGGATTGCAGACCTTTCCTTTGCTCTGGCCTCTCTTCAGAATGATCATCAGCAGTGGGAAAAGGAATTTTACCTAGAGCTTTTCGAGGTTCTCGATTCGTTTGAGAATATATTTCAAAGTATCGAAGAAATAGAGCCTCAGTGGGATAAATCTGCTCGGGCAGCCATGCAGAGCTTTCGCTCTATCTATCGGAAGATTTTGAGAATGCTTTCTCAGCGAGGGATAGAGCAGATTGAATTTCCCGATCAGAGGGCTGTCTTCGGTCTATGCCGGGTGGTAGAAACCAAAACCGTGCCTGGAATGGAAAATGAGCATATTCTGTCCGTTTTGCGAAAAGGGTATCGGAAAAAAAATGGTGAGATCCTTCGTCCGGCTGAAGTAATTACGGTTTTGAATGGCTGATTTACAGTAACTTTCCACCTCTCTCCTTCGTCAAATTATTGAACATTTCTTTTGTCATCAAAATTTATTGTCATCAAAATCAAAGCCAGCAGTACTTTGTATATTCAAAGTTCATTTTCATGTTCAAGGTTCGGGGGGAAAGAGTTTTAACGTTTTTGGTTAAAGGGAGGATTTGATCTATGGTTCATAGGGTGCGGTTTAAGCTTTTGGTTATTGTTTTCTTATTGGCAGCTACCTCAATGGTTGTGGTTCATCGGAGGAGTGCTCAGGCCTATTATGGCTTTGGCGGCCTCTATGGAGCAGCCGGGCTTTATGGCGGGCTCTATGGTGCTGGGCTCTATGGCTATGGTGGGCTTGGATTATCCGGGCTCTACGGATTGGGGGGATTAGGGTTATACGGCCTCGGCGGTCTTGGTTATCCATATTATCTTGGGAATGGTGCGCCAGCCCTAGATAGAGTCGCCGATGTTCTCCTCACCACCGGTGGAGGGACAAGCACTCTTTTGTCTACCATAGCCGCTACGGCTCCGGTTATCCCCACTGTGACCGTTACCATCCCTATTTATCCTGATCCTACGGGTACCTATTACGGCAGCTGGACCAGCGCCTTAACTTCCACTACTAATGTCATGACCATGAGCCTTGTTTATGACATTCTGACCGTTTCCATTACTGGAACAGCCGGGCTGCTCACCAATAAGCTCATTCCGGTAGCCATCAATGTGGCTGGCCTTAATAATGCTCCTACCTTCACCCTGAGCGGCACTTACTCGAATCCTCTCACCCTGGTTACCTATACTCTGGATTTGACCTGCACCTTCACTCCGGCGACCTTGACTCTTCCAGCCATTATTCAGGGAACTTACTTTATTCATGACTCGCTGTATTTAAGAATTGATGCTGGTAATTTTTCCGTAGGACGGCTATAATATTTGGGTTGATATTTAAGCAAAAATTAGGGAATAGCCTCCGCTCTCACGATGGCTATTCCCTTTTTTATCTTGAATAAGTCTTTCCTCATCTTATCAATTTATCCCCTTGAAATAGTTTCTCCGATCCCCTAAAATAGCATTTGTGCGTGGTCAATATAATATTTTCCCGGGAAAGGATTTGTATGATCAAAAAAAACTTTATTGACGCTAACAGGCTGTTGCTTGACTCATTTGCTCTGGCCCGCCAAATCTATGAAAGCGGATTTTTACCCGATCTGCTGATAGGCATCTGGAGAGGAGGTACCCCCCCTGGGATCGCTATTCATGAGTTTTTGACCTTCAAGGGCCTCAATCTAGCCCATACGGTGATCAAAGTGCATTCCTACCACGACATCGAATGCCCTGGGGAAGTACAGATTGATGGCTTGGAGCATGCCCTAGCCTTGATTAAGGAGGGAGACAATGTCCTGATTGTGGATGATATTTTTGATACCGGGCGCACTCTCGATACCGTCATTCGAACTATTCAGAAAATGGCTGGAGAGAAAAGGCCAAGAATCAAAATAGCTACGGTTTTTTATAAGCCATGCAAGAACCAGACTAACATTGTCCCCGACTTTTACCTCCGAGTGGTTGATCAGTGGGTTGTTTTCCCACATGAGCTTAAAGGGTTGACCGAAGAAGAAATTCGACAAAAAGGAGAGGACCTCTACCAGATTATTTACGGATAAGGGGAAAACCCTTATCGAGTAAGGGTTTTCCCCTTGTAACCCTTTTCCTAAAACTTTAATAAATATTAATTAAAGTTTTAGGAGGATGGTTTGGAAGGAACCCTTTTTCAAAAGGGTTCCTTCCATCAAAAGGGTTCCTTCCAAAATTTACCTCATTCTTATGGCCGAGATGAAGCAGGTTCCAAGGCTGCTGTCATTCTCCTGGTAGACAATTCCAGACCGTGTTTTCGGGTCATATGGAGTGGCATAGACATAATCGGACGATTCACTCTCCGTGCCATATTTATTATATGACTTGACCTTGAGTACATAGGTTGTTTCATTGGTCAACCCGGTAATGGTAAAGGAAGTAGTATTTCCAGCATCTTTTTGAACGCTAGGATCTTCTCTGCTGGTTTCAATATCATTCTCCGTCCGGTAATAGACATGGTAGCCTACGATATCCTCATCAGGAGGAGCCTCCCAAGTCAGGTGCACGGCCCGGTCGCTTACCGTAGCCACAGGATTGGTGGGAGCAAGGGGAATTCTGCTGATGCCGTGTTTGCCGAACTGGTCTTTGATCATAATCGCCGTGTTCGGGTCATGATAGAGGCGGCTCTCCTGATCCAACACCGCTTGCAGGTAATCGCAAAAGCTTGTAGATCCAGCATAGCGGGCCTTGTGGAAGATAATGTCGGCAATTTTTTCGCGTCCTTCTGCCGCTAGCTTCTTTCGGACATCCCACATGGCCTGAGATAGAATCAGACTGTTGGCATAAGCATCGTCACCGTAATCATCTGGATATTTCAGAGGCCGATCCTCATCGGTGTTTATGTTTCGGACATAGTCATGTCCTATCCAGAAGCCGCCGTCGCCGATCTTGGCTCCATCAATGCCGTTAGCGGGATCATGGGTTAAAGCCGCTGCCCAGTAGTCGGAGAAGGCCTCATGCATGGCGTCAAGCTCGGTGGTCAATTGAGGCTGCTGTGTGGTCGTATCTGTGCTGGTAGTAGCAAGCCCTGGGTCAGCAGGGGGCAGGAAGAAGGAGTAGAAACTCTCAGTGATCGCGTGTGTGTATTCGTGATAGATGATATCGGCAAAGAGGGAAAAGTCGCGGTATCCATCCACTTTGCCATCTCCTTCTCCGAAGTAGATCCGGTTTTCTGGAGTCCAGAAGGCATTGGTATAGTAGTCTCCCCATTTGACGACAGCTTTTATGGGGCCCTTTTTCCCTCCTCGCCACATGCCATCGTATTTACTGTCAATCTCCTTGATATAGCGCAGCATCCTGTTGATATGGTAGTAGACATTCAATTCATTATAGCTGCTGATGCGAAAGTAGACGCTGAGGCTATCAGGATCGGCAGGTGCAATAGCATTATTCGGATTTTCCGGATCCCAGATGAAGTAAGTATAGTTAGGATCTTGAAAATTCGGATCATTAATGTTTTCAACTACCCAGACAGCATCCCAGCTATCTTCGTTATACACCTCTACGTATTTTCCGGCCAGTTTGGCGGCAATGACCAGTTTGTTCGGGAAAACATTCTTCCCCGGCCAGGTAGCTGGAAACTGGAAGTTTCCACTGGCATCGGTTTTAAAATTTCCTCTCACGGTGTCATTGGGGTTGATTAAGCTTTCTAGAATATCGATATCGTCGATATTCCAGCCAGAGAAAATTCCTGAGCTGTCAGTTGGTCCCATACCCCAGCGGAGGCGAATTTCTTGACTACTATCATTGATGAAAGGAGAAACATCAAAAATTTGGAGATTCCAGCCGCTACTCCCCTCAAGATAGAAAGGATCCTCAATTTGGCTTGTAGCATTGGACCAGACCGTATCCCAGGTTATGCCGCGATTTGCGGAAATTTCAACTGAGGCACGATCAAAGCTGGTGCGATTCCCTGAGTCATCTTCAGAATACTCTTTATAGACTCCCAGCCAGCGCCAAAATCGCAGAATCGGTTTAGACCCACTGCTTGGGGTGAAGCTGATGGGGGGGGTGGTCAGATAGGTAGGCCGCATCAAATTGGTGTAGTCTCCCGCAAGATTATACCCGAAAACCTTTTGCCCTGTATGACCTCTGTCAGGATCCAGGGGACCACCGTGCCCGCTGGCCATCAGTCCGGATAGATCAGCCGGTGGTGTGGGCTGGCCATAACCCCATAATCCTTGCGCTTTCCAGTCGGCAGGTGGGGTATTGCTATCCTCAAAGAGAGCCTGAAAGATCGGTTCGTTTTTATTCATTAGATAGACGTATAAATCTGGCAATCCCACTTCAGCCGGTGAGTCATTATAGAATTGGGGTAAAACCTTGCCCCTGATTGTCCCTGATATTCCTGCTCGAGAGCGCCTTAAGCGGCTAATAATTTGCCCACTGCGGGCGTCCACAAAATAGCGCCATATGCCCCCTGGCATATCCAGCATCCAGACTAAAAAGTATTCTAAGTCATCTTCAAACCGGGCGGGCAGGATGACCAACTCACTCTGGCTTTCTCCGTCACTTTCCGCTGGGCTGCTAGTGCCAAGATGCTCACTTACTATTTGCCGAGCTTTGATCTTATCAATAAGTGGCCTTGTCTCAAGCTCCTCTATTCCCGGATAGGAATCTGCTCCGAAAGAAAGCAGGCGGTATGAGTCATCAAATTGAAACCAGATCCGGCTTCCATACACTGGAATATTCTGGTATACTTGCTGGAAATCGATATAGAAAATCCCTGATTGCTCAGCTACCCTGACGAGCTGAATTTCAGACTCTCCTAATCGAAATAGGTCTTTATTTTCCTCCACGAATCGAGTGGCATAATCAATCAGCTCATCTTCGCTCCCAAAGAGCCTTCGCCATACCCCTTCTCCGAATGAGGGTGGGGTAATCCGGCTAACCCGATGAGGAGTGCCGGTTATGGTGTTCCAGGAAGAAACCTGCCAGGCGCCGCTATTACCCTGCCTGCGGATAAACCTTTGCCAATTCTGCCTTCTCAGCTCTCTGGCTGTCTCTTTGGCCGCGGCCTGCTCTCTCTTACCCCTTGCCCTTTTTTCTCTAGACCGTTGGACAAAATAGGTATAGTTACCCCCTGGCTGCTCAGAGGGGGGAAGAAAAGCCAAGACAGTGCCTGCAAGCCCAAGATTTGCTAAAATTACACTCAAAAGCAAAAGTAGCCCTGCCGCGCTCTGCCACCATCTTCTCCTTCTCCGCTCCGAAATCATCATCTGCCACCTCCGACCCAATAGGATTGATTATGTTATTGATTATGTTGGCGAATATTTATGATGAATAAATAGTATGATGAATAAATAAGAACAGACACCTTGGGCGATGAGAAATAGTTGCCTATATAACCATCCATTAAGGTATGATAGCAAATTAAATGCCAAAAGAGGACGCTGTGATCGTTGCTGATTTTGTTGACCATATAAATCAGCCGCACAAGTTAGGAAAAGAAAGCTAGAATTCTTTGATATATTTTGGTGCAGCAAGAAGATTAGGAGCGGAAAAGTGCACCGATCGCTCTGCTCCACAGGCCCTTATTCCAGCCGGTATTTTTCCCTAAGCATACGGGAAATATCACCGGTCAGAGTAAGCGCCTTCTCTGCCATCTCCTTGTGCACTGTGCCAAGACCGCAGGCCGGAGTAATTAAGGCGGTGCGGATAATCTGCTCCTGATCAATACCTTTGTTAACAAGATCCTGCCAGATTTTTTCAAGTTTTTCTAACAAATCGTTAGCCGAGGCTGCCTTGAGTGCATCCTCATTGGTAGGCACAATTCCCCAGGCAATGCTTCCCCCGCGATCGAGATATTTCTTTAACTGAGACTCGTACAACAGGAGGTTTAGGGCGTATTCATAGGCATCGAAGGAGAGAATATCGATCGAGGTTCCTAAAATGAGCGACCAGTCGGTGTTCCCGCAGCAGTGGATGCCGGTCAGGGAACGGATCCCCTGGAGGACCTCCTCGAGGGATTCGATAGCCTGCTCCAGGCTGAGGCTAGTGAAGGCTGATCCGAAGGCAGTCAAATAAGGCTCATCCAGAAAGATGATTGTCCGGGGATTAAATTTTTGGAGGATTTTCTCCTGCCAGTTGGCCTTGCGCAAAAGATTTTTAATGGCTATACTCTTTAGCTCATCATGGTAGAGCAGAGGCCTTCGGTTTTCATCAGTAACCTGGAGGGTAAAACTAATTGGGCCGGTGATTTGCCCTTTGAGGGCCCAGGCGGAGCGAAGCTGATCTTGATATTCCTGAAGTTTATAGAAGCCGGCTGCATAAGGATGGCTGATGATAAAAAAATCAAGGTCTTCTGAGAGGAAGCGCTCATAGAATCGCTCAATGGTGTAAAAATCCTCTGGAGTGCGGATAAACATCCTCTCATCCTCGAAGGATAACCCTGGCAGTCCCTCGCTGTATTGCCAGTACATATTTTCCCTGACGGTTCTTTTAGGAAGCTGTGGCCAGAAGGGAATCTGGGGAAGGGTACGCAGCACAAGCTCACAGGCCTCTTTGGCCTCAGTGTGAGGCAGACTGCCAATGCCTGTAGCCCGACAGTTTGGGGTAAAATCCGGCTTCATAATGCCTCTCCTCTTAATTATTGGTATTTTGCGGCGATAACTGGATTTTTAAGCCTCCCGATGCCCTCAATTTCCACCTCTACCACATCCCCGGGCTGTAGAGCGCCGACTCCGGAGGGTGTGCCGGTAAAGATCACATCTTCGGGAAGCAGGGTCATGATCCGTGAGATAAAGCTTACCAGAAAGGCGGGCGGGAAAATCAACTGAGCCGTATGTGATGATTGTCGAACCTGGCCGTTAAGGTACGTTTTGATGCCAAGATTATCAGCACAAAGCCCTACGGCCAGGCAAGGGCCAAAGCTGGCAAAGGTATCAAAGGATTTGGCCCTGGTCCATTGGCCATCCTTTTTTTGTAGGTCGCGGGCCGTAACATCATTAGCACAACTGTAGCCGGCAATGTAGCTAGCCGCATCTTCCGGTTTGATCTGCTGAGCCCTTCTGCCGATAACAATCGCCAGCTCCCCTTCATATTCAACCTGATGAGACATCGAAGGATAGACAATCGCCTCCTCATGGCCAATGAGCGCACTTGGGGGTTTTAAAAACAGCAGGGGCTCATCCGGCTCAGGCAGTTTTAACTCCCTGGCATGGTCGCGGTAGTTTAGCCCTACGGCTACAATCTTGGATGGTTGACAGGGAGGCAGGATCCTGATGTGGCTTTGCTCATACCAGCGATCGAGCATCAGGTACTCACCAAAAGGAGAGCCCTCAATGGCCTGGATTTTCCCATTACTTTCCTCCACCAGGCCATATCCAGTAAAATTAGGGGCCGAAAACCGTACAAATCGTCTGATCAAGGTTATCATCCTCACGATTCAGCTCAAAGGCCTAAAATCTCTTTCATATCGTATAAACCAGCAACCTGATGCCGAGCCACAAACAGGGCCGCCCTGACTGCACCGCAGGCAAATGTCCGGCGGCTGTGGGCCCGGTGAGTAATCTCAATCCGCTCGGCATCTCCGGCAAACAATACCGTATGCTCGCCTATGATATCACCCCCGCGCACGGCATGGATGCCAATCTCGCCTCTTTCCCTCTCACCAGGCAAGCCCTGCCTTCCATAGCGGGCTGCCTTAGCCAGATCAAGACCTCGCGCCTTGGCTAAGACCTGAGCCATCTTGATCGCTGTCCCGCTTGGAGCATCCTTTTTCAACCGATGATGAGCCTCTATAATTTCTATATCGTAACTTTCACCCAAAACTTGAGCAATCTGAGGCAGAAGAGCAAATAATAAATTTACCCCAATGCTCATATTGGGAGACTGGACCACAGGAGCCTGCTCAGCCAATTTCCTGATTTCAGACACTACCTCATCAGGCAAGGCCGTCGTGCCGATGACCATTGGTTTTCGATGCTTTTGGGCCGCAAGGACCATATTTTTCGTCGCCTCAGGTGTAGTAAAATCAATGATTACCTGGGCCTGATCAATAACCTCTTCTATCCGATCGGTGATTTTAATCCCAAGAGGACCTACCCCGGCCACCAGACCGGCATCCTCTCCCACTGATTTATGTCCAGGCTGCTCCAAAGCTCCGGATAGCTCAATTCCTTCCGTATCATGAATCACCTGGATAATTAAACTTCCCATCCGACCTGCAGCACCGCAAACCAAAGCTTTGACCATGCGCTTTTCTCCTAGTAAAATTGCTTCGCTCTTACTACTATAGAGTTTATGGTGTCTGATGTTTATGGTGTCTGATATATAAGAGCGAAATGCTTTTATAGTCGTTTTTGGACAAATCTCATAAAGGACCTTACCAAATTTATTTGCCTTTATCTGCCGGGTAAGCAAGGCTGCCACTGAGGTGTTTGTAAGGCTCAAATTCACGAGGAGTTTTCACGATCATGTCCACCGCGCGGTTTATACCCCTTCCCCTTGGTTTGGCGGCAGCAGTTGGTATTTGGCCAGGACATCCTTTAGCTTACTCAGATTCCACTCCGACATGGAGCATAGCGGCAGGCGAAATTCTTCTCGGATCATCCCCATCAGCCAAAGCGCTGTCTTGACCGGAATGGGGTTAGTTTCATAGAACATGGCCTGAAAGAGCGGATATAGAGCAAGGTTTAACTCCTGTGCACGTGCCCAATCACCCCGAAGTGAGGAGTTTACCAACTCGGCCATTCGATCTGGAATAATGTTGGCTGCGACCGAGATTACCCCCTTGCCGCCTACGGCCAAAATAGGCAGAGTCAGGGCATCATCGCCAGAGAAAACAGCCATTTTGTCCCCGCAGCGCTGAATGATCTCGGTAACTTGGGCCAGAGAGCCGCTGGCTTCCTTGATGCCGACGATATTTTCAATCTGGGAGAGTCTTTCTACGGTTTTCGGCTCAAGATTCACACTGGTCCGGCCAGGCACATTGTAGAGGATAAGTGGAAGATCAACGGCTTCAGCCACGGCCTTATAGTGCAGGTATAGCCCCTCCTGGGTAGGCTTGTTATAGTAGGGAGTAATCAGCAGGGCTGCATCAGCTCCCGCTTCTTTGGCCTTGCGGGTCAACTGGATCGCCTCTTCGGTGCTGTTAGAGCCGGTTCCGGCAATAACTGGAACCCTTCGGTTAGCCGCCTCAATGGTCAGGGCCACCACTCGGCTGTGCTCCTCATGGCTCAGGGTAGCTGATTCACCGGTAGTGCCGCAGGGGACAATGGCCGAGGTCCCCTTTTCAATCTGGAAGGCTACAAGCTCCTGCAACCCCTTCTCATCCACTAGGCCATTACAAAAAGGAGTTACTATAGCTACCATTGATCCACTAAACATCTTTGTTTTTCCTCCTAAAGTCAATGTATTTTTACCAGAATACTATTCTGATTCTTCTATTTCTGATTCTTCTATCCTCAGCTCATCAAGCCAAAGATTTCCTTCAGCCACCACCCTAGCCTCACCCTGCAAATAAATATCGCCAAATTCATCGGCTGATTTCTCTTTATAATAGACCTTCAGCACACAACCGCTTCTGGTTACCACCGACACCGGTGAAACTACCAGCCCAAGATGAGCGCAGATGATACTTGAGGCTACTGACCCTGTGCCGCAGGCCAGGGTCTCATCCTCAACTCCCCGCTCATAGGTTCGAGCGGCAATCTTGTGAGGGCCAAGCACCTGGACGAAATTGGCATTGGTGCCCTGGGGCTGAAAATGAGGATGATAGCGGGTCGCCCTTCCAAGACCAATCACATCGACCTGCTCAAGATCCTCAACCAAGTATACGGCATGAGGGACTCCGGCCTTGAGAAAAAATACCTCACGCTCCTTGCCGTTCACCATTAGCGGAAATGGCGGCTTGGGGCTTAAGAGATAATCCATTTTTAGTTTTACCTTCTGGCCATCAACCTCGGCTTCGATCAGGCCAGCCTGAGTCTCAAAGGTCATCCGGCTGGGGCATACATCGTTCAGGTAGGCAAAACGGGCAAGACAGCGGGCCCCATTACCGCACATTTCAACCTCTCGGCCATCGGCATTGAAAAAAATCATGCCAAAATCTGCTACCTGAGACTGGCGAAGAAAAATTACTCCATCTGCCCCAACAGCTATCCGACGATGGCAAACTTGCTGCACAAACTCAGACGCTTTAGCTTTATCCAGCAGATTTTGGCGGTTGTCGATCAGAATAAAGTCGTTTCCACAAGCACTCATTTTAAAGAATGGTAGCCTCTTGCTCATCTTCCTTATGCTCTTTTTCCTTATGCTCTTTCCCTTATTTAATTCGCTCTTATTATATCAGAGACACCATAAACCCTATATCAGAACAACCATAAACCCTTGAGAAGGGACTTAGCTCTTATTAGGATTATGTCTCTTGAATGGTAGCTAATAAATAAGAGCAAATCTACTAAATATTATGTCTAACCAATTATGATGCCATTGATGATGCCCTTGCCCTGCATTTACCAGGCAGGGATCGACTCTCCCCTGATCAAATCCTCATACGTTTCTCGCTGCCGAATAATCGAGAATTGATCCCCTCTGACCAAAACCTCCGCCACTCGTGGTCGGGAGTTATAATTGCTTGACATGGCAAAGCCATAGGCTCCAGCGCTCATGACCGACATCAGCTCTCCGGCTACAAATTCGGGCAGCTCACGATCTCGGGCCAGAAAATCTCCAGATTCGCAAATCGGGCCAACCACATCAGCCACAATCCTTGGCCGCTCCTCCCTCTTGCAGACAGGCAGAATTTCATGGTAAGCCTTGTAGAGACTTGGGCGGATCAGATCGTTCATTCCTGCATCTACGATCAGAAAATTTTTGTCATCCTTCCTTTTAACATACAGTACCTGAGTGATCAGGATACCAGCGTTGCCAACAATTACCCGACCAGGCTCTGAGATAATCTTGACCCCAAGCCCCTCAATGACCGGCGATATGGCCTGCAAAAATTCCTGCGGCGATGGGGGGACCTCATCCCGGTAGGTTATGCCCAGCCCACCGCCGATATCAACGAACCTAATTCCGATCCCCTCGGCATCGAGTTTTCTGATCAGGTCAATGACCTTGATCAGGCTGTCTACAAAGGGAGAAACCTGGGTAATTTGCGAGCCGATATGGACATGAATACCGGCAATATCTATATTTTTCAGCCGTCTGGCTTTTTTATATTCGCTAATAGCCTGATGAATGTCAAGACCAAACTTTTCGCGGCGAAGCCCAGTGGAGATATAGGGATGGGTATCGGCGGCAATGTCTGGATTAACTCGCCAAGCTACAGTAGCCTTCACCCCAAGCTCTCCGGCCACTTGGTTCAGAAATTCTAGCTCAGGCCAGGATTCAACATTAAACATCAAGATCTTGGCTCGAAGGGCCATCTCCATCTCTGATCTCATCTTACCAACACCAGCATAGACAATCTTCTCCGGCGAAATGCCGGCTTTTAGGGCACGGTGTAGCTCTCCGCCAGAGACGATATCCGCACCTGCACCCAGCTTGCCGAGAAGATTCAGTATGGCTAGATTGGAATTGGCCTTGACAGCAAAACAAACCAGATGATCAATCTTCCCAAAGGCTGAATCATAGGCTTTAAAATGCCTCTCCAAGGTCTTATAACTATAGATATAGACAGGGGTGCCGACCTGAGAGACAATTTCCCGCACCGGCACCTCTTCGGCATAGAGCTCATTATGGTTATACTGGAAGTAATTCACGCTAAAAACCTCTCACCTTGTTATCGCCACCTAGTAGAGTCCACTCTTTGTGGGCCGCAAAATCAGCTGACATGGCCAAAAACTGGCCTCAAACCTTAGCCTGGCCTCATCAGGGTAGCGGGGCTTGAGCGGCCCTCTCTTCCCGCAAGAGCCAGAGAGAGCAAGGATGATTATAGTTAGGTAAATCTTAATTGCTTTTCTCATCTTGCAATACTTTCCGAGCCTGCTCCAAGGCCTCCCTAACTCGGCTGGTGGCTGTGCCGCCCAGGGATTTTTTAGCCTCGATCGACTCCTGTAGACTCAAGACGCTGGCTACATCCTGGCTAAAGTGAGGAGAAAATTCTTGCCACTCAGCCAAAGAAAGCTCTGAAAATTTCCTCTTCTGCCGCAGACAATAAGCCACAGCCTGTCCGATGATGCGATGGGCCTCACGGAAAGAAACCCCTCGCCGCACTAGATAGTCAGCCAAATCAGTGGCCAGCATCATTTCATCGCTGGCTGCCTGGTGCATAACTTGAGTGCGGATCGAAAGCTTCTCCCATAAGGGGGTGATCACCGAAAAGATCGCTTTGAGGGTATCCACAGCGTCAAAGACAGCCTCTTTATCTTCCTGCAGGTCTCGGTTATAGGTCAAGGGCAGGGATTTTAGCATGGTCAAAAGGCCCATCAGGTGGCCGTAAATCCGACCTGTCTTTCCCCTGATTAACTCCGGCACATCAGGATTTTTCTTCTGTGGCATCAGACTGCTTCCCGTGCAGAAGGCGTCCGGCAGGTCCACAAAGGAAAATTCCGCCGTAGACCAGAGGATTAGCTCTTCACTCATGCGGCTAAAGTGCATGGCCATAATGGAGGCGCAGGATAAAAATTCAAGGCAAAAATCCCGATCACTGACCGTATCCAAGCTGTTTCGGGTAATGGATGGAAAATCAAGGAGCTTGGCCACTATCTGCCGATCAATCGGCAAGGTGCTGCCGGCAAGGGCACCTGCTCCCAAGGGGCAGACATTCACCCTACGCCAGCAATCCCAAAGCCGCTCTTTGTCGCGCTGGAACATCTCAAAGTAGGCAAGCAGATGATGCGAGAGCAAAACCGGTTGAGCCCGCTGCAAGTGAGTGTAGCCTGGCATGATGACCCCAAGCCACTCCTCGGCCCTAGCTATTAAGGTTGTCTGAAGGCTAGATATGGCCTTGATCAGATACTTGATCTCTTCCCGCAGATAGAGGCGAAGATCGAGCAGGACCTGATCATTGCGGCTTCTAGCCGTATGAAGCTTTCCGCCAGTTGGGCCGATCTTTTCGATCAGGCGGCTTTCAATATTCATATGGATATCTTCAAGTTCTGGCCGGAAAGGGAATTTACCTTCTTCAATCTCGGCCTTTATTTCCAAAAGCCCCTGTTGAATTTGCTGTGACTCTTCAGAAGTAATCAGGCCAACCTGCTCAAGCATCCTGCAGTGGGCTATACTTCCCTGAATATCAAAGCTGAAGAGCCGCTGATCATAGGTCAGGGACAGGGTAAAGGATTCCACGGCCCGATGCGTGGACTCCTGAAACCGTCCCGACCAGGGTTTTTCCACCGGCTGACGAGATGTTGACTTCTGGGAATTTGATGACATTGTGTCTCTTTCTAATCCTCTGCTATTTTCGCTCTGCTTTGGTTCTGGTCTTAAAAACTGCTTTGGCTTATCAGGCCCAACCCCTTCTTATCTCTTACCCTATCTAAAGATGAGGGGGTGAGAGGTGGGAAAATTTTTGAATGACCTCAATTTTAATAAAATACCGGACCAAGTACAAGGTAAAAAATGATGTGATGATTTTGACAAAAGAGGGCATGTTGTGGTAAATTTTAAATTAGCTTGATTAACTATTTGAAAAGTTAAAAGATATCATCTTTTCATAGCTTCATGAGGGGGTGAAAATATTGAAGTGGAAAAAGTGGCTTGAAAATTGGGATATGACCTCCATTAAAATGACAGCTCCATTTCTGGAGATGGAATGGCAACCAAGGGATGAGGATAAGAATGCGGCTTGGGAGCTGTATATAGACTATACTTTTGCAGAAATTTCTTAACGCCTTGAAATTCTTGAAAGTTACCTCTAATAGCAAATCCAGTAAAATTCAAGGGTTTCAGAGAAAAAGTGCCAAGGCATAGATCTTTAGACCAGCGGTGGTGAATATTCCAGAGGCCGCCGCACCTGCGAGCCATGACGGATCGAGAGGATGATCTGCACAGGTCGTATTCTCTCATCAACTTCCTCGATATCCTCAGGACTCATGGATCGAGTTGCATAAAACCATTCGCGGTTGCGAAAAAAACCCGGCTGGTCAACCATATCGATTCTGAGTTTTTGCGCTCTCTCAAGTTCATCCCAAAGAATAGAGCCAGGGATTGGCCAATACCATTGAAGATAAATTCTCACTCCATAGTCCAGAATAAGATCGGTTATAAATTGCAAGGTATTGAGGCAGTTTTCTTTGGTATGCCAGGGGAAGCCGATAATGAAGCTAAAAACGGTTCTGTAGTTTAAATGATACTTTTGAACGTTTTTAGCTGCCTGCCGGATCATCTCAGGGGAGACAGCCTTATGGATTCTTCGGGCTTCATCCTGGCTGATCACCTCTGCCCCGGCAAGAAGGTCGCTGGTAAAAGGCTCTAAGGCTTCAAGCAGCTCCTCATCCCTCAGATCATCTATAGTGGCATCATAGGTCAGCCGGCGGCGGAAGTCATCTGCGGGTAGTATTTTACACAGATCCAGGATTCGCTTATGATCGGCAGTGAAGATATTGTCAACGATATTTATCTTTTTACTGCGGGTCTTCTGGCAATAGGGAAGTGCATATAGGAGCTGTTCGGCCGCGGTTTCGGCTGGATAGGCCCGCCAGTTTCTGTGTCCGATGGTTGAGCAAAAGGTGCAGTTAAATCGACATCCACGCGAGGTCAAAACTGGTATGGTTCCATATTGGGAATCAGGGATAAGATCATAGGCAGGCCGCCAGTCAAACTGGGTCAGATCAGACTCTTGAATGACCTGAGCAGAAGAGAAAGCTGCGGCCACCCCCTGCTTGATCAGAACAAGACCTGGAATCTGCTGCTGTTTTTCTGACTGCAATACCTCATAGACCAGGTGAGCCGAGCGATCCGCCTCTCCCCTGAAAAGGGCATCAAAGTATCCGCTGGCGATGACCGATTGAGGATAGCAGGTTGGGTGCGGCCCGCCGATACAGGTTTTGATTCTAGGATCGCGCTCTTTGACCTTTTGGGCCAAAATCCTGGCTGTTGCCCAGTTGAGTGAATTGGCACTCAGCAATATTACCTCATAGCTGAGCAGCTGATCAATAACCTGATCGAGCGAAAGCTGAGGCAAAGCTACCCAATCCAGCACCTCACACGGATACCCTTTTCGTCTAAGATGAGCTGCTAGAAGGTATACGCCAAGTGCCGGACTGTCGCGATAGGAATCCTGCATAGAGGGGACCAGCCGGTTATCTACATAACACATAACTGGACAGCTGACCACAACACATGGCTTTTGCCCCATATTTAAAAACTCCTCATTAACCCCCTAATTTGGCTCCGCTTCAGACTGGTTTCGCTACTGTTTCGCTCCCCATTTTTAAAAATCAGCTTCTCCTCAAAACCGCCTGCTCTCACCTTGAGTGATAACTTACAGCACAGTTTTGAGGAGAAGCTTTCCTTATTTAGGTTTTTCCCAAAGCTATGAACCTGTCTGTTTATTGCCTGCCCCTAGCTTATGGTTAACCCTAAAGCGGGGCAGGAAGACTGATCAGTAGGATTGCTCCCCTGTCTCTCCTAGCTCACGGTAACCTTCTGTTCATCCTCAGGTGCAGGCAGATTCGAGGATCCTTGAAAGATTGCGGCCACCACAGCCACAGCAACAATATATTGAGGCCCCTGCCCCAATATTCTGGACTGGCCAGATGCCCGGCCCTCAGCTCTACGATGTCCGAGAGCCACCAGGACATCTTCGTCGGTAATCCTTCGAGAATCCTTGCTTAAGACCTGGATACCAACCCTAGCCAGAGTTTCCTGCAGATTATCCCTGAATCTTCTGGCCAGCTCTGGATCTCGCACCATATCACGGGCAAGATTAGCCATCGCCTCCGGTGAATAGGCAGAGGTGAAGGTAAATGTTATCTGAGAATCGGGTAATACAAAGACATTTTGCTCTCCCTCTCTTTTCATGATCTTCTCCTTACTTATCAATCATTAAGACAACCATAATACAACAATATACAACCATTTCATCTCCTATCCCGGCCCTTTGTCGGGAATCGGGTCTCATGTTCGCTTTTGCTACTAGGCTATACCATATCCTAGTGGTTTATCTAAGTTTTCGGTATAACCTGATTAAAATCGCTATGCTCATGAATTAATCCGTTTGGGGATTGAAGAGCAGGCCAAGGCTCACTCAGCTAGCAGCTCAAGATTAATACATGATTAATGATTAATACGTGTATAGTGCTTCAACTTTGGTTTTTCCAGGTATGATTTTTGATTCGCTATTTTGATAAAAATTTATAGTCTATTTCAATATTGTGTTCAGTTTACCATAAAAATATGTTCATCGGCGTGATTATCAATATTCATGCCAATCAAAACCTAACTTGAAGGAGTATAATTAGGTGGGGGAATAAGATTAGGTGGAGGGAATAAGGCCCTCCCTAATGGACATGGAACCCATCGAGGGAGGGGTAATAAAGTTGTCGCAACTTGGGCTTAACCAAGGCCACCCCTACAATTTGCTTGGGTAATTACCCTGCCCCCCTACAATTGATTGTGCAAAATGGATCTTCGCATTTGGCGAGAAAGCCGTTTAGGAAACATCTCAAGGGGCGTATTTTGTAAGAAATTTGCAAAAGATAAAATGGTTTTGGTTATCTCCTTGACTTATCGAAAAATATGAGTTACATTACTGCATATCCACCAATCTCACTGAGAAGTTGTCGGGGAATTTCTCAAGCCCAGTTATGGGAGTCGCTCATTATTAGCTGGATAATAAGCCGATTATAACGTCGCAAGAGCCTTGCCTAAGCGCATGGCGGCCAAGCAGAGCAGGTTAAAGGCATGGGGTCAAGCACAGCACGATAAAGGCATGGCGGCCAGCAGTAGAGCATGGGGAAGGGTAGGGCAGCTAGCACGGTAAAGGCAGGGCGGCCAAGCACAGCAAGATAAGGCAGGGCGGCCAGCACAGGGAGAGAGCAGTCACGGCAGGAGAGATAGAGATTTAGTGGTCCTTTGGCTAACAAAGCGCGCAATTTTGGCGACCACAGGGAACCTTTCCTGCGATTGATCAGGTAATTGGATCTGCTCATCGCCCTTGGCGATGAAACCATTTAGAATTAATTAATGAGCGATGATCTTTTGGGCGGGGGAGAATCTTTCTTCCCCGATGATCGTCATTTCATTCCGAATAAAAATTAAATAGAGGCGTGGTCCTGATTTCCATCATTTCTAGTTTTCTAAGGAAAGGGATGCGATAATGAATATACTCGATTTAAAAGCAAAGACAGTCGCTGAACTGAATGATTTAGCCAGAGAAGTCGGTGTACCATCAACTAGCGGACTTCGGAAACAGGAGTTGATTTTTAAAATCCTCGAGACCCAGGCAGGGAAAGACGGGATGATTTATGGTGGCGGGGTGCTGGAGATACTGCCTGATGGGTTTGGCTTTTTGCGGGCCACAGACTATAATTATCTGCCTGGGCCGGATGACATTTATGTCTCACCCTCCCAAATAAAGCGGTTTGGTCTGGCTACCGGTGATACTGTATTTGGGCAGATTCGCCCTCCGAAAGATAATGAGCGCTACTTTGCTTTGCTGAAGGTCGAGTCGATCAACTATACTGCTCCTGAACAGGCCAAAGAGAAGGTCCTGTTTGACAACCTCATCCCGCTCTATCCCCAGGAGAGGCTCAAACTGGAAACAAGTCCGGATGAGCTGTCAACCAGGGTGATGGACCTTCTGACTCCGATCGGCAAAGGGCAAAGAGGCCTGATTGTGGCTCCCCCTAGGACCGGCAAGACCATGCTGCTGCAAGCGATTGCTAAAAGCATTGCTATAAATCATCCAGAGGTTATACTGATTGTTCTCCTGATTGACGAGCGGCCGGAAGAGGTTACCGATATGCTTCGCTCGGTCAAGGGCGAGGTGATCAGTTCGACCTTCGATGAGCCTCCCTCACGGCATATTCAGGTAGCTGAAATCGTTCTTGAGCGGGCTAAGCGGCTAGTTGAATACAAAAAAGATGTGGTTATCCTGCTAGATAGCATTACCAGGCTGGCCAGAGCTTATAATGCCACTGTTCCGCCTAGTGGGAAGGTCCTCTCGGGCGGGATCGATGCCAATGCTCTGCAAACCCCGAAGCGCTTTTTCGGCACGGCTAGAAACATTGAAGAGGGGGGCAGTATCACCATTATTGCCACTTCGCTGATTGATACCGGAAGCAAGATGGATGATGTGATTTTCGAGGAATTTAAGGGCACAGGCAATATGGAGCTGCACCTTGATCGGCGGCTGGTTGACAAGCGTATCTTCCCGGCGATTGATGTTCAGCGCTCAGGGACCAGAAAAGAAGAGCTCCTTCTTCCCAAGGAGGACCTGATCAAAATCTGGCACTTGAGGAAGCTCTTAAGCTCTCTGGGAGTAGTCGAATGCATGGAATTTCTGCTAGATAAATTGAGAGCCAAAAAGACCAACCGAGAGTTTCTCGATTCAATCAACCTCGAGGCTCTAAAGGGTGATTAAGAGAAGGGAGCCTGCGGACGATTTATGAAGATTTATGAATATTGGTTATTAACATAACATTATGGTTATTAACATCGCTCTCGTTTATTAGCTACCATTGAGAGACATAACCTAATAAGAGCTAAGCTCCTTTGAGGGTTTATGGTGTCTGATATATAAGAAGAGCGATTAACATGAGCTCGACATAAGGTCCTTTCCCTTGGCTAGCCAAGGCGACTCATCAGCCATCGCCCGGCGGCGCGCTGATGCCTAAAATAACCATTATACCCTGGCTGGCCAAGGCCAGGGACAGCTAGCTTTTACCCTATAACAGCTAGCTTTTATTCCTATAGTCAACTTTCTTTTATGCCTATAGTCAACTTTGGCTCTTATCCTAAGACGCCTTACGCCTTACTGGCGAAGGCTCCGAGCAGTTCGGCGAAGCATCTCAAGGTCAGGAGCCTCAAAGGGTATCTCAACTTCTACGACTCCATCGGCAAGATAGCGCTCCATAGCCGGGCCGCTATGTTTTAGATTATGCATTTTCATGAAGTCAACAATTCGGCCGTAGGTCTTAAAAGGCGCTATCAGAGGATGGGCTTTGACCCTGGCCACAATCACCGTGCGACGGGGAATCTTCTGCTGTCCGAAGGGATGCTCGAGACTTAGCTGGCGGTCCACCAGATACCCTCCCTCGCTCCGTAAACTCTCCAAGGGAACATCCCGCGGATCATCATAGAAGATGGCGCAGGCCACAGTTTTGGGAATCTTTCGCTCATCTAGCAGCTTGCCCACTCGCTCGATTTTTTCTAATATCTGGTGGTAGGCTCCCCGATGCATCATGAACACCATAAGGTAAGGCCCACGGGCTTGAATGTTGAGTTCAACCGGGCTAAATACCCCAAGATAATAGCCAATCCAGCCGGCAAGCAGAACCGAAGGTATAAGAAACACCGAGAAGAGTGTAAAGAATTTTTTGGCCCCTAAAGCCATAGTTATTCTCCTTCAAGCTAATATTTCAAATACTTCCCCTGAACTTCCTCACGCTCGTTAATCTATCTCGCGGAGAAAGAAAGGAGTTGATATAATGATCAAAAATTGTTATTCTAATGATAACCTAATAATACCGTTAAACTTTGATGTTATCATGATGCTCGCTGATTGGCAACCGACATCTTATCTTGGCAAGATAACGCAAGATGACAGATGAGAAGAGATGTTTCACCCTACTTCCAAATATAAGGGACTACAGGGGGTAAGGAGACTATACCTTCACCCAAGCGGGCTATTCTCAACCTTGATCCCCCCTTGTGGATCCACCCTTAGCCGCCTTGAGATTAGCCTTGATCCACTTTTAGTGGTCTTTTTGCTAATAAAGTGCACAAGCTGCGGCGGGCACAAGGCCGCAGGCTACAATTGATAGCGTAATTGATCCGCTGCGCACTTGGGTTACGCCTTGGCATAGGATTCCTGGCCCTGGCTGACTCGAATTTATCCGCTGCGCACTTTTTGTTACGCACTTAGCGAGGAAACCATTAAGTCCCCTTGGATAGGCTGGCTGAAAATTATCCCGTAAGCCTACAAAGGCCAACGGGAAGCGAAAAACGCCAATTTTTTGGTTAATTAACGATTTCAATTTGTTAACTCCCGTTAGAGCCTGTTTGAAAAACAGGCCATGAGCTCACGGAGAGGAGGCTTCGGCGATGAGGAGCTTGCGCTGGTCCTGAAAATAGGCCATGAGGTCGCAGAGAGAGGAGATAAGCTCTTATGAATAAAACTGAACATGATCCAAAGCTGCCACGAGCTATGATTTGCGGAATCAGCGGGTTTTTGGGCACAAATCTAGCCATTGGCCTAAAAGGCCGCTTTCGGCTATCGGGAAGCTTCTGCCACAGCAGTCTGCCAGACAGCCTGACGGCTGCCTTGGGCAAAAGCCAGCTCTATCAAGTTGACCTTACCGACCGCCAGGCAGTTAAGGAGGTTATAGCCGCGGCCAAGCCGGAGGTCATTTTCCATACCGCTGCTCTCTCTCAGCCTGATCGGTGTGAGGGTGAGCCTGATCTAGCCTGGCAAGTCAATGTGGAGGGAACCGAAAACCTTCTCGCCTGCCTTGATCCGAGTGTCCGATTTATCTTTGTGTCCACAGACCTGGTGTTTGACGGACGCAAAGGGTGGTATCGAGAGGATGATCAGGTCAACCCTCTTAATATCTATGCCAAAACCAAGCTGGAGGCTGAAAACCGAGTCCGGGCCTGGGCAGGAAACTATGTTATCGTTAGAATATCGCTGTTGTATGGTTTAAGATATGGCAGCAGGGTCGATAATTCCTTTCTAGGCTGGCTGTCTCGCAGCCTTAAGGCTGGCCAGCCCGTTTATCTCTTTACCGACCAATACCGCACTTGCCTTCTGGTGCAGGATGCGGTTGAGGTGCTATTTCGCCTAAGCAGACAAAGCTGCACAGGCACCTTTCACCTTGGTGGAGCAGAGAGGATCAGTCGGTATGAGTTCGGCCAAAAATTCGCCCGTATCTTTGGTTATTCGCCCGACCTTATCAGACCTGTACTGATGAGCGATCTGCCCTGCTTGGCTGCCAGGGCTGCTGATTGCTCGCTGGTGAGTGAAAAAATTATCCAGGCCACTGGCTTTGCTCCGGCTGATGTTGACTCAGGACTGAGAGTCTGCTTGAAAAATCAGGCCAAAGAATCCACAGGCTAAAACCTCATTAAGGCTTATTCACCCTTCTTATTAAGCGACCAACCATAAACCAACCATCGCCCAACCATAAATCAACTATAATTAATTATAATATCATGAATTATAACACCTTTCCTGCTTTTGGTAGGTATCCAACCATAATAAATTATAACCTTTCAGTAGGATAAGCGCCTCGCTGATCAGACCCAGGCGAGGCGCTTGCGCTACCAGAGTAAGTTTGGATGCCGAATAATATCAGTATCAGTGAAGAATAAAGCCTAAAAATAAACAAAAATAGAATTAAGAGTAGCTCATCTGATATGAAAAATTCCGATCTAGGATCAAATACTATCAAAGAGTGAGGTAAATCGAGTGATTTTTCAAAAGTAAGATTGTTCAGGGACAAGTATTGTTCAGTAACAATCCTTAATGATTGTTCAAAAACACAATATAAGATGTTCAAAATTATATAAGCAGGGAGAAAAGGAGAGGAACTTTGAAAAAAATCGAATTGATTACCAGTAATGAACTTGAAACCAGGTTCAAGGAATGTCTGCAACAGCGCAGAATGCCTGATTATTTTCTGTATATCGGTGAGCAGAGAGGCAACAAGAGCTGGCACAATGTCAATAGTTGCAAGGAGCTTCCGATCTGCGCTCAGCTCACAGACCTCCTCAGGCAAAGCCTTCCCTCTCTTGTTGACTCCTTTCCCCGAAATTTGAGCCTAGTTAGCATTGGGGTAGGCAGGGGGGAAAAGGAAAGGCTCTTGCTGGAAGCTTTACTAAAGCGCGGCTTATCAAGATACTACGCTGTAGACATCAGCAGTCGGATGATTGATGAGGCCCTCAGGGCAGTGGCTGATCTCAAGGTGGATAAGGTTGGTCTGGTGGCTTTTCTCGAAGATCTGCCCTTGCTGAGACAGTATTGGAGCCCGCCGATCCTGCTTTGCCTTTTGGGGAATACATTCTGTAATTTCGATCCGAACTATATTCTAGCTCTAATCTGGGGGCAGCTTGAGGAGAGCGATCTTTTGCTCCTTGACTGCCACCTTCTCTCCGATCAGATGGAAGAGAGCAATGACTCAGGTCAAGAGCAGATTGAGCGAATCTACCGCACGGAACCCACAATGCGCTTTAGCATAAATCCTCTGGTCCAGCGGGGATTTGACACTGACAATTGTGTGTTTCACCTGGAATTTCGGCCAGTTGAGACTGATATCGGCCTGGTGTATAAGACCAATAAACAACTGCAGGTGTTGAAAAATACCACCATATCCTGCGGACAAGATGCGGTTAGCTTGTCGTCGGGAGATGTTATTCAGCTAGGGTTCACCTATAAGTACACCCGACAGCAGGCTGAAGAGTATTTGCGGCGAAATGGTTTTGAAAAATTGCAAACTTTTCTGAGCAGCGACGGTGAAAATCTCCTTCTTCTAGTCAGGAAGGGGCAAGAAGGACAAATAAGTCAAGGAAAAGCAAGCCTTGGGGAAAAAGATTAAACTTACACAAACCTTATGATTTCTCCTTAATATCTTTTATGACAAATTCTTTCACAAAACAAACCGCTTGCCCAGAATCTAGGCGTAGCTTGACAACTTCGGGTTAGCCTAAAGGGGGCTTGCAGCTTGCTTGCGGGCTATTGGCCCACTCTCGCGGGGTATATTAGGTTTAGCAGATTGCTTAGCTCTTGGGGCCTTGATTAGGCCTTGATTGAATAAGCCTTTATTGAGTAAGTTGGCCATTTCTCTTTTGGCTGGTATCAATATTGCCTATTGTGAAGAATAGTTGAGGAAGCACAATTCTTTTCATGCGGTTAAATACCCACTGTGAGTTTAAGCGAAGCTTTTTGAGCTATAAAACCCATGATGGAAGGGGGTGGGCGACAACTTCACTAAGTTAGCTGCAGCATTGAAACCAAAATCGGCATGAAGCCAAAACCCATGACATAAAGGAGTGGGTAGCAGCCACAGAGGGTTTGGTAAGGTGAATTAGGGTCTTTATTAAATTGTTCAATTTTCCCCAAGGTCTTTGGTATGGTTATTTTGGGTATGGTTATGGAGGAGACTACGATGATGAATCTGTTTACCCAACCTAAGAGATCGATTACTTGGCTTCTTTTCCTATTGGTTTTAACCGTGATTCCAGCAAGAGCTGCTCGGGCCTATTATAGCTATGGTTATGGCGGACTTTTGGGTGGGCTCTATGGCCTTGGCGGTTTATATGGGCTCTATGGGCTTTCTGGGCTCTATGGTCTATATGGTCTTGGCGGGCTATATGGCTATGGCGGACTTATGGGCGGGCTCTATGGCCTTGGCGGCTTTGGCGGTTTATATGGGCTCTATGGGCTTTCTGGGCTCTATGGTCTATATGGTCTTGGCGGGCTATATGGTGGACTCTTGGGTGGACTCTATGGCCTCTACGGCCTCGGCGGCTTAAGATACGGCCTAGCCGAGCAGGCGGGAACCTGGCAAGGCCTCTGGTGGATCACCTATGCTAGCCCTAATCCCATGACCCTGACCATTGTTCAAGACCCGCTGATTCCAACCAATTTGACTGGTACTGTTCTGCTAGCAAATAATGCCATTATCCCAACCTTGGTCAATATCACTGGTCAGCTTTTGAATAACCAGGTAATTTTGAGTGGAACAGGTCTTTCAGTAACCGGCACAACCGTTACTGTTCAAATTGTGGGCACACTCTCTTCCCTCACCGATATGGCTGGTAATTACACGATAACCCAAAGCAAGACCATCCTTGAAACTGGAGCTTTCCAGCTCACCCTGTCTGCTCCGGCTGTTATCTGATTATCTTGATTTGGCTATCAAGTAAAGTTAGACATTATGTTCCGAAGAGGCTACGCTTTTTGTGAGCCTCTTCAGAACAGGAATTAAGGCTAAAAATTTTCTGCTCTTCCCCTTGGCTTGCCACTGCCTGCTTCGATCTCCTGCAGAGCAAAAAGTCAAGGGAGGAGAGCAGACACGGCTAGTAAATAATGTGCAGCCTGTCTGTTCTTTCAATGAACACTCAGCCTGGCTTGCGATAAATCAATAAGATAAAAAAATTTTTCACAACAAGATCAAGAGGTTATCAAGATATTAATGTTGATTTTGCAGCCTACCAAATGAGAATTCAAGGCTAGATAAAGATTGCAGAACTAGCTGCCTAAAGGAAGACAAAAAGTGAAATTTTTTATGAAATCGCTGCATATACTTTATGAATCATGAGCTTCATGTCTAATAAAACCAGCGAAAAAGAAAAGGCATGAGTTTTGCTTTCTATATTCTCCAAAATCAAGGCTATTGAGAGCCAAAAAAATCAAGGCGAGAAAAATCAAGGGCGGATACTCTACAGACATAAGAAATAGAGTGTCCAGCCGACCGTGGGGGGATTACTCTATTTCTTTAACCCCTCTTCGCCAGCCATAGAAAGGAGGGTGGTGTAATTTACCATAGATTGACAGATATTTTTTATTACTCACACTTTCATATTTTTTATCGGACCAAATTCATTCTGAAATCGACAAGGAGAAATTCATGAGAAAACTGTTGCTGTTTATCATGACTATCGTACTGATTGCTTCCCCTGCGTATGCCCTAACCGTTCTTGACTTTGAAAGCGTCCCCAATATCTATCGATACGGCACAGGTGGGGGGAATACGAATTTAGGAAATAATTATCCCGGACATCCTGAGGTAACCTTCGGGCCGGATGCCATGATTATGGTCAGCGGCCAGCCTGAGTATAACAATACAGATTATCCACCCCATTCTGGTAACACTATCCTGTTCAGCAAAACCAATAGCTTAATCAGGATAGACTTTACCGATCCGATGGCCTATGTAAGTCTGTGGTTCACAACGGCCAGCGATTTACATCTTGAGGCCTACAATTCATCTGATACCCTGTTGACTCAAAGTGTCTTTTCTGGCAGTAACCTCGGTACGAACAACAAGTTATATGTTGATCGCCCGACTGCAGAAATCGCCTATGTAAAGATTCATGACTCAGGGAATCATTACACCATTGATGACCTTGGCTACTCGGAAACCCCTGTTCCTGTGCCGCCGACAGTGCTCCTGCTTAGTTTCGGTTTACTTGGAATGGTAGGACTGAAGAAGAAGATTGCCTAAGCTGATTTTTATCTTATGCTTTTTTCTTAAAGGAGGAAAAATTTTATGAAGAGATTGAATTTGTTGATTATAGTATGTACCCTACTCTTTGCTTTGGCTCAAACTGCTCAGGCTACTCCCCTGGTAAATGGTGGTTTTGAAACTGGCGATTTCACTGGCTGGACTGTAATCCTAAATGGAGGTACTGCCCAGGTAGTCAGCAGCCATACCAGTATTGTTGCACCTGGTGATCCATCCACCGTCTATTCGCCTGTAGGCGGCAGCTATTTTGCACTTCTCAAAACCGATGGCCCAGGAAACGAACAAAAAATCCAGCAGAGCTTTGACCTGGTTGCTGGCCAGACTATATTTGGCTGGGCAGCCTTCGATTGGGGAGATTACGCTCAATTTTATGATAATGCCTGGGTTCGGATCTACAAGGGTGATCCGGCTGCCTTTGATGTTCCCTGGTATGAAAGCGGCAATCCGATGACTCCTCCTATTCCTCCGACTCCCCCCATCCCCCGTCCAAATTACTGGGATGGTCCCTGGACAAAGTGGTCATATACGGCCCCAACTGCCGGTACATATACGGTAGTCATGGGCATCGAGAATTGGGGAGATGCTGCCTTGCCCAGCTATGCTCTTTTTGATGATGTCAAGGTTACTCCCCTGCCGGGTACGCTGCTCTTTTTATTCTCCGGGCTGTTTGGTTTAGCCGGATTTAGAAAAAAAGTTTGGGGCTGATAAATACTTTCCGATAAGTTTTAAGCTCCTTTAGAGGCCAAAAGAGGCAAGGGGCGGGCGCTTTGCCCCTTGCCTCTTTTACCTTTTTGTTGGCCATCCTTAATTTCACTACTACTTCCCTCACATTAATTTTTCCACACACCCACTTGCGGCAAATAGTATACAATCACGGCAAAATAAAAATCTTTATTTCAAGCAAGTTGCTAGAAAACGGCACATTTACTCTTGACTTCCATGAACGGTTCAGAATATCATAGTATTACAAGCTTAACCTTACCAAGATGATGATTGAGGAGATATTTCGCTATGGCAGATCTACCCACAATCGCCCGGGCAATCAAGAGAATGTCGCTTGATGATATCTACAACGCTATTGATACCGATTTCCGATATTTAAATCAAAGGATAGATGTTCTTGGTCATAAGATTGATACTGAAATTGGACAGGTCAGACAGGAAATCGGACAGCTAAGTCAACAACTCAACCAGAAGATTGACACTGAAATCGGGCAGGTCAGGCAGGAAATCGGACAGCTCAACCAGAAGATTGATACTGAAATCGGACAGGTCAGGCAGGAAATTGGACAACTAAGTCAACAGCTTAACCAGAAGATTGATACTGAAATTGGGCAGGTCAGGCAGGAAATCGGACAGCTCAACCAGAAGATTGACACTGAAATCGGGCAGGTCAGGCAGGAAATTGGACAACTAAGTCAACAGCTTAACCAGAAGATTGATACTGAAATTGGGCAGGTCAGGCAGGAAATCGGACAGGTCAGACAGGAAATCGGACAGCTCAACCAGAAGATTGATACTCAGACAAGTCAGTTGAGGCAAGAGATCGGGGGGATAAGGCAAGAAATAGGCTGGCTAAACCAGAGATTCGATGCTGTCCTGCAGATGCTCATGGAATTGAGCAAACAGATAGTTGAATTATCTAAACAGAAAAGCTAATAAGTGATTTAATTGTTCTCTTGTTAACAAAATGTGTAATTTGGTTGGGGACACAAGGCCCAGCTTTACAATAAACTCGCCAGAAATAACCAAGTGGTTCTTTTGCTAAGTGCGTAACACAAGTGGGCAGCGGATCAATTACGCTATCAATTGTAGCGTGCGGACATTGTGCCCGCCGCAGCTTGCGCACTTTATTAGCGAAAAGACCACTAAGCTATGGAGCAGGAGATTATCTCTCAAAGAAGAGATATTATAATATCATAACCTTCACAACCCTCATGGGCGTTGTGGGTGGGTACTTATAATCCAATAGCCTTCTTTTGTAGAAAGAGCTTGTGTAGCAGTGTAGAAAGAATTTGTTTACCAGCCTAATTGGATTTCAAGTCTAATTGGATTTCAAGTCTTAAGTATTGATGTGTCCTTCTTTCTCTTAATTCCTATCCTGATTCCCCATATACCCATAAGCCCGATGGCCAGAAGAAATAAAGTATCTGGCAGAGGAACGATGTCGCCCTGATCGTGCGAAATCAAGTCCGCTGTATTATAGGAAGAAATCAAGGCCGCATTATGAGAAAAAGGAGCAAAGAGAATAGTGTTGTAATTCTGGTTATAGGCATAGAGGTCGAATACTAGTCCATAGTCTTTGCCTAACCCTTGGGCATTGATATTGAAATCATGAATATATCCAGGCTTGCCCCCCTCTGATGGGTTTTGCACATTAAATATCCCCTGATGAGTAAGGTCGGTCGGCTCAAAATCAAACGCAATTTGAATATAATAGGTATCAAATACCCCGTGAGGGGGCAGCCCCTGTGGCTTACCATAGGAGAAGGAGTCGCTCGGGTAGCTTAGGTTATTAATGCTGATCGCAAAAGGATCGGGCAAGCTGCTGACCTTCGTCCCATCAAGATTCATCAGAGCACAGGAAAGATAGAAGTCCCATGAGGATAAGGTAGAAGACTTTTTATTCTCAGGGGCATAGAACGCCTGGAGACTAAATGGTGCATCACTGACAATCAGCATGCCCTCGTTGAAGGGGCTGCCCGGCATATAATCTACATACTGGCCGCTGGGAATATTGATCTGGAGGGTTGGTATGGCCAAACTTGTGGCTGTGGCCAGCAGGATGGTAAAAAAAATGATTAGGGCAGCGATATACCATGTCCATGTCGACACTTGTCGATGCATCCTGATCATATGTTGCCTCCTTAATTTCCCCCACTGGCGGCAGTTTGGGGGGTCTCCTGTGCATTTTTTGGGCTGGGTTTACAATTTCATCTCTTCAAAAGGATTCTATCCATACGATTCTATCCATACCTTGAAATTCTTGAAAGTTATCTTTTATACCAAACCCAGTAAAATTGATATCCAGTAAAATCAAAGGCTTGGAGAAAAAGTGCAAAGGTAAAAGTAGTGCAAAAGTAAAAGTATAGATAGGATTATAACTTGGGACAAGGATTATAACTTGGGATTATAACTACCTTGGATCCTACCATTGAGTTTTTCTAGCTCTTTTCGGGCCATCTCCTGCTCATTTTGATCTCCTTGAGCCTCAGCCGCTTTCTTTAGGAGCTCCCGCGCTCTTTCCTGATCGCCACCGCTCAAGTAGCACATTCCAGCATGATAGGCATAGGCGGGATCAGAAAGCTTTTCAACTTTTAGCTTCTCGAAGGTTTCAATCCCTTTCTTATAATCTCCCATCTTGTAATAAACCCAGCCTAGGGTATCCAGAATCGGGGGCCAATCGGGATAAGTTTTGGCTGCCTTGCTGGCCATCTTTTCAGCTTTAGCTAAATTCTCTGCCGAAGGAAAGTGTTCGGCGTAGATGTAGGCCAGGTCATTTGCGGCCATGAGAAATTCTGGAAATGATGACAAGAGCTCTTCAAAGTTATTCCTAGCCTTTTCGTATTGCTGGTCAATAAAATAGAGAGAGCCAATCATGTAGCCCGGGTAGGGTTGTTGAGGATAGATAGCGGCAAGTTTTCGAAAATAGGCGACACCTTCCTCTATCCTGGCTTTCTTTTGATATAGCCTTCGCAGGTCCATGTAGGGGATAATCCAATTGGGCCGAGCTGCAATTGCCTGCTCGTAGGCTCTCTTGGCTTGCTCTTCATCTCCCTTAGCTTGGTGAATCCGACCCATCAGGTCATAAATGGCTGCCCGATCTGAAGATTTCGGCAGATACTCCGTGCACTTTCGAAGCGCCTCATCAGCCTTATTCTCTCTCACCAGGGTATTGACCAGCATGGCTAGGGTGCTCAATGATTGGGGATATGCTCCCAGCACGGTTTCAAACTCCTGGAGTGCCTGATCATCCTTATCCTGGGTACTGGCCAGTATCCCAAGCCGATAATGGGCAGCGTAATTATTCGGATCTCTATCAAGCACCTGTCGGTAATACTTCTCTGCATTGGCTGCATCTCCCTTTTTCAAATAGGCATCTCCAAGCTTGCTAATGGCGTATAGATTATCTGGCCGCTTTTCCACGGCCACGGTAAGCTGATCGATAACCCCCTGCCAGTCTCCCCTCATTACATAGATCGCCATTAGGGAATCAAGAGATGGACGAAATCCTGGATCAAGTGATAGGGCTCTTTTAAAATAATCTATAGCCAGGTTCTCTTCCTTGTTCAGGAGATGAGCCCGGGCCAGTTGATCATAAGCCAGGACATTATTCGGCTCTTCGCTCAGACAATATCTGAATTCCTTAACCGCTTCCAGCCCGTTTTTCTCCTTCAGGAATATACGTCCCCTGATAAAGTGAGCTTGAAAATCCTTGGGATTTTTCTTCAAAACAGTATCTAACTGCTCAAGAGCCAAAGCTGGTTTGTTCTGATCCAAATAGATGACTGCCATCTGATTGCGCGCCTTGGCGGATTCGGCCTTCTTTTTGTTGATCTCGGCCGTCTCCGCAAGGAGCTTGATAGCCTCATCAAGCTGCTGGTTATCCTTATATAGCCTAGCTAAAGCAAATCGTAACTTATAGCCAGGCGAGATCTTTTTGATCCCCTCCTGTAAAACTTTTTCCGCTTTATCCTGCCTTCCCCATCTGGCATAGAGCTGAGCCAGATAGATCTTGTACTCTTCCACCTTTGGCTTTTTGGTCGAAAGCAGGCTCAAAATTTTTTCCGCATCCTGCATCCTGTTGAACCGCTGATAGAACTCAGCCAAGAGGAGCTGGTAGTCGACATTATTGGGATGGATCTCGGTAGCTCTCCGATACATTTTCTCTGCTGCCTCAAGATCCCGCCTTTCAGTATAAAGGTCGGCTAGCAACAAGATTAGCTGCACCTCATCAGGTTTTTTAGCCAATCCCTGCTTGAGCACAGCTTCTGCCTGATCCTGAGCCTTTTGTTGGATGTGTATAAAGGCAAGTTGTAGATAGGCTTCAGTTTTTCCACTATCGATGGCAAGCACTTTGTTGATTACTTCCTTGGCCTTCTCCCACTCCTGCTGTCTGGCGTGGACCGAAGCGAGCACAAGGAGGGCATCGGTATTTTTTGGCTCTTTGGCCAACACCAGCTCAGCTTTTTCAGTCGCCTTTGAAAACTCCCCGGCCAGAAGGTAGATTTGGCCGAGAAGCAGTTGAGCATCCAAAAGATTTTGATCAAGCTCCACAGCCTTATTGGCTAGGCCAAAGGCTTTCTTATAATTTTTCAGCTTAAGCTCGCACTTAGCCATCATAGAATAGCCCTTAGCAAACTTTGGATCAATTTGGAGAGTGTTTTTAAACTCCAATCTGGCCTGGACATAATCTGATTTTTTAAAAAACTCCATCCCTTTTGAGTAAAACTTATCTCTTTTTTCCTCCCGAGAGCCGCAACCTGCACTAAAGATGAAAATCACGATCCCAGTCAGGACAATGGCTTGCCATAATCTCTGCTTTTGCATACCGGTTCCTCGCAATAATTTCTTTTTAACCTTAAAAAGCTGCTGCACAGGTTAAACCAAGAGTAATAAGAATAGGCCAAAGCATAAAGATAAACTTTTCTCCTTTGAGCTTGGAAAAGAGAAGCTCGATATAGAAGACTACAAACAGGGTCCGAACCGTGATATTCTTAAGATGAATGAGCTCAGGATAGACCCGTGGAATAAAGAAGGTCGAGACTACTCCCATCAGAAGCAGATAATCCATTGTGGAAATAGGCACGCTATCTTGGGCCGTAACCAGATAAACCAGATAGCAAGCTCCCATACCGATAAATAAGATATTGAAGATGGGTTTTAAATATGTAATCTGAAATTCAAGTGAGAAGATGAAAGATAGGCTGATAAAATAGGCGGCGAACTTGGTTATGATTTCCATCATCTTCGGTTTCAGTCGTCTGAAGATGATAATGGTAACGATCAGAGAGCAGCAAATCAGGCCGATTTGCCTGGAAAATGGCCGTATCGCCAGAGGAGAAAGCAGGCCAAACAGAACCATCCCCATCACCAGCCCCCACCAGGCCAAGTGGCTGATTGAGGCGCTGGAAAAAAGGCTGATTCTCCAGACATGAGATAAGCTTTCTTTTGCTTGATCAGTCTCCACTTGATGAAAGGCCAAGGCCTTGAGGTATCCTTTTTTCTGTAAAAAAAAGAAGGTTAAAAATGATGTCAGGATAAGAAAATAGATGGCTATAAGGGTTCCATCTGAACAAAAACGCAGACTCCAGGCCAGAAGAGTCATCAAAAACTGCATGAAATAGATCGAGGCTACGGCCTCATGATGCTTGAGCCCCATTTTCATAAGCTTGTGGTGGATATGATTTTTATCTGCCTTGAATACCGGTCGATGGTCCATGAATCGCTCCAGCATGACCATCAGTGTATCCATGATCGGGATACCGATAATGTAGACTGATATGACCGGGCTGTAAATACAGTTTCCACCGGTTAACAAGATCATACTCACGCCGACCATAAATCCGAGAAAAAGACTGCCGGTATCCCCCAGAAAGACTGTGGCCGGATAGGTATTGTAGCGTAAAAACCCAATGATTGAGCCGATCATGCAAACACAGAGAGCAACGGTTCTAAACTCCTCCCGGAAATAGGCAAAAAAGGCTGTACAACAAAAAGCCAGCAGACAACTTCCTCCGGCCAACCCATCCAGTCCGTCGGCTAGGTTGAAAACATTAATGGTGAAAACCACAAAGAGCAGGCTTAAAGGGAAGCTGATCAGGTTAAGGTTTAGAGTGAGCCCTGGGTAAATCTCGATCAGGGGATGGATTCTGAGATTGCAGACCAGCAGGGTAACTGCCGCGGCCATAAACTGGCCTAAAAATTTCCATCCATAGTTTAGCTCCCAGATATCATCACTTAGGCCGACTAGGAGAATACAGAGCGCCCCAAGGCAAATCCCCAAAAGAAGCTGGCTGTCGGTTAGAAGAAAGATAAATGGAGCGATGCTTCCGATGATAACCGCCAGCCCGCCAGTGCGCGGTATTGGCTGAGTGTGAACCTTTCTGGCCCCAGGCTGGTCGAGGATACCCATTCTGAGACCGAACTTCATAAACAAAGGGACCAGAACGGAGCTCAGGAGGATAGAAAAACACAAGGCAATCAGGTAAGTCATAGGGCACCTTGATGGATGCTCATTATGGGTTGTCTTTCTCTGCTAGGGTTGATTTCCTTCCCAGGCAGATATTCGGCCAAAAGTGGCAGGACATTCTGAATGAATCGCTGGATTCTGGCATCTGCTTGTCCGATCTCCTCTGAGTCATAAACCGGAGTAATCACCCGAATCAGGGCTCCGTCGGTTCTGTGCATGGTCAGGGCATCCCAGAAGGTAAAAAATTTTAGCTGATAAGCATTGGTGAGAACGCGGCCTCGCTGGGCAAACCAGTAATAGGAAAGCTGTCGCTGCCCCATCTTGTGCATCAGACTGCGATTGACCCGCATTTTCCCCCCATAATATCCTGGTGTATCTAAAGAGATAGGTTTTGATTCCTCAAAGACCCAGCCGCTTCCAGGCAGGCAGGTTTCTGGAGAGTGAATTGACTCCCCTTTTCGCTGACTCTCATAGTAGGCCACATAAAAATTAATATTCGCGCCGCTGCGGTCTTGATAGTCAACTATCAGGTAATCGCTTAAATCCAGGGAGTCGACAATCTCTGGATCCATCCGTTGAGGCAGGCCGGTCCACTCTCCAATCCGCAGGGGAAAGTGAGAAAGGGGGCGGGAGGGAGGAATTTTTTCATGGAAATTAATACCTTGGGAGGCCGCCAAGGTGGCGGTCAAAAGTATCAGACTGATAACCGATGCTGGCCGGCTAAAGATAGCTAGGGCAAAATGATGCGGCCGGGGAGGTGGAGAAGCCGATGTCTCGGCTAGCGCCGTCTGCTGCTCGGGGTGGCTGACTGCGGATGACTCAAGGGACGGCGGCTTTGCGCTGGCAGGTTTGATCCTGTTTAGTATTTTAATCTCAAGCAAAAGTAAGCCAAGTGAGATCATGAAAATAAACCAGCCGGAAAAATCATGGAAAAACCCCTCCGCTATGTCCGGATCCCACATTTGGCAAAGGATACCTGTCAAGGCTATCCTAATGCCGTTTAGAACAATCGCTAGCGGCAAGGTCGAGACAACCAGGAGTGCTCGCTTCCAGAAAGTAGCCTTATAGAAATAGGCCATAATAAATCCCAGCATGATCAGGGGAATAAGATAGCGCAAACCACTACAGGCATCCACCACCTGGAGCTGAATGGAGCCAAGATCAATAATATTTCCTTCCCTAAAAGCAGGCAGACCCCAGAGTTGAATCAGGGCTACTCCGAGCCATGAGGAGATCAGCTTGAATCTTACCGCAAGCTTGCCGTAGAGAAAATTTGGCAGGGGAAACATGCTCAAGGCAAAGAAAAGGACAAAAGCTATAGTCTTAATCTTTTGCCAGCCTAGGTAAATCCAGCAAAGTCCAACAATGACCAGCCACAGGGAAATATATAGCGTAAAATACTCTCCGCCAAGCTCTCCAAGCCAGAAAAGCGAAAGCCCAACCACCAGTGGCGCAAGGCCACCCCAGGAGGGTACTGAAGGCAGATCGACTAATTTTCCCCTTCTTTCCCAGATAAGGTAGAGAATTATTAGTGGCACCAAGTAGCAGTAGCTGAAATCCTCCCGTGCCCAATCATGGATGATCAACCAGGTGAGCGTCGAGTGGTAAATACCCGCAATCAAGAGGACGTTCAGACCAATCAATGCCCAAGGTCCTTCTGTTAGTAGTGTGATACGTTTCATCGGCTCTTCCAGGTTAGATGTTTTTCATAGCACTTATTTTGGAAGGAACCCTTATTGAATAAGGGCTCCTTCCAAACCATTCTCATAAAATTTTAAATTTTTCTTAGTCATATTCCCCAAGGGTTATTAGGGGTTGAGTTATTAAAAGTTTTAGGAAAGGGGTAATAAGGGGAAAACCCTTTTTCAAAAGGGTTTTCCCCTTATTTTCTTTAGGGTTTTCCCCTTATTTTCTTTCCGGTTTATCTCACTAGCTCTCTGGCCTTTTTCTCTCTGACCATTCTTTTGATGCGGCTGACATGTCCCCGGCCAAGGCCCTTCACTTCGCATCCAAGCTCAAAGTAGCGGGCTATTTTCTCATCATTCAGGATGCCGAAGCAGTCGATCACGGCCAAGGGTTTTCCAGCCATTCGAACCACTTCATCAGGCTGCAATTGCAGGTAAGGCTGGTGTCGGACGGCAAAGATGACCGCATCGGCACCGTGCAGGGCTTGTTCCAGGTTTTGAGTAATTCGAAGCTCTTTCAGCTTCTCCTGGTTTCTGAAGAATCGGGCCAGACTGTAGCCTGGAGCCGGGTAGGTATCTTGTTTCTCAAACTCCCACCAGTGTTGGACATATGGGTCATGGACCCGCATTTCTGCCCCCATCTCGGTCAGGCGGCGGACCACAAGTTCTGATCCACTGTAGCGGGTATCCCCAACATCCTCCCGATAGGCAGCCCCAAGGAGCAGGATCTCGGCCGCGGCGATAGGCCGATCCATATTCCTAAGTGCGTCCCTGACGAGTTGGGCCACGTGCAAGGATCTGGTATCGTTGATATTAATGGCTGCCGGGGTGATGGTAAAAATATTATCCTCCCAGCCAAAAATATGCTTGTAGGCCCACATGCCAAGGGCTCCGTCCTTGGGTAGGCAGTAGCCTCCGATGCCAGGGCCTGGGAAGATGATATTGTCGTGGGTAGGTCGGACCTTAATTGCCTCGATCACCTTGATCAGATCGACTCCGTTTCGCTCGGCAAACAGGCTCCACTCATCGAGGAAGGCCAACATAGTAGCTCGGAAGCTGTTTTCGACGATCTTAGCGGTCTCAGACTCTATAGGCCGATCAAGCACAGTAAGGGGAAATTTTTTAGTATTCAGCACCTCGGAGAGGAATTTCACCACTCGCTTTTTAGCCTCATCATTAATACCGCTGCACACCCGCCAAAAATCTCGGATACTGGCCACGTATTCTCTGCCTGGCATAACCCGCTCATAGCTGTGAGCCAGCAGAGGATCAGACTGAATGCCCCGCTGCTGGAAAACCTTTTTCATGATCGGATAGGCCACCTGCTCAGTAGTGCCAGGGGCAACTGTGGTCTCAATCAGCACCAGGGTATCGGGCCGAATATATTCGGCAATCTTCTCTAGGGATTTTTCCAGGGCTTCCATAGCTGTGCGGCCGTCGTGAACATTGCCAAGAGAATTCTTCAGGTAATCACACTGGACATCAACTACCACCACATCAACCAGCTTCAGCACTTCATAGGTATAGGTGGCCACCAGGCTTTTTTTCTCCAAGACGCAGCGCCTGATCAGAGGCTCAACCTCTGGATCCTCTGCCTTGACTGGTGCTAGGCCGCGGTTCAGGAGGGGAATCTTCCAAAAACTTCGCGGGCTTGGCCGCTGCATGCCGATCACAAACTTGGCAGGATTACCCTTGGCATCCACGGTATCGGCCACCACAGCCGCCATGACTGCGCCGACAAATCCAAGTCCAACTACAGCCACGATCTCACGATTCATGGCTCGCTGGGCCCAAACTAGCCGCTCGATTCTTTCAAACTCTGGTTTGTAATCTTCTTCTTGAGGAATAGCGAATTTTTCTCCATCCGGGCTGATTGAGTATTGCCGATCATCCATGAGTGTTCTGCTCCTTATGACCAAAAAGGTTTTTTGTTTTAGTTATAGCTAATCACCAGCTGCTGATCATCTACCGCGGCTGTCGGGCGGTAAATCGGAACCCGCTGGCCGGTGCGGATTGACTCCTCGATTCTGAAGGTGGTCAGTGAAGTAGCGTATAGTTCCTCAAAGGGTATCAGCGCCTCTTTCCCCTGTAATATGGCTTCGAGAAACAGTCTGATTTCCTCTCTCTGGCCCTTGTCTTGACTCATCAGCTTCTTTTCCTTTTTCTTACCGTGGCTATAGATGGTCAGGCTTTTGAAATCATGCAAAACAGCCACACTCCCGTTAGCATAAACCTCGATCTGCTCTTTGGGCAATCCCCGATCGCCGTTAGCAAAATAGGAAATAGTGCCGATAGAGCCATTTCTGAATGACAAAACAACACTTAAGGTATCATGGAAATCATAAGCATCTTCCATAGCCGCGGCATAGACAGAGGTGGGGAGTGAACCATTAATAAAGATAAGAAAATCAATAAAGTGGCAGACCTCACCAATTATTCTCCCGCCTCCAATCTCAGGGTCTTGTATCCATGAGTCAATCGGGATGTGGCCGGCATTCACCCGGTAAATCATGGCCATCGGCCCGCTGCCTACAGCTTCTTTAAGCATTTTGGCCAGGGGTGAAAACCGCCGGTTGTAGCCAACCATAAGGAGCGGCTGTGTCCCTTCGCCGCGGTAGCTCATCTGGCAGAGGCTGGCCAGCTCCTGGAGCTCGCTTTCGGACAAGCAAAGGGGCTTTTCCACAAAGGTATGCTTTCCGGCGGCTAGGGATTTTTTCACTAGCTTGGCATGCATATTATGCCTGGTGGCGATGAAAATGGTATTAATTTCTTGATTTTCCAGAATATCTTGCTCATTTCCAGTGCAAAATTCAAAACCGAAGCGATCCGCAGCCGAGCGGGAGCCTGTGCTTGTGGCCGTCATTACCCCTCGCAGAATGACATCTTTTCTGTTTTTGGGGATATTAGGCAAAAGAAAGCTCTGGGCGTAGGAGCCTGCCCCAATAAAGCCAATGGTGGCTGCCTTGGGAGCTTCTGCTTCTACTGCCCTGCCGGCCCGATCTGATCTGAGCAGCGCTACCCGACCAAAGTCAACAGGCTTTGAGGTATCATATTCGATCAGGATGCCGATATAGGGCTCTGAGCGCTCCAGTATCAGGTCATAGGCAGAGGGGGCATCCTCAAGTTTGAACACATGGGTGGTCAGGTAGTTGAGATTGATCTTACCGGAGTAGATCAGGTCCTGAAAAGCCTGCATGTTACGGTTTTCGGTCCAGCGCACATAGGCTGGTGGATAATCGAACCCCTTCTCTTCGAAGGCCGGATCATAGCGGCCAGGGCCATAGGAGCAGGACATTTTCACCTGAAGCTCTTTTCGATAGAAGTGAGGCTCGCGATCAAAGCCGCAAGGCACTGCTCCTAGAACCACAATGGTGCCTCTCTTGCGTGATATTGCTCCGGCAAAATTAATCGGGTCAAGGGAATCTGAAGCCGCAGTAATGATAACCCCATCACAGCCAAGGCCGCGGGAAAATTGCATGATTCTGTCTTCAATACCGCTCTCATACCGATTGAGAGCCAAGTCCACCGAATGTTGCCGGGCGATATCGACCATAGCCTGATTGATATCGATACCAACCACCCGAATCCCGCTAGCTCGAAGGAGTAAAGCGCACAACTGGCCGATTAGCCCAAGGCCAATCACCGCGCAGGTTTCACCAAGCCGAAGGTCTGCCTGCCGCACTCCCTGCATGGCTATTGCTCCCAGGCTATTGTAGGCAGCTTGCTTGAGGTCGGCATCGGGCGCAAGCTTAACGCAAAGGTTAGCAGGCACGCAAACCACCTCACTGTGCGAGGCGCTCAGACCTCCGCAGGCTACCAGATCCCCAATGGCAAATTGGGTTATATCCGGGGCTAGATTGATCACCTCACCGCTACAGGAGTAGCCAAGGGGAGAGTGGGCTTCGAGCTTCTTCATCACTGCCCGATAGGCTTGCACAGCCCCTTGAGTCTTTAGCATCTCGACCACCTGCCTGAGCTGCTGAGGCCGCTCCTTGGCCTTTCCAATCAGTGACTTTCGAGCTGCCTTGACTGTGCTTGCTTCGGTGCCGGCGCTGATTAGTGAGTAGTGGTTTTTCACCATAACCTGACCGCTAACCAGAGCTGGAGTGGGAACCTCAAGAACCGTCATTTTTCCAGATCTTAATTTTTGAGTAAGTTGTCTCATAGTTCTATCTCATATTCTCATATTTATCGATGAACCTTGTCGCTTTCCATAAGGTTAAGAATTGTCTGGGCCTGTAATTTTATTAGCTTAGCAAAGATAACCACGGCCGCAAAGACAGGCAGAACATTCTGCCTCTTTAGTCTCTTTGGCTCTTTCAGCAGCCGATAAAGCCATTCTGCTCCGCACCTTTGCCACAGTTGCGGAGCCCGCTTGACCTTGCCAGCAATGGTATCCAGCGTTCCTCCTATCCCTTGGCATACCCTAACGCTAGAGAGCTGATCCTTATAGGTGGCAAACCACTTCTCCTGCTTCGGCGAGCCAAGGGCCAAAAAGAGTATCTGGGCACGGGAAGCATTTATTTTGGCTATCAGCTCAGGCATGTTTTCATCCTTGACAAAACCATTTGATCTGCCGACAATATTCAACCCCGGATAGCGTCTGACCAGGGCTTGGCTGGCAGCTTGATTGACCTCTTCGTTGGCTCCGTAAATGAAGATACGGTAGTTTTCAGCCGCAGCTAGCTCGCATATTTTTACCATCAGATCTGCTCCAGGCACCCTAGATAGCCTCACACCGTGCAGTATTCGGGCCGCACAGACAATTCCGATGCCGTCGGGAATCAGAAGATCAGCGGTTTTGAAAATCTCATACAGAACAGGATCTTTTGGTATAGAGAACTCTTTTTCCGGATTAACAGCAAATATAGAATGAGGTCGCTCGCCCTGCTCGATAAATTGTTTGACCCGCGCCAGGGCCTGATCCATATTTACCGGATCGACCCAGATGTTTAGTATGTCCAATCTGTCGTTCAAATGTTAGCCACCATCCTATCTAGCTTGTAGCTCGCAGGCGTGTTCAATTCTGTGCTGATCACGGTGATAAAGAAGACCTCATCAGGAGCCCCTTTTTTGGTGCAGCTCAAGAGACTGCTTTTTTCCCTCAGCCCATAGCCGGCAGAATACCAGCCAAGGGGAGATGAGTCTTGAGCAAAACGAAGCTGAAAATCATCTGCTCCCATAAGCCTGATCAAGATGCTTTGGCCGTCTGGGGTAGCAATCTGCCACCATCCCTCATCAGGGCTGTCCGGCCACTGCTTTGCCCAAGCCTTGGGGTGAAGGTGATAATTGAGCTCAAACTCATGGATGCCGCCTCCGCTGAATGCATCCTTGATGATAAAGCTGTTATGGTCGAAAAAGAGAATGGAGCGCCTGTGACGCACCGGCTCGCTAAGCCGCAAATATCCAGTGTGATCGGCGATCAGCAGAAGATCATCTGCCTGCTTTTGGTACTCTAAGAGCCTGGCCTCATAAGGTCTGCTCCAGATAAAGCTGGTTTCCTGAGTGGCCTGATCCTGACCATCAATGGTTACCGTATTGTGCGCTCGCGTGCCCTTGAAATATCTGCGCCAGGTGGCTGATCCGCTATAGCGATATGTTCCCGGGTCAACCACAAGCTGCTGCCCATTCTTTGACAAGGTGATTGACAGCGCATCGGCATGTCCATGATTATACAGGGGAGGCATGCCCAATGGGCCATGATCGAAAGTAAAAATAGCGCCGCTCTTTGATCGGATGACCGAATAGCCAGAATCGGGAAATATCCGGCAGTAGGAGCTACAGGAATAGGGACCAGTGGCTGGCTGAGGATTTAAGTGAGGTCTAGAGCAGGCCACAAATACCCCTGGGGCAACGGCAAAGCCGCCGTCACTGTCTCCGATGGAGGGAGCAGCTAGGCGTCCGCCGTTAGTGAAAGTGGAGCAAAAATCCTCTCCAAGCTCAAGCCGTTCCCTGATTCTGCGGCAGTCATAGGCGGCAGTGTTTCTCTCCAGAAAATCAACTGCCAGCCAGAAAAGATCAAGCACAAAGCGGTGATAGTGAAGCGATTGCTCTATCGGGCCGCCATCATTTAAGATCTGATGATATGCCTCCTGCTCAAGAAGGCGAAAACCCCGCTCTAGCCACTTTTGGCCCTCAGGGGTCTTTTGGAAAACCAGACCGGCAAAAACCAGCCCCAGGCTTTCGGCTACGGTATGATTTCCCAGCGAAGAGTAGAGAGAGAGGCGTCGCTCTATCCACCAGGCATGAAGATAGATAGCCTCAAGAATCAGACGAAACTCAGCCGGGGCCAGAAGATCCTCAAGGGCCTTTAGGCAATACAGAAAGACAGGGAGCCGAAGACCACACTCCATGGCTGAAAGATAGTGAACCCCAAGAGGGAAGGGGTGGTCGCGAATCCAGGCTAAAGCTGCATTTTGGGCAAATTGTTTGGCCTCAGGACAAAGCGGTGAGTCTGGCTCGGTTAGGGCATAAGCGATCAGTATGGTGATGTGTTGCAACCTGGCTGGCTCCCAAACTGCTCTAAGGTCAGGGGCCTGCTCTTCAGAATCAATCTCCTTAGAATCAATGCGGGGTAGAAATAGCAAAGAATACCGCCGCTCATATTCCAGCAGCTTCTGTGCCTCGGCATTTAGAGTGAAGAGCTTGCCTTCAATAATTTGCTGAATCATCTCTTCACTCACCTGATGATGGAAAAGAGGGAGCTTGAGCTCTTTTAGTGAGGCGAGGCTGACCGCAGCCTCAAGGTTAGCAGATAGGCCATCGAGCAGATTTTCAGCCCTTTTCAAGAGGGCTTTTACCTGCCAGGCAAAAAAAACCTGTCGGGCTCGGTAAATCAGTTCAGGAAGGGATGCGGTCTTTAGCCTGGAGATATAAAATTTGATCCTACCCTTATCCATGATCTACACTTTACTTTTTCCCCTGTTGTTTTATGACTTCAGATCATCTGCGGTGCCTTAAGGGGAAATTCTTCCGCCTCACAGGGGAGTTCCTCATCATGGTCAAGGTCGTGTTCAAGATCATAATCGAGGTCTTGGCCGAGCTCATGATCAAGCCCCTTAACCCCACTGAGCGCTAGGCCAACAAAACCCCAAACATACCACTGATAAGCAGGATAAAGCCCTGGCACAAGCCCAATCGTATCTACGATCCACATCAAAAAGAGCATCAGGGCCATAATATTCAGCGGAGTAGCCTGTTGCCTCAGGTTAACTAACACCTTCCAGCCGATAGCGCCTAAAAGAGCAATATAGATCATCAGGCCCAAAATACCGCCACTTAGAATAACCCGCAAGTAATCATTGTGCGCTCCGCCGGCAAAAGTCCCCAGGCCAAAAAATTTATAAAAGATATCCTGCTCTTTCCACATCTCCCAGCGGCTTTGCCAGACAATTGTTCGGCCAGCCAAAACCATTTTCGTTTCGCCTGTTCCCTCAATGGCCGCAGCTTCTTTGGAGAATGTGGTCATCACATCGTTAAACACCCGATTTCCAGAAGCCGTATTAATGGCTATGATCGCCACTACAGCCGTAAGAAGCCAACCGAACTTTTTATTCAATACCGTCCAGGTTATCAGCCATAAGCCGAAAATGACAAACCCAGCCTTGGAGTAGACTTTAAAGATAACCAAACAGCAAATAGCAGCATAGAACATCAGGGCTAATTTTCGACCAAATTTATTCTCGGTAAAGTAAGACCAATACAGGAGAATAGCCGTAAGGGTCATATAACCATAAGCTCTGAAAGAAAAGGCATCATGGTATATTCCAATGTTTCTCATCAGGCCACAGGTCATATGGACCCTCCATATTTTTCCCGTTATCGCCTGATAGGCACCCATGAGCATAGGAAAGAGACCGGCTATCAGGAGGGCGATAAGGAGCCTGCGAAACCATACCTTCCCGCTGCTGAAGTAGGCCTGAAACATGTAAAAACCAATAAAACCATTCAGGGTGCGGAAGAAAAACTCTAAAGATTCCATCCAATTGCCAGAGGCTCCAATCATGGCCAGGCTGAGCAGGTTATTGAAAAGGTAAATTATCCAGATAAAGATTAGCGGCGTTTCCTTCAGGCTACGATCTTTAGTAACCAGAAGACGAAAGAGAATGACTACAGGGAGTCCTGTGCCGACGAGTTCAAGAGCATTGTGGCCAAATAAGGTGTTTGACCAGGTAGCATCAATGACCGGTTTTAGAATGAGCATCAAAAGCAGCCCGACCTGAGGGCTAAAGGCCAGGATAGACAAGACAATCAGGCTGACAGTCATGGCCACGGCGGCGATCATGGTTAGGTATCCTTATCCTTAATGGTCCAATTTTTTGGAAGGAACCCTTTTGCAAAAGGGTTCCTTCCAAACCATCCTCCTAAAACTTTAATATATATGTTAAAGTTTTAGGAAAGGGGTAAGGGGAAAACCCTTTTTCAAAAGGGTTTTCCCCTTACCCCGCACTCCGGGCCGCAAGTTCGACAGCAAGATTATCAGGTTGCGGATGTTCAAAGCGCTCGATCTTTTTGACTACCCGGGCTGGATTGCCAACTGCGACCGAATTTGGCGGTATATCCCTAGTTACCACAGACCCTGCCCCAATGACACTATTTTCCCCAATGGTTACGTTCCGAAGGACAACTGAGTTAACCCCAATATACACATTATCCTTAATGACCACCTCACCCTCGCCGCTGTCAAGGGGATTAATGTGCATGGCCGAGCGATCATGGGACAGAATCACACACCCATAGGTTATGGTGCAGTAGTTACCAATAGTGATTTTTCCCCTTCTGATGTCGATCTTAGCCCTGAGGCTGATCATGCACCCCCGACCAATTTTAACCCCCATACATCTTAGGTAAGTTATATGCAGCCAGCGAATAAGGTTGCCAAAATAATGAATGATCCTTCTCAAAAGAGAGCTGAACAGATTCATGTTAGTACCTCGTGAAAATAGTCAGCTAACCGAGCAGATATCTTTTCCGCGGTAAAGTGTCTTCTTACATGGTCAATATTTTTTTGAGCCATCCGATTTCGCAGTTCAGGGTCTTCAAGAAGTTGAATGATTCTGCGGGCCAGTTGACGAAAGTCGCCTGGGGGGATCAAAAATCCATTTTCTCCATCTTTTAAAATTTCCCGCAGTGCACCAACAGGAGTGCAGATGATCGGCTTTCCCATAGCCATAGCCTCGAGTACAGCCCTGGAGAAGCCTTCTGAATATGAGGGCAGGATAAAGATATTGCTCTCTTTCAGGAGTTTTATTTTCTCCTGTCCCGTGACAATACCCAGATAGCGATAATTGCGGGCGAAGCAGCCTGATGAGATCTCCTGGTGGACCTTTACGGGATCCTCATAGGTCAGGGGCTGACCATTTGTCTGGTTAAAAAAAACACCCCGCTCGCCTCTTCTCAGGGTGCCTGCAAAATAAAATTGAATGTTTGGCGTATGTTTGGCCACAATTGGTATAGCCCTTACTGCATCACAATACCCCTTCGCCTGAGTCAAATGTCCCATGAACAGGATCTTATGATGGTCATAAATGTAGGGAGTGTTATTGATATATTCTGCGGTATCTACCGCATTATACAGCACCTTGACCCTCTCATTGGGAACTAACCCTGAGAACTGATCTCTAAGACACTCAGCCTGGACAAGAGCCATTGACACAGAGCTGGATGCATATCTCACCAGGTATTTGACCAGAGGATGAAATGTCTGGAAATTGAGGTTCAGATGCCCTCCCCGCAAGTGAATAACCGTTTTGCTGCCAAATAGCCTTGAGATCAGCAGACACCAGATGTCTCTGCCGACCCAGCCGATCTGGGTCGGGGTTATCGGATAGTAAACGAGCTCAGGGCGATAGCGGATCAGTGAGCTTATGAGTCTTCCGAAGAAGACAAAGAAAGCCTTGACCATCTGGCCATCGAGGCGGCCTTTATTTACATTGCTCTTTCTGAAGTTAGTTTTGATGAAATGAAGGTTGAAAATATCCTTTAGCTCAGACTCCAAAAAGAGTTTTGTTCCTAACTCAGGGCCAGAATATGGCGGCGGATAGGGGCCAATGAATAGAATTGGGGGACGACCATTATGTGTTGGCAAATTTAAATTCATAACTCTCACCGAAAACAGGGGGATTGCATGTTGCTATTAGCATAGTGTTGTGTTAGGGTGGTTTGCTGGAGTAAATTCACAGCTTACCAAGCACAGGGGCTGCATAGCTCATCTGCCGAAGATACTCTCTTGGGGGATGAAGCCTCTCTTTCATTATTGAAAATGGCGGAGATAAAACCTTCAAGGCTCTTTTCTACCGTAAAGGTACTGGATACGGCCAGAGAATTCAGCGCCATATCAACCAACCGCTCTCGCGGCAAAGCCAGGATGGAATCAATCGCCCGGCCAATCTCGGCTTCGGAGATGGATTGGATGATTAGTCCGTTGTCTCTTACGGCTTCAGGATAGTTGCCTACCCGAGAGGAAACGATCAAGATATTTCCGGCAAAAAGCGCTTCGATGACTGTCAGCGGATTGCAGTCGCGCAAAGATGGCAAGATGAATACATGGCTTTCTTTCATGAAGTTGTAATATTTTTCTCCCTCACAGAATCCCTCAAAGAGAATATTTTCATCCTGATAGGCTGACAGATCAAGAGGCCCTGTCCCTAGGATCCTCAGGAGGCAGGTTTCCTTCAAATAGGGTTTTTCTTTCATTAATCCCTTGAATGCCTCAAGCAGAAAGGTAATTCCTTTATCCTTGATCAGCGATCCGCTGAAGGTGAGAGTAAGTCTTCTCTTAGCCCATTTTTGGCGCAGGTAGTCTTCAGAAATTTTAAAGTCGTCCTCGTTCAGACAATTGTTAGCATAGAAAATCTTGGCCGAGGGTACATATTCACGGATATAGTCTGCTGCCATCTGACCAGGTACAATAAACCTGCTTGAGCCGCGGTAGATAACACTTCTGAGGCATTTCTTTAAAAAGCCAATCTTTCTTACCTGTTCGGTGATATGGGTAGCCTCACTCCAAATAATGTAGCTACTGCCTGGTGTTTTTCTGGTGTAAAGGTAAGCTGAAACCCCTCCGGTGTCAGGGGCGCAAATAATGACTTCGGGCCGAAGTCGAGCAAAGTCAGAGATTAGGGATAGGGGTAAATTTATATTCTGGGTATAATTGAGCTTGATGCTTATGCGTTTGGTTTGGAACTCAGAGAATTTTTTGGTTGGATATTTGGTCCATTTTCTCCTCTTTTCTAGGTTACCGTAGTGAACTAGGGTAAAATCAATCTCTGGATGTTCTGCCAGGCCGTTAAAGAGCGGTATCCGGTAGGGAGATATATACTTTTGCAATAAAACAACTTTTTTCATCACGCTACCCTAATTGTTCAAGTTTTTCCAACCGGTTATCTGATACAGTCTGTCTAGAATAACCCTATTTTTGGCCACACAGTCAAACTCACCCCTTGAGGCTAAGGCATTGGCTGAGAGGGCGGCTCGAAGCTGGTGATTATGGTACAACTTGCGAATCTTGTCAGCCAGATCCTGCCAGTCTCCGGGGCGAAAAAGCAGGCCGGTTCGGCCATCCTCAATCATGGCGCTAAGGCCTGCTATCCGGGAGGCAATCACCGGCTTGCCCAAAGCAAGGTATTCTAGGACCTTGATAGGATAGGTCTGAGAAAGGTCGGCTACATCTCTAAAAGGGATAACACAGACCGATGCTGCCCGGATAGTGTCCAGAAGCCGGTCATGATCAACAAATCCACACAATCTGACGTTCCTCATCCCCTCTAAATCAGCTACCTGGTGCCTGATCTCCTGGGGAATGATGCCCACAATGGTCAAGCAGATCCCTTCGAGTTCTTCACTCAGAGACAGGAAAGCCTGAGCCAGGATATCAAGCCCCATATCAGCCGTATAGCGGCTCCGCATACACAGGATATCAAAGTGCTTGCGCTCTACGGTTACCTTTTCACACCTTTCTGTGGCCGTCGACTCGCTGATTTCCTCCAGCCAGATAGCATTTTTGAGGGTCAGCATTTTCTCTGTGGGGAGATCAAACTCCTTCAATTCAAAGTTTGGCAGAATCGAGATGATAAAAAGGTCGGCAAAGCGATACAGGAATTTGAAAACCTTTCTGGTGAGCCATGACTTGGCTTTCATTATGGCTGACTCTGAGTGGCACCTTATGGGAATGTCCCAGATATCCACCGCCCACCTCATCCGAGCTGTCAGTTTAGCCCAAAAGCCACCTATGCCAACCAGTGACGGCTCAGTAATCACTAGATCAAATTTCTGCTTTCTCCCCACAGTGGGTAGCCAGAAGAGAGAAAAGATGATCAGGCCTAATTTCCCGCCGAGCGGAGCCGTGATGATCGGGGTCCCTTCTTGGGCTGAGACTGAAAAATCCGCTCCCTTTTTAGCCAAAATGGTTAGCTGAGCATTTCTGCTGAGAAAATGTACCCTCTGATATGAGTTTAGATTTTTCTTGCTCATATCATGGGTGGCCGAGGTAATGTGAAGAATCTTAAGCTGAGGCAGGGGTGATGGGACTGCCTCCTGGGTATTTAAAGATTCACTGGGAGAAGAAGTGTATGGTGGTGAATATGTTGTTGATGATGGTACTGGATCCAACAAAGCAAGAGATGCTCCTCGCGGCTCTAAATGGGCGGCAAAAGGCATGGCCGAGCGTGTGATATTTGATTCTTTTCGGCTCATCTATTTTGGACTTACAGCAGACTCGCTCTTATTTTATTACTAGATGCCATGCTTATTATTAGATGCCATGATTAGATGCCATGCTTACCAGAATAACAACAGAAAGAAACTTTCATGAAGTCAGAAGAAGATATATATCTCTTTCTTAAATCTCTTTCTTACAGGGTTTCCCCCTTATCCTGTGTCTGCTATATAAAAGCGATTTCCTTATTAAGCCAGTCAGCCAATAATGGTTTTAATAAAAATTATTGGTTAATCAATTAGTTAAAAGCCAGTTTTTACTTCAGAGCCAGTTTTTCAATATCCTTTGGGCTTGTGGCCGCTCTTATAGCCTCCTTGATCTTCTTTAACTGCTCAATTGAATCTATCAGGCTGATCTGATTATAAAGTTGTAAGCCTTCCTTACCAAACTTTAGCTCAAGCCCCAGTG
>Ga0078972_1001419_pt1 | contig 89539 bp, 79 predicted proteins | sample YelNatPaOPGAMG01_FD_67568 | JGI IMG/M metagenome (GOLD analysis project Ga0078972, IMG submission 67568) | Hot spring thermophilic microbial communities from Obsidian Pool, Yellowstone National Park, USA - OP-RAMG-01 (SPADES assembly) (version 2) | ecosystem: Environmental > Aquatic > Thermal... | reverse complement strand
AAAATAAAGGTTCAGCCCAGCAAAATCAGTGCAGCCGCTGGAAGCACTTCTACAACACCTGCCGCTGTTCGGATACAGGACGTAGTCGCGGGTTGCCTCCGCTGGACGTCGGCTCTGGGCGGTGGCGGTTGCGAAGCAGCTTTAGACCTTCGAGCGATTGCAGGTGCACCTACTGTTGCACTTGCTATTGTGCCTGTTATTACATCCACTACTACTACTACTGCTGCTGCTGCTGCTGGTGGTGGTGCTGGTGGTGGTGCTGGTGGTGGTGGTGTTCCGTGCTTTTTCCTGGGCATGGGAACACCAGCTGGTACACCGCCAGAGTCAAGTTGGAGCCAAGTGCGCAGCTCGACACCAGAGTACGCCGTGCTTCTGGAGAACCTGTACTATGACGGGGAGAGCCTGCAGGAACGCGGGGATCTCAGCGGAGCGGCAGCCTTATACGAGCGACTGCTCTCCCTGGAGCAACCACAGAGAGAAAGCGAGTGGGGCGTTCGTGCTCTTCACCAGTTAGTCATTATCAGCGTCTTTGAAAGAAAGGACTATAGTAGGGCACAAGCGCTCCATGAGCGTCTCCTCTGCTACTTCCACACAGCGGTCCCGCGTACGCTGGTAGAGTTCGTGATCAGCCAGCTGCTGGACTCGCTGGCCTCGGAGACGTACGTTCCTGCGAGCGTACTGGAGCGTTTGCTTCAGGCTACCATAGACGCTCTCGACGCAGCTGGTGTTTCCCTGAATAATCGATTGCGGTTTCGTACCGTGGTGCGCCTTGGGCAGCTGTATCTGGACACGGGGGCCTTGTGGCGGCTGAGCACGCTTCTGCGCCGCTTGTACCGCCACGCTGGTATACGGCTGGGCGCCGACCCAGCGCTGGACCCCAAGTCAGCCTCGCTGAGCGGGCAAGTGAGCGCTCCACGACAACCGGGCGAGCAGCTGCTGATAGGTGCGCTCTCTGGCTCTCAGCTACTGGAATTGTTTGCGTTGGACATGCAGCTGCAGCTCGTTCTTTGGGGCAAGCTCGCATCAGTACCATTCCAGTTTCCACAAGCCATGGAGTACCGATTGCGACATACAGCTCAGGATACGTCCCCGGCCGCATCGATAGGTCGAAGGAACCGCGACTTTGTAGCGACAATGCCTCCGGACTCGTCCGCAGTACCTCGTACGGTGGGCGTAGCACTGAGCCCGCCTGGTAGACCGGGCGTACCGATCGCAGCAGACGACGGATTCTACGCTTCTCGTCTCTGGCGACTGTATCAAGAGGCCATGCGCTTGAAAAGCGTGCTTAAAGGGGTTCTTGTGAGCCCGCGCACCCTAGCGATCATTCGGACCTGCGGCGGCAAGTTGTATCTGGCACAGGGCTGCGTCACGGAGGCCGCACGGGAGTTCTACGAGGCATTCCGCCATTATGAGGAGGTTGGTGCGCCGGAACGCTTCGCCGTTCTACGGTATCTTGTTTTAGCGAACCTGCTTTCGGGAAATACAGTGGACTTGTTCACAGCCCCGGAATTGCAGACCTACGGTTCGGAACCCCACATGCGGGCCCTGGGTGATATGATTCATGCTTACGAGAAGGATGATCTGGTGCTGTTCGAATCTAGTCTCGAAAAGGATCGTGCAATGATCGAAGATACGTTTCTGCGTCCGTTCACTGAAACACTGTCGAGTCGCCTGTGGCAGCGGGCTGTCTTGCGAGCCGTCCACCCGTATAGAGCGATCACACTGACAAGTTTGGCGAAGCGCCTTGGCGTAACGAGGGAAGGCGATAGCATCGCGCAAGTCGAGCACGCTGTCGTGCAGCTGATTTCGGATGGCCGCCTCATCGGACGCATTGATCAAACGCAAGACGTTTTGCTGGTCTCGTGGCGGCAGCGAACGACAGGTCTGCTTTCCACAGATTCTCCAGCTACAGGCACAGAGACTGAATTTGGTTCTTCAGCGACATCTGGAGTTCCCGCCTGGGACGACAGCTTCGTCAATCCGACGCGGTACTCAGAATCGAGCTATCCCGTCTCTGTGGCCGACTATCGGCAGAATCGAGACACAGACCTCGATGCTGATCGTGTCGATATCTTGTTGACGACGTGGTCGCAGCGGTTGAAGCGCGTGCGGGAACAGTTTGCGCAACTCGGTGCCGATATCCCGCGAGTCGCTTCCTAAACGACCATCCGCCAGCGGCCGAACACGCCACAAGGCAGCGGTGATGGTGCGGAGGTTCAAGGCGTTCCGAGGGTTACGTCCGAACTGCGTCTCATACGCCGACATGCTTGCGTGATGCATGCAGCAGCGGTTGCACTGCAGACGCCGCAGTTGACCTGTTGAGTGAGCGCGCTCTTCGCGGTCACGCTCTGGTGTGTTGCCGGGCTTGAAGGAAATCCGAATGTTGCACTGCGCGGTACGAATCATACCGTGCACATCGCGCGCTGTCCGGCAACGTCCACCTCAGTGCGATACCAGGCATGGAGCCTGACGCGCCGCTGGTTGCCTGCAGGACTGCGGCGCTACGGCTTCATGCGCAGATGTCGTATAAACCTGAACATATATGTATTTAATTGACACTAAAAAGGGTAAGGCGCGCATCGACCTGCCCGGTGTGCAGACCTTGTATAAAACAGTACATTTCTGCACTTAGATGACACTGATAGAATGGGCAAGGTGCGCATCGACCTGCCCGATGCACGCCAGCTGATCCGCGCTCATACACCATGATCATCGGTGCCTGCTGGGCACGAATTCGGATGGAGTGCGGACTCGGGTCTCGCGGACAGCCCAACGCCCGCCATACGCCCTCAGCACGATACATTTGCGCATGACGGGTGCTGTGGGCGGTTTCGTCTTCGTTGGCGGTGTCAGCTACAACGGACAGAGCGCGTCTGGCATCTCCCTGTCACCAGCGCATGATTCCCAGCTAATGCGCTGAGCGGGCGCACGTGAAGGACTCGTCACGAGTGGCGGGTTTGGGATGTCCAGGTTGCGTGGGTTGCACCCGCAGACCCTCACGCTCTATTCGGATATCAGCGTTGTCTGCGTTGTATCGTCTACCAGCGTGCCGCTTCGGGGACGGCATCAAGACAATGGTATTTCATTGAGGACGAATATCGATGCCGTCGTCTGCGTTCCGCGGCAAACTCTTGGAAAGCTGGCTAGAATCGATCCGTTTATCGACGAGTGTCGCCCAGCCGGCGCTTCACGGCGAATGACGCATCCCTCATGGCGAAATGCACGGGCTACCAGAAGCGACCGCGGCTACCGAAGAATGCCGCTCGATCATCCCGCTGCCGATATGCGGAGCGCAGGCGGTTTCCCACGAACCCAATCGCATCGAGGCCGATCGACCGACCGACCGACCGACCGATCGACCGACCGACTGACTGACTGACTGACTGACTGACTGACTGACTGACTGACTGACTGACTGAGCCTCTGAGGGGTCCCTTCATGCGATCGCAGCTTCGTAACGCTTCATGACATCTTTCCAATGGATGACCTGCCAGATGTTCTTCAGATATGCTGCGCGATCGCTCTTGTACTGGAGATAATAGGCGTGCTCCCAAACATCAATACCGAGGAGCGGTGTGTAGGCCCCTACGACGGGATCCTGATTCGACCGAGTGATGATGTCCAGTCGCCGCAGGTTCCGATTCAGGGCGAGCCAGGCCCAACCGCTACCTTGAATCCCAGCTGCGGCAGTGTTCATCAAGCTCATGAAATTGTTCAGGCTACCAAAATCGCTCTCTATGGCTTTCAATAGGGGTGAATCTTTATCCGGGAGCTCGCCGCCTCCCTTCCCGACTGGAGCCAGATTCGTCCAAAGGATCGAGTGATTGAGGTGGCCCCCTCCGTTGAATACCAGTGAAGGCTGCAGCGAAATGAGCGTTGGAACGTGGTCTGTACTGTGTAGCGTGTTCAGTGCGTTGTTCAGGTTTTTCACGTAGCCCTGGTGGTGTTTGGTGTGATGCAAACGCATGATCTCTGCACTGATGACCGGCTCCAAAGCGTCATAATCGTACGGCAAGTCAGGCAGCGGAATGTTGGCATTGGCGGACCCAGCCGTCGCCGCTACCGCAGCAGCAACGGAACTGAGTGCGCGCTGGGTCCCAGCGACGTCTGTCTGCGTTGCAGGGTTGTCTCGCTGGCTGCTGTGCATCGAACGACACCTCAGGTTGATCAGCGGTCTGCCAGTAGACGCTTCTGGCAAACCGTTGCGGACGCGGATCCGCGACAAGAGGCGTAAACTTCCCCACATGAGCGTCGAAGCTCAAGTACCTGCTCCCAAAGCGCACGATCAAACACGTTCAGCAAGCTAGTTCAAAAGCAGATTCTGTCTGGGAAAGTCACTGGCTCGGAAACGTATTACCTGTGCCTGTATAGATGATGATCGACGTACAAGGAGTGCAAGCTCTAGAACCTACTCCTAATGAGCAACAATGGTATGTTTTGCAGCGGCAAGCGCCACTCGTGTGTTGGTGCGATCGGTGTGGCGAGCCACCGTCCAGACAGACGATCGGTGTATAGACTTTCACTTCAATAGTGTTCCGTTACCAGATGCGTTTCATTAAAAATGACTTTTCTCGGGTTATAGAAGACGCGTTCCCAGTGTGTTCAGTTGAAGAAATAAAAAGTCAAGGGGATAGGTATTGATGCCTAAATCGGGGATCGTGGATGCACTGTGTCGCTGGCTGCTGGAAAACAACGAATAAGATCCGCTCCTCGTCAATCATCCAGCGAAACGGGGCAAATGAGGACGAAAAAGAATAAGTAGGGAAATAGGCGGGAAAAGGTGTTTGTTGGGCTGGACGACAATGAGACTATAGTGGAACAGAGTGCGCGAGTTCGAGGAATTCTTGCACTGATGAGTTCTATCAGCGGCAGCAAACGCATCGGATTCGTGTACCAGGACCTCAGCGCTGTCATCAATACCAGGAGATTTGTGGTGCTGAAGACGAGACCCCCGGGGCTGACGAGATACAAGTTTGTGGGGCAGCCTCTCAGGCTCGAAGAGTAGAAGGAAAAGCTGGAGCAGATAGCAGAGGGTCGGTCAAAAAGGCCGGGAGACGTCAGCGGGTGAGTGGATATATCTACCGTCCATGGTTGTGAACCATTTTCTGTTTCACTGTTCACGCCAGTACCAGATAGAACAGATCCACTGATAAAGACGTACGCACCGAGGTTTTCGTTTCGTCCTATTCTTATGCGCACCAGCGTTTGTGGCCTCTTTCCCCAAGAATGTTTCCCTGTGTTTCCTCGAATCTCCGGGTGTAAACACGCTGGTCTCCCCTTTGCCGCCAGCTCCGTCGATAGCAGTCGATGGATATAGGTGGTGGTGTTCAAATCCCGGTGTCGTAGCTGCCGATTGTTGTCAACGCATGCCGTGCACTGGCAAAAGTTGTGATCGACGTTTCGCTTGCCACTCTCATCCTTTCGCCAGACAACCTGGAGACGCCCTTCGCAGAGACGACACGTGGCTGCGTTCAGGTCTAACGATATGCAGACCACACGTCTTCATGAGAAGGCTGCCCTGTGGCGCGTCAACGCTTGCGTCATCGCACGGTACACGCTCGTGGCAGGCACTGCAGGCTATCCTCGATACCCGCCTCGCGTCTCTGCGTCTCGTGCCGTACTCTACGATCAGGGGCTTCCTCAGGGCGCTCCCAGCGTCGAGGACGCTGTCTGCTGGGCGTGGAAGCGCACGCTGGTCCACTCGATAGCGGGTTCGTGGAGCGCGATGTTTTCCATGATGCACCAAGGCCTCGAAGGCGACGCCAGACCAGGGAACAGGTCGAGAGACTCCCGTCCGACAACGCTCGCTTCACGCAAAGCGATGCCACACGCTCCACCGGATGCGATCCCGTAGATGAGTCAGGTCTAACTCAGAAACCCTCTTGCGGGCAAGCGCAACCGACTGGAGCATCCTGGAGCATACGCTGTCAGAGGCGTCATGGTACTGTAGAATCCCGCGTAGACGACGACCACAGAAAAGCGAGAACCTGTCTTTCGAACACATTCGATCTCTCTCATTTGACGTTACAGGTTGACTGAATTTGCGGTATACGCTGGTCAACAAGCTGCCAAGCAGATGACACCGATTCTCTTTCGTGGTCGGTGCCGGAGCGCCACATGATCCGCCCACGAGCGACCTTGAAACAGAGAAATCGAATACTTGGAGCGTGTGTGATTTGAGCATGCTAAACGTAACGAGAGGGGCAGGCTCGAAGCTTCATTGTATGAACTCGGGAATGGTATCGGTTAATTTTGGAATTGTTTTCCAGCGGCATCGCGAGCTATCTCGATTCCGATGGCATGCGGAAATGCAACGGTGACGCGTCCAAGGAGCCTCTCGGACGAGACGACTCCGGATCCTGAACCGACGCGTGCATTCGTAAGCCGCTGTTGCTCCGCTTCGAATGTAGCGGATGTACACCGCATGAGGCTGGGCGAGAAAACGACGGAAAAGAACCGAGCAAGCAATGCAGTTTCGCATTTCAATCTGGCACAGCCGCAGCCACTCCTATTGGAATGATTGCAAGTACCGGCATTGTTGCTTCTGCAACGATTCCGGTTGCTGCCTGTGCTTGTGCCTCCTGGTAGCACCACATCTGCGAGGCCGTGAATGACACGTTTCCGAGTTGCCTGATTCTGTACGCCTGGATTGTTCGTGTGGCATTATTCGCGTTCGCTGCTGACGCTAGTGCGTGGATTTCAGTGACGCTGCCGGGGAAGCATTTCGTGGAAACCCGATCCTTTTCGGAGGAGAGGACGATTCTCATGAGCGCTTTAAGGCTCGGGAACATAATCACCAAAATTCTTGATACGTCCTCGCGTTCGAATCGAGAGCTTCTCCCTCAGGAACCCGCTTCGCTTGCCTTCGTTCCCCGTCGTTTCTCTGGGTGGCCACGGGTCCACAAGCGAGCCATGAACAGTGTCCGTTCGTTCTTTTCCGCATTGAGACTAATGCATGCGAACGCGCCTCTGCAGACCAGGGTACACTGGCAGGTCTCCTCAGGTTGCAGACAAGTGCATCGTATGCTTGCGCAACCGCGCGTACGAGTTCAAGTACTGCGCGGGCCATGCTGGACTCTTGTTGGGTCCAAAGCAACCTGGTGCACAATCGTCCTCTGCACTGGCTTCCTGCTTAGCGCATCAAAGCCACCGCTGGTGAATCGGGAAGCATCAGACGCTGACGAAATCATTCCAGATGAAGCTCCATTGCTTCGGTATGGTTCGCTGCAAAGCGATGTGTACAAACTGCTGCGAGCATTCTTGGTTCGTGTGTGTCAAACTTCGGCAATGCAGGTTGCGTCTGCCTCGACTTGTACCCAGCAGACCGCCTCAAAATGCTCCGATGACTTTTCCGAGACTTGATTTTGTGTACCCGTAACCACGGAGTGTCTACGGATACGGTGTTGGTGCGGGTTGCGTATATTCGGCAAGTTTTCTTCGATCAAGATTTGCTCAGGTCGTATTTTAAAAAGACCCGTTGAGCTTCACCATGATGGCTCAAACCTTGATACCTCTGCACTATGCACATGGCACCGCGTTCGGGAGTCAACTGAACCAGGAGAAGCAGCGCTTGTTGCCGCTGCTGTCTGCAAGTGCCAGTGCGCACTGGCATCCTCACATAGCACTTTACAGGTTCGCGTCTTCGCGGAGGAAGCAAATAGAGTTTATTGGTTCTAGTTCAGCGTTGGGCCACCTGCTGGATGCGACGAGCAGTTGCTGACGAGGAGGAATGGGAAGACGTTGCTGCGCCCGAGATAACGGAACCCGCGTTGTCTGCAACCGCAGAGGTGCGTGGACGTTCACCGGAAGCGTCCCGTGAGCAGGATTCTGGCGCTTCGTTCGACTCGAAAACGCTGCGCAGCGAGACCGATGATGCTTCAAGAGCGCACGTTCTTGCTGCGACCGGTGCTGAAGAAGGCCACAGTCCGCGAACTGATGCAAAGGAGCGTGACTCTGGAGCGGGCAGCTACGGTTCGCAGGTCGGACCGGGGCGGCTCCCGAGTCCACGCCCTTCTTTGGAGGCCGCAGAGAACGCACAGGAGCTATATCAGGAAGCGCAGCGTCTATCCAAGCTCGTTTACGAACGAGATCAGCAAGTACAAGCCCAGAGAAAACGTATACGTGAACTCGAACGTCTTGTCGACTCGGAGCGTAGCCGAGCGAATAGCACTGCACTCCAGCTGCGAAAGGAGGAAGAGCGCGTTCAGGAATGCCAGGCTCGTCTCCAGGCACAACTGGCGCAGTTGAAACAAGCAGAAGAGCAACGAAAGCATTGCGAGCAGGAACACGTCCAGCGGTCTGAGCTGCAGACGCTAGAGACTAGACTTCACGAGCTCCGCGACGAACACGAGGCCGAGCTGCGAAGCCTGACTAGGCGTCTGGCCATGAAAGCGCAGGAACAGCTTGAAATAGCCAAGAGTGAGTACAGGGATCGGCTCGAAGTTCTGCAGTCCCAGCTCGAACATGTGAAGGCTCTCCTCGAGCGAACACAGCAGGAACAGGGGCGGCGAGAGCGTCAGTGGCGCGAGGAAGTCGCACAAGCTCGTGCGCATGTGTCTGAGTTGGAACAACAGAATGAAGAGCTCTCCAGGAGCGTCTCCGAGGCGACGAAACCACTCATGCGACAAATTCAGGTACTGCACGAACAACTCCGTCAGCGTAGTGCCGGCGAAGCGACCATCCAAGAGCGGCTCGAACAGCAGGTTCTCCAGATCCGAGCAGAACTGGAGGCAGCAAATGTAGCCCGAGCGGCATTACTCGAAGAGCATACGCGACTCGACACACGTGCACGCGAGCTCGAATGGAAACTCCGTGACTTTGTCGCCTTGGGGTCGACGCTACGCGAACAGCGCGTCGCTGCGGCAAAAGTGCTCAGCCAGATCCGCACGTGTTGCGCTCAGCTACGCAGGACCCTCTTCACTTTTCGAGAAGACTGGTTGCGGCTTCAGCGTGCTTATGAGTCTGAGGCACGAGAAACCGCCCACGCTTTGGGCGGCTTGCGGAGAAGGCTTCAAATCGAACGCAGGCAGCTGATGACGACGCCCTCTCTCTGCGAAGCCGTTCCGACAGCATCGCAAATGCAACCTGGTGAAGCGTCGGCAGTGCAGACAGTTCGCGACACACCAACGGCCTCGTTGGTGGCAGGGGAAACACTTGACAACGTTTCCGCGCCCGAGGACGCAGTGGACGAAAGGCACAGTACGCCTGGCTCTTCAGTAAGTGCTGGAGAGTTGCTGCTTTCGGGCTCGCTACCAAACCTCGTGCAGTGGACGGAAGTTCAGTCGCAGCTGCGTCACCGCGCGAATGTGATTCGCAGTCTCCAAACGGAACTTATGCGACGCGAAGACATTATTCAGAACTTGACGAGCGAGATGGCACAGCTTAACGAGAAACTTGAATCACAGGCTGCCCAAGTGAAGCGTCTGGACGATGAAATCCGGCGGATGCATGAACGCGAGCAGGCCCTTCTCGAGCTGCTCGGGGAGAAAGAGGAGCTCGTCCAGGAACTGCGCGAAGATATCGCTGATATGAAGGGCATCTTTCATGAGCAGCTAGAAGAGCTTGCAAGACAATTGGAGTCCGCTCGTACAGTTGCGTGCCCTGCAACGTCAACGACAACGAACCCCAGCTCAGAGGTCTAGCGGGCAGGATGCGTCCTCGAGACCGGCAAGCCCCAGCGCGTGGTGCGGGACGGTGTGCGCGCACCCCTAGGGATGCCCTTGCGAATCAGGAATGCTCTCGTCCAGTTCTGCGTATATGTGCTCGCCGGGCATCTCTTGCTGTTTCGCGCGGTTTCCCCAAACATGTTCAAGCCGCTATCCATCATTTTCTGAAGCTTCCGTGAGCGAGTGCATTGATCTCACGACCTCGTGCTCTGGGACCCGGGACCCGACCTGCGCAGATCGCAGACCAGGACACGTGTAGTATAATGCGCTTGCAGATGCTCGGGAGACTGGCAATCGCGGGTACCAGGTCAGTACTGGTTGCTCGAGTGCATGCCTACAGCACCCGCCCGATGACCATGAGATCGCTCTGCTGCTGATGACGCCTGGTGGCCCGAAGACAGCCCACCAAAGCGACCGTGAGCAGGGCATTCCATCCTATGCATTTTGTTTCCGTCGACGTGCAGGTTCTGTGCGCACGACGACGCATGCGTATGCGTGCAGTTCTGAATATCGAAGACGCACGAGGTATACGCTGCACTGACAAGTACGCTGGGAGACGTAGCGGAACGTTCTCAGAGGCGAAACGCACCCGCTATTGCCGCATGCGTGACGCTTCGAAGAATCGCCATTCGGACACGTATGCCTCTACGGGACACGTGTCCCTGTATATAGGCACGCACGCACGCACGCACACCTCGGATAGGAGCCTGCAGCGCACGCTGGTGCGGCAAGCGGCATCATCCGCAGTGCAGCGTCCGCGCTCCAGGGCGTGATTCGCCAATCAAGAAACTAGAACATTATGGAACAATTATGGATGAATATTCCACTCGCCTATAGCGTTCGCGTCCGATCGCCGCGGCGCATCGATCGCGCCCGTCAGCGTGGCCCGCGGAACGGTCGTCATGCACGCGCGCTTGGCGCCCTCCGTACGCGGGTCGCGCGGATCAGCTGGAGCGCCTGCTGCAGCGGCTGTGTGGATGCCGCTGGGGGTATGCCCTGGTAGCCGCTGCGAGCAGGAGCAGGGATTCGGGCAAGGGTTGTGAACTGGTCATCATGAAAACGACGTCATCCCAGAGCAATTATGATCATGATGATGATGGTGGTGGTGGTTAGTGCATGGTCGACAGCGCTCACCCGCAGACGGAGTGGTCAACTCAGTAGTCAACTTGACTGCTGCCGTCAAGCGCTGGTCAAGCGAAACCCTCATGACCTACAAGACGAGAAAGTCGGAAGACATACCGCGGAAATGGGATTCGAATCAAGTAGCAGGATCTGTAACATCTGCTCCAGCGCAGCCCGGTCTGCGTTTTTCGTCCAGAGAAAGCGAGGTCTGTGACTGGCAAGCGCCGAGCCATGTCGAGCACGCGGGAACAGGTGGTGCATTCGACGATGACGGCGACGCTCATGTCGAGGCTGCGCTCCTGTTTCTTGGTGAGCGAGCATTGTGCTCTGCGCCCGGGTCAGCAAACTCGGATGACTTTCAGCGCGATGTGATCTGTTACGAAGCTGGGGAGTCGGCACTTGCAGGCCAGAACCTCACCGAATGCAAACACTCCGCCCATGAGGCTGATGTTGTCTCCATTCAACGCGGCCGACTGCGTCCATGCTTCTCGGCGGGCGCAGCTTCAAGCTCTGCGGTCGAGCCCAGTCGCAACGGTTTCGACGGACGCTCGACTGGGCGCCTCGGGACTGCGGAAACGACACCACTGCCCAGGGCATCGCCGATCGAGCGCCTACGTATCTGTGCGGGCACCAGTGTGCTCCACGAAGGCGTTCCTTGCTGGGAATCTCCGCTTGCCGCTGGAGTGCATCGGAGCACAGCATGCCCGTCATCGACATGTGCGTGCCCTGCCTCGGGACGACCGACTCCGACCACACATATACTGAGACGAGACGCTTATGCGAATCGTTCGATATCCGGTGATCAAACGACTCCGCTGAGAGCAGCGCTCTCGCAAGAACCTGCTCGGGCGAGCTCGCGCCGAAGAACCCCGCTTCCGAAGCATGCCGTTGCTGTATTCGAAGCCTGGGCCAGAGCGCACTGGGATCACCCGTACCCAAGTGACGCGGTGAAGGTTCAGTTGAGTGCCCAGACTGGTGTGTCTGTGAAACAAGTATCTAACTGGTTTATCAACTTTCGAAAACGCTCATGGCACGGCCGGCGATAGAAGCTCTGCGAGCATTCGCGTTGTAAACAGTGTTGGCGTTGCGGCTCGTCCATGTCCGCTTTCACTTTTGACGCTGCCGCGAGGAGGCGTGGGCATCGTCGACGGGCTCCCGAGTCCAGGAAACACACTGGTGAACCGCATCAGGTACACCATGCCCGGGCAGTACCTGGGTTTCAGCGTATGCTGAGGGTGCTGCGCACTTTGGAACCGCAGTTGTTGCGGTTCATCTGAATGGCGATTCTCGTGGGCACCAGACTCGCTGAAAGACCTACTCGAACAGCTGGTCCATGACGCGAAACGATACCTAGACCCGCATATGACGAGGCGAAGTTCTTGTTCGCAGACTGACTGGGTCCGTTCGTGGACGCAAAAGCGTACTGCCAGTCGCGGGGGCGGTTCGCGGTAGAGGCAGCGAAAACGCTATCAGAGTGTTTGCGCTCGAGTAGCGTGCAAGCAAGCAAGCAAGTTATGATTTTGTCATAATAGAGGCAAGCAAGTTGGTAAATACATGAGCGCACTCGCGAGCAACTTCACCGATACGTCAGGTTGGTCAAGCAAGCGTTCGACCGCTGACCCGCCCCGGTCAACGCAACGCTGCGTTCGACACAAAACCGAAAAACCGACCGACCCCGAACCTCGTAACCGCACAGCCCGAACGCTATGTAGAGGAGAAGGGTCTCACCAAAGACTTGATAGAACCTGAACGAGGCGTGTGGAAGCGGCCCAAGGTACGAATACTCGGAAATGACTTTTCCGCCAAACTTTCTGCAAGGTGGCCGCTTGAGTTCTCGGGCGACAACCCGGAACCAGCGTCCTAGTCGGCACGGTGAAATGCAGTGTCGTTCACAGTCGTCAGATACGAGCAACTGGCTAGAGACGCTCTGGCAGCTAGCGACGTGTCGCGTGTACCCGCAGGCTACGGCAGACACTGCCTCGGCGTCGACGGCCTTGCTCTGGCTCACGATACCGAGCGCAGTGAACTCGACTGCCGACTCCAGACACCCCGCGTCAAGTGAAGCGCGAGTCCAACAAGCAGCTGCGGAAAAACTAGAGGCTCTCGTCGAACACGTTATTTGCAACGGTGGACTCCTGAGTGTCCCGTCGTTCGATCGGACAACAGCCGCAGAGGCAACGCCAAGCATCGAGAACCTCCGGGAATGGAGGCTCAGGGGTACGCTTCCTCGTCGAATGCTACGGGCGCTCGCTTCCTTGGCGACTTGCGAGCCGCGAGAGGCCACCTGTTTACTGCTCCAGCAACTCCAGCAATGCAGCGAGCATGTCCCGTTGGCGTCTGTGCACGTCTCCGGTGCACTGGTTGAACTCGTTACCGCCTTGCAACAGCTAATTCGTTTCCGACTCAAGTTCGAGTCCTGCTGCCAGTGTCTTCTCCAGATGCACGAGCGTGCTTGCCGAGCATATGCCGTTTCGCGTGCTCGCGATGAAAACGATCCAGGGACAGGCACGCCTGGGCATTGTTCTACGTCTTCGATGCCAGTCGTGACGGAGCATCTCAGTGCATCGACACAGCGCTTTGTTGAGACGGCCGACTCCTCGGATGCTGCACGCCGAAGCGATCGAAACGCGGTAGCAGCATCTGGAGCAGCGCTTGGTTTACGGATACCGTTGCCGTGGCATGTCGAAGCTTTCGGAGACGCTGCCAACGACGGAGAATCGTTCTGGTATGAAGACGTGTGCGATGTCTATCGGGGAGCGCTTGGCACTACGGATGCATGCTTCCATGGGTCCGCGGTACAGCGTCTACCCGCTGGAGCCACATCTGCTGCAAATCGTACGGGGTATCTCGGGGGCATCCATGCAACGGAATTCAATGCTCGCAACCCGGAGCAAGGAATCCTCCGGCGGCCGCTTTCGAAAGCGCTTCCATCGTCGGCTGTGGAGCTGTGCACTCCGCGGGAAGCTCCCGGCTTGGATGATGAGCGCTCAAGCATAGCATCCCAGATCTCAGAATCTGTTGATCAGGAGGATCTCGCGCAGCAGCAGCAGCTGACGATCCCGCCAACCAGATCGCGTACTGCTCGTGCGTTCTTCAGGACGGTACTTGCTCGCTACGGTGAGGGGTTTCTGATGGAGCAGCTGAGCACGGGCTCTGGGACGGGCATGGTTGGTAGCGAGCGCCACAAACTCTCGCGACACGCTGAAGCTATCCTCATCCAGCATTACGAATGCGTCAGCATCTATCCATCAGCAGCAGAGCGTGAGCAGTTAGTCAACAGTACAGGACTCACTCGCAAGCAAATCTGTTGGTGGTTTTCGAACCGCCGAATGCGAGAGAAACGAGGTCGCCTCGGTTCCAAGCGATATATTCAACGAGCGCTGTGAGCGCTGACGTTTTCGCGAACGCACACGCTGTATGCTGGCGCGTGACGCACACCGTTTGTCACCGTTTGCGCTGTTTTGCTTTCGATTCCATGCGGTAGTAGCCAATGAGGCTCGAAGCGGCCTTCCGCACACAGCACCAGAGCAGGGACATGGCGTTGTGCACGCCACAGGTGCCGACCATAGGCTCGGCACTCGGCGAATCTCTTGAACGACTCATGATCTCCGACCGCAACGCTGATCTGTGGGTTCCCTGCAACCCATCGGATCGGACTAGGAGTCGTGCACACTTTCCTGACTGCCGTTTTTTCGGAACTGTGCATCGAGTCGGTTTTTTCGAATTCCATGCATCGATCCGACACCATAAAAAGTTATCTCGCTGCAGCCCTGCCGCTGATCCGCTCGACTGCATGCTCTACGGAATCCATACAATAAACGACGTTGAGCGCTCTTGCGAGACGGCTTGTGTCGGCTTCGAGGTTCGCCCCTGTGTTCCTCTCGTTCGCTTCATTTCCGACGACCAGTAGCATCGGTTTCCATGATATGTATTGATCAGTCGCAGCGATGGAATGGCTGGAATACGAACCTTCGAAAGAACTTCCTCATGGACGCGTGTTCAGCACAGCGCTTCAACGAAAGCGACAAGCAGGGCGTCGACTCGACAGAGGACGCGACCAGTGCATGATCCCGGCTCGTTCGAAAGCAAGCGCATCCCCCGTGAGCGGCTTTGCCAAGTCACGCATGCCGTTTCCTCTAAGTGCTTGCGCTCCAGAGCCAGACGAAAACTGGCTAAAGTCGTGCTTTTGAACCGGACCAAAGTCACTGCTTCAAGTCGCCGATATAGAAATCGGGTATTATTTCGTTAACCTTTTCTGGGTGCTGGTCTCCATGGAACCCTGCCGAAGAATCTCGCCCAGCGTTGCGGAAGATGGCGTCACCGCCAGGATGATGATCGACGTAACTCGTAACGTCGTAGACGCGTCCGTCGATGATGAGCCAAAGCGATTCGCGTGTGCAGTGTCTACTAACCTCCTCTGTGGTGTACACCGTTTTTGTTCGTGTTTCGGCTCGGTTGACCGCGATATTTGCCGCCTGCTGGGTCACCGGTTTCGTACTGGCGACGTAGGCAGGCTCGTTGCGCCGTTCCGGACGCATCCCAGGCTGTCTCGCGGAACGCTGTCGCTGCTGGTGTCGCACGAGAACCACCAACAGTACGAGCGCTATCAAGCCCGTCCAGAAACTCAAGACGGACATAGTCCTAAGCTTCAGTGGTCGATGAACTGTTCCCTGGCTTTGAAACTGGTCGACGTTTCGTAAGTTTTCGTGTCTGAACCCTGAAGTGCCAGCAAGTCGATACCGCAGATCATTGGCGCTCCCACCGAGCGCCAATGATCTGCGGCTGTCGCTGGATCTATGGAACCTCTGTCCTCGATGCGAGGACTAGTCCTGGTTCAGTGCAACCCAAAAGCGTCTGTGAAAGTAGGTTGGTTGCTTCCCTGCCTGTCGCCAGCATTGGCGCATCCGAAGAATACCTGTTCCATGAGTCGATCTGCGATGCGAGAAAATCCCAGTCTCTCGACTGCTTGCTCGCTGGCTGGCAGGCTTGCTCCCAGTGCCTCGAGTCGATACGCAGGGTGCATGAATGCTCCGGCTGGCGGTGCTGCACAAGCACTGGTTGCTTGCATGCAAGTAGGGAGCAAGCGTCCAGTTGTACAGAGAGATATCGAGGTTCTCGGACGAATGCAAGCTCGAGGTACGTAACCGGTGCGTATGGCGTCCCAGAACAGCAAGCGGTGGATAGATGTTGTCGCGGCACCTGTGGAGCGCTTCCAGTGCCCACTGGGAGCGAGTCTTCCAAGCGTCGCGTATCGTTTTATGCTAGCGCAAGCAGACGACGACTTTGGGATCGTGAGCTGTTGCAGAAGAGCCCGGCACGACCTATTTCGTTTTGGAAATGCACAACGATACTGGACCAAGATGCGATGATCATCGTTTACCTGCGAAATATACGACCAAGAGTCCGTTTGGATGAGGTCTGCGCTTCGTCATCGATTCGTTCTCGAGCACAGACTTGCCGTTTCGCGCATACTCAAGCTGCCGCTTACTCTTTAGAAAACGCACAAGTGTAGTTGACTTGAGCGGTGTGCACGGCCACCGGTGCGGTGCCAGGTTGCAAGCACGACGTCTAGCAGATGAACTCATACGGCTTTGCTTCCAGGTGCTTGATACCGCCTGCACCCACTTGTACGACACGTGCAGGTCGCGGGCCAGCAGGCTGTCGCTTCTCGTGTATAACTTTGGGCTCGCCGGCTGCTCGTGCAGCTCTGCGCGCAGCGTCCCGGGCTCGCACGAGCGCCTTGAAAGCCTCCTGACAGCGGGACGGTCGCACGTGTTCAACCCGTACGTGAATGCGCTTCACTAGGATCCGCCCGTTCACCTCCTTATTGACCTCGACCCCGATGGATCGCGGTGTTACGTCGAACACGCGCCCAGTGCGTCCGTGGTAGAACTTGTGCGGCATGCCCTTGTGAATCGACGAGTCAGCTGCGATGTCAACGTACTCCCCGACTTTGTAGGTGGTCAAGTACTTGGAGGGCAAAGGTTTCCCATGCCCTCGAAACGGTTTCGCGAACTTGTCGCGGGTGTTACTACGCAGTCCATGTGAGCGCACCATGGTCCCTTGCACCAGGTCCCGCACCAGCAGAGCGTGTCCCGCAAGGCATCCTTCGGAGAACGACGCAGCGCGCAGCGACGCCGCAGCGAGCGCCGTCACAGATCCGCGTCGATCCTAGAAATCATGGACATTCCGATTGGTGCAAATTGCAGGGCGGCGCGGCGTCCGGCAGCAAACTGTTCCCCACATGGGATCGATAAGTCCATATCTGTTCCAGATGAGAAAAAGGGACACGCAAGCGCTCACCCGACTCCTGTCTTGCGTTTCTTCCTCGAAACCTTTTTACAGGTATACAGACTCGACATTCACCCTGTAGCACTCTGGGCTTGCGGATGCATACAAAGTTCTAGGATGCTCGGTTCTCTTTTAGGGGTGCCTTGTGTGACGCTTTGCAGCTCGAATTCGTTAGGTCAATGTCGTCCAAGATGCTGCATAACGCCGTTGAGTTCGAGCTCATAGCCTAACTCATATCATGACGCTGTGCATACGCACAAGCCATCACGCTTCTGACTTCCTTACGTGTAGAATGATGAAACCATGCATGCTTCAAATTTCCGATCTTTGTATTTCGGGGGAGCTGATGGGCGCAGCAGATCCCGCTGCTACATTGACGAAGAAAATACTCGATTGTCGTCCGATGACGACTTGTTCACCAGCATATGCCAAGCATTCCATGAACTTGGGATGTCGAATTATTGATAGATTTCGTTCGAAAGACAAGCCCTCCTGTTCTTCTTGTGGCTATCGACGAAACTGGCGTCATCGACAGCATGATGCTTCCCCTAAGATGCGCACCAGAGGATATCGTCTCTTCTGTTTGCATGGAAAGGGGTCCTGGACTCGGATGCGAGTCATCATGATGATTGCTTCTAGCGGAACGTGCGTCAAGGCTTTGTATGAAGGGAGCGAAGACGGTTAGAAATTTCCAGACATGTACTCCATTCTGAATATTCTTTTCGGCATTTGTTTCATCACGGACAACATCGCGTTCCGCAAATCCTCCACTGAATCGAACGGCGTGCCTTTGAGTATGCAGCCGACGGCGTACTTGCATAGCGGATGGCGAACAAGAACCCCATGATCCGCCGGTACGGCACTGGGCACGGAACCAGTGCACGGCATCGAGACGACTTTTCTATTCGCGTCAAGGCCATAGATCGAGCGATGGAGCAAGCGTTCACAAGCCACAGGACAGCGTCCGGAGAAGGTGTGCTGGACGTATGGCAACAGCGGACCAGAGCCAAGTGCCACCGTTGCGAAGAGCGCACCGATGCTGTAGACGTAGAGGAAGAGAATGGCATGCAAAGCGTAGATCGCAACCAGCGTCTGGGCATCCAGAGCATCGACAACTGCTGCAAGCGGCGAAATCAGGATTTGAACGCCAAAGCCTGCATCCTTCGCCTGCTGACACTGGAGCTGGAGGAGGTCGAGGGATCGCCGGATATAAAACCGGAGATTTGAAAGAGGAAAAGACACAGTCACGGAAAAAGCTCACAGAGACTCGTATTGATGACATTGATACGTGACCCAAAATTTAAAGTTTCCGCTCATACTACAGGACCTCTTCCATTTATACTGACAGGGGTGCAGTTGGAACTGCCCGGTAGTTCGAGCAGCACAAGCGACCGCGGCTACCCGACAGACGCGATCATAGTCGGCTTATCCCAGGGTCATATTCCGTGCAGACGTTGACGTAAATATAATCAGAGACCGACGGGATACCAGGTCTGCTATATGCGCTTTGCGGCGGCGCGAGATACGCTGCAGTGGCCGCAGTTCAGGCGAGAGCCCCGCCCCGTAATCGGAAGCGTCGGCTCGATGCGCATTTGAGCCGGTACGCACCGGACCGCAATGCGTCTGCACATCCCGCCGCTCTTAGAAACGGCATCAACAGGCCTGCGACTGGCGATGCCGAACGACATACCGGAGAAACCCGGCGGGTAGGCCAGAGTTTTTGGGCGCTAAGCATTTCCCATGTCGTTGCCAGACAGGAGGGGTGACGCTGCGCAGGCGCTGCACGAAACGCCTGCCATGGCGAGCCTCGGAGGCGTCGCACCAGAGTGTCTATTTTGTCCATGATATACCGTAAACGTACAGGATTGACCTTGCCGTCGACGCCGTCATGCGACAGGGCGCGCACTCGAGCACAGCGATCAAGCCGTATTCTTCGCTGACGAACGAGCGGACTGTGGAGTGGTGATGGCGCCCAGGTCTGGCATTACCTTGAAAGACGTGCCAGCTGATCATCTGATTCGATCCTATGCAGCGCACCTCAAACAGCAGGGTCAAGTTCGCGAACCGGAATGGATGGACGTCGTGAAAACGGGTACCCTGCGTGAGATGCCACCGCAAGATCGAGACTGGCTCTACGTTCGAATGGCGGCTCTTGCGCGCCAGGTTTACTTGCGGCAAAATCTTGGTGTCGGAGCGTACAGCCGCAAGTACGGGGGTAAGAAGAGGAACGGTCCGCGACCGTCTCATTTTGCCACAGGGTCGCGCGGAATTATCCGATATTGTCTTCAAGAACTGGAGAGGCTTGGACTCGTAGCTAGAGACGAGGAAGCGGGCGGTCGCGTCATCACACGGAAAGGGAGACAGGACCTGGACACACAGGCTGCTCGTATCTACGCTGAGCGACTTGCGGGAGCGGCATGAGTGGGGCTTCCTCGCCGGCCTGTGCAGAGCGGCGCTACCCCAGAGCAGGCGCTGTACAAACGTCTGCCGCTCACTGTTCGTGGCTATCGGCTCGGCTGGTACAGTGCCTTAGTTGGTGCTGAGGCGTCGAGTCGCGGTAAGAACTGTGTGTGACGGCGGTGTTTTATGGAAAAGCCACCCCTGGCCGAATGGCGCATCCTGTGGTCGTGTTCTCATTGGAATACATGAGAGCGAGCGGCGGATAAACGCGTCACCCTACGTGTGCGTGCATGTAAGCCGTCACTTGGACTTGGAAAAGGCAGCTCGAATGCCATGTTCAGGATCACTTGGCGGAATTCTGTGCATTGTGCGCTGTTCAGTGCGAGCTATGATCATCACGCTTTGGGTGCAGGCAGACGCTCTGGTGCATCGAGAACTGCACAGATACCTCGCTGCTCGGATGGTGGCAGTGCTAGGATTAGCGGTGGAAGCGCTCTCTCCTCTCATTCGAGAAGAAGGATCTCAAGCGTATAGAGTACTCGTGTTGCGATGCATAACGGTAAAGCGAATCTCCGGCCGGGCGAAGCTGGCGCTTCTTCGACACTCCCTTTCCATCCTACTGGTCGACACATCACATCCTTGAGCGATATCCCGAAGCGCAACATTCCCTAGAAACGCAAGCGCACACGTTTCTGTCGCCTGTAGTCGCCGGGCGCTTGCGCACGACGAGCACATATCGCCACGGGGGCGCGCCCGCCGTTGCTCCAGTCGAGCGTTCGTGCGTCCAAAAGCAGCAGAGGAGCTTTTTTGCTATTCTGTGCGGTGCGTATCGCTGGGCACGGCTTCAGGTGGCCACTCTTGGTTATCCATGCTGAATTCAACTGCTGCAGTTCACGAGCCGCTACTGGACGGGACGCTTGACGCTACGACACGTCCAGCACTGTTGCGAGGCTGGCGTCCGCTCAAGCCTTTCTCGGGCGTTGGGCGTCTGCCCGTCGTTGACTCGGAACACGCCCTCGAGACGGGAAAGCTATTTTCAGAGCGTCGCGCTATTGAGGCGGCTCTAGCTTCACTAACAGAAGCTTGGAAGCAGGTAGACGCTGTCTTTGGAACCTTCCCAGCTACGTCTGTGACCCAGATTCTGCTTTTGAAACCAATCGACTTGCGGCATCCGTTTCTCTTTTACATGGGTCATTTGCCAGCGTTCGCCTGGAACCGCTACAACTCAAGACTGCTGCCTGAAGACGCGCTGCCCATACAACCTCCGCTCACACTCGAGATGTTGAGCACTTTCGCGAAACTTTTCGAGCGCGGCATGGATCCGGATGTAGACGACCCCACGCGCTGCCACTGGCACTCGCAGGTGCCGAGTACCGCTGAAGAGTGGCCTCCAGTCTTTCAGGTTGCTGCCTATCGAGACTATATTCGGCAGGATCTGAGTTATCGTTTACGGCGCTGGAGCGAGTCAGTCGACGACCAGGTGCTGCCGCCAAGCTCGTGCTACACGCTGCTGATGACCATCGCGGAACACGAGTGGATGCACACCGAAACCCTCCTGTACATGCTCCATCAGCTGAACGGCTACTGTATGCGACCGTTCTGGATATCCGAATATCGACAGCAAATGCAGAGTCTCGCCAGCGCCGACGCTTTACCTATGGACCAGAACTCGTCGTACCCGCCGCTTGGCGCTACGCAGCGTGTCGAGAGCGACGGCATCGTCTCTCTGGGACGCAACCCACACGAGGTGATTGAACCGTACCTGCGTTTTGCCTGGGATAATGAGCTGCCTCGCGTACAGCGCAAGATTCCGCGCTCGCTACTCGTGCAGAGATACCCCGTAACGAACTTACAGTACTGGTATTTTGTTCAGGCCGGTGGCTATCGTGAACTGGATCGCTACTGGCTGAATGAAAGCGATCGGCAGTGGTGTGCAAGATCTGGGCGACAGTGGCCGCAGTTCTGGCGTGCCCTGAACCGCTCTGGACAGCAGCAAAGCGGGCCCGCATGCTATGTGGTGCACCCCGACGGTCGACTGGGGGAGCACGCGCTCGGGGAACCCGCTTGTGTCGAAAACCATTGGCCTGTGTATGTGACGCTGGCTGAGGCCCGCGCCTTTGCCAACTGGGTCTCTGGGGCGCTCGGAAACCAGCGACACCCGGCAGCGACATGGCGGCTGCCTACCGAGGCCGAGTGGCAGCACCTCGCTGAAGGTGCCTATCCCGACAGCGCCCTCGATAGCGACGAGTCCTCGGAGTCATCGGCTGACGGGAATTACGGCTTCCGGCACTGGGGCCCGATTAGCACCTATGAATCACCGAACTGCTCGCGATGGGGTGTCTGTGACCTCGTTGGCAACGGCTGGGAGTGGACCGAGTCCCTCTTTGAGCCGCTGGACCGAGAGCGTTTCCAGCCTTCACCGCTGTATCCGGAATATTCGGCGGATTTTTTTGATGATAAGCATTTTGTCCTCAAAGGGGCTTCGTGGGCGACGGGCACTCCACTCGTTCGCTCGACATTCCGGAACTGGTATCAGGCACATTACCCCTATGTATTCGCAAAGTTTCGTCTCGTCTGTGAAGAAGCGTGAAAGTTGCATGATTCGTCTCCCGAGGAAGCGTGGATTAGCGCAGTGCATCGCCGTACGCCAACAGTGGCAGTGTTGGCGCAAGCAGCATCGCAGCAGGCGCTCGTGGGAAGTTCGCCAACCGGCGGGTCGCTGCATCCATCGAGCCTCAGTCAGATAGGAGTCTTCTGAACAGGAGCTGGCGGCGGATGTCAGAAGCGTCTAGAGTGAAACGACGTTGCGTTTTCTAGATGTGGGCGCCATAGCTGCATCCGGATGCATGTGATAAGACGCGTCGATCTCGAAGCACGAAAGGGACTCCAGCGCCCCGAGGCGGGACGCCGCTGCACTGAAACGACCGAGACCGACACGCGCTGCCTCCAGGATACGCTCTGAATGGCATACGATGGATACATGGAAACTGGATCAACCCGGATGCGCAGTTGCTGTGGACAGCTTGGAAGCAGACAACAACAACAACAACAACACTCCGGAAATTTCCATTCACTATGGGCTCCGGTCGAGACTTGCTGGCAAAGGCAGGGGCGAGATTCGTGCATCCAACGATATCTAGGGGGTCCAGCTTTTCGCGTTCATTCAGGTGGCACACTGTACGCGAGCACTGTCCGGTTTGGTGTAGTGGAAGGCGCATCACCAGGAAACCTGTTTTGTTATTGATGGATGATCAATACATGGAACCAGAATACCCCGGAGCAACATTGTTTCCAAGAGACAGGGAAGAGCGGACTTCAGCACGCCCAAAGCGACGTGCTTGTATGCCTCAGTGTAGGGAATGGAGGTGCCTCGCGGTGGCCTGGCATTCACGCCAGTACCAGATAGAACAGATCCACTGATAAAGACGTACGCACCGAGGTTTTCGTTTCGTCCTATTCTTATGCGCACCAGCGTTTGTGGCCTCTTTCCCCAAGAATGTTTCCCTGTGTTTCCTCGAATCTCCGGGTGTAAACACGCTGGTCTCCCCTTTGCCGCCAGCTCCGTCGATAGCAGTCGATGGATATAGGTGGTGGTGTTCAAATCCCGGTGTCGTAGCTGCCGATTGTTGTCAACGCATGCCGTGCACTGGCAAAAGTTGTGATCGACGTTTCGCTTGCCACTCTCATCCTTTCGCCAGACAACCTGGAGACGCCCTTCGCAGAGACGACACGTGGCTGCGTTCAGGTCTAACGATATGCAGACCACACGTCTTCATGAGAAGGCTGCCCTGTGGCGCGTCAACGCTTGCGTCATCGCACGGTACACGCTCGTGGCAGGCACTGCAGGCTATCCTCGATACCCGCCTCGCGTCTCTGCGTCTCGTGCCGTACTCTACGATCAGGGGCTTCCTCAGGGCGCTCCCAGCGTCGAGGACGCTGTCTGCTGGGCGTGGAAGCGCACGCTGGTCCACTCGATAGCGGGTTCGTGGAGCGCGATGTTTTCCATGATGCACCAAGGCCTCGAAGGCGACGCCAGACCAGGGAACAGGTCGAGAGACTCCCGTCCGACAACGCTCGCTTCACGCAAAGCGATGCCACACGCTCCACCGGATGCGATCCCGTAGATGAGTCAGGTCTAACTCAGAAACCCTCTTGCGGGCAAGCGCAACCGACTGGAGCATCCTGGAGCATACGCTGTCAGAGGCGTCATGGTACTGTAGAATCCCGCGTAGACGACGACCACAGAAAAGCGAGAACCTGTCTTTCGAACACATTCGATCTCTCTCATTTGACGTTACAGGTTGACTGAATTTGCGGTATACGCTGGTCAACAAGCTGCCAAGCAGATGACACCGATTCTCTTTCGTGGTCGGTGCCGGAGCGCCACATGATCCGCCCACGAGCGACCTTGAAACAGAGAAATCGAATACTTGGAGCGTGTGTGATTTGAGCATGCTAAACGTAACGAGAGGGGCAGGCTCGAAGCTTCATTGTATGAACTCGGGAATGGTATCGGTTAATTTTGGAATTGTTTTCCAGCGGCATCGCGAGCTATCTCGATTCCGATGGCATGCGGAAATGCAACGGTGACGCGTCCAAGGAGCCTCTCGGACGAGACGACTCCGGATCCTGAACCGACGCGTGCATTCGTAAGCCGCTGTTGCTCCGCTTCGAATGTAGCGGATGTACACCGCATGAGGCTGGGCGAGAAAACGACGGAAAAGAACCGAGCAAGCAATGCAGTTTCGCATTTCAATCTGGCACAGCCGCAGATGAGGCCTCGGGTGCATGAACCGATAGCCTTTGCGCATCCCAAACTAGCACCGCTAGATTCCTCCATCCTAGACCGTAAATAGGTGTTCAGCTAGATGGAAGCCGCGCAAGCTCCAGAACCCCCTTAGAAGTCGGCGCCTGCTGCGCTCCACGTCAAGCTATGGTACGGGAGAAATCCCCAGACCGTCATCAAGATAGATCCATAGAAGCTACATCCGAATTTACACATGAAGCGTGCAGCGCCCCATGCTCTGTTTCAGATACAAAATAAACAAAACTCGGGAAACACGCGGCACGTTTACCGACCCGTGTGTGTCGCTATCGTCGAGCAGTTGCCCCAGCTACATTGCAGTTTCAGTGCGAACCGAAACGCATGCACGATGCTGTCGAACGCTACCCGTGATGATGCACGGGTCCTCCAAACATCCATCCGTTACTAGCGCAGATCGGATCAGGCGTTCTTGTCAGGGCATGCTGCATACCTGATCACGGACGTTGTGGTTCCGGATGCTCAGCTCGGTGCACGGGGGTCTCACGCTGCGACGCATGCGCTCTGGTCGACTGGAACTGCACCCACGGTGCGCTGCGGCGCGGTGAACGCGCACTCCCACCAAGGCATATCGGTACGGTCATCGATGCCCACAGGGATACGCACCTGCAGGATGGCGTCTACTTCTCGTTTCCGTTCCAACACTGGATTCCGGGAACACGTCCAGCGATTTTATCTCGCAGCCTCTATGCGACCGCTTAAGAGAGGTATCGACTCGGAGTCTAAAAGAGTGCCGTTGAGGTCGCTCCTTCAGAGCGAGGCTCGCATTTCCGTCGTCGTCTTGAGAATACGCTGCCGTTTCCAGCTCCAACGTCCAGAGGGTGCGCACCATACCCTTGTTGACAGCTATCAAACAGGCCGTACACGTTTGCGGTTGCTGCACTACGAGAAGACAAGACCGAGCGTCGCTTCCAGCAACAGCTGGGTATGTATCCAACGCATCACAGGATGGATAGACTTGGCTTTCATTTTGCTTTGCCAGTGTCCGCATTCCCTCGCAATGCTCCGTCTGCCCATGCCTCTTACAGACGATTTCGCCTGCTGCTTGTTATAGGCGAGCAATGCCAGGTTTGGACCTTGCAGCGATCCACCATCTATCAACGCAGTCGTTACTGCCTTTGTGCCTTCTCGCAAGTACCGTGCGATGTCTGCACAGTCATGGTAGCGCCAGCAGGTACCATGCTTGACATGAAAACGAGCGGGCCCTGCGACTGCAAAGACTCGTGCAGATCATCGAATACATTCACGGTATGTTGATTTGCTGACTCTCAGCATGCCGCTGCAGGCACGAAAGACAACACCCGACTTGTCTCGTGCCGGGTCGCAAGTTCAAGTTCCGGTTTGAAAACAACTCGGGCGCTATAAAGTACGACACCTCCACCTGACGAGCCTCGCTCCAGTGCCGACGAGCTGGTGACGAGTTTTGGACGCTCGCCTGCAGCGGCCTGCGCAGAGACCACTGCTCAACCAGTTCGCTTACCATGCTATCCGTGAGCGCTGTGCGCCCTGCACCATTACCGGTACCGTAACTGCTGCCGACTGACACGACCGATGCTGCAGAGCGCACTGCACGATCCGACTCGGAGGCCGACGAGTCCGTCGACGCTTCCAAAGGCGACTCGCTCCAGTCTATCTGTGGAATGTAGCGCGCATGCCGACGCCTCAGCGTGTCGGGCGCTGCAGCTGTGTCGTCCAGTTGCCCTAGTGCACGCGTCATGTGCTCACACACGCGCACACACACACAGACACAGACACACACGCTTTACCTGGCTGAGCGACACTGACGCAGGCGTCTAGGTGAACGAGCCGTCGGAAGTTAGCGTTGAGTCGCAGAAAACACAAGGAAACACCTTAACTAGCACACACCTGTGACCATATTTGTCGCACGTTCAAGTATGTAAGCTGCAGGTATCTCAAACACGCACTATTCGTACGAACCTTTCACCAAGAATGTGTCGTCCGTTGAGCGCTGAGAAGAGACCTAGTTTATCAACGTCGCCGCCAGTCGCGCATCACTCCATGTTTTGATTCGGAGATTTCGCTGGGCTAGGGATCCCAGAATACGGGATGGATATTGTTAAGTGAGAAAGCGTCCATCTTGCTGCTGCACCCTATCTCCAAGTTCCATCAATTGTACTTCCTCTGGGATATACTGGCCGTTTCGTATGTTCCACTGGGCACCTAGTCTGCTCTGAGCACCCACCTTTGCGCGTTTGTTTTTCAGATGGAGCAGATGCAGCACGGAGGCAGAACGGCTCTGCCATACCAAAGAGGGTGTCAGCTCGAGGGATGGTTCATTCAAGACCGAATCGGCATTCGGTATCATTCTGGGAGCCTGCAAGTTGTGCTGATAGACCTACTGCCTGCGGCAGCGCGAAGCGATATACTAGACGATTATTGCAATATGGGCGACGCCCGAATGAAATCTACCCGCTCCCAGTCCCAGAATAAACTGCGTTTCGGACGAACTGCTCAGGTCTCACGACAGCACTCGGCACTGTATGGAGCATGAAGCACGAGCCCGACAGACTCGTCCGGCTCGCGGGACCTTCCGCTCATAGGGTAAACTGTCGAAAATACCGAAAGCTCTTCTCCCTTTAAACGTTTACCGTAGAGCGACAAAAAATCACTATGTCGTTGCTAGTTATTCATTCGTTTCTGATCATTGTTCTATATGCAGAATCTTGTGTGATGCTTCCATTAGGCGGTTGTGGTTGTCAAACGCACTGCGTCCAAGCACCTTCATGTAACAGCAGCCACGTGGACAAGTGTTTTCGCGCAGCGTCGGATACGGCGCTCTCCAGTCGGGACGCAACCCCGGGTGCATGCAGAGACGTGCCTCGCTACACGTTTGAAACACGTTGGCCTCTCGAGGTGTTAGCGTCACAAGCTGGATTGTTCGTTTACATCCGGTTTCGAGGAACGTACCAAATAGTGCTCTTGGACGCACCTGTGCTTTGCGCGCTCGCCTGCTCGGCCTTCACTCCCGTCGGGTGGCTGCAGGTTGTGGAAGCGAACGTGACACAGACTGCTCTGCGGGACCGCACAAAAGGCCTCTGCAGGACGAGCAAGCACCCGCAGCAGCGTCCTAGTATCGTTCCGAAGAAATGACGTTTCGGTTTTTGTTAATGATGAGCCGCCACGGCAAAGTCCGTGTAGCAAAGTGGTTCGAATCTTTCACCCAGGCGGAAAAGCAACGCATCATTCGAGACATGATGAACCTGGTGCTGCTGCGAGATCCCAACTGGTCCAATGTAGTCGACTACTACAACGCCGTAGCGGGCCAGCGTGCGGCCTCCTCCAAAACAAACGGCGTGCAGCCAACGGTGTCGGACGCTGTTCGGCTCCATACAACGGGACAGTACAGAGATCGCCTCGTCTACCGCCGGTATGCGGCCCTGTACATCATACTCTGTATAGATGCAGAGTCTTTGGCGACCGGAGAGGCTAATGAGCTGCTCGCCCTCGATATGATCCACTTGCTCGTCGAGTGTCTCGATCGGTATTTTGGGAACGTCTGCGAGCTAGACCTCATATTCAACTTTCCGAACGTGTATCAAATCATAGATGATATGTTCATGGCTGGTGAATTCCAAGAGAGCAGTCGCGATGTGATCCTGCACAGCATCCGAACGAGCGATAGTATGGCAGGTCAGGAGCGCGATGAAAAGCACCGGGCGTAAAAGGGCGCAAGGCGTGGTAGCACCGGTTTTGGCGCTCTGGCGATGACGCAAGTGAAGCTACGCGATGTGCAGTGTTTTTGCGAGCTAGTTGTACCGAACGGTTCAAGAACTGGTCAAAGCCACGGAAGCGTGCACTGCTTCGTTGCCTCTGCTCGCATCCAGCGCAGCTGCGATAGACAACGTTCATGCGAAACTTCTCGCTATGTATCCTCGTCGAAGAGCGGCTCGAGTCGAGCCCAACGATACACCCGGCTGGTGACGTTGCGTACCAGCACCACCGGGTGTTCAGCGCGTCTCTGGCTGGCAGATCCGAAACCAGCACATACGTTCAGGGTATCCACATCGACGAAACCATATGCACGTACACAACCGTCGCTCCACGAATACTGACTGCAGGTCAGTCGCCCGATGACCTGTCTTGTTGACTGGTGGTCGTTGTGCGTACCCCGAGGTTCTTCGATGACCGGCACTGGGCGCTGTTCCCGAACCGCATCGACTCGAGCGTGACTAGTGCTGGCGTCCAGGCCCAGGTCCTCGGTATGCGGCAAACATATCAGAGCGTTGGTCGCCAGCGGTGCTCGCCCGATCGGATGCAAACGAACTCGAACAAGATAACGAGCTCTGGACACGGGATGCTGCTCGGAATGCGATGCAGTTTGGTACGCATCGTGTGCGATCAGGGCCTTTCGTGAACGAAGCACATGCAACTCTTCACCAGCGACAGCAGCGGTGCCAGCTCCTGCCGCGTTACCCGCCGAGGAGAGTGACGTCGTGAGCCAATCGGCGACACCAAAAGGCTCCGGTACTCTGTACAGGGTAAAATTCACTCTTTTGCTCGGAGGTCTTCGTTTCCATTGCTCAGCAGCGCGTTCAATGTCGCGCTGAGCCCAGCGTGTGTACGCTTCCCTACACTCCGGAAAGTCCTCTGGGAAATGACAGCGGCCCGATTCGTGATAGACGTAGCGTCGCTCTCGTAGACCAACACCGCGAGCACCCGCGTAGCACAGGGAGCTCCAGAACGGCATCGCCCAACGCTTGGGGAGCAGCACATCCCAGCCCGAGTCCCATCGACGTCTCGCCTGTGCTGGACGATGCAGCAGCACGACGGGTATGCGCAGCAAAGTCGAGTGCTCACCGGCCTGCTCAGCAGCCAATCCACTGAGCGCTTCACCCGCAAGCACGCGTGATGCTTCCAGAGCTGCGCTTGACGACAACGTCCCGGCAGGTGCTGGCTCTACGCGGCGCTTTTTGAGCGGAGGCGCTGTGGATGACGTCCGCGGCCCGACGGCAGCGCACGTTCCAGCAACAGGCCGGCGACTATGCGTTGCTTGCAAGGCAGCCTCTGCTCGTGCTAGGCGCCGCTTCCACCTGAGGATACGAGTAGATGACCTTTCTGGTAGAGCGCGTACGCCGTTCAGCACCAGCTCATTGCGCCAGGTGGTATCAAAGAGCGTTCTCGCGTGCATAGCGGCCGGCAGGCTGGAGTTTCGTTTCCAGTCGCTCGCCGCGCGCAGATACGTCCCGAAGGCATCATAGTTGTAATCGGCTTGCGTCTGCGATAGACTTTGTCCAGGTACTCGAACTCTAGGAGGGTAAAACAGTCGAGGGTCTGCGCAATGCAGATGAAACACGCTCTGTCCGCTGACGCTGTCGGCAGATACCAGCCGCGACGCAAGCTGGCTGAATGCTATCCAGTCTCGGCCTTGCGCGTTGGCGTTCAACAGGGCTCGGTGAAGCGCTTCTGTGGAGCGCTTCCCGTACAACTCGAAGCGAACCAGACCATCAGGTAACTCCTGCACAGTGTCCGGGGTATTTGACCAGGTACTTGTGTGCTCTTGGGCGTCTGGGGAGCGCTCCATTTGTGCAGCGCATCGCAAAGCACTGGTTCCCTCCTGCCTCTTTGGGCGCGTTCCCGATACCAGAGGTTCATCAAGCGTTGTGGCATACACTTCCGCGGGAGCTGCCTCGTTTCGACTGGAAGCCAACATCCGTGATACGCCCCTTTGCAGCAACTCCAGAACAGCGTCTTTTACGAGTGGATGTACCATTGCCCAGAGACGCCGTTTCGAATGGCCAGCAAGGTGCCCCGACTCGTTGCTTGCGGTTTGTTCGATTTCCATGGGTTGCGTACCCTCTGGAGCCGGTTCTCTTCGTGACTCTGACGACATCGGTAATGAGGGCGGTTCCCAGAGCCACTCCACCTGTGCAGCAATCATCCGTCCTGACTCATCCCAGATAGCGGTATTTTCCAGTCGTTTCAAGCCAAGCCAGACCGGTTGACAACAAAGCCGTGCCCAAGTGCGTTCTCCAACGAGCCCCGGTAGGACATGGCGTGCGACGTATTCAGGAATTTCAATCACCCGGTACCACGATGCATCATATATAGCGCAGATATCGTTGCAGAGTCTCCAGCGCTTATCAGACTGACCACGGGATACGCAGCGCCAGAAACTTCTGAGTCCTCGGTCACAGGGCGCCCAAGCGAGTCGACCGCCCCAGCACGGTTCAAACATATGCATCCGTTTCGCATGCCAGACATGGGTTTCGAGCCAGCCATATGGACTCGTTACTTCGGAGCGATCTCTCACAAGAAAGGCGCTCTTTCGGTAGGCGCGTCGAGTCCATCGCCGACGACGATAGTGTTCCTTCTTGGTAAGCTTTGAACGCCTTGAACGGCGGCTAGCAGCCGGCTGTTTCGAAAGTTCAACCCAAGCTAGGTGTCGGAAGGGTAGCGGAACACGATGAGTGCTGAAAGACATCGTTCGACGACGAGCATGCCACGGCAATAACTGGAACACACGACGCGTTGAGCGACCCGCCCGCGCTCTATTACGGCTCACGTTGGGCCATTGCTCTGCTCGAACGACGTGCTGCAGTCGCCACAACTCTCTCAGACGTGCAGCAGCATATGCAGAGACGTCGAGCGCCCGTGGAATGCCACAGTATGCAGCTGGTGTCTTCATCAGTCACCGAATCGTTGCGGAAGCACCAGGCGCAAAGCTCACAGCGTCAAACGAAAACAAGCCTAGCTCGATCGGGTATCCGACTGTGCTTGGAACCGCTGGACGCTTTCAGCACAGCAGCAGCCGAGTAGGCGCGGTGCAACGAGAGCCGACTTGTTGCACGATGAACTTGAACGCTGCGACTGAGCGCACAAACTATGAGCGTCGGCTACTGTTGCTCTGTTTGTAGAGGCCGTCGTGGTATCTGCCCTGACGGACTGCTTACTTGTTGCACGATGAGCTTGAACGCTGCAAAGGAGCGCACAAACTATGAGCGTCGGCTACTGTTGCTCTGTTTGTAGAGGCCGTCGTGGTATCTGCCCTGACGGACTGCTTACAGACCGGGTAAGCAGAAAGACCGCTGATCCGGTTCCGTTTGTAGCGACGTCGTAACCTTACCAACGGACAGCACTGAAGCCTGAATAGTTGTTTCTGTTGCCTGGTTTTTGCGACCGTGCTCTCGTTCGAGAAGCAGTTTTTTGTTCGCTTTGGTGCGGCAGCGTCGAACGACAACGGGTATCGAAGAAGGCGCACAGCGCAGCGGAAGCGCCTCAAAGGAAGACTCGCACCCGACCCCGCCGGGTGTTCGGTTTTCTGGGACATAACTTTAGGGGTCAAGCTTTGCGACGCTTCGGAACAAGACAGAAAGCGTTTCTCAGGAACGTTCTCCGGTGAAAATGCCAGCAACCTGTGTCGTTCCAAACTGAACGCATCGTTAAAGGGTATTACGCGACCAGGGAAAACGTTTTTTCTTGAGTTCCAAAAAGTCTAGACAAGTTCGATAACACCAGTGGTAGAGTTGCAATCTAGCAACGCAACGACCAGATACCGTACTCGACATCCGAGAAGTCGAAACTGATGTTCATGGACAGCTCTTGAACCTATCAAGAGGAGCTTGTAAGCTGCATCTCTGGCAAGTCACGGGAAAACTGGTGTATTCATTCGCATGAAGATATCGCAAAGCCTCTGCATTCCTTCGCATTCGATCATCATCCAAGTTGCCACGTTACCCCAGAGTCACCAGGATGCATCGTTTGTATGGATGGATGCATCCCATCATGCATACATCGTTCGTGTTCATTGATTCATGGATTCGATCATCATCCAAGTTGCCAGGTTACCCCAGAGTCACCAGGATGCATCGGTTGTATGGATGGATGCATTCAATCATGCATACATCGTTCGTGTTCATTGATTCATGGATTCGATCATCATCCAAGTTGCCACGTTACCCCAGAGTCACCAGGATGCATCGTTTGTATGGATGGATGCATTCAATCATGCATACATCGTTCGTATTCATTGATTCATGCACTTATCCGCTTATGGATTCCCGGATGCATCCATCCGTCTAGGCATCGTTTTCCTTTACACGTGCCTGCATTCTTACAATGTTTATTCGTCGTGCTCGTCATACAAGTTCGGCGAATAGAATCACCATACACGGCCCGTTTGGAGGCCTCCTCATCACGCTGCATCTACCTTAACCAAAAATACGCGAATCATTCCGGGTCTTGCCCATATTCTGTGGAGCTTTCATACAGACAGGTTACGTAGCTCGCCGTTTGAGGCGCCTTCTCTGACAGCCACACCTGAAACACCTTCCGCACACGATAGAGCGCATCATCGGGTTCCTTCGCTGGGCAGGTTGCTGCCTCTGTCTCTCGACAAGCACGTTGTTCCATATCGATCACCGTGAAATTATGGAAAGGCTGTTCGCCAGGCTCCAGGCTGGCTTGCCCGCTGAGCTCCGCAATTTCTCGAGCAGCACGAACGCGCGGCACCACAGCCGCATTCACATAGACAGTATGATGGCTCTCGACAACCATTTGGCGGATTCCATAACCTTGTGGATCCCACTGGAGCTGCTCGTGCATGTGCCCGAAGACGCAAAGCGGCACATCTATAAAAACGGAGGCTTCTCCGTCCAGGATCGCCATCATAGGTTTCGTTTTCAGCGACTGAATGACGTCGGCCAAGTCCGGGCACCCAAAGTCACCCTGCAGCTTGCTGGAGGTATCGAATCCAGTACCTCCAGCAGTGCCGAAGCCAAAGTCACGGCCACAGATATCATGCGGCTCATCACCGAGACCACAGGGCCCATTGTGCGCGAGGAAGACCACCTGGTGAACTCCAAGACAGGGCACCGGAGCAAACGCGTCTTGCTTCGACGGATGTCGGTTGGAGGTAGCTTGCCCTGATCGCTCTTCCTCGAGACGCTCAAGCCGTGCGGACCAAACGCGTTCCACTTCTGCTCGGAGGCAGGCTCGAATGCGAGCAGCTGATTCCTCCATGCTGGACACTTGGAAATATTCCTCGTAGAATCGAGGATAACGCCAGTTGGGGCCGCCCCACGAGAACGGGCGACCCCCAACAATGGAAAGCGGTACACCTATATCTCTTTCGGCCAGGTGAACGGTACGTACGCCGTAGCCCACATCCACCTCCCGTAGTAGAGCCAGTTGCTCACGAACGGCACCTTCGACCTTCGTTTCCAACAACGGAACGCCAAAGCGACGTGTCAAACCCGCAGCAGCAGCAGCAGCTGCTGCTGCTTGTCTCCGTGCAGAAGCCGTATACCAGGCATCGTGGTTGCCGAACACACTGGCAACGCAGCGCGTTGAAGTTGCTGCTCCAGAGCGCCTCCTCGCGTAGGCTGCAATGTTGCGCACCAAGGCGACGTTCTCGTTCCCGTAATCACCCGTGAAAAGCACCACATCAGGTTGTACCACCGTGTCTAGAAGATGAGCGTCAACATCGGACCACTGGTCGTGAACGTCACCGACACACGCCACCCGCAGGATCGTACCAGGGCTGCGTTCCGGCAGCGGCAGACGCTGCGCTTGAGCACAGCACCAGCGGCGCGTACAACAGGTCGACCGCAGACCTGTCCCGCCTGTATCCGAACGACATCGTGTCAGTTTCCTGTGGTCCCTGATGAGCTGGGCGTCCACGAACCCGATGCACGAACGAGGTCGTCGCAGGTGGACGCAGCGCACCATGACTGGCAGCGTGACTGGGAAACCCCAAGCCAAAACCGACGTGCGTTGTGACCAGTATTGCAGACGTTCTGCCAGACGTCGTCACAAGTCGCACTTTTGGGGCCTCCTGGTCCGTGAGTGAACGATCCCGCACCAGCTGAAAAGAAACCGACTGCTTCTTGGAGCGCTTAGCGCTCCTGTGAACGACGTATCCAGGCGATGCGTCGGGCTCGTTTTTACGGCGTTTGCGTTCTGTGAAGCGTTCACTAGACACTCTCGCGTATGTCTGCGGGACTCGACTCGAGTCAGGTAAAAGTAGACGGACGGTTGTCCACAGGGGTTTGTTGTTGGACAACTCGCGGAGCACACTGGGGCGAGCCTGGTGCCTGAGCGCCTCTACGCTCGAGGAAGAGAGCTTCGTAAAAAGTCGTTTCAACTGTAGATAAACGAAACAAGTGGGGTCTCTGTTTACGACGATCGCTGGAACAGGGCGGGAGCTTCTGTACAAGAGCAGAAAACTGGACTTGCTGCTGACCTAGCGATCCATGTCTGTAGCCTCTGTGGTTTTCTTTGAACACCAGAGAGACACTGTCACCTGTTGAAGGCTCGTTCTCCGTCGTACTCCAAAATATGCCTGGAGTTGGTCGCTCGACACGGCCAGGGTACGAGTCGCTCGCTCGGCAACCTCTAGTGCAAACGCGTCGCTTCCTCAACATCAACGTGGCCGTCATGGGACATGTTGACGTCGGAAAAACCACGCTGGTGCGCTTCCTAAGCGAGATACTGTCGACAGCGGCACTGGATAAGCACCCCGCGAGTCGGGAGCTCGGTCGAACGATCGACCTGGGGTTCTCGTGTACCCGACTGCCAGCGAGCCCAGTTGTGGTGCAACTTGTGGACGATGAAGCAGCGTCTTTGGAGAATGTTTCGTACGAGGGACTCCAACTGACCTGGATTGACTGCCCCGGACATGCATCGCTGCTACGAACGGTGCTACTGGGGGCGAGCGTCATGGACCTCCTGCTGCTTGTCGTCGATGCCAGTGCAGGTATCCAAGCACAAACCCTCGAATGTCTTGCCCTCGCTGCGATTTTCACCAAACACGTCGTGGTTGCGCTCCACAAATGTGATCGGGTGCGAGACCAGCCCGCAGTCCTGGAGGAGCGTCTCCAACAGTTGCAGGCCTATGTGTCCACGAACCGGTGGTGGCTCCCGACACCGCTGGCAACGATTCCTACCTGGATCGGAACCGATGCTCGGAGAACCGCATTCGAAAGACACCAACAACACCAACATTCCATTTTGTTCCCCGCTGCTGATAACGACGATATCGGGGGCGTTGTGGCCCTAGCACAGGCTGTGCAGGCAGCAGCCGAGCAGGCGCTCGCCAGTGGACTATGGCAGGAGCGCCTCCGGCTCCAGCGGAAACCCTATGCGCTATTCGCAGTGGATCACGCTTTTGAGGTTACCGGACAGGGCACTGTGCTCACGGGTGTTCTCCTGACAGGACGACTACGCATCGGGGAGGTCATTCACGCTGCGTTTATGGGCGCGGGCGTCGCCAGCACCAAGAGCAGGAGCGAGGGCACCAAGAAACGCCTTATTGCGGATGCTCGTAGCGTCCGCTCTATTCAGGTCTATCGATCATCGGTCTCAGAAATTGTTGCCGGCGACCGGGCTGCTCTAGGTCTCACACCTGGTGCCAAATCTGGCAGCCTTGCTCAAAAGAGCAAACAAGCCAGTGGCAACAAAACTGCCAGTCACAGGCAGCGTGCACCGCGAGACGCCTGGGAGCGAGGTCTTGTGTATGCGCCGGCAAACCTGATCGAGTTTTACCCGGTCGAGAAGCTGTTGATGCGAGTGCAGCGGGTACTCGACATGACTCATCCAGGGGCAGCGCGAGGAGACGCGTTCTCCATCGCGACATGTGCCGAGCATCACCCTGCACCAGGGCAGGTACCGTCGCTCTCACGCCAGTGGCAGTTGACCCTAGCGTTGACCACTGTTCCCGGCCGGGTGACGCACTGGCTCGCAGCTGCAGATGCCGCCGGTGAATACGAATGCCTGGCGAGTGCCACGGAGGCAGACGCTAGCACAGCGACGTGCTCCGCAGAACGTACGCGTTTCGTGGTGCTGCGTCTCGAGAGGTGCATTTTCTTGCCATTTGAATTAGGGAGGGGTGCGGCGGACGCCAGGCGACCAGTACCATTGACGCCTTTTCAAGTCGCGCTTTTATCAGATGCACACTGGGAGGCTGCAACGGCGGCTAGAAAAGCGAGACTGGAGCGCCGCGCCGACCCAGACGGCGAAGCTCCCGACTTGCGACTACGCTTTGTTCTGGCTATAGAGGCGGTTTTATCGACGCAAATGCCGACAACGACGCACTTGGATGCTGGAAGCGAGCGGCTCGCATCCGTCGCTCGACAGATCCGTGTATACCGACGCAAGGAACGGGTAGGTCGCGTAGAGCGCTTTCTCCAGGACGGAGCCTGCTGCCTGGTACGAGACCTCTTCGATCGCGACTTGCAGCACCCAGAGCGCATTCTGGGCCTACGAGTGCGGCTGGAGTTGCTTACCGACAGCACAGCGCAGCCGCCTGGATGCCCAGCGGATACATATCGTCGGCAAGCAGTTCGAGCATGCGTCTCGGGGCGCATCGTCCGGACGTTTGGCCAGCGGGGCAAAGTTGTCGTGCAACTCGAGCGTCCGGTGAGTGCGACGACGTCCTCGACAGCGCAGTGGCTCGTTCGCCTGCGCTTCCGTCGACCCGTTTCTCTGGGTATTCCGGATCACGAACGTGCACATGATCGCCACAGCTTCTATCAAGCAGAGGAAGATATGACGAGTGTCTGCGAAGCGGCCGTCCAGTCGACCAGTGAGCGTATCTGAGGTTGTAGAGCCGGCAGGAGCATCCTCCTGGTAGACGTGCCGGTTCTGGTGTGTGGCAGCGTAACAAACTGGACAACGCACTGCAAATCCGAGCAGACGAGGTCTCTGGTCCGCTCGACGGTATGACTCACCATAAAATACGCGTACCTGCAGTCCAAAGCATCAAGCGGCTCTTTCGCTTGGTCGCTCGGCAGTGTGTACGGGTAGGCGCGCTAGAAAATCAGGCTCTGCTCCGACACACAACGCTATACGCTGGTGCTTTTCGTACCGCTGCCGTACCACAGAGCCTAGCTCGCTCGAACGGGTCCTGATGTTCCTGCGGTAACGGAACTACGATGCATTAAGCGGTTGGTTTGGCGTTGTATAGTCCCTGGCGGACGCAGCCAGCGCCCTTATGCATCATGGGTTGCACGCGTACCAGACAGCGAAATCGTTGATCGCTGATCCTGCAAGGACAAAAGTCACAGGCAACAGCACTCAGGACGCGATACCGAGAAGCGTTCACGCGCCGAGGAGACGGGGTGCAACGTTTCCGGCCCGAGGTCGCTTTCATCGCTCGCAAGTTGCCACGTTTCTGGAAGCGCTCAAGCATCACATGGCAAGGCGGGTTGCCCCATGCGGAACCGCACCAAGACGTGGAGGAAATGCGACAAGTGCACGTTGAGTGCTACGTTTCTGGAAGCGCTCAAGCATCACATGGCAAGGCGGGTTGCCCCATGCGGAACCGCACCAAGACATTGAGGAAACGCGACATGTGCACGTTGAGTGCTACGTTTCTGGAAGCGCTCAAGCATCACATGGCAAGGCGTGTTGCCCCATGCGGAACCGCACCAAGACATTGAGGAAATGCGACAAGTGCACGTTGACCAAAGCTCGCAAGCATCCAGATGAACTTCCCCGCGAACATACGTCAATGGGGCTGGGGTCCCGCTCCGCGAACGACAGCAGCACTGAAATCGTCTTATTTTGAGCCAGAAGCGCGCGCTGGTACAGGTACTCCAGAATGACCTGCTCTGAGTATCATGGACTAGGGCTAGGAAGCGAAGTCGGCGACGACGACGACGACGACGACGACGACGCCTCCTAACGCAGTCGAAGAGACGCTCCATCGTGGAGTCGGTACCGTTCCGGTCATGATGGAGATAAACCGCACCTACAGCAGACTCGTCGCAAACGTGCAGGCACAACCATTATCGCTGGAGCAACGCCAGGGAGATCTACGGCATTTCCCATGAAACAGAATCGCCGCTCGTGCTCTAATCATTCCTCGTAAGCTCCATACGATTTATGGAAACGAGGCATGATGCTCATTCCCAAGCAACCTGGTATCGGTTCAGGATGGAGGCCTCCGGCTCCCAACGCGCTCCACAGACGCTGCTGTATACGTTTCCAGCCTCGATATGATGAACGCTCCGTCGACACCAGCGAGGCGTTACGACGACCAAGTCCCAGGGACACGTAGACACAGAGCACTCCCGGTAGCTTGTCAGGAAACTATCCGATTCGCGCGAATTGCAGCGCCTGTGGTGGCAACGGCTATCGATAACGGAATATTGCGCGAAGTCTGTACCAGTTTGCTTAAGCGTGGATCATCTTCACCGTTCTGGAATACGCGCAGACCTCCGTCAGCGCAAACAACAATCTCAAGCCGCCTCGGTGCTGGTGAAGGCGACGTCACGCCAACATCCGCATGTTCAGCGCCTGGACTGGTAGCCTCGCATGCCGCTTGGAACAACGACACCGAAGAGGCTGCACTCGGGCATCGCTCCGCATCCAGGATGAGAACCGCACGGTCATCCCGGTGCTCTTGCCGCGCACGCCACCGACCATTCCAAGGGATATCGTGCGTCCTTGTCTGAACGGAGGATGCCTCGGAATCGACCCAGCGTTCGTCTACCATTGAGCGCACTGCAGGGGCAGCAGCTGCAGTAGCTGCACTCGCCGGCAATCCCATAGGCCAAGCTGGACAGGGCGCTCCCTCCCTGAGCCTGTCCGATATCGACGCTACACAAGACGGCAGAAGGCTCTCCATTAAATCCAGAAGAACCCATTGCTGGCGTAGAAGCGGCGCTATCCGCAGGACGTCATCAACCTCCGCAAGCGGTATGCGATGGATCCAAAGCGCGGGTTCGCTCTCATCGAAGGCGAACTGCACACCATGTGGCGATGTGGGTGTCGCTCCAGACGCAGCAGGTAATCGCGCTGGACTAGGAGGCACAGCCTCAAAAGCGACGGCTTCAGGCCTTGCTGCTCGTGGGCCCTTCTGCTCGTCGGATGCATGCTGCCGAGCAAGTCGGTGGTGTTCGTTTCGTTGTAGCAGGAGTTGCCAGAGCGATACGCGCCGTACCCCGCAACCCGACGTCTGCAACGGCGCTGGTGCAACACTTGCCCTCTGTGTACCGTCGTCCGCAGGGCAATGGCACCTTCTCCAGATCGATGTGGTGATCAGCAGTGGCGTTTCCAGCAGGAGCACCGGTCGTACACACGTTGTGACGGTACCATCGACGGAAACGACGACAGGCTCGAAGCGCAGGTGCGCTTTGCGAACCACGGACGTGGATGACACCTGCTCCAGCGTCGCATTCTGCCATTCCGGAACGAAAAGCGCCAACGGTTTCACGTCAAAGATTAGCGATAAACCGTCTGTGCGTCGCACAGAGGCCAACGGTACGTTGCACAGCGCGCAAGCCTTCAGCGAGAGCGTTGCAGCGTCCGCCGTTTTAGCAACCAGTGCATCATTCCATGTCATCAGACAAGTGCGTGGGTGCATTGTCGCCCGGAGACTCGGTTCGGAAGCGAGTTCTTCCAAGTCCAGGAGAACCTGCAACCGATTCGCAAGGCCGTCCATGTCGCCACGAAGCAGACATTCGCGAATGTCTCGCTCCGCATACGGGTCGTCTACTTCGGTGCCGTGCTCGTCGACGTATCGTACACGTGTGTGAGCGGTCCTCGCGTCGATATCGATGAGCATGGTGGTACTGCTTAGGGTGAGCACGACTCCGTCGCCGTTCTCATCGGTATAGAGGTCCAGTCCTCGGAGGCGTCTGCAGAGCGCACGTACTTGCTGCTCTAGCCGTGTCTCCAGACTAGCAAACGAGTCCGTCAGATATAGCCGTTGTACCGCGTTTTCCAGCGCGTGCTGTGCTTGATGCTGCTGGCGCTGCCGTCGTTTGAGCGTGGAGAGTGCCTCGAGTGCTGCCAGCGTGCTGCCGCTGCTGCTGCCGCTGCCGCTGCCGCTGCCGCTGCTAGTGGCGAGTCCAGTGTTGGCTTCGGCGTTGGTGGCAACGCGCTGAGCACCGTCAGTGATGCGTTTCAGAGCGATGGGTACAAGACTCTCCCACACACTCGTTTGGTGAACGGTGCTCAGAGCGTGCGCTCGGCCCTGGTCACTTTCCCCGTGAGCGAGCGCAAACGCTTCTCCCAGGGTGCGGCACATGAGGGTTTCGAGCCACTCCAACGGCTCATTTTCCGCCGACTCGGGAAGCTCAGTCGTTCGCATAGCATAAATGTTTCGGATACGACCGATTTTGGTGTTTCCTGAAAGCCAGTGACCTCTGCTTGGAAGAAGACGTGAACAACGCTATCGCGTGAAGCGCCGGCTTGCTGTCCGTCGCCTAGACTACCAACAAGTGCAGCAGCAGCAGCAGCTGGTGTTGGTGCAGGTGCAGCAACACCAGCCGTTGCGCAGCAATAGGTGCAAGCGAGCACTTTCCACGTTGCATTCTAGTCCAAAGGGACCACGCAAGGCGAACGCGACACCTGGTCACCCGTGTTTGGCTGTCGCAGTGACCTGCGGTTGTGTCACCCACTTGCAGCTCATGGGGTCTGCACGTGTCGAGCGTTGCCGAAAAGAAGGCTTGCCTCAGGGTTGCCCGTCTTTCTGCGTTTACGTGATGGATCCACGGAACTAGACGCTCAGGCAAGCGGGCAGGTTGCCGGTGACCTGACCAGAGGCTCCGGCTTGCGTCCAGCCTTGAACCTGCGGCCTTCATCGCTGACATACCCCGATAAAGTCGATCGTTGCCGCATCCTTCGCGGACACTTTACGCAGACATTCACAGGAAAAGTCCGCTGAAGCGCTACGCAAAACGCATCATGGCTGTACGACGAAAAGGCAGCTGCTCGTCGAGAAGAGGCGCACACTGTTCGCGTACCGTTCAGATGCGTACGAGACGAGCATCATTCGAAGCGCCTGGGAACACCTCCCAGGTTTCAGTGCTGATCCAGACTCCCGCCACGAAACGGAATCACACCGAATATAAACGGTAACAAGTCTGCTCTAGGCACTGTTGCGCCGGTTGTGCAGTACGCGAAGGCACGTCATGCTTCCAGCGATCTCTTCCGAAACCTACGACGTTTGTTTCGCGATAGGCGACGTTTCTCTTCACGTTTGCGCTTACGCTTCTCGGTCTCTCGAATGGCTCTCTGTGCTTCCCGGATCCGTTCCCAGTAGGCATGCTCTTCAGCGCCTTCCAGCACCAGCATGCGCACGTCGGAGCCGCCCAGTACCGACGATGGCTTCACAGAGGTGGCCGCTTGTGCGGCTGCCCCGGGCTCCAGGAAACGCACATGTGCAACCTCGTTGCCTCGGGTGTGGTCGATCCAACCGACTTGTCCGTATTTCGAGAATGCCTGCCGAAGATCATCCCGGTCTACCGCGGGACCTAGACCTTCAATGCGTAGAATCAGACCAGGTTCGAAAGCGTTTTCCTCTGACTCCTCCGAGACATCGGTGCCGTCATCGGTATCTGTACCAGCAGCAGAGTCGCGATCACTAGCAGTTCCCGGGCTTGTGGCATCGTCGAAAGCAGCATCCTCTGGTCTCGACGGGCTCTCTGTATCGCCTGCAACCTGCTGCAAGGATCGTTTCGTCGCTGGTTTCGTTGACGGCGCATCCGTCTTTGTCTGCGCACCTGTACGCTGCAGCTTTCGCGCTCGTCGCGCTTCTTTCGCCTCGGCATTCTTTCGTTTCAGATACAGATCTTTGCGCTCAATCGTAAAGGGAGTTTGCGTGCCGGGAACCAACAACGGATGCTCCGCATGACGTTGCAGTGCCTTTGCGACGGCGTCCTCGGAGTCAAACTCCACGAATACACTGCCTTTGAAAATCACTATCGTTTGATCGCGATCATGATCATGGAGTACCAGGTCTTGGGACTGGCCACCAGCCGACGGCTCAAGAGCACGTTCGGCGTCGAGTTCGTGCTCCGACGATGCACCCGCTCGTAGCTTCTGACACTGCTCAGCGTCGGTGTCGCCCGCAGTCTGGGAGGTTGCAGTGGTCGGCCTTGCGGCTTGTTCATCGGTTTCTGAGGCGGTAGGCCTCTCGTTCTCAGGTCGGGTTGCGGTCGACGATTCGCCGTTCGGCGAGCAAACCCCGTCACCGGAAGTAGGTACAGGCCCCGGTCGCCGGTGCACTTTCCTGCGCCGCATACGCACTGAAAGCACCTTACCGAAAGGTTCAAAAACGGCCATCACGTCCTCTATGGGTGGTTCAGCGGCGGGCGACTCCCCTGGTTTGAACCCCTTGATGTAGATGGAGCGCTCCTTGCTCGTATCATCGAGCGGTAGAGGCTTTTTCCGACGAACGCGCTGGCCATCCGGACTCACTTCGACGAGTTCGGAGCCCGCAAGAGCAGCTGCTACCTTTTCTGCAGTAGCGTTCAGCTGCTTCATTCGTTTGAACGTTACAATGAGCTGTAGATCGACGTAGCCTTCGGGATCTGCATCAACGCGTGCGCGAAGGAACTTGTCACGCGGCAGATTCGAGTCCGAGAAGTAAAACTCGACCTGGTTACGCAGCTTCTCCTCGAGGGAAGCATCAACAGGAGCAGACGCCTTGTGGACTGCCATACTGCTTGCGAGACTAGAGGAATATGCGAACTGTCTCAGTAGCACTGATGATCGTGCAACACAACCGCTGACACTCGTCCCGGGCAGCGTTTCTTTATGTTTCAACAAAGCGGCGGCGAGTCGGTCGGTGGCGAACGAGCGCGCACGCCGGCCCCGGCGTCCGTAAGGCGGCACTGGCGGCTTCCGCAGTGTACGCTGATATGCTCCAGCGCTGGCGGGAGACGTTTTTTATTTTTCTTTTCGGTAATGTGGGAAGGTTGCGTCTGAGCAGGGGTCATCGGATGCGCATTGCTTATCCGCATATCTGGGCGAGAGCGCTATCCGCTATATCTAAGAAAGCGCACGCTGCTCCATTCGATGGGGGATCTGTGGAGTGCGATGTTCCGCATGATGAAACAAGCACCGGAATGAGTTTTCGGGCTGCGGAACAAGTCGAATATCGTGGATCCGTCGACGCTGCCCTCGTACGAGTCGGTGACACGTCCCGCACGCTACGCCATCGCTGCGAGAACTGGAGTCAGCGTCTGGCATCCGTTTCCGCGAAAGGAGAATCGACGGCAGCATCTGGGCGTATCCCCCGTGACAGGAATCATTCTGGGAACGAATGCGGCTTTGCGGGTGCTCAGGAAGCGAGCGGGATTCGTGTTTCGAATGAATCCGGTGATGGAACGTGAGAAGCTCACGGATCGTTCAGCGTATGGCTGTCAACACGTCATCCAGGGACGATGTCGCGTACCGCTCCGTCGTCAGTGCAGTGTCGCAAAAGGATTCAGCACTGGCGTTGCCGTGAAACCGAAAGAGCGCAAACTTGAAGCGCTTGTGATTTGAAAATGTATGACGACTACGGAAACGAGAAAAATGGAGGCTTGTACTTATGAATTGTATAGTGGTATCCATCATTCATGAACTATATGTCGAGTACGTCGCATATCATCTCGATTCGGATGCGTGTTTGAAATCCAGTTGTACCGGGTCCATAGAGCTACTCGGAAACTCCGCACGGAAATCCCGCGCCTAATGATAAAACCAAAACTTGTCATTGCTGCCTCGCAATTGCGGAGACTGTCGTTTTCAAGACAGGTCCAAAAGGCATGGAGACGCACAAGCATATCGAACACGGTTGTGTTCGCTCCTCATCCGACACCCCAGTCCGTCCACTGTGCAGCGCGTGCACCGGCTGGACGCGAACGCACGCGTGGCGCGAACGCTCTTCTCTGTTGTAGGGCAACGCTCGAGGCCTACAATGACTTCAGGGGCAGCGACCGCGCTCGTATCTGAACTTCGTGATGCGCAGCACCTGCCGCTGTACCGTCGTGATCTACTGCAACGAGTCGTTGATGAGATTCTAGAAGAGTACGCACAGCTTGAGAAAGGCATAGAGGCATGGCGAAGCGGCTCTAGTCAGCAGGGGTCACGAGTTGAGGACCGTGCCCTACAGGGGAGTCTGCTCGTTCGTCGGGCCCGCCTTTTGCGAAACAAACGCTGCGTGCTAGCGTACCTGGTAAATCGTCTTCGGAGAGTCGAGCAGGCTTGCTGGAATCGGGATCCGACGATATATTCGGGGCCGAGCGAGGACAAAGGCACCACGGGGCGAGCGACGGCGTTGCTGTCGGAGGCCGAACGCACCTACGCCAGTCGTTACGAGGCGCTGCTCGCTGCATACGGAAGTGCGGTAGGTCTGGACCTGCGCTCGGCTCTGTTGGTGCCCCCGAAGGAGGAGTTCATTGAGGTTCGCGTGCTCGAGGACTGTGGTGATTTCTTCATGGCTAGCAGCGGACAAAGCGCCCATTTGGCCAAGGGTACCGTACATTTCGTGAGGCGCGCCGACGTCGAACTCCTAATCCAGCAGGGCAAACTGGAACACCTTACTCCAAAGTGCTAGTCAACGCGTGACTTGGAACCGAGCACCCTGGGACGGGAGCAGGACATGAGCACCCGCTCAGCGCTCCTGCGTCGCTGCAAGCACTGGTGTACGAAACAGCGCCATGGCTGGACAGCGAGCATCACGTGGCACGTTTTTATCTATCCTCCAAGCCGTGCGACACGCTCTGTGTGAATAGACTCGTATGCGGATCCGTTCGGTGCGGCTAGCGTATGAGGCTCGTCGATTGCCTCGCTTGTGCGAACACTCGAACGACCATAGCTCGATGGAAGGCAGACATGCCGCATGCCACGGTAGCGATACCACGGCACGCAAGACGCACCCAGCGCCCGAGGAACGCTTCGTTTTTTGAATGACAAGGATCTCAATGAAACGCGTCGTCAACTTCGAAGAAGCACCTCATTCGAAATGAGGAACAGACGCCAACGGAAACCGCACACAAGCAGATCACGAGGGAGCGTCACCCGAGTCGCTGGGCAAACAGCTTGTCAAACAGTGCCCGCAGCGCACCCGACAGTGCATTTGGTGTGAACGGTACGCCCGGCATTTGCATTGTTTCTGAGCCTTGTTTCATTCGTGTCTGGACCGTCGTTATCCAGTATGGCGCAGGATGTCATGCGAGCTGCGCGCCATGGATCGCGGTATCAATGCCGACTGTGAGCGCGTTGAGCGTCACAGCGTCTACTCCCGTAAATTATACAACCATGAAAGCAATTTATACGGGAGGTGCTTGGATACACGCATCACGAGGCGAGTCCCTGATGTCTTCGGGGTTGCGCGACACATGCGGTACCATGACAAGTCCATAGTCTGCTTCGCGGCGGGTCGTTTCGCTTGCACGAGGCGCGGTGCTCCAGCCGATGACCGCCCGCGGAGGTACCGCTGGGTCCGATACCCCCGTTTCGGACTCGTTTGGAACGCGCCCATCGTATGCACTCGACGACGCCGGCATCGCCGGTTGCTGGGCAGGTCGACGCCGCCCCCAGAAGCCTCGCCAGCGACGCCCGCTTGCAGCGTGTGCATCCGCAGGGCGCCCAGCCGACGCTGTTGCGCGCCGCGTGCTTTCGTGCCCAGCTTCCGACGCGGTGCCTCTGGGTGTTGTCTCTTGGGAGGCGTGTCCCACTGAGACTGTTCCAGAGTCTGTGAGGTAATCGCGAGGTAAGTTTCGATTGCAGATGGGGCACGTCACACCGCCTGCGCAGAGAAAGTGCTTCATGCAGGAAAAGTGAAAGATATGTCCACATTTGAGCAGCACGATGCGTCGACTGCCGGACACGGTGCGTACCGCTATCGAGCCGGGCGCCGCTGTTGTTGACGAGCTCCCGGCACCCTCGTTCATCGTGGATGCTGCTACCGCCTCTGCGGAGGACGTCTCACCTGTTCGTGAGGGCCCGTGTCCTGCCTCAATATCAACGCCGGATATGGTGGTGCATGCCGCACCTCTCGCTGTTGTTGTTGGTGTTGATGGTGATGATGATGCGTCTGTTTGCGAACGCTGCTCATTCGTTGAAATGGGCCGAAAGAGATGGCGCCAACGCTGCGTCGCAGGCGTCGGCCCCGCTCGAGCATGTCGAGATGACTGTATCCCAGCTGGCTCCGCAGGTGAAGCCGCTGGAGCTCCTTCTCTTGGGCCAGGATCCGCGCTGGGATCTTCAGCCGAATGCGTCTGCGGCGCCGCTGATCGCACCGGAGCGCTCGGGGCTGCCTGTGCGATCCTGCGTCGCAACTGCGACTCCCGCACCACGTCATCTTCCCAGTCGTGATCCTCGGCTGCCAGAGGTGCGGTCAGCTCATCGAGACAAATGCCACAGTCGATGAGGTCACCAACGACCAGCGGATGCGACGCTCTTACTGTCGGCGATGGATCCGACGCAACGGCTCCTGCGTAGCCCTCTGCGGCACTCGGCTGACGACAAGCGGCATCGTGAACGGGAGTGAGCGCGGGCGACCCGTTCGGTTCCAGCGGCGCGTCTACTGATGAAGTGTTTCGCTCGTCAACCCCAGACTCGGCACGCTTCTTCAAGTCCTCCAGTTCCTGATGACTGATTTCTATCTTGCGCAGAATTTCACGAATCTCATCCGGAAGCAGACCTCCGGTACGCGCCCGGAGCATGAGGCCGGCGAGGCCGCCACGATTCGCCCCGTAGGCCTGGGTGTGTTGCCAGAGTCGTCGGCGTCGCCGCAGCTCCCATTCGTCGAAATGTCCACAACACAGACAACGCAGCATGATTTCCAATAACTTACAGTCGAGACCCAGGACATGCAGCACGGACCAGCAGAGCAGCAAAGCCCCCAGCGCGAGCAGCACCAGGCCAACGAGCGCAATGTTATAGCTAAAACCCTGGTTCACGAGAACAACAATACTTCCGCTCCCGTTGTACCAGCACTTGACTGTCTCGTTGACGGTAAAGTCCAACGAGTTGAGCGCCTGTTGCGCTTGCTGCTCTGATGCATACAAACAGTCACAGCTCACGTCGTCACAGCCTCGGTACAATTTGTTCATCGCGCTCTGCCCGGACGAGTTGCGAAAGAGCTCCACGCTCTGCACCTCTATGCGATAACCCACCGGCGAGCAGGCCGGTGAAGGATTTACCGTTGGTGACGGCGAACAGCATGGTTCTACCTTCGGTGTGGAAAGCAACTTGCAAGAATAGGGCCGATAACCGGGATAGTTCTCGAGCAAGGCTCCACCGAAGAACGTCCAGTACACGGCAATACCGACCCATACCACACTAAGGATAACGGGGACGAGCCGCACGTAGCGCGGCATAGACCAACGGGACGTACAGTTGTCTGAATATGGCCAGATGGCGTACCCAGTATCACAAAGAGTACGTACCCGGAGAGCAAAGCAACCACAGCTGCACCAATACCGTTGCCAACGTATACGCTGCGCGTGCGAGGCGAGCGTGCCGAGGGCGCTGGTGCGACGCATATCCCGCGCTGTGCATCGCATCGGAAACGATCGCCGCCGCAGCCGCCGCCGCAGCCGCTGATCATCGTGGACAGCTGGATATGCGGAGACCCGTTGGGGGCAGCGGCTTCGCGGCCTGCCGCGATCAACAGCGATTCGCGCGGATCACGATGTGCCGCTTCGCGCGCCTCCCGAATATCGCTGGGCATGCGTGCTGGACAGCGTGTCCATGCAGGTGGCGCGCACGCGCATGGCGCATTGGATGGCGCGCACCGGGTACAGCCACACATGCGCGAGCGTACAGTGCAGGTGATCGCGCCTGCCAACGCATCATGCACGCTGGCGGGCCGTGACATTCGGATTCACTGGGATCGGTCGTGCAGAACGAATGCGTGCACACGGAATCGTTTGGGTATCTTCTTATGATCATCGACAGGAACATTTGCGGGTATTTTTTGTCTATGACTGCTTCCTTTTCCTCTCTACTAGTTGGGGATACGAATGCGCCGGACTCCGGTTTCCCTCTACCTTTGTTGTTCGCAATCGAACGATATTGGTGGTGGTATGGCGATAGCGCACATCCCGATTTCGGCGCTCCATCCTCCTGCTGCTATCGCTGCAATTCATGCAACCATGAAAGTTGCGATCTCCCTTTTGGATGCCGTTTTCATCGAATTCGTACGTGGCGTCGATGCGCCTTATGCAGCGGTGACACGGGACTGTGGTCAGGTGCTCCCATATGTCAGCGGCAACTGCCTCGCCGAGTGCTGTCCTGGTCAGCGCGGACGCTTGCCTCATCGCTCGTAACATGCGCTTGTCGGGCACAGAAGGCTTCGCTCGATGCCCTCCTCCGTTTCCGCGATAAGTGGCGTACAGACGATCACGAGCTGGTTCAGGGTGATCATATCAGCGAGAGCGCTATCCGCTATATCTAAGAAAGCGCACGCTGCTCCATTCGATGGGGGATCTGTGGAGTGCGATGTTCCGCATGATGAAACAAGCACCGGAATGAGTTTTCGGGCTGCGGAACAAGTCGAATATCGTGGATCCGTCGACGCTGCCCTCGTACGAGTCGGTGACACGTCCCGCACGCTACGCCATCGCTGCGAGAACTGGAGTCAGCGTCTGGCATCCGTTTCCGCGAAAGGAGAATCGACGGCAGCATCTGGGCGTATCCCCCGTGACAGGAATCATTCTGGGAACGAATGCGGCTTTGCGGGTGCTCAGGAAGCGAGCGGGATTCGTGTTTCGAATGAATCCGGTGATGGAACGTGAGAAGCTCACGGATCGTTCAGCGTATGGCTGTCAACACGTCATCCAGGGACGATGTCGCGTACCGCTCCGTCGTCAGTGCAGTGTCGCAAAAGGATTCAGCACTGGCGTTGCCGTGAAACCGAAATATAGACCAAGTCCGAGTCAGATATTCCCCAAGTTTCCGGTGCAATTATTTGCCGTGACGCATCGTCCAGTGATTGCACTGCGCGAATGCAGTTGCACCGTGCAACAGCGCTGCTGGAGCAGTTTAAGTACCTTGCAGCAGGTTTCACGCATGCTTGGAAGCGCTTGGTGTAAGTGCACTCTTGTGGCCGTGTTGCGTGCTTCGTCAACGAAGCCTACCCTCCAGGTGTCAGTGCCCGAGCTGAGCGTCCGGATTCATCTAGGCTACCACTAGTGCACTGGCGCCATAGACGTCCGACCTTGACTCTAACGCCGTTTCGTTGACTTTTGGAGCAGCGCGTTTCCCCGACTGGTTTCAGAGCGCGGGTTTGAGGAATGGCTACATCGTTTTCCTGGTTGATAACGTAGACGAGAAAACAATCCGGACCATCCCGCTGACGGGCCATTCGTAAAAGATCTGTATCGCGTGAACCAACGTTCGCTAGGAATCATCCGAGCCAATCATGTGTCCGGGAGAAGCAAGCACCATCTAGGTTGCGCATGATCTGCGATACTGGCCAGCGAAGCACGCCAAGCAGTCGCAAAACGTCAACCGGACACTACCGCTACAACCAGCACTGCCGTCCCCGGTGAGACGCGTTCCGCACTTATGCAAGTATGGGAATGCGAGGCTGGCAGGCTCACTCTGTTTATCGCTGATACACGAGAACCTGTTTCCGCAATATGACCTTCGAACCGGTCACTGTTTCGAAGTTGCAACGGGACAGGAACTGGTGCCGTTCCTGGGGCCTCCAACCAATAACGGGCGCTTCCGAGCGATGATTCGGGACGCCACTCGACCAGCGCAATGGCACACGTCCTGTATTTCGAATACAGTACACGTGCATGGAATGCGCGTCTCTCTGCATGTTGACGTACAGGCGTTGGTGTCGCTGCGAGCTATCTCGTTCGCTCAGCAGACCGCCGGAACGACTGATGACGAGAGACACGAGCGGTATCCGCAAGCAGGACGAGGCGCCTACATTCGTTTACGAAGAACGCGCGAGTGACGTGTCTCTTGGACACCGTGCATTGCGCGAGGTTCCTGTAGTGCTCTCCTTGCTTTTCCAGTCTCGTCAAAGCGCTCCCTTCCATGAAGGTTGCGTGGAAATGCCTCTGCACAGTGCCACACAGCGTTCCGGCCGTAGTGTGCTCCTTGGAGCCCTTCGCGGCAGGCATTGCGGCGGTGATGCACGATGCCGGAGCTTCTCATCCTACCATGTGGTGATAAGCGCTGCAGAGGTAGGTTCAAGGATCGTCGCTAGTGTCGACGGGTGCCGAGCGCGCGTATCGATTCCGGACGGCTTACGCAGCGCTTCGAGACTCGCCGCGGCACTCGACTCTTGCAACAGCAGCCTCGATGCGCGCTTTGCAGTTTCCTCCCGGGGCGCTTCGCGAAACTACAATGAGAACAGAGCGAAAATCTACGAATACTTTGTGGTTGCGTTCACACGCTCCCGGTCATTGTCATCAAAGCGACGAGTCGTCTTGATTCCGTCTTTTCCGTAACTCGCGTCGTTGGTACCGGTTGAGTTTTCCGGGCGGTGCGTTCGCTGCTGCTTTCAAACGATCTCCTTCGCGAGCATTTTTACTTGCACCTGAATCCTTTGATTTCGACTCTTGTTCTTTCTTAGCACTTCGCCTGCGCCAGTCGCGAACTGTCACAATGATAGTCAGAATTGTGGCGCTCACCAGCAGCACTGCATCAATCGCAGCCAACCAGTTCGTGAGCTGCGAGCTCCAGTCCACATTATTTGTTGTAGCGGCTTGCGCTGCTGTGTTTCCGATCTCCTCGGCGGCGCTCTTCACTGATTCCGTGGTAGCCGAACCTGACTCAATCGCCCGTGACGTTGAGGGTACAGCCGCCAACCACGCTGCAGTCAGCACCGTTCCGGGTCGTTTTGCGAACGGTCCGCAGGTTGCGGAACCCGCCAGCCGCCTATGTGTGCACGACAGCGTGTTGAGCGCCCGGCAGCGCAGGTGCCCGCAGAAAAGCCGCGTCCAGCGACTTTTCAGCAGCCGGAAACGCCGGCCCAGGTGCAGTCTCACGGGACTATGCCAGCCGACGAGTGCTTGCCTCGCACTGCACGCTGTGACGAAACCGCTGTAATCAGTGACTCGTGAGTTCCGCACCATTCGTCAATGCCAACTCTAGCTGGTTACCTGAGAAAAAACAGATTGACTCACGGAACTGTCACCGCCAGTTGCCGTGCAAGCTACTACCCGCCGGGCTGCGCTAGTGTTTACCCTGTCTCGCTCTTGCGTCCAACAGACAGGTTTCCGTCTAAAACAGGGTTTACGCTAGTCACAGCGTGCTTCCAGCTTGCCGGTCATATAACCCGCGACGTCGCCCGTGCCTCGCAGCGTCACGCAGCGCGCGCCTCGTCAAAATCTAGGCACGGCAATGGACCAGCGCCGCCCATCCATCCATCCGTCCATCCATCCGCCCACGGTTTCCAGCCCGGCGCGATGCCTCAGCGTCATCGCGATCATCATCAGCTTCATTATCAGCTTCACCCCTGATAGGGAAGGAAATCAATTGCCTGCTGCGCTGCGTTAATGATGCTGTGCATGCGTGCGCGCACACGCAAGTGCCCCTGACACAGTCGAGGGACGCGAGGAGCGTCTTTTCGTATACACAGGAAACCAGACGCTGCACTGCTATTGAAGGAAGCGCTAGAGTTGGCGCTTGAGCAGCAGCAGTGCTCGTGTACGGCAGCAAAAGTGTACACTTCTGTGTGGGCGTCAGGGAGGCGCGCACACTAACATCTCGCTGGAACCAGGAAGCGCGTGAGAGGCGCGCTACCTTGTCGGCACCAGAGTTTTGTAAAGTTGAGAGCTGGCACGTTGATCATGGCGACACTGCTGCGTCGTGCGTTATACTGGAGTCTTCGGTTCCGGGATGCGTTGGAGGTTTCCCTGGCCAGCGTCCAGATTTCGACGGAGACAGCAGGAACAACCTCCCTCTTTCGTGCGCTATTCCAAGTTTGGCGAGGTGCACCTGCACAGCGCAAAGTGTTTGTTGAAACCGTACTTGACGAAATGTCGAAGCCAGCGTCGTTTGTGGCCACGTTGACTGGGAACTCCATGGCACCCACGCTGAACGCCCACGTCACGTCCCCGTTCCGTCCGGGCGAACGTCTCGTCATTCGACGGCTATCGCGCTGGACCGGCAGCATGGACACAGTCCGAGGCGAGGTTACCTTCTACCGGAGACCTCTTGCGTACCGGGGCGATATCGTGGTCGTCAAGGACCCCGAAGACGGTTCGCGTCGTTTCGTCCGACGAGTGGTTGCACTTGAGGGTGACGAGCTCGTACGTGATGAAGAAGAAACGAGCCAGGCGTTGTTGCGGCTCGAACGTGGTCAGTACTGGGTTCTGCGAGACAATGATAACCCCATCGAGGAGGATATTCAGCTGCTGCGAGAGCGGGCGCTCGAAGCGGGAACCGCCTCTGCCGACCCGCAGGCAAACGCGCAGAAAGCGGATGCTCCAAACGTAGGCAGTGGAGCGGCCTTACCAGCGGAGCGGCTTCCACTGGCCCAGCAAATTAATCTCCTGCGCATTCTTCGTCGTGATAGTCGAGACTTTGGACCGGTAACAAGCGATCATATCATAGGCCGGGTCATCTACGCGATTCGGAACGAAGTGGATCACGGGCGCGTGCGGAACAGCGGCCTGTCGATGATGCGAGATGATGTGATTTTGGCCGTTGAGTTGCAGCAGCTCGGCATGTGCTGACTGGGCGTGCTTTTGTATTCGGATCCATGTCGAGTTTGCGGGCACGCCATGGATGAAAACGTGCTTACGATATGTGTCCAATTTTTCGCGAATGACAGATACGAGCATGTCGTCGCGGCGTGGTATGGATCAGCGTCTTACACGCGTATCCACAAGTACGGGAAGCGAGAGATACTGCGGGCTTGGAGTATTCGGAATCTACATGCGCACTTGTTTCGAGGCGTATCCCCTTGGAGCGTCCAGGTAAGTGCGCGGGGCTGGCTCCCAGGAGAAGGTTGCCTGTCGCACCTGAGCATGCACAGTTGCGGCGAGAACAACACTCATACATGCAAATTCTCTGTGAAGCATCTGGTTTATCATGGGCAGTGCACGTGCATACGTACCAGTGCGCTGCATTTCCGCGCCCATAGCTCCTAAAAGGAAATGCGCCCTCAGGAACCAGCTTGCGCTACGCTGCCAAGTTGCACGCATTATCTCCGTCTGAATCATCTAACCCGGATCACTCATGATGCGAATGCGACCGCGCGCTTGACGAAGGCACTGGGACGTATTCGCCCCATTGCTGGCGAAGTTTTCTGTGGTAGGCAACCTTGTCGAGATACGAGCTATTGCTGAGCTGCGTGCCGTATCGCGACTGCATTTCCTTGAGCATGTGTAGATGCACGTTCTGCGCAAAAAGACGCGGGTTGCCTTTCTCCTCCTCATTTGGAATATAAGTTGGCATGTAAATGACGCTGAGCCGGTTATAGAATTGACGGAACACACCCAGGAAGTATTTCCATCCGCGGATTGTCTCGTAGGCCAGCGAAAAACAGCGTTGCTCATACGTTAAGATCACGGGCTGCACCGGGAGTCCGGCGACGAACGCGCCTGTCTTGAACGTTAAAAGATACTTTCCATTAGTGGTTGTGCCTTCAGGAAACAGCACCAATGGCGGCGATGAACATAGCGACGACGCGTCCGTCGAGGATCGATGCCCACGGGGCGGTGCTGAGCTGTCGGACGCCCACATTTGCCGCTGCCGCTGCACAACGAGGTTCGTGGCCTGCCCGCCACTGTGGAGCGTGCGGTTCACGAAGATGCATCCGATGGTGGCGGCGATGCGTCCTATGAGTGGTACCTGCAACAGCGTATGCTTGCTCACGAACGAACGGCCGTCATCAGCCATGAAGAATAAAATATCGAACAATGATACGTGGTTGCTAACAATGAGAACTTTTGAACGAATCCTGTGATCATAGCCAGCGAGATGCTGGCGGCGAATGCGATAGAAACCCAGAATAAAGAGCACGACGCGGGCACAGCGTTTGGTGAGCCCGCGCAGCAGGTGAGCTCGCCAGCGCGGTAAGTACCACACAAAGCCGACTTCCGCTGCTTTCTTGTCAACACGCGGCCCAAAACTCACACAAACAAGGTAAAAGAATACTAAGATCACGAAGCAAAGTACAACTCTCAGCGGTACAACGAGTGGTGCCAGGAGCCACTGGAGCGGGCACTCCCAACCACCGCGCGGTGCCTCGCGCTCGAACGGCAAAAAGCGCTCTTCCAGTTCCGAGCTTTCCTCAGTCGTAGTACCACTGTCAAACCTGTTATTTTCAGGGCTAGTCGCCGCCATCAAAGGAAACGTCGTCGCTGTAGCGGCACGCTCAATAAGCGTCACAAGGGTAGAAAAGCTGGCGGATGTGGCTGCGCATGGTTCCCGGGTGGATGTGAGAAAAACCTTGACATTGTGGTCTTTGGAGGGTACGCATCTCCATCGCGTCTTCCCAGTGCTACATCGTGGCACGGAACCTACTGATGACGCATCTAGCACCCTAAGCAGACACAGAGCGGGTAAACCGGGTCTCACGCATGACCACAGAGCACCGAGGCTCCTGTCCAATTGCCCAAATGCCTGCCACGAGACTTTCCGGCAGTGCGCGCCTCACCTGGACAGGATCCTGACCTGCAGAGACACTCATCTCTGAGGCGTCCACCGCAGGGACGCGAGGCGCGGCATACGAGCGCCGCGATACACCTTGGTGTTCATCGGTGCTCGCTCGCGGGCTGCTGCGAACTTGATATGATGCGTGCTGGCTTGACAAGCAGCGCTAGGCATGTTCGGGTACGCGACGCATTTCTTGATATGGTATCAGAGGGATGCATCTAACCAAATTACACCGGATGTATGTCAGCGGTTGGCAACCAGAAATGCTCCCATCACATGCTGCATGATCGCTGTACTAGCTACGCTGCGCATGCTCCCGCGCACAACGCATCCGTGACCAGGATGCGCCCTGGTGTCACCTTTGTGTTGCGTATCTCGCGTTATGTATGGTGGAATTCTGACGGACGCGCCATCCACGCTTCCAGAGAAGGACTGCGTATCAGTTGCACAGCAGTATCCCTTCGTGTATGGAAGCGTGCGCACGGACGTTGGTGACGCAGTATCCGAGTGCGGAGACGCGCGCGTTTCCCCAGGCGCTTCTAGAATGCCTCGCTGCGTGGATTCCCTATACCCAAACTAGCAGTGGATACGTTGATAACGTAACCAGCATGCCTTTTTCGTTATTGCTTGCTTTTTTGTCTTACGTAATCAACAAATGGATTGTGTCCTGTAGATTCGATAAAGGCCAAAAACAGAATTTATGTTGTCACGCTTAGCTTGCGAAACACAACCTTTCGATTGCAAATGAGTCAGACAAGGGTAAGCAGATGCCTGAACTAGACTTGTCGTCGTCCTTGACACGAACGTCGTGCACCGGGAACCGAACGAATCAAATTCTATCGACACGAAGGCCTCCTCTCTCATACCTTCAACTCAAAAAGTTCTCTATGAAATAGTACAAAACAGAGCACAGGACGTGAAGTGTTCATACCATCGGCACGTACGGTAATGAACACACACAGATGGGTAACGCGTACAGCGCGATTGCATGGGAGCGCTTTGCACGTCGAAGAACACGCGATCGATTTTGGATTGAAATGCGAACGCTGGGTACAGAAGGGAGAGGTGTTTGTCTGACTCGATGAGCACGCATTCGGTGGAAATAGTAGATCTGTACATGCGTACCCCAATACGGGTAAATTGGTGTTCGTAAAGAACAGGCGAGCGAGAATACCAACAACAACATCCCCGAGCGACGATACTATCGAGTGGACGCCTACGAATCGCAAAGCGGACAGGAGCCGCCAACACCTCATGCTTTGTCGATGCATTTCGCGGGCTTTCGTTCGCACAGTCCTGTGTTCTGCTCTTATACGACGTCGAATTCCATGAAGCACAAGCGGTCACGGAGCACGCAGCTGTAATTAGCATCGACCTGTTCTTCGTACTAGGGGGCTATTCGTGTTTCAGTCCAGCGGATGGCGTTTTGTCCGTTGTCCGATGCCATGCAAATGCCTGCGATCAATAGACGAGTCGTTTACATCCGTGACACCTTTCTTCGGAAAGCAATTGTTCTCTAGTTCCAGCAGCCCAGAGCTGCTGTCTTCGTCTCTGCTCGAGCACGGGAGAATGCCAAAAAGTGTGCTTCGATTCGTGGGCATACTTGTGACGAAGACGTCGAAGAAAATGTAGTTCAGGAATCGTAGACACACAAAAAGAGAAGACGAGCTTCAGTAACTTCGTCCATGCAGGGCGTCTGAATCCCGCGGAAAAAAAACCGAAATGGAGCACAGCTACCACTCCCATGCCACCGAGCAAACTAGAGGAGCAGGCGAAGAGAGCTGTTCCTAGCGAGCAAGCGCGAACCATTCGAGAAATTTCACGAAGACCATTGGGGTGGAGCTCGTCCAACCTTTATCGCTTACAGGGTGGAAATGGAAAGACGTTCACTGGCATGATAGAGTCTGATGGTATATCCATTTGCATGAACTTCGTGAAACCTCTGCCTGAGCAGCACCAAGTGACCCATTTTCAAGCACTCAAGATAGCCGAGGAGCAGGACTTGTTCATGAGCATGGATCCTGGCTGAACGGCGTTATGGCCATCGCTCTGCTCTGCATCACGAGAACAGCGCCAGCGGCCTGAACGGAAGGCAGATGAAGCCGCTCAACGATGCCGGGGCCCGGTCGTGTCGAGAGTCCTGCGCGCTTGACGTCAGGAGGCATACCAACACCTGGAGTGACAGCGCCAGGCCCATTTCGACGCTCTGAGCATCCTATCGAGCAGCAGAGGATGTCTTGTACGTCTCATTCGGCAAGTGCATGAGCATCCAGAATGCTCATTCGGACGATCTTTAGTTGAAGAATGAGAGAACTTGCCCGGGTTTCGCCAATAGATGCGGATGCATGGACGCAAGAACCTGCATCCACCAACTTTTTCATTGATTTGGAAACGTACATCACTGGCAAGCAGCGTCCTTTGGTGATGCTCTCCTGCGGCGCTGGACGTGCCGTTGCGCGCGAACGCTGCACTCGTACGCCCTCGACCAGGGCGTTCAACGCGTGCAGGAATCGAATCAGCCCGATTCCCATCGATGCGTTTAGGACGACATACACATATAGTGAGCACGAGTACACGGTGAAATTGGTCTGGAGGAATCGTGCGAAACGGAGCCTGGTGGACGAAATGGTGTACGGTAAGCTGACGAAACTTCAGCTGGTGAGGTCTTCCCAGGTGAGAGGCTGGCTATGATGTGATTTCAACAGCAAGGATGCGTGCAAGTGCGTTATGCACCGAGACTCGAATGCCATTACCACCATCCTTCAATATCTCGTACTTTTGGAGCGTCCAGCGGGTTTGTGTTGGGCGTCTTTTTGAGGTAATCGGTTCGTATTATGAGCGAATTCTTTGCTGAAACGCTGAACACTTTTGATGAAAGCAAACGATTAGCCAAGACATAGACGATTGGATTTCCGCCTCGAGCAAGGAACTAGTATGGTCGGGTTGAGCAACCCGACGAGGCTTTCGTCCGGTATATACGCACGGAGGCGGTTTTCCTGGGCAATTCCTTGACGGTCATGGGCTTCTATCATTCGATACTACCTGGAATACCCAAACTCGAAATCAGAGGTTACTATAGATGGTGTTGCGATCCCGAGCGTTTTACGCGGTCTGTGCACGAAACATGCGCACCGTGTACCCAGTCTAACCAGAAAGGAACGACGAACTCGGTCTCTTGGGCACTCGTTCATCGCGCTTTTGGTACCGCTGACCAGGTTCGGCAATGTCGACGTTGACAGCGCACATCCGGGAACCGAGTACACATGACTCCTCGTCGCGCTGCATCGACGAATTCCTGGGTGCAGCGCTCGTCTCTTCCTGGTGTACGCTTTACATGAAGCGAATCGGTGCCGCGACCCGCACGTAAGGTGACCATGCGGTCTCATCCAAACCTCATGTGCACAGGATCCTCGAATGTCTGCCTGGATGTAATTCATGGTGTACGCTGAGATCGGAAGGTTCAGTGCTCATCCTGCGCTGCGCACTACATCACTGCTTATAGACGACGACAGGCGTCGAGCTGTCGATCGTGCCCAGTTGTTTTCTCGGCTCCAGCTCCATTTGCTGGGGCTAGCCAGACACAGGCGGCTTTCCCGTGTCTAGCGCAGCATCCTGCGATAGAATCATCGTTAATTCGAGGAATTCTGCTGGATGGAGCTCCTCAGGACGTCTTCGCGACCATCTCATCGGCACTTGATCGCCAAGTGTATTCCGTAAAGTTTTCCGCCGCTGTTGGAATGCTCGTCGAACGAGCCGATGCAGTGCCAGGCGGATCACATCCGATGAGACGCCGCAAGACATGCAGTCCTTTTGCAACGGGTCTCGAAAATCCAGGCGCAGTACGACAGAGTTCACCTTAGGCATGGGATAGAATGCGCTTCGCGGCACTCGGAGAAGCACTTGAATATCGGCGTGGAGCTGAGCCAGCACCGATAGGACTCCGTAGTCCTTGCACTTAGGCTTTGCCATCAACCGTTCTGCAAATTCGTGCTGAACCATGAAAATTGCGTTCCGGTATCGTTGAATGCTCTCAATACAGTGAAAGAATATAGGCGATACAATATAGTAGGGAAGATTCCCCACGAGCGTGATCCGTGGCTCGGGCCTAGTGAGCATGCCGGTTTCCCTGAGCCAGTCCGAGCGCAAAAAGTCTGCATGGTAGATACGGGTGCGCAGCTCGGGCAAATGCTCCGAACGGAAGCGCTCGCTCTGTTCAAGGCGTTTTCGAACGTGCTCCACAGCACGTGCGTCAAGCTCGAGCGCCACAAGCCCGGGGAATACTTCCAGAAGCGGCTCTGTAAGCACACCGGTTCCGGCACCAATTTCGACCAGTTCGAGGGGCTCACAAGCTCGCACAGCTTGCACGATAGCGGCGGCAACCGCAGGATCCTTGAGGAAGTTTTGGCCTAAACTTTGTTTCGGCCGCCAAGACGGTCTGGGCTCTCGAGCGTCCGTCAACAGCTGCAATGCAAAGCGGGTGGCACTTTTGTGTTCACGCGAACAGTTGTTCCCCAGTCGACAGATTTTTTCCAAGTCTCGACTGTGGAATGAACCCGTTCCTCTGGTATTCGTTATCGGAAAAGTGCGCACCCAGCTCACTTTCGCCACGGCACTTCCGAAAAGCGAGCACTGTTTCAAGCAAAGTGGCTGCATCCGAGTCCCTAGAGCCTTGGGAGTTCGTTCCGCGCTAATGCTCGGCGCGAGGAGAGGTAAAACTCGACTTTTTTTTTCGCACTGGGTGTGTGTCAGCCGCCACTACCAAGTTCGACTTCCAGATGAGAACACTCCGATCCAATACGCTGCCTCCATAGCGGCTGACTGAGCACGTGGAACCCAACCAATAGTCGTGTCGTTGCGCTATGCGAACGTCGCGCTCGAAAACGGTGAATGATGTTTCCATCGCTGCAGCTGCATCCGATTCATATGGAACATTGAACTACTCGCCTTGTTCCTGTTTGTCGATCTTTTTCTGGACATTTTACACGCAAAGCAGCGACTTTCAAAGTGCCACAACGAGCGCTTGCGGATTCATCCGTCGATTCGGGTTTCTCGGTCAGCTTCTGGGAATGGCTTCGTCGACAGTCTGTAGCTGGCATTCGTCAAGGAACGTTCATGACGATGATTGGCGACACCCGCGAAGTCGTGTTCTCAAAATGACTACTATCATTGTCCAATTCAAGGTTGAAGGCCTCCAGTTTTCTCATTTCCTTATGTCTAGCACGCCCTAGTCACGTCCTCGTCAAGGTTTCGATCTGTCTATTTCAGAAAACAACACGTGGGCAGAGCAAGTCGCGCCTGTAGGCAAACGACGAGATAAAGTTGACGTGATCTCTGGGGGACTTGTTCGCATGCGCGCACCGCAGGTTCGGTGATGTTCCCACCTAAAAGAGTTGATTCAGTTCGAAAGGTAAATCTTCGTCACTTCGCGATCATCGACGAAATGGAATCCTCGCCTCGCTGTATGGTAGTCTTCACGTGATATGTTCCCAGAGGCTCCCTGCTCTGCGTTTTGCATGGAAAGGGGTCTTTGACTCGGACTTGAGTCATCATAGCGATCAAGTCCAGTGGAGCGTGCGTCACCGATCTGCTCGAGGGGAGCATAGGGGTATCGACATATCTCGAAATGCCGTCCAGCCTGGCTTTGCCTTTCTGTTTCTGTTTTATCATACAAAATGCCGCGTTCTACAAACCCTCTTTTGTTTAGAATCCAGCAGAGAACGCAGGATGCGTCATGCTATACTCTCCGACATATTCTCCATCGTTGAACTCAATTCAGAACAGATTCGGGGCCCTGGGGAACATGTTCAGGGAAGCGTATACAGGTTTCGATTGATTTGATCGTCTTCGACACGAACTGGTGCTCGATGCTTGAAGCGCAGCATCTGAGGCAATGGCGCTCATCGGGGCGCATGTTTCGCGAAATGCATAGCCGATAGCAGATCGCGGATATCTGAAAACGCTTAAAGCAGAGAGGTGAAAAGCGTATAGAGAATAAATCTAAATTGCATGTTTATCAACGGAAGCGCACAGTCGATGCACACTAGGAATGCCAGGCAAACAGCTGGGGAAGAGCAGTCGACATGTACCGAAGCGGTCTGAAAAGCAGAGCGTACCGCACCCGGAGAACGTTGCCACTCTTGGATGGAACGCGTTCCTGCTCGAAGCACATCGCTACGCTTTGATGCTACTTTTTTAAACGGACGCATCGGAACGTACCTGTTCTTGTCAGAACACATAGCCAGCGTACTGGATACCGTACGTCATTACAGCTGGGTCCAGCAGCGCCACTACCTGACGGTGATGGACGCGCAGGTCCGATGCGTCGAGGAGGTTCAAAAAGTGGGAAACTCGCTTGACCTGCTGTTGAGACCCACGGCTTTCCGTGTCCTCACTAAACCCCGAGCACATGCTGGAAACAGCCCACCAGCTGCGTGGTTCCATCGAAGCCGCAAGCACTTCAGCTACACAGCTGAACGGCTTTGCGGGTGTCGAAGCATGCACTCGCTTGATGATTCGATGCAGTCTGGATAACGCAAAGAAATTCGTAGGAAAAAGATACGCATGACAACAGTGAATGAGACACACCAGGATTCACGGGCACCGACCAGTAAAGGATTCGATGACCTCGGGCGAACCGGCGATGACTCGGTCGCGTGCTTGGGCGGCATAAAGGATCTCTTCATGGCCGGTGCTTCGTTCAAGCCCAGCGGATCGGAGGATAGAGCGTGATACATCCCCGTCGAATCGTTCACACAGACGAGGACGCTGAAGAGAAAATGGACTGGTGGTCAACGAGAAACACGTCAACGATAGTGATGGTGTTTTTGCTGGTGGAGTGCTCTATCAGAGCTCCAGAGCGCAGGAGACTTTAGCCGCTTCCGAAGGTATTTCGGGGTTGCTCGCCGCGCGCCTCGGTTAGAGCTTCTTCCCGCTTGGTTGAGGACGAGGCGCCAGCGCAAAAGCATGGCAAATGCATCCGATGAGGACAACGAGCGTCGCGGCAGAATAGGAGCCGGTCGACAACATGGATTTTATAGAAGCGTACGATGCACTTGACATCCGGAGCTCCTCGGGCACTCGCGAATCAACGGAGGAACGAACAGGAGCGAGTTTCTAGAACGCGATGTTCTTCATGGTGAAACAAATACCATGGAAAAATCCGGACAGAAGCACAAGTGGACAATTTTCGATCCGTATACGCTCTGTTCTTGGTAAGCAGTGACGTACGCTCCATCAGTGGTGGATGTTACGATGACTCAAGTCCAGATCCAAGACCCGTTTCCGTGGAAACAGAAGAGACGGGAGCCTCCTCCCAGAGCGTATCTGCTTGGAGATATCTTGCTGCTGCCCAATGGAGTTTCTTCGATGGCAAGAGACACAAGAGGATGCGTCTTTCCAACGAGATCGATTTTGTGATGCAACAAGTTCAGTGAGGTCTCGATACGAGCTCGTGCATATGCAGCCAATGGCCACGTCGAGCATTTTTCCGCGCCAACCCAGCAGCGTGCGTTGCGACGCCCACGAGATGCCTTGAAAGATAAGCGCCCAAAACTTGAAACATGCGTGATTTGGCCACGTTAAACGTAAGCAATAGAGAAGCGTGGAGGTTTGGTTGTACGCTTCGAAGAAGCATACTGGTTCGTCGACGAACCCGTGTTGGAGAGCGTCGCGAATCACCCGGGTACTGGTGATGCACAGCGTTCCACCGACAACGTGTCGAAGAAGCCAGCCTAAACATAAGACTCACAATCCTAAACCTACGTATACATCCTTAAGTCCTTTTTGCTGCAGTTCGATCGTCGTGGCTGCACAAGTTCGGAAAGATTCGAAAGGCAGGAACCGAGCTAACAGTTCAGTTTTCCATGCTAAACTGACACCATTGCAGCGTGAACAGTTCGACTGATCGCCATTGTAGAGGCCCTGTAGACTGCCCTGGATGTATACGGACCTTGCAGGTAGTCTCCTGCATACTTTTGCATCCACGTGCTGGCCCCAGAGTGCAGCAGCGGTTCGAGGCTGCACACAACGGCAATACCGCCACAGCTGCCAGACTACGCTGGAACTTTCCACCACGGGCGCTGGTGTTCGTCCTTTAAGGCGACAGCTGCTCTCAGTGGCGGCTTTTCTATACACCTGAGCATATCAGTCCCGGAGGTATGCACGGGTTAGATTGATCCTGAGCGTTCAGAGCACATACTTGGGTCTTCCTGCTGCTACCTGACAAGTCGGCGTCACGCGTGGCGCTGAAAACGGTTTCTCTCTTGAGTTTTCTGGACAGTACCATGACGAGTAAACGATTATGCTTTGTGTCTGCAGACGGTGAGCGTTTCGCGACTTTAGAAGCTTCAGAAGAAGCACTTATTGCGGACTTGCTGGAAGCGGTTCTCGTCGAGCTTCACCCCAGCGAAAGTGTTGTGGAAGACGCAGCCGTAAACTATGCGTTTCGTTGGCGGGGCCAGCTGCTCCCGCCTCAACGAACCGTTCGCGAGCTAGCCCTTCCGGACGATGAACTTATCACTGTTGAACCTCAGTTCCGAAATCAAGCCCTGGAGCGTGCACAGACGACTGCACCAGACTCGGTACGTGACCGCGACGCTGCGCTGCCTGCCCCTATCTCAGAGACGAGCGCTTTACCTGCCACAGCTGGCGTCAGTGGACTAGTGTCCCGAAGCGGCTCTGATTGGACCTCGATGCCATTTGAAGATGAGCTCATGAGTCCAGAGCTACAGCGCCGGATTGAAGCTGCGATTCATGAACATAACATTCAGGAGAATCTGGCGGCTGCTCTGGAGCACAATGTAGAGTCGTTTACGTATATTACGCCGCTGTACGTTCGAGTTCGTGTCACTGCTGACTCAGCTCGCAACGCCCAGCCGGTCCTTGCACTTGTCGACAGTGGCGCACAGTGCACCGTTATGAGCCAGGCTTGTGCGGAGCGTTCCGGTCTCAGCAGACTTATTGATCGGCGTTTTCGCGGCACTGCCATCGGCCTGGGACGGGCAGAGTTCATCGGACGGGTCCATATGGCGCTTATGGAACTCGATGGAGAATGGTATGAATGTTCCTTTGCCATTGTCGAGCAGCTGAATACGGATATGCTTCTGGGTCTCGACACGCTGCGCAAGCACGGAATGTGTATTGATTTGAGAGAGAATGTTCTGCGAGAGAGAGACCGCGCTGTTCCGTTTCTCAGCGACAGAGAGATCGCAGAAGCAAGAGGCCTCGATTCCGCTCCGGCTCGTAACGAGACAGACGTCAATGTTCAGCGCCTCGTTGCCATGGGATTCGATGAAGCCTCAGCCAGGTCAGCGCTCGCAGCAGCGAACGGGAACCTCGGGTTGGCAGCGTCGCTGCTGATGCGACCCGGTATCGAAGCTCCGTGATACTTGCGCACTACCTCAAGGCGAGTGCAACGTCCGCGGACGGCGCTCTTCGGATGCATCGCCTAGCGACCAGACACTAGCAGAAGGCTCTGGATATGGCATTTGTATGTGTGGGTGTACCAAGTTGTGCGGATGGCCCAAGTCATCGGTATGTTGGTGCTTCTCGGGCAGTGCAGAGGTGTCATGATGCATGTACATGCAATGCCGCGCTGCAAACACTTCGCAGACAGTTTTTGAAGGGATCAAGGTCCGAAATCGTGATCTCCGGTACCCAGATTGAGTCGTCATTATCCGAGATCGACGCAGAGAGCCTGATAGAACACATGACCCCGAGGGCTCGGGCCGCGGCACCACCACCACCACCACGACAACGACGATGCATCGGCAGGTGTGGGTGGCGTTGTAGCTGAGGCGAGCGACTTGCCAGGCTTCATTTTGCGCGTGTACTCTCTTACCGGACAGTGTGTACAGTTGTGATGCATATGGCGAAGAGGCGTCCAATTCTGGGACCTCAGAGCGTCTCAGAACCGAAAACGCTCGTTCCTGAGTTTTGCAGACCTCGCAAGGTTCATCCTTTGTACGCAGAGACCGACGAAGTGGCATTTGACGATGGCGTGCTTGCACTCAGGTGTGAACTGAGCGATCCTCACAGCGAGGAATCCAGTGATTCGTTGGAACGATTCGATCAAGCTTTGAAGCGTTCTCCTCTTCAAGACAAAAACAAGTACTCTTACCCATACCTAAATCTCGACAGGTTTACCTCATAACCGATCCCGGACTGGAAATGCGTTTCACAAATGCCCAAGGAGTACCGATTCGATTGCATCACATCGTATCTATGTCTCCGTTTGACTGAAATTTTGCACTTGACATTCCGATCAAGCTCAATTCGCTACTGAAAACCAGGTATGCGGAGTGTACATAGCGTCGTGGGAAAAGCCTCTCGTCACAGGGATGCCTGCCATCACCTCACGTCGACGGAGTCAGAACGCGGCGCCAACGAAACATCCACTTTAAGCTTACCAAGCGCCAGCGTGCTCACCAGAAAATCGCCGGGTAACATGTAGACAAAACGCTGTAGGGCGCTGTTCAATGCATATCCGCAGTTTCGAGAGATATGGCGCCGTTTGCTCGACCACGCTCTGCACAGTACACTGGCGTCAACGTGGACGCGTTCCGTTCGGGGATAAAACTTCTGCTGGTGCGCATCCTAGATGAACGTCGCTTACAGCCGCGATCGTGGTCCGTCATCCGATTCCACTCGGATTCGATATACGGAGTTGTGTGCAACCCCTCGAAAGTTCCAACAGGCCCGCACGTCGTCGGGCTGCGTATTCGCAGACTCGTCGACGGCGCGGCACCAGACCTCACACGGCGGCTGAATCGCTAGCTTCGCGTACCAGCGACACCAGGCATAGCGATGGGCATCGTTCGCAATCGGACGCTCGGTATCGAGTGGACGTACCCGGAAAGGCTCCAATCCTGGTGTATAGAGATTGTGTGCTTCATCGGTGTCGTCTGCTACTCGTGCAGACTCCGCTCTGATCGCATGGTGCGCGCCCTTTTCACCGAATATGAGCTGTGCGACGGTCCATGTTGCACCGGCATCACCGCTGATATCGACGCGAATGATTCGCCGTCCACCGCCACTGAACGCATAGCCCCAGAGCGGCACCACCAGACTTGAGGCGGTGCCTGGCGGGTGGCGGTCAGCCTTGGAGGCCCACAACTTCCAAGCTCGCTCTGCTGGCACGCATGCTGCACACTGCACATTGACTTCCAGGAGTGGAGGCGCACTATCCCATCGCACGTATGCTGCGTCCACAGCTGGTGAGAAAACCTTATAGTCGCGCTCCACAAAGTAACCGTCAGAATGTCCGCGTCTGAGCCCAATCCGCCATAACCATTTCACGGAGCGAGCTCCATAGATTCCGGGGGCGACACAGCGCAGCGGGTACCCGTGGTCTGCAGTCAACGGAGCACCATTCATGTGCGTTGCCAGCAGCACGGGAGGCACCGCGTGCCCGCTGGAGCCATCACCCATGACCATGGACCACGGGAGAGACGCCATGTAGCCTGGTGGGGGCGTGTCACGATGCTTCCGTCGGTATTCCTCTTCTGGGACCCAATCCGCGCCCTCCATTTCGATACAAACATCGCAAGGAACTTGTGCGAGCTGTGCGTCGTCCGTCAGGCCCGCTTGGTGCAGCGAGAAACGCAGCAGGTCGGCGAGCAGGAACCCTCCCCAGCGAGCGTTTCCGATGGCGCTTTGATGCCAACCTACGCCTTTCACGGGTCGTTTCGTTCGATCCACAAGTTCAGTGCGGCGGTTGCCAGCGCACTGGAGACAAGCTTCCACTTCCGTAAACTTGAACTTCTCCCGAAGCGTCTCGAGACTCCACTGCAACTGACCCGGCCGCTTTTGGTTATCTTGCGCACCACTTTGACAGTGCTCGAGCGCCAGCGACACGTCTACAACCAGACGGAAACGTGTACTGTCGGGACAAGCTGGCACTGGACCGTGGCTACGCACATAGAAGCGCTCGGTTGGAGTCACGTGGTGCTGAACCAGTAGCGGAGCTTTTGGCTCTGCGTTGAACGGTTGCTCTTTCTGAACAACGAGCAAGTCATATCGCCTTTGATTCACAGGCTCATGGCTATAGTCATCAATATATTGAATATATCCGTTAAAAGAACGTTCCATTGCTCTGAAACTATTGAAAATAAACTGTTCACGAATCGTTTTGTTCAGGTGTTTGCCGTATCGCGATGCTGGACGCGAACATCTCGCCATGCCGCTCCTGCAGATCGCAATGCGACTTGCACTGACGGGATACCGGTGAATCGAACCGGATGCTTTCCCAAGCACCGAGTGATGACAGTAACGAGCAATGCGAGTACCACGACTTGCACTGACGGGATACCGGTGAATCGAACCGGATGCTTTCCCAAGCACCGAGTGATGACAGTAACGAGCGAGGAGAGCAGCGTTCCTTCTCATATGCTTAAACGTTCCACCAGCGGCAAGGTAAGATTCGCGTACAAATGCAAGAACGGCATACGCATCACATGAATACGTTTCTATCGTGCAATGCACCATCAAGAATAAATGCGTTTACCCTACGCGATCTCCGTATATCCCTGAGGATCCATAGGATACTCTCATCCACAGATGAATCTAACGTGCAGAGATCACCGGCTGGGGAACCTGCTGCAGCTGCGCTCGTGTGATTCTACCCAGACCGGAACACGTCTCCGTCCGGGACCAGCGGCATACGCTTGTGAGTCGTAAGGGAATGCTTCTACTGTCTCGATGCACGTATCCGACGCAGTGTCCACGTCCAACTGCTGGCCGATACTCAAGTCGGATTCACGTGAGCGTCATTTCCAAGCGCACCAGCTCTGACGTCTCTGCTGCAGTCATAAAGGGTATCATACCACTGAACGTAACCAGGGTGCTAGCGATTTCTTTCAGTTCAGCGAGGCGCTGCTCCATACTAGAACGCCAAGCTAAAACGGTGCGCTCGCTTGGACGCGCTTGCTCCGCGGGCGACTTGTGTGGGATACCAGTACGCAAAGCAGTTTTCGTGTTCTCGTAGAGGACATGCACGACACGCATGAGCGTAAGAACCACAACTGGCAGGCGTTCTACAAGAGCGTCCTCGTAGACTGCACCTGGACGAAGTGCTTCTACCTTTGCCGTAAGTTGCGAACGAGAGAAAGGCAGCAGGCCAAGCTGTTTCTGAAGCTCCAGCGCAGCTTCGTATCTCTCCTCAACGCTTTTTCGGGAAACCGCAGACGAGTCTGGGTCAGAGTCGTCTTGCGCTTCATCGTAAACGAGCGCAATAAAGCGCGCGAGCTCCAGCGCGACCGCCAGCGAACGACTTAAACGCGCACTCGTCTGTTGATCGGAGCTCCTGTGTCCACCATCTTCTTCACGCCTACTGAGGACACCTTCGTGCTCGTATTTTTCGTATATGGACTGCGCTTGCTTCGCCAGCTCCAGTTGCTGGCGCTCCATATCCACCGGCTGTGGTAGACGATTCTGGTAGAAGCGATGATCCAGATACGTGGAGCAGAGCGCTCGAATCAGGATCGACATCACTCGATTCAAATCACCTGCTAGCTCGAAGAGCATTGCAGCGTGGATAACGTCCCCGGTTATTTCGCACGACTCTGCACAAGCGTAAGCAACGCGAGCCCATTCTGCAGCAGTGCCTGCAAGCTGCCGCGTCGTATAGGCAGTGCGCTCGAGTCGTTCGATAACCCCGGGGCGTCGTCGTAACGTCCCGGGAATCATCGCACCAAGCAGGAGCGAGAACTCCCGGGTCGTGGTGACGAGTTTGCAGAGACACGCGAAACGCTGTTCCGCATCGCGAATGGTCATGAGGTAGGCCGCAGCAGCAGTAGGGTCGGCCTTGGCCAGAGAGACTTCACGTTGCTCTCGCTGAAGGTAGCGCCATAAAATTGCGGCATAGTCGTAGAGAACAAGATCTGAATCCTGTTGTACGTACTCGGTGAGCGCACCATAATAGTTCAGGATCAGGCCGAGGTGAACCGCATCTACCAGAGGGTCCTGCGTCAGGGCACTCGCGCTCGCCCGCACAACACCGTTGTACACCAGATAGGTCAGCGCTGCCTCAAACTGACACGTCAATAGCAGAATCATCGCGTAGAAGTGCGGTCGATTACCGTGCGGGTCAAAATGGGCCGATCCGAACTGGCGCATCTCCTCTTGGACGGCATCCAGTGGAAGCTCCAGCGTGCTCATCTCCGGAGGCAAGCGCTCATCGGCGAGCGTCTCTTCATCGATACCTGAGCGCTCCGACGAAATGAAGCCAAGCTCTCCATCGCATTCATCGACACTGAGACGGCATGTCCACAGACGCATCCAGAGATAGTCCTCGATGGATGCAAACAGCACGTCGTAATCCATATCGAGCAACTCCATTCCTTCTGGTGCCGCGCTGTTGAAACGTCCTATGAGCACGTAGCAGACGCGCTTGAATATGTCGCGCTCTACCAAACGGTGTTGCTCCTCTTGGGCGTTAGCGTTCCAAGCGACACTCCAGTCTCGGTATCCAGATCGGAGCTGCGACTTGTGCACAAATAATCCGTAGTCGTGGATCATTTGTGACAGCATCGTTGCCTTGACGGAGCCCCGCAGGCCCCTTAGCTCGAACGCTTGTGAAGTCGACCCCGCTTCGGACGGACCTGGTCCACCGTTTGCGCGGCGAATAGCTTGCCATCGACGACGAGCGCTCTGCTCGAAACTTTCTAGATAGGTCAGGAACCGAGGTAGATCATCGCCGGAGTAGTGTTTGCCTTCTGGGGAGAGCCAATCTTTGGCCGCTTCTACAGCCGCCCCAATGTCACCGCACCGCAGACAGTAATAGATCTCCGCAAAAGGATCCTCAGTCAGCCAGCCCGTCGGTCGCGATACCGCCATCGTTCCAGCCTCCATGACCCGCAGGTACGCACGGACTTCTGCTAGTGTGCCGGTTTTGCCACCGAGTGCTGCCATTTCTGGTTCGCGTTCAATGGAGAGGCGCAGCTTGCGTTGGTGAAATTGCCTCTGAAGCCAGTCAAGTGCACCGCAGACGAAACGAAGGCGGTGCCCTCGACTTGGTCGAAGCATGCCTTCTGCAGGTGCGCGGAACGGGCCGTATTCATGCGTCAATGGTTGCTTTCGGGCAAACGAATCTGGCCTCGTGAGAGTCGCGGTGAGATCGCCTTCTCCAAGCATAGCACAGAGAATTTCGTAGCATGCTTCGGAGTAGGACACATGCGGCCAACTTGCCGCAGTGCGTACCTGGGACCATTTACGCGCGGCTCGTGCAAACCTCAACGCAACGAGGTCCGTCGACAAGTCCGCAGCGCCAACTACAGACGTGGCCACCTGGCCGCTCAAAAAAGTGCTGATATCCAGACCACTCCACTGCGTGATGTGCGCGGATTCAGAGAGCTGCGATCTACTATCCGGTGCCTGGCGAACTAGAGCGAGGACCAGGGCTGCACATTCGCGCTCAAAACCTGAGTGCGGCTCGCTGCTCTCTTGGCGCTCAGGGTGTTCTCGCGCCCGTCGATCTAACTGCACCGGTGTTCGCTGACTTGTCTCCGCGCCTGAAGGCGATGCGGATCGTGCTCGGCTCTGGGTGCGACTTCGAAGGCTACGTGCGTCGACCGATCCCCCGGTGTAGCTTAGGATATCACGCAGATTCAGCGCATCGGTGCTACTACCCAGAAGGCTTAATAGCTGTTTCCGACGTTGTTCCCATGAAGCTGCTGCATGATCTTCCCAGAGCGCCTCGGCAGCGGAATCGGTACGATGTCGGGCGAGCTCGCAAAGCTCTAAAACCGCCCATTCGTGCTGCAGCCGAAGCCAAGTATCGAGGTCGGTCTCAGCAAACGGCTCCAGATACTCGACATCTTCAACCAAATCAACCTGCTTCGCCTGGAGTTCGATGCGATCTGGATCAAAGCCGCGCTGGGCCAGCAAAGCGTGCGCACGTGCGTGCTCCGTCGACGTGCCTGCAAAGGAACTCTCGGCGCCTGCCTCGGTGGCGCCTGTTTGCTTCAACAGTCTCTGTGACTCGCTCTCCAGCTGATTCAGGTTACGATACGCCGGCGGAAAGCGCGGTTTCAGGAACGGGTCCAGCTTCTCGTGGCTGGCTGGCACTCCCGCCGCGAAAGACTCGCCTGCGAAACCTCCCTGAGTTCGTTCGCTAAACAACTGAGCCTCCAGCGCTACAGCGCGTTCCAGGAGGCGCTTCCACTCCGTGTAACTCTCCTCTGCCTCCATCATGAACACCCGCTCGCCCTGGTCGAGGACGCCGGCGCCTACCGAAAACCACACCACCACGTTCTTGTGCTGGTTGCTCGCTGGCGAGCATGCAGCGTGACGCCCTGAGTGCGCCGCCCAGTGCGCGCGCTCGGTCGACGGCCGTTCTTCGGTGCGCGCCCGTCGCCTGCGCTGCAACCGCGGCGGGCCTGCGAGGCGTCCAAACGTCGTTTCGATGCTGGTGATCGATGTGTCCTAAATTGTGCAGACTTTCTGTCGGTAAGGGAAATTACTTTATAGAATCGATTCGTTGTCCAGAAGCCTTACGGATGGTGCGGCGCGTGCCAATCTGTATACCTATTGGTATTTAAGTTCGTTATTGTCCGGTTCTGATGCTGCTCGCAGGGCTCGACGCCTCTCTGCGGTTGTCATCGCTGCCAGGCGGATGCCTTGGCTGCTGGCGCGAAGGCTCCACGGCACCAAAACCCTGCTCGTTGCTGCTTTCATTGGATCCTGGGCTCTGAATCATGTCCCGAATCTGGAGGTAGCGCTTGTTTCGTTGATTATGGAAACTGCTGTTGGTTACGTGCTGCGCTGCATTCGCAACACTGACTGCAGGCCGCCGTTTGCGCCAATGCCGTGCAGCGGGGCTCTCGACAGCGCATGGCGGTTTCTATCGGGGAATCTGCGTAGTCGCTGGTGCATGCCGCCACCGCGAAACGCCACCTGTGGTGTTGAACTGGTGCTCAGGCGTTCAGATGCAGAAAATACGGCTCAACAGTTGCGATGACGCGTGCATGACGCACACCTCGTGCCTTGTCGGCTGCTGAATGCCCAAGATGCTAGCATTATGAACGCTGGATCGAGCGAAATCGCTCAAGAGCCCGCGTGTAATCACAAGGCACCGCTCTGTCGTGCCCAACAGGGACCCATTCATTTGCGTTTGCGCGACGTCTTCAGCCCTATACGAGGGTAGGGTGCGCGTACGTGCCACGCAACGGCCAGGTTGGCAAAACGTTCTCACGCTCAAGCGATCACGGAACTGAACTTCTAGTCATCCGATTATAGAGCTTGTACCTGAGATAGCATCAGTTGCTCTCCTCGATCATTCACACTTGATGATAAGCACTGCCGCGGGCGCTTCTTGCGGCTCCCTCGCTATATAGTGCAGGCGGTTACGATTCTTGGCACATTGCGGAGCAATCGCCGGGCAGAACGAGCGGTGTCACCGCGACCTAGTTCCTGATCAACCACATGGCTACTTGGAGGCACCTGGTGACGCCACGGAGACCGCCGGGGCCAGCAGAGCCGACGTTCCATGAATCTGGGCAGACGACCTCGAGGCGGCAGTTGCCGCCGGCCCTCTGCCACCATGCAACACAGATGCACACCCCACAATGCGTATCATTTTGTACCTAAAGGGACAATTGACGTGGCGTCTGTACAGATCGAATCGCCATTGGCCATCGCTGCGCCCTGACCATGCAAATAAGGGAATCCCTGGCGCGGATCGCGAAACGCACGTGACGCCAACGGGACGATCGAGCATAGCCATCCGCGAAGCGCTGTTCCTGATACCGCCACAAGGCAATATCCAGTTGCCTGGACTCGTTGGCAAGTTCGCCTGCTACTGAGCGCGTTTCGGTTGCCAGGAAGCAGTACTGGGAACCAGCGCTCACTGCACAGAGTACTAACTGTGGGGAGCACTTTTAAGAACTGCAGAGTACGGAAGAACTGGGTAGAGAAGCCCCTGAACGTAGGCTTTTCGGTTCCCCGGAGTAAGGCCGCAGCCTGCCTATCGACGAGTTTGCCAGTGTTAGCCTTACTGGTCGACGAGCTCGTCTTCTGTATATAGCAACGACGGCTTCGTGATTTAGAGGTAAGCAACAGCGCTGTTCCGAGACGTGCCTTCCGGTCCGCGGTTCACGGGTGCTCGTGCTCCAACGAGGCGAAAAGGTAACTGGAGCACCTCGACGTGAAAAACGCTTGTTATGGATATTTCTGGCAGTGCTTGTGCCGTAGCTGCAGTTTTTCCACGTGCTGCAACTTGTACTAGTCGATTTGGAGAGTCTGCTCATTCCTCACAGCTCCCAACGAACCGGAAAGCGAACGCGCGAATGAAAGCGACCGCGAAAACAAGTTCCGGAGCGCTCACACCGCAACCACGTTACTGGTCCGAGCAAGAGCACTTGCGTTTTTTGCAAGCGCTGGAGCTCTACGGGTTCAAAGATGTGCGCTCGATTGCGGAGCATGTCGCAACCCGAACGGCAACTCAGGTGCGCACACACGCCCAGAAATACTACCTGCGCCTTGCACGAGAGGCCGCAAAGCTGGTTCTGAACTTTGTGAATGGGGATGTTCAGCTCAGCAACGACCAAATATGGGAATATTTCATTCTCTCCCAACAAGTGGACTCTCAGACGGGCATGCGAATCCCGATGGTGGCGATCGATGCCGCCAGGGACCAGTTTCGATCGCAGAGCCTTCTCGATGTCCTGCAGCGCACCAGCGTGGACTCCGCCAGTAGTGTGGACGGGAAACCAGGGATTACGACGGACCAATCCGCTGGATACAAGGAATTTGAGCGATCCGTGGGCAGAGAGAACGAGACATCCCGAAAGAAAGGCCGTCGGCGACGGTCGTTGGATGAGAGCGCGACTCAACGCCGCACCGAACTCTTCCTCGTTGAAGAGCAAGGCCAGTCAGAAGAGGATGATCCAAAATCAGCCTCTGTTCCGATGAGCTCTACGGACGGAAGAGATGCTCCTGATGAACTCGCGGTGCTTTTGGGTACAGATTCCCTGGATATTCCCGAACTGGCGAGCAGTGACGCGTATTCCCCTCGTAGTGATGGTGGAAGAGGTCGCCGTTCGCGCTCAAACTCGCGCGGTCGCTCGAGCGCTCGCCAAAAAACTGCTGGGGATGGTAGTGCCGGACGCCGCTCCCGAAGCGCAGAATCACAACGAGACGACGCAGCCGATGGAGAGCTGAAACATCCTTCGCCCAAACAGGCTAGCCAAGCACTGGAGAGTATTCTGAAAGAGGATGATTTGCAGGAATTCGAATACGGACGGACGTGGAGCCAAGACGCACTCTTCAATCCACATGCGACGCGGGAGCCGGAGACAACGCGCCTGGGGTACCCGGCTCCGGTCAAAGGCATCAACCCGATTCCCAGCGAACTTAGCTTGCATACGCCGACCCCCAGTGATGATCATCGAGGATACGTTCCGGGACAACAAGCTTCCCGAGCCGGTGCGTTCGCAACGGCAGACCTGTATCGCCCGATGGAATTGGATATGGATCTGTTGCAGCGCGGCCTCGAAGCGTTTGCCCAAGATCCGCAATGTGAGCCGCGCGTCAAGCACTATGCGGATCTACTTCAGGTGCAGCTACATACCAGGAGGCTACGCGGTTCGCCCGCGGGAGACAGCTCCGGCATCGAGTCTGTGCCCGATACCGCCAGAGAGTCGATCCCTTTGTGGCAACGACGGTCCGGACCTTCATCGCCCTTGTATTTTTCATCCGTTCTCTCTGATCGTCATGTGAATAGTTTTTCACCGACTCCGGAGACGGCGTCTCCCATGATAACTGCAACCGCTGCTGTGACCATGCCAATCGACGAGCTGGATTTAGTCGCAAACCCAGGCGGCATGGGCGGCTTGCCACCTTCAGCATACCCAGTGAACGCTCCGAGCCTGCTGCCATCCCAGAGCGCGCTACCGGATCGCTCGGCAACGCTTTCTCCGCTTGTGCGTTCGCTGACACCGCGAACACTGTCGATTCAGCGAAACGGCTCGACACAAAGCATCCTGCAGCTCTTGTCCGGCAAGCCAACAGATGAACTACCACCGATGGCGTGGATGTTTCTCAGTTCCATCAACGACACTCAGGAGGATCGTTTTCTTCAGATGCTGCAGCACGTCGAGCACGGGGCATTCCGCGCTACCGACGGAGAAGCATCAACAGCGAGTGCGTACCCGAACGCGACACCCGTTGCGAGAGGCAAGGGCGATGCGCCGCGGGACGCGAGCACGCACTCGACGGACACGGATGTGATGTTTATCGAGCACGCACCGCGTACGGCGCCTCGAGATCACACCGATGACGTGTCCCTGCAGCAGTCGACGCGACCTCTACGACGCAACGAGCGAATGAGCTGGGGGTCACTTGTACGGCTCCCGAGCAATACAAGTTTTCTGAATTTAGTCGATCCGAATGCCGTTCCTGAAGACCTGGACAGATCATAAACGATACGATCATCGGGAACACGATGCACCAGATGGCGGTGGCAGTCGGGGGGCGTGCGGGCTTCGGCGTCGTCTGCGCGTGGACGCGACCCGAGTTTGCGGCCCTGGATAGACGACCGGCAGCGATGCGTCGTTGCCTCGGAACCCGACTGAAACATGGGGGCGCTGTTCGATGCGCTGGGTGGAGTGTCGCTTCCCCGATTTCGACGTTGAAACTCATTTTATCTTAAAAAATCCGCTGAGCATCCACAGAACAGACTGACGAAAGCGTATGCAGATTGATGTCGCAAGAGCTGCGACAACATGTCGAGCATGCGCGAATGACGCATGTCGAGTTCCAGACTTGATCGGCTGATATAAAATGGTATTGACATCTGGACCGGCGGTTTAGTGGCCACTTTTGCTTGCACCACAACCAGACACCATCGCTCTGGGCGGCATGAACGCATGCTGACAGTGATGCGGCTGACCTCGATGATGCACCCTGTTGGTCCCTGGCAGGGACTCGTGATCCCTACCGCGTACCTCGACGCGTGCGCATGATCCCCGCGGCGCACAGTCATGTTCGCAGTTGCATGTGGATGCCGCACCAAGCGCCTGACGCGCTACGATGACGCCTCGTAGCCGTCCGAGGCGAATTCCATTCGAAGTGCGCTCATGAGAATATCCTGTTTCTCGGGTGCGCGTACGCCAAGACGCAGACACGTCGGTCGACCAAAGGACGCGCACCATCTCACGGGGCATCCGGCCCGGAAAGCACAGGCCGTTGCACGTTCAGCGATCTCCGCACTGCCACAGTTGACGTAGACCCAAGGCACCCATCGGGGGCTGTTCTCATTCACACTCCAGCGCAGCGGAAACGCTTTCAAGAGCTGCTCCTGCCGTTCCCGCCATTTAGGCAGCAATTGCCACGTTGATTGCATGTAGGCGGTATCGTATGCGGCAGCGACGCAAAACGCCTGCGCCATCGTGTTACAGCTCCACGGCGTTTGCAGGCGCTTCAACTCTCGAATCCAAGCTTTGGATCCGGCGATGGAACCCAGCCGCAGCCCTGGACAACACCATAGCTTCGTCCACGACTGGATGACCAGAACTCGAGACGGGTACCGTTCCACGAGCTGCAGCGCAGACTGCGCTCGCCATTGTGGACCCTGAAACGGCATGAAGGACTCGTCAATTACGAAGACCGCATCGGGCGCCTCTACTGGGCTCGGGGTTCGAATCCACGCCTCCAGTTGCTCGAGGGAAGCACAGTCTCCAGTCGGAGAGTTCGGGTGCACAATCACGGTGACACCGACCTGCTCTCCGAGCGTGAGCGCGTCGCCGTTTTCGGTATCGGCCCAGGTACAAACCCGCCGAGCTGCGGCCCGTGCCGCCCTGTCGTATTCCCGGTACGCAGCTTCGTAGGGGCCCGTTCGACAAACGCCACCGCCGGCTCGGGTTGCGACACGCATCACGAGATCGATAAACTCGCTCGCACCGTTGCCGAGAAGGAGCTGATCTGTCGGCCAGCCGCCTAAAAACGCTGACAGCGCTCTAAGGGCCTCGGCACAGTCCGCCGCGGGGTAATGGTGGACCAGGCTGAGAGCTTCTCGCGCAGCACCAAGTGCGGACGCCGGTGCCCCTAACGCATTTGTGGTGACGGAAAAGTCCTCCACGAACGCGTCTCCGCAGCGTTGCCACGTCTGACCGCCGTGAACCTCTTGGGTTTCTGGGTCCCAAACTTCATCCCCGACTAGACGCTCCGCTCGATGCGTAGCAGTACTCGCCATAGAGTGAAAACAGGTGAGGTTTCGTATCGCTCGTGTGAGCGCGTTGAAACGTGGAATCACGGATGCGGCGTCGGCGACGCGCGCATCGGCAGCGCGCTCCGGCGCTCTAGGCGCTATCGCCGATGATCAGGGCATGCACCCGGCACACGATAGAACGGATCAAACGACTGGTATATCTGAGAGGAAGTATTGGTAGTGGAACTTGGAAGTAGGGCGTGGAATGATGGATGCTTTACCATGCGCTGATATGAAGCGCACAGTCGGAGAACGCTGGCCTGTGCAAAAGTTCTGTCCGATTAAAAAATCCACACTGCGACAGGGTATGCGTAGCGCGCGCCGTTTCGTCTACAGCTGCGTCGCTGCACGCGGATGACAGGACGTCATCGACCAGCCCGAGAGCGTTGGGTAGTAAGGGCTCGCAGCGTTCATGCTTTCGCTCTCCGTTTACAATAGAATACGGGTTGGTCATGTGGTGATAGGGCTCGAGGCAGCTATTCCGTGAACGGGGTCGCTGGGTGTGTGCCCCGCTGCAGGCGCTCTGTGGCGGAATCGATGCATAGAGGAGCGGCGCGCGGGATATCTCCTTGTATATTCGTTTACGAGGACCAGGAATCTGCGACTGTGCAATGAGTACCGGCATATGGGAGTGTGTCTATTATGTCGCACTGTAACCTCATGGTCCGAGAGCCATCACCCGTACAGTTTTGGCTGGCAGGATGGTCGTTTTGCATGGACACCGTACCCAGAGCCTGCCGCGCACATCCGCAATGTCATCTATACCGACACTGCGAATGCAGCTCGGAGACGCACTAGCTTTGCCATACGGCTGAATGGTTCGATTCGACGAATGTTTCACCCCATGCGTAATCGCGTCTGTACGTCAGTGTGTGCTCGGACAGGCTGCGTACGTAGGCCTGTCTCCGCGGCCCGAGGCGTTGGACAAGTCCGCCGATGAGGACGAGTCCCTGGGCACCGAGCCTCGCCCTTGCAATCGTGTTTGGACTGCATCGCCGATTCGCTTCACGGGTCGTCGGTCGGTATTCACCGATGAGGAATTGCATGGAGCGCTGGATCCGCATGCGCTACCGGCTCGCTGAACCTTGCTTGGAGAAGGTGGCGCGTATCCAATGCCATGTCAGATGGAAATGGAACACTGTACTGCATGATCTCTTTCTGTACTTGGGTCCATGTTCGAGCTGGTTTTAGAATTACCCGCTAGGCATTAAAAGTCCAGGATGAAGGGCCTTCGGATGAGCGTGCAGTTTCAGGATTCTCGGTCGCTATTTCGGAGCTGCTTCCGCGATTCTTTCATCTGGAATTCGTTACGTCACTTTCATGAGAAAAAATTCTCCAAGTCCTCGAATAGGGGTTCGCATTCGATCCGATATCATCATCCAATGCATGTGTAGAAACATCAGCGCTTCTCTTTTGCGCACTTGTAGACTGCTGAAAACATGCAATGTTCAATTTTTCGAGTTTTCTGTTTCAAGGTAACTCGTGGGTACAGCCATTCGGGCCTCTGGATTGACAGTGAAAGGCACTCGACGTCCTCAAAATGGCGACTTGTTCACAAACTCATTCCGAAAACTCGATGAACCTTCCACATAAAATAATGGAGCCCACTCGAAACACAATTACTTCTAAATTCACGACCATCGACAAACGGCATTCCGAAGCAGCGCAAAACCGTTCATAAGAGAACATCTAATTGGCTGGCGTCTCTTGTGCTAGTCAAGAAACGGGCTTGCACACGATATTTCATCGCTGGGGCGATCGCTTCCAGTGGAGAGCAGGTCATCGCTTTGCATGAACGGAGCGTAGACGGATGGAAGTTTCTTCATCTCTTCGCCTGCTTGCGCTTTCCTTCAAGTAAATGTTTCATCATGAAAGGCTTCGCGTTCAGGAAAGCTTGTATCCAATGGAACAGCGTTCGCTTGCATGAGCACCCCACATAGTATGCACTGAGGGCGCTCTGAACAAAACCCCCTTCGTCAGGTTCGGCGGTTGGAGTGAAAACAGATGAGACTATCGATGCTAGCCCACTGTGCTCATCAACGGCATGTATTGAGCGACGAAACAAGCCTTCACGCGCCACAGTATGGGTCTCGGAGGAGGATGCGGGGCATTGGTGGACATATGTGGCACACCCGAGTAAGTCAAATGTTCACGCTCCGGAGCGCGAATCTAGGCTCCAAACAAAAAAGATGAAAATGGCAAGCGACGCCTAGATCATAACAACTTTCTATGTGATAATCGCGTATGCGCGAGCAGCAGCCCTTCGCTCTTTAGTCGCGAGTTTAACGCTGCCATCCACGTGCTTCGACTACGGACAACGGAGCTGGAGGCACAGGAGATACCGATGCATGTTAAGCAGGAGCCTAGAATGGCAAAAAGGGAGCAGTCCCAGAGAAAGCCCGCAAGGGCCCGTGTTCATGCCAACAGTAGAAAACCAAATTTTTGCGTGTACGCCCGAGATCATGACGTGGACCAGCTCCATTCTATACGGACATTAATGTCGTGGGATGCGCCCTAGCGGCGTCCAGCCGCACGCCGCCGATGAGAAGGCCCACGGCAATGTCCATAAATTTCCAGAAATCGAGAGTCCCTGTACCGCTCCCAGGACGCTAGGTTAAAACTTGTACTTTGTTGTAAATAACGTACGTGCATCGGAGCGGCGCCACGTCACGTGACGCGACGCGGCGTCAACGCGCCCGACGGACGATCCGCAGCACCGCTGCGTTCGAGATTTCTGCTTCTACACTGGGTTCCGAGTCTTGCGGGACAAAGCGCACGTCGATGTTTGAGGGCCCCATTGTCATCGACGGACGCGGCCACTTACTTGGTCGGCTGGCCGCTGTCGTAGCGAAAGAGCTCTTAAACGGACAACGGATCATAGTGGTTCGGTGTGAGGAGCTTGTGATCTCCGGCCTTTTCATCCGGAACAAGAACAAGTACCTCTTGTTCCTCCAGAAGCGTCACGCGTCGAACCCGACGCGATGCGGTCCTTGGCATTATCGCGCGCCATCAAAAATATTTTGGCGAACGGTACGAGGCATGCTGCCGCATAAGACGGCCCGCGGGGCACAGGCGCTTGCGCGCCTCGAGACCTTCGACGGCATCCCACCGCCATATGATAAGGCAAAGCGCCGCGTCGTGCCGTGTGCCCTGAGGATACTGCGACTCCGACCAGATCGCAAGTGGACCCGACTTGGACGCCTGAGTGCTGAAGTAGGTTGGAAGCGTGCAGCAATCGTAGACAAGCTCGAAGAAAAGCGCAAAAAGTTGGCACAGGAACGGTACGAGCGACGCAAACAGGAGAATAAACTCTTAGAAGAGGCTAAGGCACGCGCGGAAGCCAAATTACCTGCGGATTTGAAAGAGATTCTCGTGTCATGCGGCTATGCATAGGTGGTTGGGTTCGAGTACTCCGGGCGTTTCGCAGCGTACATCGAGTGTATATTGGAGCGGGACGAATGCTTGCAGGACGTGCGGGATCCGTCGAATGCCTAACACGACCGAAAGAAAGCTCTTTGTCTTCAAGCTCTACTTGTTCATCTCGAGGCCTCTTGGTGAGCACTCAGGTTCTCTTCGGTAAGCGCCCGGGAGCTCGAGCAAGAGCGAAACGTGCGTGTCGCATGCGGTGAATTTGCACGCGTCTCCGCTGCACTTTCTCTCCAACTCGGGGACTAACGCTTAAGCTTCTAAGTATTGCGCATGAGAGCATGATTGCGGGGAACCGCCGGATATACCGAGTTCCTTTCTGCGCAGTTCACTTTGCATCTCGACATTTGGAGTATAAACTGAGCGCCGATTCTTTCCGACAGTTGACATGCCCTCGACGTACCCCATCTCGTGAATTGCATATGCCAACAGATCCCAGCTTCTCAGCGACAACGCAGACGCGCCCCGGTGTCACTTGCTGTGAGATCAGCATGCCATGTGCTCTGAGCTGGTCGACAGCAACCGAGAGACGCCATGATACGCTACGCACCGCACACTCAAACACACAAACGCCCAGGCTCGATTACGAAGCGCTCCCGTGGTCGATGCGTGGGCGTAGCAGCGGCAGCACCATCACCATTATAGCGAGTGACCAGACACTGCCGAATGCGTCATGCACTGGAATGTTGTCGCGATCACGCCGGTCTCTCTGCGGAACATCCAAACGAAAATTCATGACCTTTTATCCTTACGCATCCTATTCGAACATCCCAGCACGTGCAGCATCCGCGCTTCCCGATCCGGTCAAGGAGATATCGACGCTCGGCCGCAGTTTCGCACACTCGACAATGGCGCCGTGAATGGGGTGCTTCAGAAACGTGTCGAAATGCGCTCGATCCGCAGCGGTCAAACCTCCCTCCTTTCCATCAATTTTCACGTAGCTCTGCTGCATGAGGATGTAGTCAAAGCGCGGGGCCCATTTTCGAGCACCCAGACGCGCCGTTGTACTACAATTGTCCACCATGTAAGAGACACCGCGGGCGTGCATGTACGGATTCAAGGAATCCACGCTCTCGATCACGGACTCGTTGATGATTTCGCTCAGGACGTGACCTTTCTCCAAGAGGACGTCTATCTGCGCCATCATGGTGGCGATGTAAACACCAGCCGTAAACGCATCGATTGGGATACTGCCTCGCTTCGCTCGAACACGCTTTCCGACATCCCACATGTGCGTCGTATCGATTTTGCCCATGGGGATACGCGTGTGCCGACGCACCGCCTGGATCACGGATTTGATCTCGTTGCCGCTCTCCACGTCCTCGTAACATTCGAGCAGAATATCGAAGGCGGGCATATATGAAGCAGCGTATGCATCGGCAAAAATTCGGCGATCTTCCTCGTTGAGATCCTCGTATACAGCCAGAATACCCCTTTTGCTGATCTTCTGGGAAATCGGTCCCGTGATACTTTCACAGGCACGAATGAACGCTTGCTCGTCGGAGACGCCCTGATCACGGTAGCGGCGAAATAGCGACTCGACGATACCGTGAACAGCACCGAGTAGAATGCCTCGCTCTCCGAAAATATCGGAACGGTACTCATTGCGCAGCGTGGTCTGAAACGCGAACGGGGCACCAATGGCAACAGCCCAACCGATGGCGAGATCGGTTGCTCGCCCATCGACGTCCTGATGGACTGCAAACGAGCAATTGATGCCTGCACCATTCTTCTCCTTACCCTGGACGTAGAGGCGTCGAACAGACGGGCCCATACCCTTGGGTGCCACCAAAATCACCGAGATATCGGGCCGAAACTTGGCTCCAATGGAATCCAAGTGGCCCAACAGGAAACCATGCGACAGACCTAGGGTTGCACCCGGCTTCATTGCAGCTTGGATTTCCTCGAAAGACTCGGCCATGGCTGCGTCGCTGATGAGGAGTAACAGCAGGTCTGCTTCGCGAATAACTTCGTTTTGCTCGCGGAGGGTGCCATCTGCCTCGGTAAAGCCAGCTGCCCGCGCTGCCTCCATAGAGCGAGAACCTTTCCGCAAACCAACAACAACTTTCGCGTCAACACCCGCGTCAGCGAACGAGTCACGCAAGTTTTGCGCTTGGGCGGGCCCCTGCGAGCCCCAGCCAACAACGCCGACGGTGCGAACGCCCGCGAACGCCGCCGGGAGCGCACGAAAAACGTCGCGCCCTCCACGAACGATGTACTCTGTCCTCCCGGCGAGATGGATGGACTCCTTTTTAAAACATTTGGTGTGAAAATCGAGTGCTAGCTCACTTTCGTGCTGAGCAGGCGGGGCGGCCACCGCTTGCACGCGCTGCAGACGAGCAGGGCGAGGCTCAGCACGCACTGCCGTCACAGGCGCTCGCCTGGGACCTCTTCGCGAACAGGCCACAAACGAGCTTCGCGGTACCGTTGAACATGAACCAGTCAGCAAAAACGCGAGCATCAGATCTGTTGTTGTATCCAAGCTTTCGTTCCTCTTCAGTGAAGAACGCAACGAGCTCGAAGCACGTGTACTCGACGTTATATCCAGTAGACCTCGGGTCGCTACACGAAATGCCGCCGGTAGCCGCAGCGGACGCGTTGCTTCTCGATGGACGGATCTCGTGCCGCCGCCGCCGCCGCCGCCGCCGGTGCTGCTCCGACTAATAGAAGCGAATGTTCTATGGGAGCTACTGGTGCTGCGCCGACTGCTAGAAGCGAATGTTCTATCGGAGCTTCTGGTGCTGGTGCTACTGCTAGAGGCGAATGTTCTGTGGGAGCTACTGGTGCTGGTGCTACTGCTAGAGGCGAATGTTCTATGGGAGCTACCGGTGCTGGTGTTACTGCTAGAGGCGAATGTTCTATGGGAGCTACTGGTGCTGGTGCTACTGCTACTGGTGCTACTGCTACTGGTACTGCTACTGAAAAAGTCAAACGCACGAAAGCAGTATCGTTTGCGCTAGTGCTCTCCTCATGGACAGAACGTTTGCAGAGACTAGAGATAACCTAGTCTTAGAAGCAGATCGGCCTCCGAGAGAGCGTCCATTATTCCAAGCTCTAGATCCGAGTTCCACCATATCCTTTTCGTACTCTCCCTTGAAGTTATTGGTCATTCGTACGCTCTACATCACACAAAGCCTGCCTTGAGCGTCTGCAATAGCTCCTGTAGCACCAGAGCGTGTGCAGCACAGAGACCGAACGGTCTTCTCATGCCACTGGGGCATCGGTTCGAAAACTTGTTCACCAGAACCGTAAACTGGTGTCTTTGTTGTCCCTGTCGCCTTCTTCATACTGGAATGCAGGAGACGGCTCTTTCTGACTTAGTGCCGGAAGCATCAACATCATGCTTGTCCAATGGTTGTAAGCGCTGCGCGACGTCAACCGAACATTCCGCTGCATTGCATGTTTGATCGGAGCAACCGGCGCACCGTATACGCAAGTCGACCCAGGCTTGATGCCGGAATTCATACCCAGAGCGCGCACCGCTCATGCAAGCAACAAGCAAGTTGCCAGAAAACCCTAATCAATGAATGATGCGAGCGCTGGGCCCGGAATACCGCGCAGGCAAAGTGAATCGCGCCCGGGACACCGAAGCCTCAGGGAGGCGCTCCCTCGAATCAGTACTGGTGATGCAGAAAAGCCACCGTACGCGGGTTTTCATGGTGGTGAGGTTTGTCGCTTTGGAGAGCGGTGGTTCTACCGTCCGACGGGCCCGCACTTCGTTGCCATGCACAACGACGACAGCACAAACATCATGATAGGCCGAAGCGCCTCGCCCGAACCCGTTTTCCATGTAATCCGAATCGTTGCCGTCTTGCCGCCCCAGTACCGCGAGTCAAGGAGCACCCTGTGTGTGCACGCTCCTCAGTTGGCAGTGTTCCGAAACTTCGGGCTGGATCACGTCAGGGTATCGTGAAACCCTCCGGCCTTCGAGCGCGCGACCATCGCGGCCTTGTGTCCAGTGCCCGTTCCACGCCTGCGAGGGAATCAGAGATTTCCCCAGCCGAATGCTCCATTCTAGACCATAAGTCTGTGCGGGAGACGGTCGTTTCCACAAATACCCTAGAGGGAAGCTGTGGACTCCGCTCTCACGACCGGCTGCGTCCGCGTACCCGCGCCAGTCCGTTTTAATAGACAGCATCCCGTCGTGCATAAAAATGCGAAAACGGCCCATTGGATTATCCACTGGCTCAGACTAGATACCTCGCTGTCCTCTGCGCGGCAACAACGTGTCCTATGTGCACGCGCGTGCGAAAGTGACGCATATGGCTATGCACTGCCTCGTGCTCGACGTCTCGTTGTCGTGTCCATGCGTACGAGCGACTCGTTAATGCATGAACACCGAGAACGGCTCGCATGCCTCTCTTCTCTACAGCAGACTAGACGATCTGCTCGCTCCGATCTGTGTTCAGTGAAGCACGTAATGCCCCACGACCACGGGGGGTATGCATATACGGCGACTTGCAGACGCCTCCCAGCCTTTTTCGACCGGCCGCCTTCCATCAGTTTCAGTTTATCTGGGCACACTTCGAGTCTGGGACGCTGCCCCACAATGTTGGATCACGTGAGCTACCAGGGACTGGCCTCCAGCACCGCAAATCGTCTGATATCTGCAGCGGCGTTGAAGTATCGGTTCACGAACTCTATGCGCGTATTGACGCGGGCTGAACGCGCCGCTGCAAGGATGCCTAAAACTCATGCCCTCTATAATGCTATAATCTCGTCATCATGACGTCGAGTACATACCTTTTCTCGACGATCTCCTCCCCTCTCATCTTCTTCCTCGTCGCCGTCGCTTGTTTATCTCCGATCGATGGCCGACGAGAAGGTATTCCTTTCGGCTTTTTCCTGCACTCGGCGACATCGGCTCTTCGAGATCCCCTGCGCTTAAGTCCACAACTTTGCCTTAGATTTTCTATTTCTTCAAATGAACCCAACTCGATCGCATCTGCTATGATCTGCTAAAAAAGCATTTCAGGACACGCACCGGGCTGTGGAACACAATTGGTATGGGAGACGATCAACGACATGTACAGTATTGTTCCTAGCGCGTAGCGTCGTGGCACCGAGGGCCTCCACAGCATCGTTTTTCCCTCTATGGGACACGTGGCACGCTACAGGCTCGACACGCGATGCGGTGGCGATCTTGGACGCAGGGCACACGCCACCACGATCGCCAACACTACAGCACGTGTCACAACGTCGATGTGCATTGTCAAACCGGTTTGGACTGGTTGTGGGTGCTATTCCCCAGGCAATATAAACGGTCATGAATCATAGTCTTGGAAACACAACCCAACAGGTTGGCGTGAACGGTGTCGGGCAGCGGCGTCCTAGGCCAGAGGCTGCCTTCAACTGGGGGTTCGGGTGTCCACAACTACCGGGGCTGGCTTTGGGGCATACGCCACCACAAATGGCTCCTTTTTACTTGAACGGCTCAATGCCGGGGGCGAGTTGCAGCTTACCGCCGCCACCAACACCGCCACCGGGTCACAGCGCTACGCTCTTGGTTCCGGTTGCTGTAGACGCCCTCCCACACGCTCTTCAATCCTTCGCGTGGGTACCTGCAGCGGCAGATACGAGCTTTGCTGGAACACTGCAAGTAGCAGCTCCTGACCTTTGCCTAATGCCCGGGACACCGGTGTATTGGGTTCCGCCGGTTCCCTCCACTGGGACTGTATTGCGTGGTGCGAACGGAGGCACTGGCGTCGTGCCCGGGAACGGTACCTTCGAATCGGCTGCCTCGTTCCCGTCGTGGGCGGTGCCTCTCAGTTGCCAGTCACAACCAGTAGAGCATCCAGATAGGGCAGCGGGGCGAATACTGCAAGAGCGAGGCTCGAGAACGCACGCTACGTTGCATGCGAAAGCGGTTGGATCTGGCGCCTCGCTGTCGGCCTCGTCGTGCTCGACACATTGCACACGTATAGCAGAGGACACAGCGCGCGACTTCCATTCAGATATCTCGAGCATGAGCCTCTCACCGGAGCTATCGCTGGGAGGCGAACGCTTCACCAATTCCAACAAGTTAGATGAGAAATCAGTGTCGCTGGGTCGCGACCAGAGGGCATTGCGTATTCTACGCTGGCGCCAGAAGCGACGGCTACAGATCGAGGCGTTTCGTCGCGAACGCGAGCGTCATCCCGACCGCAGGCGGGCCGTCGCGAAACAAAGACCCCGCATCGGCGGACGCTTTCTGCCGAAAGCTGTCGAACTCACCATGCGCCAAAACAGCTCGGATCTCGCCAGTGCGCCCGCAGGGACGCAAGGGTAAACACAGGCGCGCCTCGCTAGCCCTGCTGCTCACGCGAAAGCGATCGGGACGGGAATAGGTCGCCAAATCGACGCGCAATATCCTGGCATAAGCGCAAATGCATCGATGTGGTACGACGCTGACGGTCGACAGGCATGTGGGCGAACCAGCGCCCAGGACTTGGCTCTCGAGCAGCTCTCGTTGTCAGAACACGGCCGCGAATCAAGGACTCGAGAACGCCGCCCGCTGCACACTGCGAGGCGCAAGAAGCACGGCCCGATCACAGCAGCAACGAAAGTAAGCGCCAATGACGACTCCCACGCTCAGTTTTGTCCATGGGTATATACCGCAAGGCGAGTCTGCGCGCCGAGTTTCATCCATGGATGTATGCTGGAAGGCGAGTCGCTTTCGGGTCGCTAGCGCTCCGCAAACGAACGAACCACGCTCTGTTGCGTCTTGGAAGGTACATGTGCACCGGGAAACTCCCCTCCGGGACCCAAGGAGCCGCACCAATGATCGGCAATACCGATCACGCTGCCGAATCCAGTGCGAATGTAAGCACGAGCAACGCAATACCCGAGGAACGCTCCGAACTATCCGTGAATGCAAAACGCAAGATCTTTTACTTACTTCATTAAGCCTGCTGCTACGAGCTGATCACGCACTTTTTCAAAGGCCAGCTCCATCGTTGTCTTAAATTCTGGTTGTGCAGATGCTCGTTTTTCCGCGGCGCTTGAAGCTTTCGGCTGGCGCTCCTCATAGGGTTTCATGCTGAGCGAGATTCGACCACGTCGCTGGTCAACACCAATGACGCGTACTTGCACCTCATCGCCAATTTTCAGCTGGTCTTCGACTTTGGATACGTGGTCTTTGGAGATCTCGCTGATGTGGACGAGGCCGTCTGTCGGGGCACCGATCGCTACGAACGCGCCGTACTCCTCGATGCTTACCACTTTTCCTGGGATAAAGAGCTTCTGATCCTTTGCGGCGGGGGTGCTCTCGAACCACTGGCGCATTGCACCCCGTTTTTGAGCAGCATCACGCTTCGCACCGGGAACTGGAGCCTCCTTTGCAGCCTCAGCATCAGCATCAGCATCGGTGCTCGTGGCAGTGGCAGCATTGGCGGCTTCAGTGCTCGGCGCTGCAGCGTTTGCCTTTGAGCCGTCATCCGACAGAAGCGAGACCGCTTCTTTCAACATTTGCTGTCGCCGCGACTCGTTGCGTCGTGCAACCGGCGCACTTTGTGCTGGGTTCTCGTCGTAGGCCGCCGCCCGACGTCGCTCCCGTGCGGCCATGACCATTTCCTTTCGCTCCTGATCCACACCCTCCGGCAAAAGCGTCAACGAAAATTCTTTCTTCTCTAAATCGACACTGATGACGCGCACATTAATTTCATCCCCCACCTTCATGATTGATTCGATATCACGAACGTATTCCAGCGACATCTGCGACACATGGAGAAGACCATCTGTGACGGTGCCAATGTCGACAAAGGCACCATATGGGACGATTGAGCGCACTTTTCCTTTGACCAGCGAACCGACCTGGACTTCACTCAGCGGTAACCTGGGCAAACGTTGGTTACGACGACCAGGCCGAGCACCCCGCGGACCGCGCCGCCGTTCGGTGTCACCGCCGCGAGCACTCACCTTACCCTTTTCCTGGCCAGCCGTGCCCGCTTGCCCTTCGGTATCTTGTTCTCGTTCAGTCTCCGCGGACTGTTCAGAGGATAATTCAGCCCTTGCGCTTTCACGGACACTTGGCGCGGACTCGTGCGGCTCGCTGGGCGCGACTGCTGCAGCCGGTGACTCAACGGTCGCCTGTTCAGCGCTCTGTGCTGGAGTGTGCGAAGCCGCCGCCGCCGCCGCCGCATCAGCAGCCTCAGAGCCCTCTGCTGAGTTTGACATGGCCAGAAGCAGGCCTGCTCGTGTGCGGCGCGGCGCCTGCAAGCCCGCGCTGCGCCACCGCAGTTGCTGACGGCAGAGCGCACCGTTCGGACGAGCTGCCCCTACACGCAAGACTCCGGCGTTCGAGACCAGAAAAGCAAACATATTTGAACCGCTAAGTTAATGTTCCGACTCGGTCTCGACACTCGTGCTTTTTGCACCACTGCTAGACGCAACTGGGCGACAAGTGCGTGGCGCTTGTCCCGCAAGCGTTCGTAATGGAGCTGGAGGAAGCACGCGTTGCCAGCTTCGCGCACGAGTGGGGGCCTGAACGTCGCAGGCCGTCGGCGACGGCGCAGGTGATGCATGCGCCTCCTGCTCACCACATGCTGTACAAAGAAGCATAAAATGATACAAAACGTGCGTGGCGGCTGTACGGATGCGCGCGTCGCCAGTCGTGCCTCTATCGCAGCGCCTGATGGCCGCAGCAGCAGCGCGCTGCTGCTTCTCTAGGCGCGCTCAGGTGCGGCATAGGTTGCAACATCCTCGTGGATCGAAGCCTGCATCTGTATCTGTGTCGGGTTTCGGATAAAAGGGGAGCGTTGAATGGATCACTCTGCTCCTTCATTCCAAAATTCCGAACGATTTTGGGTGCACAAAGTCGACAATTGATGTTCGTCAATATGTGGGTACGGATTCAGACGTAGGCTTGGGGTTATCGGTCGTGCTTGCTGGGTGGATCCGTCGCATCGTTGCCGGTGACATGGGGTTACTTCACGGGAATCCAGATGATTCGCGGCGCTCCTGACCAAAATCTCCTCAAATAAACGATACCATGATCGAGTTTATAGGTTCAGGCCTCCGCTCTTCTCCTGTCGTTGAACGTGGCATGCTTGATGCACGCACTCTTCGAGTTTTTTTTTGAGCTTTCGTCCCGATGAAGACTATTGACGTCGTCTCTTGGACTGTTGTTCACAAGCTCATGCCGAGACTTCAGTGATGTCCTCACGTCAAATGATCATCGAGTCCTTCCGAAAGCGAAATCCGCGTCTCTTTGTAACCACCGACAAGGCGATATTCCACAGCAGCGTGATACCTTTCACGGAACATGCTCCTAAAGGCTTCCATTTCTTCTGTTCCCATCGAATAGGATCTCGCAATCGCACTTGA
>Ga0078972_1001418_pt1 | contig 89544 bp, 72 predicted proteins | sample YelNatPaOPGAMG01_FD_67568 | JGI IMG/M metagenome (GOLD analysis project Ga0078972, IMG submission 67568) | Hot spring thermophilic microbial communities from Obsidian Pool, Yellowstone National Park, USA - OP-RAMG-01 (SPADES assembly) (version 2) | ecosystem: Environmental > Aquatic > Thermal... | reverse complement strand
CTCATCGGAGTCGTAAATCCGGTTGCCCATTGTCCCATCTATTTGAACTTGAATACTTGTAATATAGGTTGGCGGGCTTGGTAGCGTGGCGCCGGTTGTGGGATTCTTGTAAGCCCAATTTACACTCAGCAAGATGCCGCCGCTGACAGTCACTGTGGGCAATGGTAACACGAACCGCGAAGCCGCTTGCGGGTCCGGAACGTTAAAACTCAGATTCGTGCCCTTGTAACTGATTATCCAAGTGCCGCCAGGGGCGGCGGCAGGATTGGAAACCTGTGGAGACTGGTAACCGGCTTCAAATTCATCAATCCATGAATTGAACTCATCTGAAGGTGCGTTGGTTAATCCGGAGCCAGCAGGGCCGGTAAAGAGCACGTTGGCGGGGGAAGCAGGCGGGTAATCATTGGCCAGATATAATTTGGCGGCGTAGTTCTGGAGAATCACCGGATAGGATGGTTGCGGGGTGTAGCCACTGCCAAAACTTCCGCCGTTGGCAAATTCAATAAGCCAAAAATCAAAAGCAATGCCGGTGGTGAAGCCAGCTATGAAGCGGTAAAACATGCGCGAACCAGTCATTGGTGATCTATCCAGAACGGATAACAGATTGGTGGCGTCGCTGTTCACAATGCCTTCATTTTTCCAATCTGCGAGGTTGGTTGATGACGAAGCTACGTAATTGATTCCTGGAACCAACTTGATTTGTCCGCCGAAATGGCCGTTGCTGTGGATGGGATTGAGAAATTCGGGTGGAGTTGTGCTTTTTGGCAAAAACCGCCCATGAACATCGCCGCCATTAAAGCCGACGACATCACCATTACCATCGAATACAAATGCGCCATAAGTTGCCGAGAGCAGGAATTGTGTGCCGCTGAAGAATGCGCCGTTCAGAGGTAACAGCGGCGGATAATTACCACGAGGTGCAAACGGGGTGAAAATCGGCCCGATTGGGCTGCCTGACCGGTTGAAGAATCGTGCGTGGACATTTACATCGGAATTTGTGGTGTCGGTGTTGTAACCCCACAGGAGCAGATAGTTGTAGCCATCGAAGGCTAATGCCGGAAATACCGCCTGCTCCGTCACCAATGTCAATTCCGTGCCCAGGGGGGTTCCGTTCTGGCTCACGAAGCGCCCGCACAAGTTAAAATTCGGCCAGCCGCCCGGATTATTGCTGAGGCTCCGATTCCAAACAACGAGGAAATTTGTTCCGTCGAAGCCGATTGCCAGGGGGTTGTGAGCGGTTGAACTTATACTATTGATTTGCACTTGGCTGCCGACGGCGCCGGATTTTGAAATCGTCCGAATGAAAGTGTTGTTAATACCGTTTAAGCTGCTTTGCCATGCAATTAGGTAATTGGTTTTGCCAAAAAGCAGCGCTACATCTTTCCCAACTCCGCTGATTAGGAATTCCGAGCCTGACAGCGTGCCATTGGCGGTGACGAGCTGGCCATAGGTGTTGTTTTGCGTGTTGTCACGCCAAACAGCCAGGAAGTTTGTGCCATCGGATGCTGCCGCCTGGATGATTTGGATACCGTGCGAGCCAACAGCGGAAAGCAAAGGAAAAGAGGTCCCTACAGGACCAGTGTTCACGGCCCATATGCGACCGAAGATGGTAACGCCGGTTCTGCTGTTCAAGTCACTCCAGACAACCAATCCATTGGTTCTACCGGCAGCAATTGCAGCGGCAGGCGGGAATCCGGGATTTACGCCGGAGGCGATGGAGACACGCCATCCAAAAAGTTGTCCGCCTGGAGTAATGCGTTGTGCAAGTATGTTTGAGCCGGATACATACCCGACAACGTAATTTGTGCCGTCGCGGAAACCGCCGCCGCCGATTTCGATGTCGGAAGAATTGGTTGCAACCGGGAAGAAATCCTGGGCATGGATGGTGCTGGTCGCGCCCAAACATATTCCAAGCGCCATTGCCAAAATTTGCAATTCAGAATTAGTTTTCATAATGAAGTTCAGCCTGACAGAAGAATCATTATACAGACAATCTGTCTGCACGCAAGCTTTTTCTGATGAAGGGAAAGTTATTTCTTTAACTCAAAGAACTCAACGCTGTAGCTCATTGGCAGGGTGATAACGTTGTCCGGGCCAATGACAGTTGGCGCGATTTCGACCAATTGCCAGTTGACTGGACGCAGCGATTGAGTCCGGTAGAGGCTGTAACCAGTGGCGGATGCAGGCCATGAGATGATGAAATTATTTCCTTCCTGGCGGCAGCTAAGACGCACTGGCGCAGCCGAAGGAACAACATCGGTGAAAGCGGAGCCGACAAGCAAGTTGTCCAGGTAGAGCTGTGGTATGCCGGTGGACTCGCGCAGGGCGAATTGATGCACGTTGATGGTGGAGGCGGAGTCGGTGGCGGTGACGCTGGTATCGTTTTCTGAAGTCGGATTTATCCAGAGCCGGGTTTTGGCGGTCGGCAGCACGTATTGAATTACAACCGTGTAGTTTGAATTGTAGGCCAAATCCATTGGGAAAATAGCGCTTGGCTGGTTCTGGGAGTTGGCAATGCCCAGGCGCAACATTCCGGGGGCTGCGCCATTGGTGGTGCTGAAGATTTTGCCGCGGAAATTGCTGCTGGCATCCTTGAAATGGGCGAAATAATCGTAATTTGTAATTGGCGCGTAAGTGAATTCGACGTTAAACGCGGCATAGAGCACCACGCCGTTGCTGGAATAATAAGGGGCGTTGGTGAGGCCGGCGGCAACGTCCTCTGTATAGATGTAATCGAGCATGACGCGTCCGCCGACAACTTGGATTTCATTTGTAACTGCGCCGCTGGTATGGAACCAGAAATTGGTGCCGTTTGCATTGATGCTGTTGGCGACCAGCGGGCCATCCGTGTAACTGAATTCATCCGCGAGCAAAAGGCCAAGACGGGGGGCAACTGTGACGGTGAAGCGGTTTGTAACCCAGGTTATGCCGTCGGTCGCAATCACCTGGATTGTGCTGCTGCCGGTCAAGTTGGCGGTTGGCGTGAGCTGCAAGGAGCAATTGCCCCCATTCCTGTTGAGGGCGATGTTGCCGTCAGGTATCAGGCTCTGGTTGCTGGAAAAGACGCTCAGCGAAAGGCTTTCCGGTCCGGTCTCACTGTCGGAAATTGTGAAGGCCACAGGCCCGACCGGGACGTTGATGTAAGTGACCTGGTCGGGTATGGCGGAAATGGCAGGGGCGCCAACAACAAGCAGGAAAGTTCGGGAGGCGGTGTTGCCATCGCCATCCTGCACAAAGATGGTCACATAAGCGCTGCCTTGCGCGTTTGGCGCGGGCGTGAGGGTGACTGTCCGATTTTGTCCAGACCCTCCGAGGACGATATTGGCATCCGGTAAAACGGCTTGGTTGGATGATACGGCGCTGACAACCAAGTTTTCAGCGGGTGTTTCCTCGTCAAAAACAACGAATGGAATTGCCGGAGTGGGGTTGTTGGCTGGGATGCTTTGATTTGGGATGGTGGATATGGATGGCGGGTTCAAGTTTGCGCCGCCGCCGACAACATCAGAAAAAGAGGTGCCAACTTTAATGTCGTCAACGGTAAGCGTGCCGATGCCGTTTGCTTGACGCAAGGCGATGCTGACTATCTGAATGGGAGTTGTGGAATCAGTGGCAACGGCCTGGTCAACGGTTGAGTCTTCTGAAACAGGATTAACCCACAAGGTGGTGTTTGAGGCTGTAGCACAATCATACCTGATTACCAAAGTATAATCGGTATTTGGGACTAAATCGGTGTTCACCCAGACGGGACTATTAAGGCCGTTTGCGATGCCAACCCGATACATGCCTGGGGCTGCATTGGTGGTGCCTGTAAAAACCTTCGCTCTAAAGTTTAACGTTCCCTCATCTTTGAGGTGAATAAAGTAGCTACCGGCGGCAGTTGGTAGGAAGGTGGATGACATGTTGATAACTACGCTGAAATACAGGTAACCGTTCGTATAAGGCTTCCCCGCCAGCGTGGTATTGACATCTTCTGATTCAGATGCGGTCAAATTAACCCTGCCATTGGCGACATCAACCTGGCCTGTAGTACTGCTGTGAGCTACCCAAATCCCGCCGGAAACGGTTATAAGCGGGCCGTTGGCATAGTTGTTAAACCGTTCATTGAGAATAATCGCGGCGGATGCCGGCAATGCCAGCACTGCAGCAAAATAAAGTGCAACAAACATTCTTTTCATAATTGCATGGTATTTTCGGGTTTTCAAAAAACTTATTGAGGCGCATTCGGGAACGGGAACCAGTAAACCTTCCGTTCCCGGCTCCATTCCACATCGGCGCGGTCTTCGCCGCTTGCGCGGCGATAATCGTTTGTATGGGTGGCGGCGGCATGGCCGTCCACAAAGCAGAGATTGGCGCGCATGTTGTGTCTTGCGGGGGTGTAAACGCCGGAGGTAGATGGATAATTGCCCTCGCTGTTTTCGGTGAACATGACGGTTTGTGAAGGCAGCAAAACCTGGCTGCGTTTGAACTGATCGGGGCCGTTGGGGTCCAAGCGGTTGTTGAACCCGTACATGAAATATGGATTGGCGGCTGTTGGCGGCGTTGCGGGCGGGTTGTTTGCGGTGGGGCAACTGAACAGACTGCGTGTGCCGGGCAACGGCGGGTTGCCCTGTGCGTAGAGGTCCATGAGCTTCGTCTGGCCGGCGTAATGGGTGGCCACATTATACCATGCCGTCAGATTGAGGCCGCTGCTTACATCGCCCGGCTGGCCTTCGTATGGGAAATAATCCTCGTAATCATCGCAGTACATGATGAAGGCAAGGCCCCATTGTTTCATGTTGTTAAGGCAGGTGATGGCCTGCGCCTTGGCCTTGGCCCTTGCCAGTGCAGGCAGCAAAAGCGCCGCCAGAATCGCTATGATGGCAATAACCACCAACAGCTCGATCAAGGTAAAGCCAAGGATTTTCCTCTGCTTCGTTTTCATGCTAAAACTTACTCATGCTTTTTGATGCTCGCAAGCTGTGCAAGCCTAGACTTCAACCAGTTAAAATCAAGAAAGTACCGTGTCAAATTTGTGCAAAGTTATTGAAAACTTGTTCACATTTTGCTGGCGCAACTCAATTCCGGGTGTATCTTTTCCGAAGCACTGGACTTTTCCAGAAAATTTATGAAATTTCATGTTCAATTATTGGCGGTGGGGGCGGCGGCTGTTTTTGCAACTTTCTGGTCTCCTGCACAACAGGGCGAAATGCCGGCCATGGGCGGCCCGTCCGGCATGGATGCGGCCATGATTCAATTTTTCGGGGATATAAAAGAGTTTTCCGCATCCGCCGACATTACAGTAATCACGGGCAATCAGACAGCCGTCATGCCCACGAAATTCGCCCTTCTGGACAAGCAAATTCGCATGGAGATAAACCTTGGCCAGGCCAAGGGACAACAACTCCCGGCCGATGTAGTTGCGCAGATAAAACAGATCGGGCTGGACGAAATTGTGGTGTTGGCGGCGCCTGCGAAACAGTCAATTCTTATGATCTATCCGCGGCTGAAGTCCTACGCTGAAATGAAAATCCCGCCGGAGAAGGCCGCGGCAGCCGCCGAAGATGCAAAGGTCACAAAGACGGAGCTTGGAAAGGAAAAGGTCGGCGGACAGGATTGTGTGAAAAACAAGGTGGTTGTAACTGATAAAAACGGCAAGCAACATGAGGCGACTGTGTGGAATGCACCTGCGCTTAAAGGCTTTCCAGTTCAAATCAAAATGAAGGAACAAGAAGCCGATGTGGCGGTTTTGTTTCAGGATGTCAAGCTTGTCAAACCCGAGGCCAAACTTTTCGATACGCCTGCCGACTACACCCGCTACAACACAATCCAGGAATTGATGATGGCGGCGGCAATGAAGATGCTGCAGGAGAAGTAGAAGAGCCTTTTTCCAGCCGGTTTAAGTGCGTTCCTGTTGGCTGACACCATTTTAGATAGAACAGCGGGCACCGTGGGAGCGGTGCCCGCCGCAACCCAAACAACCAAACACCTCCTTTTCCTGCATACCCAGCAGGCTCTGCCACTGTAACCTCAGGCGGTAATGGTGGGAACCGCCTCCTTGGTTACACTTTAATAGACGGAATTAAGCCAAAATTTGTTCATCATTTTTGCAAATTATTTTCAGCAGCGATGGGATTAAGTTATGTTAATGATTATCAACGGGTTGTAAACCAGCCATGCTTTCCCTGGACAATTTTCTGCTCAAATTTGAATTTTGACTGGCGGGTGTGAATTTCCATCGCTATTTTCGCCGTAAATATGCAGCGAGGTGGTTATTTTTATTTAGTACTATCAGCCACGCTTGCGCTTTCGTTGGCAGGAGCCGCAGGCGCGACTCCTGCTGCGGCACAAACAAATCTGTACTGGGGCGGGTACACGCTGAACCTGCCCACCATATTTTTGGAAGCGCCACAGGAATTGAGCAAAGAGCAGAAAGTGGCCGGCAAACTGCAACTGGTGAATCCAAAAGGGCGTGCACGGGAGAACACCGCGCCGCAGGCTGTCAATGTTCGTTACCACGGGGCGACCTCGCTTGGTTATCCGAAGAGATCGTATGCGATTTCGTTTGATAAGCCGACAGCCCTTTTGCAAATGCCGGCCGGGCAGCACTGGGTGTTGAATGCGTCATTTATTGACCGCTCGCTTATGCGGCATAAATTGTCGTACGACCTGTTTTTGTCTCTATCGCGCGCTGGCGCGCCGCGGCATGCTGCGCGAAGCAGTTGGGTGGAGGTTTATTTCAACGGAAAGTATCAGGGCGTGTATCTGTTAATGCAGAGGGTTGACGGTGAAATGCTCGGGCTGCGGCCCTTTGAGAAAAACGCGCCGAATCCAGCCTGCCTTTACAAGGCGGTTGATCATGCGGCCAATTTCGGTCAGGCCGGCCACGCCGGCTATGAGCAGCGGGAGCCTGACCCTGTGCAGCGCGCATTCTGGGAGCCGCTGGATGAATTGAACCGGTTTGCAAGCCGTGCGCCGGACAAACAATTTTTTGATGCGCAAACTGGGATTGCCTCGCGGCTGGATTTGGAAAATGCAATGGATTTTCACTTGTTGGTGCTGTTGACAAGCAACAGCGACGGCATAACGAAAAATTTTCTGATAGGCAGGGATGCAGTTTCGGGGGAAGGGCCGCCGCCGAAGTTCTTTTTTGTGCCGTGGGATTATGACGGGACATTTGGTCAGAACTGGAATGCGACGCCATATCCGCATGACGCGTGGCTGTCGAATCACCTGTTTGACAGGCTGATGTCGAATCAGGAGTACCGGCGGCGGCTGGCGGAGAGGTGGCGGCAATGGCGCGAGAGGGAATTTTCCGTCGAGACAATATGCTCACGGATTGACGCTGGTGTCAGGGCGCTGGGCTGGGCAGCGGACCGCAATGCGATCCGCTGGAAATCGGCGGCGGGTATCTACCCGAACCGGCTGAGCTTTGAAGAGGATATCGCGCGGATGAAAAAATGGATTGAGGCCAGGGTCAAGTGGCTGGATGCAGCCATAAAAAAGCGGGCTGGCAATTAGGATGATGTGAGTTGAGCGGGGTTTTTCTGCAGCGGCCACTGCAGCAGGCGTTCAGGCTGTTATGGCCGGCCTTATGAGCCGGGTTTCTGTGGTTTGGGGCCGAGCTGGACGGTGGCGGCGGCAAGAAGGGCGGCGGTCTTTTTGGCTTTTTCCTCGGCGCGTTCTTTTTCGGCCTGGAGACGTCTGTCAACTTCAGCGGCCTCGGTGGGATGAATCCGGTGGAAATATTCGTTGGGTTTGGCGAGGTCGGTTTTATTCAACAACAACGCGCCGAAACGGTCCGGGGTGCTGTGTTCGTAGGCTACATCCATTTTGATGGCGTCAAACGGGCAAACCTCGACGCAAATCTGGCAACCCATGCAAACGGAAATATCTATGTCGAAAATTTTGGGCTGGTTCTGCATTTTGCCGGTGTAATCCGGCTTTTTGACAGTGTCCTTGACAATGTAGATGCACTGGGGCGGGCATTCCTTTTCACAAATTTGGCAGGCTACGCAACGCAGTCCCAGAATTGGGTCAGGGCCGTCGTACACCAGAAACGGGAAGGTGCGCGCATTTTCTATCTGCGGCAGTTTTTCCTCGGGATACTCGACGGTGATTAAACGGTCGTCGCGGAAGTAACTGCCCAGAAAATTCCGGGCGGTTACCATCAAGCCTTTGACGATGCCGCTGCCCAACATAACCCTGAACAAATTAGCCAACAGTTGCAGGTGCGCCAACTAATTTTAAGCGCTCGCAGTCAGGCCGGCTCAGCGGTCAACCTCGCCCAGGACGATGTCCACGCTGCCCAGGATGATGACTGCATCGGCGACTTTGTGACCAATGCACATGTCTTCAAGTATGGTGAGATTGATGAGGCTAGGCGGGCGCACACGATACCGGTATGGGTTTGCCGAGCCGTCGCTGATCAGGAAAAAGCCGAGTTCGCCCTTTGGCGCCTCTATTCTGGCATAAGCCTCGCCGATTGGCGGGCGCAAGCCGCGCAGTCTTAGTTTTGGGTTGATGACCGGCCCGGACGGTATGTCGCGCAGGGCCTGTTGAAGGATTTTTACCGATTCGCGCATTTCAAGCACGCGTATCATGTAACGGTCATAAACATCGCCGTGCTCGCCCAGTGGTATGCGGAAATCGAACCGCCCGTACAGCCCGTAGGAGTCAACTTTGCGAATATCATAGTTGACGCCCGAAGCGCGGAGCATGGGGCCAGTGACGCCTGCGTTTATTGCAAGCTCTGCGGGAAGGATGCCTACGCCCTGTGTGCGGGCGATGAGAATTTCATTTTCGGTGAACAACGCCTCATATTCATCAAGGAATCGCGGGAAGTTGTCCACCACTTTGGCGACGCGCTCCAGCCAGCCGGGCGGCGCGTCTGCCCGACACCCGCCGAAGCGCATGTAATTGCACATCATGCGCGCGCCGGTAAGTTCCTCGAATAGGTCGAGGATTTTTTCGCGCTCGCGAAATGCGTACATCAACGGCGTGCCAAGAGCGCCCATGTCCTGCACCAGAAATCCAATCAGGCAGGCGTGGTTGAGCAGGCGGGTCAACTCCGCGCAAATAATCCGGAGGTACTCGGCGCGCTCCGGCACTGTTACGCCAGCAAGCTTTTCAACCGCCAGCGTGTATGCCCAGTTGTTGGTCAGGGAACAGAAATAATCGAGCCTGTCGGTATATGGGATTGAGCCGAGGTAGGAGATGTTTTCGGCGATTTTCTCATGATTTCGATGCAGGTAACCGAAGACAGGCTTGAGTTTGACGATTGTTTCACCGTCGAGCACCACATCCATGCGGAACACGCCGTGAGTGGAAGGATGATGCGGCCCCATGGAGACTTCCAGCACCTGCCCGTCCAGGCCATCGCCGCCTCCGGCCTTTGGACGCAGCTCGTAATTGGGCGCGCCGGCGCCGGCCGGCAAACCGGGATGCTCCATTCCGCCGCCATCATCGAGGTTCGCGATCATTCCTTGTTCTCCGTGGGGTAATGCCGCCTTGCCTTTTCCTGCACCGGGCCGTGCGGGGTTGGCTCGTACTCGTAATCATCGGGCGGGACGTAGTCTTTGCGCATGGGATGGTCGGTGAACTCGTCCCACATCAAAATCCGGCGCAAGTCCGGATGCCCGTCAAAAATGATGCCGAACAAATCGTAAACTTCGCGCTCTTGAAACTCGCAACTGCGCCATACGGGCGTCAGTGAGGCAACCCGCACATTATCCGTGCGGTTGGCGGTGCGCTGCCGCAGAATAACCGGGCCGGTTTTCAGGCGCATGGAGTACAGATGATAGACTGCCTCCAGAAAACCCGGCCGGACTTTTTCAATGACTTGTTCAAACTCCCGCTCCACGCCGTTGACCACCTGCTTGAAGTGGATTTTTTCGGTGATGGCTTTTTCGGGCCAGTCCACTCCGGTGACATTCGAGCAATAATCAAGCTGCAAGGCCGCATCGTCATGCAGGAATCGGGCGACCGCAAGCGCGTGGGCGGTATCCACAAGGAGCGAAGGCTGATTTGCAGGGCCGGGGTTGGGGATGATTTCCAACTTCGCGCCGGCTACTGCGGCTTCTATTCGCGCCTTGATTTGTTCGAGTGTTTCCACGTTGGTTTCAAGCTCCTGATTGAGACCGCCATGCAGGCGCGGCTCAGCCCTCGCGAATCACCACCGGCGGTTTCCAGACCTCCGGATTGTGCGAGGGCGTCAAATCGTGCGGGCCGTATTCAGGGACTGGAAATTCGCCTGGCTCATCCGGCTTGAGATGGCGCGGTGCCTTTGCGCCTCGCAGGGCGTCCTGTTCGATTTGTTTTTGCAACGTGATAAGCGCGTGCAACAGCGCCTCTGGCCGTGGCGGACAGCCGGGGATGTGGACATCAACCGGCAGATAGCGGTCTATGCCCTTGAGCACGTTGTAGCCCTCCTTGAACGGGCCGCCGGAGATTGCGCAGGCGCCCATTGCGATGACGTATTTTGGCTCCGGCATCTGATTGTACAACCGCACCACTTGAGGCGCCATTTTCTTGGTAACCGTTCCTGCAACAATCATCAAGTCCGCCTGCCGGGGTGACGGGCGGAATACCTCGGCGCCGAAGCGCGCGATGTCGAAACGCGCCATCGAGGCCGCGATCATTTCAATTGCGCAGCAGGCAAGGCCGAATTGGAGCGGCCAGACGGAATTTTTGCGTCCCCAATTGTATCCCCAGGAAAGCAGCTCTTCGAGCGTGGTGGTGAACACGCCTTGCTTGCTCAACTCGCTGCGCAATCCTTCGTCAATGGCCATGGCATCTCCTATTTCCAGCTTAATATACCCTTTGCCCATGCCCATGCCAACCCTTCGACAAGGAGCAGCAGAAAAACAAGCATGGCCACGACCGCGCCAACCGGCAGCTCCAGAAAGGCGACACCAAATGGCAGCAGAAAAATCGCTTCGATGTCAAAAATTAAAAACAGAATGCCGTAAAGATAGTAATTTGGTTTGAACTGAATGGCCGCGCTGCCTTTCGATTCGAGGCCACATTCATAGGTGGCGTTCTTCCAGCGGCCGGGCTTTGGCGGGGCGAAACGCTTCGCCCACAACTTTGCCAATCCAATCGGCACAAGCCCGAAAGCCGCGGCGGCAACCACGAACACGGCCAGGAACCAATATGGATCGTATGCTGTCACCGGCGAATCTCCCGGAATTCGGTTTGCAGCAGGTTCAATTGTTATGCGGGCAATGCCGCTTCAGACCGACTTCATGGGCAATATCGTCAAACTCCTCGCGGCTGACATCGTCAAGTGTCTTGCCCTTGGCCTTGAGTTTCTCGTTGATCTTGATGGCCTTCTCGGTCATCTCCTCGTGCGTCTCCTTGCTTCCGCCCACGAGGGCAAAATTTTCCCCCACGGTTATCCGCTTGGAGCCGTCGGAGTCGAGGCCGAGGCCCAGCAGCATGGCCTTTTTCTTCTTTGATTTTTTTGACGGCGCTTGCGCCATACCTTCAGCCTAAACATCAAAACCAAAAGGTCAAAGAGTATTTTGCGATTTTGGCGGGATGAAACTGGTTATTGGGGAGCCGTCAGGGACTGGCCGTTGTTGTTTCTGTTTAATTTCAGCAGAAACGGAGCGGCCTTTTTCGCCCACTGTTCAGCCGTCGGATATTGCAGCGCATTTTCCCCAAAGCATTGCTGCAACATGTCGGTGTTAATTATGCCGGGATTCAGCGCGATGGCCGCCATTCCATCCGGCAGTTCCTGGGCAAACGCCTGGGTAAGCCCCTCGATTGCGTAATTGCTGGCGCAGTATGGGGCGACATTGGCATCGGTTGAGCGTCCCCAGCCGCTGCTCAAGTTGACAATCACGCCGGCCCGCCGTTCCACCATTGCCGGAACGAAATGGCGTATGACATTGACGACACCTTTGATGTTGATGTCCACCAGCCTGCCGAATTCATCGGCGCTGATTTTCCAAAGCGGCGCCAGCCGGTTGATGATTGCGGCGTTGTTGAGCAGCAAGTCCGGCGGGCCATAAGCCTCAAGCAACCGTTTGGCCCATTGTTTTACCGCCGCGTCGTCGGCCACGTCCACGACCGAAAAATCATGCGGCGGACCGAGCTGGCGGCGCAATTGCTCGATGGCTTGTTCAGTCCGGGCGCAGCCCAGGACCATGTTCCCGGCACGTGCAAACTCGAAAGCCAGCGCCCTGCCCAAGCCACGGCTGACTCCCGTGGTGACAATTTTAAGTTTTTTTGACATAATGTCCCTGTCGTGAAATTAAAGCATAAGAAAGTTGCTTCAGCCAGTTTCCAACATTTGGCAACGCCATGCACATTGACGTTGGTTTTTCAATTTACGGATTTGTCCAATGCAGCGCTGGATTACATTGACAACTGATTTTGGCGTTCAGGATTGGTTTGTGGGAACCATGAAGGGTGTCATTGCGTCCATTGCGCCGCAGGCGCGAGTCATTGACATTACCCATGAAATCTCCCCTGGCGACATAACCGCCGCGGCGCTTGCATTGGCCGCCAGTTACAACTATTTCCCGCCCAAAACCATTCACGTCGCAGTGGTTGATCCCGGGGTGGGCGGCAAGCGCGACGCGCTGCTGATTGAGACCGAAAGGCATTATTTCATCGGCCCGGACAACGGCATCTTCACGCTTGTGCTGCGCCACGAAAAGAAACATCGCATCCGGCGGCTGGACAATCCCTGCTATTTTTTGCCGGAAGTGAGCCGCACTTTTCACGGGCGCGATGTCTTTGCGCCAGTCGCGGCGCACCTCAGCAGGGGCGTCAAGCCCTCTGCAATGGGCACATTGAAGGCTGACTGCAGCCAGTTGTCATGGCCGGAGGCAGTGCGGCGCGGCACCCGTGCAGAGGGGGCGATTATCCATTTTGACCGTTTCGGCAATGCCATCACCAATCTGCCCAACACATGGTTGCCCGGGGAAATGCAGCTCCAAATTGGCAGGCGGACTGTGCCGGTTTGCAACTGTTATTCGGCGGTTCAACCGGGCCGGCTGGTTGCGGTGCCCGGCTCGGCTGGATATGTTGAAATTGCAGTAAACCAGGGTGATGCCCGGCGGCAACTGCATTTGCGCCGTGGCATGAAAGTGCGGCTTGTGCCGCAACGCATGTAGCACGACTGGATTGGATTTTACGCTGAAAGATTCATCGCCATGAACTCAAAAGCCGCCCGTGGAGAAATTATTGCGCGCTGGTACGCCAACAACGATCCCTGCAGGTTTTCATGGGAGAAAGGCCGCGTAACGGCTTTCAATTGGATCAAGGACAATCTGCCCGACTACCCGGTTGTTGCGCCGGCCTTGTTTGATCTGCAGATCAATGGATACGGCGGCGTGGATTTTCAACAGGATGATTTGACCGTCGAACATCTGCTGCATGCCGCCGCCTGCCTGCGGCGGGATGGCTGCGCCCGTTTTTTTGTGACGCTCATAACCGATGAATGGCCGCTGATGATGGCGCGTTTGAAACATCTGCGGCAATTGCGCGCCAAATCCGCAATTCTGCGCTCGGCAATAGCCGGCTGGCATATCGAAGGGCCGTTTCTATCGGCTGAACCGGGCTATTGCGGCGCGCATAATCCCGGAAAGATGATTGACCCGTCGCCACGGCATTTGCGCCAGTTGCGGCAGGTGGCCGGAAATGATTTGGTTTTGATTACGCTTGCGCCGGAGCGCAAGGGCGGCCTGGAGGCAGTAAAGCTGGCGGTGCGCCTCGGCATGGTCGTCAGCCTTGGCCATACCAATGCGCCTGCTGACATTCTAGTGGAGGCGTATGCAGCGGGTGCAACTGGCTTTACGCACCTTGGGAATGGCTGTCCGCGCCAGCTTGATCGCCATGACAATATTATCTGGCGCGTGCTTGATTTGTCTTTTATCACAGTCGGGCTTATACCGGACACGCATCATGTTTCTCCCGCCCTGTTCCGGCTGTTGCACAGGGGGCTCGAAAGCAGCGAAATATATTATACTACCGATGCCATGGCTGCTGCCGGAGCCCCTCCGGGCAACTACAGACTGGGCCGGCTGGAGCTTGAAGTTGGGGCCGATGGTGTTGTGCGGCTGCCGGGTCAGAGCCAGTTTGCCGGATCGAGTTTGACGCCGGTTGAGGTGGTGCGGCGGGCGGTGGCGATGCTGGAGGATCAATGTGACTGGCGGGATTGTTGGGGGCGTTTCTCGGAAACGCCAGCACACTTTGCACGCGTGGACATACTGCCACGGTTGGGAAATCCCGCCACATTTTGCCTGATTGATGAGCCGCGCGACGATGGCGGCATCGCGCCGGAAATTTACGTGGACGGTTTGAAGGTTTGAAGACCGGCTGAAGACGATGTCTCAGGGCGATTCAGGCTCCTCGACCGGCTGCGGGTGATGCGGACGAAACAGCCGCTGGCGGTTGCGTACGAGATAGGCCACAATGGCCACGTTGATAACCAGGAGCACCAGGATTTTTACGGATGGACGGCGCACAAGTTCATAAACTTCCAGCGGGATGAAAAATGCTGTTTCACCGATGGCCAGCCATGCAGCCCACCATGAGCGCAAAATCAGGCCGGTGCTTTCCACGGCCAGCAAAACCGAATAGAGCAACAGCCCTATCGCCACAAATGTCACACTGCCGGGTGTGATTTGTGACAGTTTTTGTCCGAGGGCCTCGAAGAATTTTGTGCTGGGGTCAACATGAATCCAGCGGAGGAAATGATCAAACTGCACATCCAAATCCTTTCCCACGAGGCTGAAGAAACCCACCGCAAGGGCAAGCAACAGCAGCGACTTGCCCAGCTTGATGGCGATGATTGTGTAAAGGCCGGCGGCGCGCTGTTTAGGCGCAGCATCAGGCCTGGCAACGGGCTGGCTCATCAACGCAGTTTGGCGGTGAGCAAATCAACCAACTCGGAGATGTGCACGCGTTCCTGCTTTGTGGTGTCGCGCTCGCGCAGGGTTACGGTGTCTTTGAGGGCGGGGCCTTTCTCGCCCAGGGTGTCAAAATCCACGGTTATGCCAAATGGCGTTCCAGCCTCATCCTGCCGGCGGTAACGCCTGCCGATGGCGCCGGCCTCGTCGTAAAAGACGGTCATGTGCGGGCGCAGAAGGTCGCGCACTTCGCGCGCCTTTTGGACCAGCTCAGGCCGGTTTTTGAGGAGCGGGAATATGCCAACTTTGATTGGGGCGACCCGTGGATGAAACCGCATTACGATGCGTTTTTCAGGATGGCCTTTTTCATCGGGCACTTCGTCCTCATGATAGGCATGGCAGATGAGCGCCAGGATCAGCCGGTCAACTCCCGCGCTGGGTTCGATGACATGCGGCACGTAGCGGACTTTGGCTTCTTCATCGAAGTATTCCATGGATTTGCCGCTGAATTTCTGGTGCTGCTGCAGATCGAAGTCGCCGCGGGCGGCGATGCCCTCAAGCTCCTGTGTGCCGAATGGGAATTTGTACAGGATGTCCACGGTTGCCTTCGCGTAATGGGCCAGCTCCTCCTTTTTCTGCCAGTACTCTTCGAGGGAACTGCGAGGCAGACCGATGCTTTCATACCATGCCAGCCGCTGCTCGACCCAGTATTTGTGCCAGACCTCCCAGCCCCAGTTGGGCTGAGGTTTGGACAAATCCGGCCCATCGGCCAGCCGTGCAACTGAACCGGCGACTTTGGCCACAACCTCATCCGGGCGGATGAAATATTCCAGTTCCATCTGCTCGAATTCGCGGGAGCGGAAGGTGAAGTTGCGCGGGGTGACTTCATTACGAAACGCCTTGCCAATCTGGCAGATGCCAAATGGTACTTTCTGGCGGCTTGTTTCGAGGACGTTTTTGAACTGGACAAAAATGGCCTGGGCAGTTTCCGGGCGCAGATAGGTCAGCGCGGCGTCGTCCTTGACCGGACCGACATGCGTTTCAAACATCAGATTGAAAGGGCGCGCCTCTGTTTTTTCGCCGTCGCATTCGCCAGCCATTTTGCTTGGTTTAAGCGGGCAGGGTATTTCGCCCAACTGATCAGCCCGGAAGCGGCCCTTGCATTTTTTGCAGTCAACCATCGGGTCGCTGAAGGTGTCCACGTGCCCTGATGCCTTCCAGATCATTGGGTGCATTATGATGGAGGCGTCCAGCCCTTCAATGTCCTCGCGCATCTGGGTCATGCTGTACCACCATAATTGGCGCACATTCCGCTTCAACTCGGCGCCCAGTGGGCCGTAGTCCCAAAAACCGTTCAAGCCGCCGTAAATCTCCGAGGATTGAAAGATAAACCCGCGGCGTTTGCACAACGAAACGATTCTTTCCATCAATTCATTCGATTTCGCATCGCCCATAAGCGGCCTACTCTCATGGAAACAGCGCCAACATGTCAAGGACTGCCAAATCGCATCCGCCCTTGCCTTTTTGGCTTTGTGCCGATAAAGGTTTCCGCAGAGACACGGTCGGGCTGGAGCTGAGCGGATTCCGCCCGGCGCAACCGGTGCTGGTGAAACCAGGACAAATAATCGTCATGGCCGCCGGCTGTCTGGCAATGCTGGGCGGCTGGGGCATGGCTTTGACAGTTCCGCTGGCGCCGCGCCCTCCGAGGACTGAACTGGCGCCCGGTATTTTTTACACCAATTATTGGTTTCCGAACTTTCCATGGTTGATTCATGTGGCGCGGCTGGACCGGCGGGGTGGATTTGCATTTCACAGCATTCATGCTTACGACCGGGTTTGCGGGTTGTCGCCTGCAAGCGAGCTGGCGGACATCGCAAGGCGGTGGGGCGAGCCGGTGGCGGTACTGAATGGCGACTTTTTCCAAGTTGAGCATTTTGGGGCGGGCGACCCGCGCGGCTTGCAAATTGTCGAGGGCAACCTGTTGAGCGGCCCAAGTGGAAGAGCGGTCTTTTGGGTGGACGAGAGCGGCCAGCCGCATCTGGACCAGGTCTGGCCGGATTTTTGGATTCATTTCCCGGACGGGTCAGTCAAACCGTTCCGTTTGAATGAGGAGCTGCATTCAAACCGGCTTGTTTTGTACACGCCGGACTACGGTTTTTCAACAGGGACAACCAATGTCCGGAATGTAACCGAGCTTGTGTTGGAGCCGTTCACGTCAGAACCCGGCGTCTTGCTGCGAGCCGGCCAAACTATTCAGGCGTGGGTGCGTGAAGCCGGAAAGTTTGGCGACAGCATGTTGGAACCGGGGCTTCTGGTGCTGGCTGCGGGTCCGAAGGTGGATATCAGAGGCGTTGAGGCGGGCATGCTGCTGGAAATTTCAACTGCCACACGGCCTGACCTGAGCCGCGCCCGTGCTGCGATCGGAGGCGGGCCCATTTTGTTGAAGGACGGCAAGATTGTTCCACTTCCAAAGCCGCCATTCAAAAAACGGCGCAAAATGTCGAATGAAATTCGAGCGTGGTGGGACAGGCATCCGCGCACGGCATTGGGCTGGAATGCTGATTCCTGGTATCTTGTTGTTGTGGAGGGGCGTTGGAACGGAATTTCAGCAGGCATGACCCTCGATGAGCTGGCCGTTTTCATGCGGAAACGGCTCGGCTGCACCGATGCAATCAATTTGGACGGAGGCGGCTCCTCGACATTGTGGCTGAACGGCCAGGTCCGGAACTACCCCAGCGACGGCGTGGAACGGAAAATCGCAAACGGACTGGTAATAGTGCGCCCAAAGTGAACTTGCGCGGCTCCTTCATGGTTTGAATTGGAAAGAACAAATGAGAACGGTTGGGTTTTAATTAAAATGAGCGCTTGCCGGGTAAAGATGCTGCGTAATGCCAGCCGATGTGTGGCAGTGGCGGCTTGTATTCTTTCACTTCTGCCGTGCGACGGGCTGGCGGCCGTGGCGGGCCGGCCGGCCAGCGGCCCGGGGTTCAGTTACACTCATGACGTTGTGCCCAATGTGCCGTGGTCAATTCATATTGTAAAAATTGAGCGTGGGCATCCGGCGCTGGAGCTGTTGCCGTTGCCTGCGCATGGCTCGAGGCTGGGGTTGGCGGTTGTTTCGCAAATTGTTCAGGCAGTGCCGAAAGAATGGGGCCAGCCGCTGGCGGCAATAAATGGCGACTATTTTTATAGTGAAAAACCTTATGCTGGCGACCCGATGGGCCTGCAAATACTGCGTGGCGAGTTGATAAGCGGGCCATCGGATGAGCGGGCGTGCCTGTGGATGGATGCAAATGGAAATCCGACCATAACAAATCTTTTTCCGCGATTCAGTGTGACGTGGCCGGATGGCACGGCAACACCGGTTGGCCTGAATGAAATGCGCGGGGCTTCCTCGGCCGTTCTTTACACTGCCGCGATTGGGAAAAGCACCCGCACCTACACCGGCGTTGAGGTGGTATTGGAGCGGAATGGACAGGAGCCGTGGCTGCCGCTGCGGCTGGGGCAGCGTTTGAAAGGCCGGATACGCCAGCTCAACCATCAGGGAAGCACCGAGTTGAAGCCTGACGTCATGGTGTTGTCAATTGGGCCGAAACTGGCCTCAAAACTGCCAAAGCCCGCTGTCGGGCAGGTGCTGGAAATTTCAACTGCGACCAAGCCGCTTGTTACCAATGCATGGATGGGCATAGGTGGAGGGCCGGTTCTGGTGCGAAATGGGAAGGCGGTTCCGTTTGAGGGAATTCAAATCCGGCATCCGCGCTCCGCCATTGGTTGGAATCAAACACATTTCTTTTTGGTTGAAGTGGACGGTCGCCAGCCCGGGTTGTCCGATGGCATGACGTTGGATGAGCTGGCACGGTATATGATAAAGCTCGGCTGCCAGCACGCCCTTAACCTTGATGGCGGCGGCTCGGCAACGATTTGGGTCATGGGACAGGTGATGAACAGTCCATCCCCAGGCGACGAGCGACCCGCAGCCAATGCTCTTGTGCTCATTCGCAAAGCCGGCAAATAACGGCTCATAATTCCGCCCCCGGAGCAGTTCATCCTTTCAGTGCAAAGACGCAGACTTGCCTGGCGCCCTGGCGCAGACTGCGCGAGGGCAAAATCAGGATGTGAACAATGAAACTAATGGAATTACTTGGCCGTATTCGAAAAGTTGAAACCAAAACAGCCGGTTGGGCTGCCGCGTGGTTGCGTGATGATGCTGGAATTGAACAACTGGCGATGATTGATGCGTACCGGCAATCGAGCTGGGTTTATGCCGCCGTCTCTGCGCGGGCCACAAAACTTGCCCAGGTGCCGTTCAAACTTACGATTGGCGTGCGGCAGGGCGAAATGGCCGTCAACAGCGGGCCTCTCTTTGAGTTGTTCCAGCAGCCGCATCCGCAACTGGATAAATTCGCCTTCTGGGAGCTGATTTCCACATGGCTGGATTTGCGTGGGGAGGCTTTTCTGGTTGGATTGGACGCAGGCGGGCGGGTGGTGAATTTCCGTGAGCGCGGCCGCGAGCGTCCAAGCCGGTTGCTTGTTCTTAATCCGGACAATTTCCAGCACGTTATTGAAAATCATGCGCTGGTTGGGTGGCGTTATTCGGATGGGAACAATTCGCCCATGGCTGCGGCCATGCTGCTGCCCGAAGAGGTCATTCACATCAAACTGCCCAATCCGGTGGACTTCTGGCGGGGCGCATCGCCGCTGTCGGTTGCAATGCTTGCGGTGCAGACCGATTACAACGCCGGCCAGTTCATGAAGGGCCTTATGCTCAACAACGCCGATGCAGGCATACTTGTCACCGTCAAGGAACGGCTCAGCCCGTCGCAAATCGAGCAAATACGCTCCATGCTTGCAGAACGAAAACGCCGCGCAGGCGCCGCTGACCGGCCGCTGTTGTTGCCATGCGACGCAAAAATCGAAAAGCCCGCTTTGTCGGCTGCGGATTTGCAGTTCCTTGAAAACCGGAAATTCCTCCGCCAGGAAATCTGCGCGATTTTCCGCGTGCCGCAGACCGTGCTTGGCTTTACCGAGGATGCCAACCGGGCTGTTGACCAGAGCCAGTGGATTGGCTGGATTCATCATGTGATAGCGCCGCTGTGCGGGCGGCTGGAGGCGGCGTTCCAGCCTGTAATCAGGCTCTTTGCCGGCAGGCAGCCGGTTTACGGCTGGTTTGACATCGAAGATTTGCCGGAAATGGTGTCGGCGCGGCGCGGCAGAATGGATGCGGCGGAAAAATTGTTTGCCATGGGCGTGCCGCTAAATGACATAAACCGGACGCTTGACCTTGGACTTCCTGTTTATCCGTGGGGTAATCAAGGTTATGTGCCGGCGCAAATGCAGAGAATTTCCCAGGATTAAATTTGCCTGATTTGAAAGCCGCAGAATGGCCCCTGCTGCGTTTATTGAATTTTGACTTTGGGCGCTTCGGGCAATGTTCGCACCACAGGCGCCTTTTGGTTCTGTCCGCCACAGCAGTCTGCTACTTGCGGCGCTGGAGTCGGAGGCGGTTTGTAGAAAAAGGCCTCGTTCGGATTGGCTTCGGGTTTTGACGAAGCCGGTTGGGCGGAGGCTACTTCGTTGGTTGAATTTGCCTCAGTCTTTTTTGCGCCTTCGATCGGAGAAATTACCGGCACCAGTTTGTAGCCGCCTTCGGTGTCCAGTTGATATCTGCGTGTGACACACCTCTCAAACTCGGGCCGGAGTATCACTGGACGGACGATCTCCGGCTTCAGAAAGACGGGTCTGACGAAATCACTTTTTTGCTGTTCTGATGGCACAAAGTCCGGCAAATCTTTCAGTCTTTGCTGAAAGTCGGGAATGTAAAAACTTGGGAGCAGGAACTTTGGCATCATGAAGCAGCCGCTGTACTGTGCCGGCTCTTTTTCGGGCTGCTGCGGCACAGCATCCTCCTGGGCAATGGCAAGGCTTGCGCCAGCCATCAAAATGGCGCATCCCAGGGCAAATCTGGCCTGCTTCAACGTCACAACCTCCTTTCATAGCATAGGTTATCCAGAAATGGCAACAAAAATTTTGATAATTTTTTCCGGGAACCATCAGCCGCGCCAAACCATCTCATTCCCATGGTTGGCGCCGTGAGGCAGTAGAAATACCAAATCCCCGTAGTTGCCACCGTGAGAGCTCAGAAACATCCACCTTCCAACTACGAAAGTGGCTGCGGGGATTTGAGTTTCTCCAATGCAGCGTGGCGCCGGGCCTTTGGCATTTTGGCGAGGCGCTTGCACTCCGAATAAAACGCCTCCATGTCATTCCGGTTTTGAGCCATCAATGCGCGCAGCGCAGGCACGAAACGATGATAAGCATCTTCGCTGGCCAGTTTGGCATTGTTGAGCTGGTTTGACGCCCAGCGTCCGAACCGGCTTCCGCCTCCCACTGTTTTATCAAGCCGGGCACATTCAGCGCGCAGCCAGTCGAAAGTGGCGGCCTTTGCCTTTCGCCGGGCTTCGATGGAATCCTGTCCTGGATTTGCCGGCAACGGCGCTTCGTAAATTTCCCGGAGCTTTTGGCGCGCCTGTTCAAGCAACTTTTGGAATTCGTCATTGGCCAGAAGTTCCTGTTCAAACCGGCGCAAGGCTTCGGTTGCGCCATTGGTGGCAAGCCAGCGCCGGACGCCTTCCTGTTCAACAACAGTGGCGAATGCCTCGTTAAAATCAGTGTCGCCGCCGGCAAAAAGTTTTTCATGTGCAAGCTCGTGGAAAATGATGCCGGCAAGCTCAGGTTCCGGTTCGCGTATGAACGTGCTCAGCACCGGCTCCTTGAACCAGCCCAAAGTTGAATAGGCATCCACGCCGCCCACATACGTGTCCCACCCTTTTTGTCGAAGTTTTGCGGCGCAGCGCAGGGCGTCTGTCTCAGCGAAATAACCGCGGTATTTCAAGCGGCCAACGACTGGATACCACCATGTTTTTGCTTCGATTGAAAACTCGGGCGCGGCATAGACATTCCAGAGCACATGTTTGCGGCCAACATCCACAAAGCTGACATACTGGCCCTGTGCCGGCAGCTTGAGCTGATGTTCCGCAAAGTCGCAAAGCCGGCCGACAAGCAGGAGTTTTTCCTTCAATTCGGCGTCGGTTTGGGGCGAGGCGAGCACTCTGGCAATTGGCTGGCGGTAGGCAAGCAGATGCCACTGCCCTTGAATTGCCTGACCGTAATAGGTGGCGCGGCAGCCGCCGGCAAAAGCCAGCACGCAGCCCAGCAAGAGCAGTCTCCGCCGCCATGGCTTTCTCCGCGGTTTCGCGCTGTGGCATTCGCCTGCCGTGTTGTCAGTTCTGGCTTCGGGCATCTTGACTTTTTGTTCCAGCTTTTGCACCCGCGGCAGGGTTTCTCAAATCGCGGCCAGAATCAAGGGTGGCGTTTGTGAGGGGTGTGGGACGATGACAAATGCGGCGCGGAGGCGTTCGAGGGCTGATGCTGCCGATTTGCCATCGCGGGCATGCACGCGGCCCATCAAGGCGCCTGCCTCAAGCCGCTCACCCGGTTTGGCAAGGCAGTCCAGGCCGACTTCCGGATAAATCACACTTTCCTTGGTGAGACGCCCGCCGCCGAGGTCACGGACAATTTCGCCTATGACACGCGCATCGAGCGAGGATACGAATCCGGGTGCATCAGCCCGAAGCTCCAGCACAACCGGCGCCAGATTGCCGGCGGCAAGGCGGCGGCGGTATTCGGCCATGTCTGCGCCTTGTGCCTGGAGAAGCTCCTCCCATTTGTGAAGCGGCGCGCCTGATGCAAAGCAGTCGCGGATTTTGCGATTGGCGGCTTCGGCATCAGGCTCAAGGCCGGACAGAAGCAAAAGCCGGCGCGCACAAGCGTTGACCAGTTCCATGACATCCGCCGGCCCGCGGCCTTCAAGGCAGTCAACTGTTTCGCGGATTTCGAGCCAGTTGCCTGCGGCCCGGCCGAGTGGAAAATCCATGTTTGAGATGATGGCTCCGGTTTTAACGCCGCATTTTTCGGACAGCTCAACGAGCGCTTCAGCCAGTTGCCGGGCTTTTTCGATCGCTGGCATGAACGCGCCGCGCCCGCATTTGATGTCCAGAACGAGGTATTGAATGTTTTCAGCCAGTTTCTTGGAAAGGATTGACGCAACTATCAACGGAATGGATGGCACCGTGCCGGTCACATCCCGCAATGCGTAAAGTTTTTTGTCGGCGGGAATCATGGTCTCGGTCTGGCCGGCCATGGCAATGCCAATGCGCTGCACCTGATCAACGATTTGAGCCGGACTCATGGCGGTTGACAGGCCGGGGATGCTTTCAAGCTTGTCGAGTGTCCCGCCGGTTATGCCAAGGCCGCGGCCAGAAATCATCGGGACGCGGAACCCCAGGCAAGCAAGCAGCGGCGCCAGAGGCAGCGACACCTTGTCGCCGACACCGCCGGTTGAATGTTTGTCGGCCAGCGGGCGGGTGTCAGGCGGGAATTCCAGCTTTTCGCCGGAGTCGCGCATTGCCAGTGTAAGCTCGCGTGTTTCCTCCGGTGCAAGGCCCTGAAAATAGACGGCCATGAGAAAGGCGGCCATTTGATAATCAGGGATGCGCCCGGCGGTGAACTCGTCCACAAGCAGGCGGATTTGCGCGGCATTCAACGGGAAACCATCGCGTTTGGCTTCGATCAATGAGACAAAATTCATGTGTCAAATGGCGGTTACTTTGGGCCGGTGAATCTTGAAGACATTGGGGCAAGCGTTGTGCCATCGGGAAGGACATACGGTTTGTCGCCGAAATTGACGGTTACAACATGGCCTGAGGCGAAAACGGTTTGTTGCACATCGCGGTTTGGAGTCAGGAAGCGGTGATCAATCATTTCGGCATAGCCGACCTGGCGCGCGATTGGGCAGGTGGCCTTGTAACTTTGGACGAACCGCTCCTTGTTTTGATTCCAGAGTGCGCGGTTGAACATGAACATGGGCGGGGTGCCATACAGTGCATTGAACAAATCGCGTTTATCCCAGAGCGCCGGCAGTTTGTTGTTGTAATCGCCCCAGTACCATTGTGCGATGACGCAGTCGTGATACACGAGCTCCCATAGCGGCAGCCGGTAGCGGTGGCCGAGTTGGAATTGGGCCACCTTGGGAGGGACATTTGTCCAAATCTGGCTCATGCGGCGGCCTGCATCCGGCACACGATAAGGCCCCAGACTCAACATCCCTTCAAAGTAATGCAAAAATGGCACGGCGGCCTCGTGGCCGGTTTCGCTTCCGGTGACAAGGCGGCAGTCTTCAGAGACATATCGGAGCAATTCCATCTTCCAGTGGCGGCTTTCGGAGCGGGTCATGGGATGGTCAGGGTGATAACACTCGCGCCACGGCGAGGCTGTTGTGGTGTCAATGAACCGGCAGCGATATGGATGCGTGGCCAGCTCGGCGGGGATTCTGCGCTTTGCGTAGTCCGGGGCGCGTTTGTCGCATAGCACGCCACAGGGAATCATCTGGCCGTCTTTGGTTTCAACCTGCCAGCCTTTTATCCAGTCGCCAGCGGCGTTCAGCATGATATCCTTGGGCCAGCCCTCGGTTGTCCAGTCGGAATGAACACCGCGCAGGCGGCTGAATTGGGCGGGGTCCATCAAATCCTGATAAATGTCATAGCGGCTGGTGAGGACATTCAATTCATTCAAGGCCTTGAGGTTTTCCGGAGTTTGGCGGTTGCTCCAGAGTATGCGCTCGATGCCCGCGGCTTGCATCTCCCTGGCCAGGGCCACGCTGTCTTTTTCCCAGCACCAGACGTTGACTGCGCCAACCAACAAATCAACGTTGGGATTGGCGAGCCGTTTTTCAGCAAGTGTCTTCAGCAGCCCGGTTTTTTTGGCGTGTTGCCGGTAGCGTTTTGCCATGGCAACGTGGCCGCCATCGGCGAAGAACACATAACGCAACCGGCGCGTGTAACCCCATTGTTGTTTCTGCGGGTCCCATTCGGTGCTGATGTCCAGCCTGCCATCTTTCCGGTTTAACTTTATGGCGGCATCATCCGGTGTTTCAAAAATTCCCATCACGCCGCGGCGTCCATCGGTGACGCCGAAAAATGCCATGCAAATACCGTGCCCGCCGTAGGCAACAAGGCGGTACAATTCAACCGAGGCATCTTCCACCGGATAGGAGATGCCCTCGTTCATTGGGATGACAAGCCAGTCGCCCGGCTCAGTTGCAAATGGATGCGGCCAGCGCAATGGTTGCGAGAGAGGGCCGTTTCCGGCCAGCTCAATCAACAGCTCCGGCGCGTCTGACGCCAGTTCAACCGAGGCATTTAATTCAAGACCTGATGAAACATGCATCAGCCCCAGTTCAATTCGATCATTTTTCTGGCTGGCTTTTGTGACAATCACCTCCGGCGAGAGCGCCCTTTGCCGCCAGGTGCGTCCCGCCGCCCTGTCAAAAACGCTCATGGTTCCTTCGGCGGTGTTCAACCTGAGCGTCAACCGCCCGCCGGGGCCGGTTTGGCCCAGTGATAACTCGGCTGGAAAATCTCCACGTCGGCTTTGTACGTTGAATTGTTTGGTGATCGAATAATCATCAACCCATATTGCAACCTGGCCGTCGCCAATGAGACGCGGTTGGATTTGGGTGACTCCCTGGGGCACGACAAAACGGCTGCGCAGCTTTTGCCAGTCACTTCGGGGCCTGGCGGTGGAAGCGCCCAATGACCACTCGACTGGTTGCTTGCGTGCGTCCCAGCTCGACACGCAGAGGGTGACGGTGCCGGCGCCCTGCCCCTTGAGCCACACTTCCAGCTCCCAAACATCGCCGGGCTGTGTGTCGAGCCGTTGTAATGGCTCAAGACTCCAGTCGCGCTGGCCACGATGCTCCCAACGGGCGGAGGCGTGTCCTGAGTGGAACACCGCCGAATCGAGCGCGAGCGTGCCCATCTCCTGTTCCCGCGTCCATGAGCGCCAGCCTGAGAGGCCGGACTCAAACCCGCCGTTTGTGATTGTGGCCGCGCCGGCCGCATGAAGCGCCAGCGCACAAACAACTCCTGCCAGCAGGCTGCCGGCAGGGACAGGAAAATCAGTGCGCATATTGTGCCAATGATTGAATCATTCCCATTGCCTTGCTCATCACATTCATTCTCGCTGCCGTTTGCAATACGGCGCAAGAATAAAAGAAACTGCACAGGACAGCCGTATCTTCGTAGCTGCCGCCGTAAGGCGGCAGACATTCTCCGCCATCTTACGATGGCGGCTACGAAAAAGCCCCGTTAGGGGCGGCATGAAAAATTGTTTTCCAAATCTGCAATCTCAAATCTGAAATCTGAAATTAAGTGAAGCGTGGCGGGGGCGGCATGAAGAAACCATTGGCCATTGCAAATTTTGTCGTGCGTATGTGGCGAACAATTATGGTCCGCCATCTTACGATGGCGGCTACGGAAAACAGGACCGCTGTATCTTCGTAGCTGCCGCCGTGAGGCGGCAGAGATATTACCAGGACCTTTTTCGCCGCGGAAAATAGCCTGTTATTTTTCCAAAATGTGCCATTGCGGGATTCACCTATTGCTGTTAAAATGTTAGATGTTAGTCGGTTTGAGGGCAAGGTTTGTCCGCGTAATTGAAGTGTCGGGCGGGCGGATTTGTGATTTGGGATAGGAAATGTCAGTACCATGATTGGCGAATTGACAGCGGAAGAGAAGATGCAACTGGAGCAGACCATCGAGATGTTCGAGGTCATAACCCAGTCGCAGCCCGATGACGTCCAGTCGCTGGAGATACTCAAGGAGGCATATAGCAAACTTGAGCGCGAGCAGGATGCATTGCGTACAGCCAAGCGGATTGCCGAGGCGTACCTGAAGCTGGGGCAGCTTTCCTCGGCGATACTTGAATACGAGAGCATCCTTCAAAGATTCCCGGATGATCCGGATGTGCGCAAGGCCCTGGCGGATATCGAGACGCAGGCCACAAGCATCACCCAAAGGCCGGCTGAGGCGGATTTGGTAGCCAGGACGGCTCCTGCGGTTCCTGCGGCTGTTCCAGAAGGACAGCCGAAGGAGCGCGTGCCGATGTTGGACGACGGCCGGGGCGCCATGTACAAATTATTCGTTGACGGCAAACATATTTCCGCGGGCGATTTTGACCTGTGCTGGACGACCGTTGACCATGAAACCCCGGAAGGGAAACTGATCGAGCCTTTCCTGATGGTGCTGCATGACAAGGGGATTTTGCCATTGGACAAGTCGCTGAAAGTGCTGTGCGACAAGTCGCGCCTGGCTTTCATACCGCTGGACAAATATGATGTGGATGTGGAGACAGCGAGGAAATTTCCCAAGAACACATGCCTTCGATGGTCTGTGCTGCCGTTTGACCGGATGAGCAAGACGGTTTTGGTTGCCACAGCCAATCCGTTTAATCAGCAGGCGGCAAGGGAGTTGTCGGAGGCGACTTCCGAGAGGATAATATGGTACCTTGCATCGCCGCCGGATTTGGTAAAGTGGTTGAAACGAGTTTTCAGATAGAGAATTTGAGCCATGCCGCCACCAGTCAAATCATTTGGAGAACGCATCGCCGACGCGCTTATCGAGGACGGGCTTCTGACACAGAAGCAGGTTGAAGATTTGCTGGCCCGGCAGAAAAAGGAGGGCAAGCGCCTGCTGAATTTGATATCGGAGGAAAAGCTCGTCAGCGATGTTGATTTGTCAGTGAGTTTGGGACGGGTGTTGAACACTCCGCCGGTGAATCTGGCGCGGCTTGCGATTGAAAAAGAAACCGCCGAGCTGGTTCCGCTGGATTTGTGCAAGTCGCAAAAGGTTGTGCCCACGGCGCGGATTGCGAACCGGCTTTTCCTGGCGATGGCAGACCCGCTCAACGTGCTGGCGCTCGACGCGGTAAAAAATGCCACCAAACTTGAAGTTACCCCGATGATTGCGCCGGAGAAGGCCATTCTCGACAAGCTTTCCATGATCGAGTCCGGCCAGGGCGCATCCCTCTCCCAAATAGTTGAAGAGGCTGAGAAATCCTCCGAAGTGGCCGAGGACGCCGAGAAACTTGAGGTGGCCAAGGAATCAATGGAGGAGATCAGCATTGACCAGATGGAGGCCGCCGGCGAGGAGGCGCCGGTGATAAAACTGGCCAACATCATTCTGGTGCAGGCGATCAAGGACAGGGCGAGCGACATCCACATTGAACCGTTCGAGAAGATGGTGAAACTGCGCTACCGGATTGACGGCGCGCTTGTCGAAATGCCGCCCCCGCCCAAGAGCATGCAGGTGGCGCTTACATCGCGCATCAAGATCATGAGCAATCTTGACATTGCAGAGCGACGTCTTCCGCAAGACGGGCGCATGCGCGTCAAGGTGGGCGGGCGCGACATTGACCTGCGTGTTTCATTCCTGCCGGTGGTTCACGGCGAGAAATGCGTCATGCGCATACTCGACAAATCCAACCTTTCGGCAAGCATGGACAAGCTGGGGCTGGACCCGGACAGCTTCAGGCGTTTGAAGGCCGCGGTTGATGCGCCGCATGGGTTGATCCTTGTGACCGGCCCAACCGGTTCGGGCAAGACCACCACCTTGTACTCGTGCCTAAATGAACTTAACAGCCCGCAGTACAACATCATCACCGTTGAGGACCCGGTCGAGTTTCAAATCCCGGGCATCAACCAGGTGCCTGTCAAAAAGGAAATCGGCCTGACTTTTGCCGCCGCCCTCCGCTCGATTCTCCGTCAGGACCCGGACATCATCATGATCGGGGAAATCCGCGACGAGGAAACAGCGGAAATTGCGGTTGAAGCGGCGCTGACCGGCCACCAGGTGCTCAGCACCATGCACTGTAACGACGCACCGGGGGCAATTGCGCGCCTTGACGACATGGGCATCGCGCCGTTTTTGATTTCGTCCTCCGTTATTTTGTCCTGTGCCCAGCGGTTGATGCGCCGCATTTGCAACGCATGCAAGGAAGAGGTCACATATCCGCCAAAGATGTACCAGGACTTGCAGATTGACCCGAAGATGTTTGACGGAGTCAAACTTTACCGTGGCCGCGGATGCGAACGCTGCAAATCAACAGGCTACGCGGGGCGCGTGGCGATCATTGAGTTGATGACCATCACCGACGAAATCCGCAAGCTTATCATCAAACGCGCCAGCGCGATGGAAATCGGCAAGGTTGCGGTGGAACAGGGCATGAGGACGCTGCGAATGGTTGCGCTGGACAAGGTGCGCGAGGGCGTTTCAACGCTGGAACAAACCCTGGTGGTGACGGCCGCCCATTAAGATGGATTTGGCCAACACAGCGCGCGCAGCCGCAACTGGTTGGGCAGGCTCATCCACCGGCCTTTGCTTTATTCAAGGTACGAGCAGACGTACTCGCAAATCCCCGAAGGCACTTCAATTTCAAAGCTCGATTTTGCCGGCACTTCAAACGCCGCGCCGCTTTCAACCAGCCGCGCTTGTGTTTCGCCGTTCTTTTTGACCATGCATGAGCCGGACGTGATTTCCATCCGCTCGGCCTTGTCGGTCTCGAATTTGTAGCGTCCGGGAAAGATTACGCCCAACGTTTTCCGCCGCCCGTCTGGAAAAAGGATGGAATGACTTACCACGCGGCCGTCAAAGTAGATGTTTGCTTTCGCAATGGCCGTTACTCCGACATATTGCAACGGAATCGTTGACATAACGGGCGCAAAGTTTTGCCCTTATTGCACAAATGTCAAGCTGCCAGTGGCATGAAAAATTCGGCAAACACCAGAAATTTTGTATCAAGCTGGAAAGATGCGCCCGCCCCAATTGTTGCAATGCGGAAAAGCCGGGTAATGCGCCTTCCATGAGCCAACGGCAATTTCGCGCCGAATACGAAGCGAGTTTTTGCAGATTGTCCCTCTTGTACTAAATTCAAGGCCGGTATGGACCGATACAATGACAAGACCAACGCGGCAAACACCGGGTCTTGGAATGGTTTTATTATCATGAACCAATTTATCCTGGAGCATATTCGGACAATTGAATTGATTGGGGTTATAATGCGCATCGCAAGCTTTGCTTTTGTGAGCTGGCTTGGCCCCAAGAGTCCATTTCTGCTTATCTGGACTATTAACACGACTGACGCAATTATGCTCTCCTGGTGTGCCATTCTTAAAAAGGACCTCGCTTATTCCATACTCAACGTATTCTGGGTAATCATCGGAATCATTGGCATTTGCCGGGCGGGAGCTTTGATTCATTGAAATTAAATTGCCTCCGCATGGCAGCCCGACAAGGCGCGACGCAATATCTTATACTGGCTGGGCCAGAAGGTATTCGGAATCGGTTTTGGCTGAAATGCGCGTCCTGCCCAGGGCGGCTGGCAGCAGGCAGAACTGGCCGCGGCTCAGGTTCACTGTATCCGGTTGGCGCCCCACCTCGAGCAGCCCGTCAACCACACCAATGACAAGTGCGCGTTCAAGGGTCAAATCATGGGTCGCGCCCGCTTTCAGGCGGCAGGCGCTGACGCGAAAGCACGGCGCGTCAACCAGAGTCCGCTCACTTCGTCCTTCTGATTCAACAGCAGCGGATGAAATACATGCAGGCTCGAAATCGTTGAAATCAATGCTTGCCAGGGCCTCGGAGATGTGGAGTTGGCGGGGGCGTCCGTCCAGACCCAGCCGGTTCCAGTCGAACACCCGGTAAGTAGTGTCGGAGTTTTGCTGTATTTCAAAAAGCACAACGCCCCTGCCAAGCGCATGGAGCCGGCCAGCCGGCAGGAATAGCGCGTCGCCGGCTTTTACCTTTAACTGGTGCAGGCATTCGGCGACGCTGCCGTTGGCCAGCTTTCGCTCAAATTCGGCACGTGTTACACCTGCCTTTAGTCCGGCGTACACCGCGGCTTCGGGATCAGATTCGGTGAAAAACCACAACTCGGTTTTGGGTTCGCCACCAAGCGCTGTTGCTCGTGAGGCGGGCGGGTGCACCTGAACGGAGAGGATTTCACGCGCATCAATGATTTTCACGAGCAACGGGAAGCGCCCGTTGTGATCGTGCGCGGCGCCGAGCACCGCCTTGCCGTGCTGCTGCATCAGCCAATGCAAATCCCTGCCTGCCCACGGGCCGTTGGAAACCACGCTCGTTGCGCCGGGGCGATCTGTGATTTCCCACGATTCGCCAATCGGCACGTCCGGGGGCAGAGATTTCCCATAAAGCGCCTGAAGACGGCGCCCGCCCCATACGCGTTGCTGGAAGATGGGCTGGAAAGTCAGTGGATAAAACATGCCGCAGTCAAGGTTGGCTATTGTGGCGGTTCAAGCAGCGGGTTGCGGCTCCAGGAAATGTCCAAACGAGCGGAATTTGGCGTAACGCTGTCGCAAAAGCTCTTCAACCGGCAATTGGCGCAACTGCTCCAGGTGTCTGGCGAGGGCTTCCTTCAGATTTGCCATGGTTGTGGCCGGGTCTATGTGTGCGCCGCCCAGCGGTTCGGGGACGATTTCATCCACCAATTTGAACTCGAACAAATCTTTTGCGGTTATTTTAAGCGCTTCGGCTGCCTTTGCGGATGCGGAGCGGTCTTTCCACAAAATTGCGGCGCAGCCCTCCGGGCTGATGACCGAGTAATAGGCGTTTTCCAGGATTAGGACGCGGTCGGCCACGCCGATGCCGAGGGCGCCGCCGGAGCCGCCTTCGCCCAGGACAGAGGCGATGATTGGCGTTTCCAAAACCATCATTTCGCGCAAATTGATTGCGATGGCCTCGGCGATGTGTCGTTCCTCGGCGCCAATACCCGGATAAGCGCCCGCGGTGTCAATAAACGTCAGCACCGGCAGACCGAATTTACCCGCCAGTTGCATCAGGCGCAGCGCCTTGCGGTAGCCTTCCGGATGCGCGGAGCCGAAATTGCGCCGGATGTTTTCCTTTGTGTCGCGGCCCTTTTGGGTGCCGATGACCATTACTTTCAGGCCGTTGAATTTTGCAAAACCGCCAACCACGGCCCTGTCTTCGGCGTAGAGGCGGTCGCCGTGCAACTCGCTGAAGTCGGTGAAAATGGCGTTGATATAGTCGAGGGTGTATGGCCGTTTTGGATGCCGCGCAAGTTGCACCCGCTGCCACGGCGTCAGATTCGAGTAAATTTCGCGGCGGCTTTCCTCGATTTTTCTTTCGATAGCCTGAATCTCCTCCTCGAAATTCTTGGAGTCAGGGTGCGCCTTGAGATCGTCGAGCCGGCGCTGCAACTCAGCTATCGGTTTCTCGAAATCGAGATGATGTTTCATAATCCAAGCCCTTATTTTAACCGCGCGCCGGCCTTGCAGGCAATGTTGAATATTGGCCGTTTTTGCCCCGGACAATTTTTATGGCATGCAAATTTAGGCTGCCAAATCGGCATGAAATTTGGAAAATGGTTGCGCCATGCAAAATGCGCAGGGCATAAAGGCCATTCTGGCGGCGGCATTTCTTGCCGTGCTTGCAGGGGGGCTGTTTGTTGTTTTCGCAAGAAAATCCGCCCGCAGTGAAGCCGGGATTGCGCGGCTTGAAGGCAAACGCGCTCCGACCCGCGCGGAGCTTGCCGAGGCCGCGGACCGGTTTTTCAACGCGCCGGTCGTGCGCTGGTTTGACATCGAGCTGAAGGAGCCGCAGGAGAACGCATTGCGGCAGGATGCGCGCACGTATGTCCGGGCCAACGTGACCATTGACGGCAGGCGCATTGAGAACGTGGGCGTGCATCTGAAGGGCCGCGGCGGAAGTTTCAGGCGGCTGGATGAAAAGCCGGGTTTCCACATCAAATTTGACCATTTTACCCCTGACCTGAGGTTTGAGGGATTCAAGGGGCTTTTGTTGAACAATTCGCGGCAGGACAAGACATTTTTCCGGGAAATAGTGGCACGCGGCGTGTACCGGGACGCCGGGTTGCCAACGCCGCGGGTCAGCCATGCCAGAGTAAAGCTGAATGGAAAGTATCAGGGGCTTTATGTGTTGATGGAAGTTTTGAACAAAGATTTCCTGGCGCAGTACTTTGAGCGGACGGATGGCAATCTCTACAAGCCTTACGTTCGGGACATATCAATGCCGTTGCCGCAGGAAAGCGGAAAGGATTGGAGCGGCGCAGATGTAAAGAAGCTGTTGGCCGCTTGCGAAGTGGAGGACGCCCAGGCGCGCTGGAGGGAGTTGCACAAGGTGCTGGATGTGGAGCAGTTCATCAGATTTGTTGCGGTTGAAATGCTGGTGGCGCATGGCGATGGTTATGTGCTGAACCGCAACAATTACTTCCTTTACAATGACCCGAAAACCGACCGATTCAACATCTTTACACACGATTTGGACGGGGCATTCAAGAATCCACAGTTGGGGCTGGTGCCCGGCTGGCGCAGCATCATCACCCGCGCCGTCCTGCAATGCCCCCAGGGCCGCTGGGAGTATCGGCGGTGTGTGGACAGGTTGTTCACCGAATTTTTCACTTTGGAGCGGCTTGAAGGGCGCTTGAATGAAGCTGCCAGGCGACTGCTTTCCAGCACAACCAACTCGGCTGAACTGGCTGAGTACCGTCAGAACATCGAGGATATTCGCCGGCAGATAACCGAGCGCCACCAATACCTTGCCGACCTTTTGGGCAGGGCCACGCAGCAATTGCTCCCAACACCGGGGAAACCGGACGCACCATTGCGCTGGACATCACGCGCAAAAACAGGCACGCCGCGGCTTGAAAGCTCGGCTGCGACACTGAGCATCGGTATTACAAACTCGCCGGCTTCGGGCGGATGGGCTGCGGATGTTTTTCTTCCGCCGGGCCGTTACCGGTTTGAAGGGCGGGTTCAGCTTGTCGGTGTGGGCGGCGGCGCTGAAAGCAATACGGGCGGCGCCTGGCTTGGCGCTGCTGGCAGAAGCTCGGCCCACGTCAAAAGCGCAACGGGTGACACGCTGCTTGGCGTTGATTTTGATGTCAGCGAAGGCGACAAGGCCCTGGAGTTGTTTTGTGGTTTTGACGGCAAGGCGGGCGAGGCCCAATTCAGCCGCAAATCGCTGAGGGTGGTAAAACTGCCGTGATTGGCGGAGCAAATCCGGACATCAACAGACACTGAAATCAACCCGGGCGCGCCCGACCGGCCAGCCGCTCATTGAGCGGGCTGCGCCCTATTGTGGCTTTGGCATCTGGAAAGTTGACATCAACGCCTTGCCGACTTCCTCCATGTTGGCGTACTTGCCATTTTTGATGTCCGTGGCCAACTGCTGGAAAGTCATGGTAAGCAGTTGCATCATTTGCTGCATGGCGGCGGCTTCGGCGGGTTTCCGGGAAACCGCGTTGGCCAGATCAATTTTCCAATGCCCGGCCACGAGCTTCATCTTTTGCGGATTCTTTGGGTCGCTTGGGCTGAACAACATGGCGGTGTCGCCGTTTATTTCCTCGCGAGCGCCCTCGAACTCCGCCCGGATTTTTTTCAAAATTTCGTCAGTGGGCAGCTTTACATCGGCGGCGGCCTGCGCGCCGAACTTGTCCGTCACGGCCTTGTTCAAATTATTCAAGGAAGCGATAAAACTGGCCTGTGCGTCCAACAGCGCCATGCCGCGGGCGTCAGGCAGGCAGAAACTCTTTGCCTTGGCGGCGTCGCCTTCCATCAAGGCTTTTGCGAAGGCCAATCCGGTTTCCTTCGGCGAAAGTGCTGGCGCCTTGGGCGGAGGCGGCGCGAGTGTGACTGGGGCTTTTGCCGGCTCGGATGAGCTGGAGGCGACGACTGGCCTGGCATTTGTTTGCGCCTGTGCCGCCGCAAGTTTTGCCTTTGCAATCATTTCGGGCGTGATTTTCGGTTTTACCCAGCGGACAACCCCTGCCACGTTTGTCTGGAAAAACCGGAATTCCGGCGGGCGCTTGTTGTTTTCCTCGTGGAATTCCTCCAGCGTGGCCACGAAATTGGTGCGCACATAAGCCGGCTTGCCATTCCAGGTGAAGAAAGCCCGGTCGCCCTCTATGCGCTCGATTTCAAGCTGCACACCGCCGTCCATGTACAAGAAGTCCACCGGCGCGCCATTGCGGTGGTAAAAGCACTCTGGATTTGGGTCAATGATGACCATTGTTTTGGTTTGCGACGGCGCGGCGGCATTCTCGGCGGCGCCTGCGCCGGCCACTGAAACAAACAGCAAGGCGGCCAGGCAGGCGGCCAACTGCTCTGACAAACTGCCACCGCGGGCAATGGGTTTTCGCGACTGCATGCGACCAATTTACCCTGCTCCACCCATCATGCCAAGTTCAATTCGCACGTAGTTGTCCCGTTGTATTTGCTTGCGATTGACCTGAACTGATGCCAGACGCCGGCGAAGCGGTTTGGCAATCCTGCACATTACTTTTAAATTTTGATTTGTTTATTCAGACAGGGTGGATAAGCTCCGCGCCTGTCAGCCCGATTAAAGTACGCCAGAGCCAGGGCAAATTGACGGGCATAAGAATGGAAGAACGAAGGCTGTCAATCGTAGAATTTGTGATGCATTTGGGCATCAACCGTGATACCATCTGGCAATGGATTATCCGGAGGATAAATGCCCGCAGGCGAGGTGGATACTTTCATGGCAATTTTTCGCGCACCAAGTGGATGGATGGAAGCTGTGAAAACAGAAAATGAACAGTTGAAGTAATGAACACTAATTCCAATGCACAGCCAGCAATGCCGCACAATGGGTCTGGAATTCGGGACAATTACTACTGCGGCAAAGTCGCTGATTTTCTCAAATTACACATCCGCGACGGCTCAAAAATGTCCGTTGTGTCGGCTTATTTTACAATTTACGCCTACGCCGCGCTCCAGGAGCAGCTCGACCGGATCGAACACATGGATTTTCTGTTTGGCGAGCCTTCGTATGTGAAGGCGCTCGATCCTTCCAAAAGCGAAACCAAGGCGTTCTTCATTGCCGACGATGGGATCAAGCTGGCCAATTTACTCCAACAAAAATGGGTGGCCAGGGCATGCGCTGAATGGATTCGAAAGAAAGTGGATATTAAAACCGTTTCCAAGGTTGGATTCCTTCATGGCAAGCTTTACCATATTGCCAACGATGGACAGGATTCTGTGGCAATTCTGGGAAGCTCTAATTTCACAATCCGAGGTCTGGGACTTCAAGATGGCGGAAGCAATGTTGAGCTTAACCTGATTGCCAGCGATCCTGCAGACCGGGATGCTCTAAAAGCATGGTTCGACCGCCTCTGGGCCGATCCCGGCCTTGTCAAAGATGTCAAAGAAGAGGTGCTCCAGTATTTGGAGCAGGTTTATGAAAACCGCCCGCCGGAGTTCATTTACTACAAAACGCTTTTCCACATCTTCGAGAAATTTTTGGGAGATGCCCGCAAAACGGATGCCGATTTGGGCGCTACCACCCTGTTCGACACTGAAATCTGGAAGGCCCTCTACGATTTTCAGAAAGATGGCGTAAAGGGCATTATAAATAAAATCCTGGCCTACAACGGCTGCATCCTGGCCGATAGTGTCGGCCTGGGCAAGACTTACGAGGCGCTGGCGGTTGTCAAGTTCTTCGAGCTGCGCAATGAGCGTGTGCTTGTGCTCTGCCCGAAAAAGCTGCGCAACAACTGGACTATCTATCGCCTCAACGACCAATTAAATCCATTCGTCGCCGACCGTTTCCGCTACGATGTCCTGTCCCATACCGACTTGAGCCGTGACCGTGGCTATGCTGGCGACATCAATCTGGAGACGTTGAATTGGAGCAACTATGACCTGGTCGTCATTGATGAGTCGCACAATTTCCGCAACAACACTCCCGGTCGCCGCGACGAGCAAGGTAACATTGTCCGCCGCAGCCGTTACAAGCGCCTCCTTGATGATATCATCAAACCAGGAGTCCGTACCAAGGTGCTGCTACTTTCCGCCACGCCCGTCAACAACAGTTTGAAAGACCTTGGCAACCAAATTGTCTTCATCTCCGCCGATGATGACCGGGCCTTCCAGGAAAAAATCGGCATTGAAAGTGTCCGGGAAACTCTCCGCCAGGCGCAGGCACATTTTACCAACTGGTCCAAACAGCCGCAGGACAAGCGCAAGACTTCTGACTTGCTTTCCCGGCTTGGCTCCGACTTTTTCAAATTGATGGACGAGCTTACCATCGCCCGCGCACGCAAGCATGTACAGAAGTATTACACGCACGAAATGCAACGGTTGGGCGGCTTCCCCAAACGGCTCAAGCCCATTTCCATATACTCGGAGATCGATTCCCAACAACGTTTCCTCTCCTACGATCACTTGAACAAAGAAATTGACGAGTACAAGCTTTCCCTGTTCAACCCGTTCAAGTACGTCAAGGATGAGTTCAAATCGGAATACCAGAAATCGAGCCGTGATCCCTTTACACAAGCCGATCGCGAAATGTTTCTTATCGGCATGATGAAGGTCGGTTTTCTCAAGCGTCTGGAAAGCTCGGTTCACTCCTTCCGGATTACAATGGAACGTACCATCCAGAAAATTGATGACCTCGAAAAAAAGATAAACGCCTTTCTCGCCCGCCCGCAGACAGGGGAATTGGAGCTTGAGCCGATGCAGGAGCTGGACGACGAAGAACAGGAAGACGCGCAGCAAGTCGGCGAAAAGTTCAAATACAGGCTGGAACACCTCGATCTGGACAGATGGCTGCAAGACCTCGGAAAAGACAAGAAACAACTTTCCAAGCTGCTTGAATCGGCAGCCGCTGTCACCCCTGAGCGTGATTTAAAGCTGGCGGAGTTGAAGAAGCTCATAGCCAAAAAGGTCAACTGCCCGACCATAAACAAGCTAGGCAAGAAAAATCGAAAGGTTCTGGTTTTTACCGCTTTTGCCGACACCGCAACTTACCTATACAACAACCTCCACCAGTGGGCGCTGAATGAACTTGGCATCCACTCAGCGCTGGTTATTGGAACCGGTCAAAACCAAACTACTTACAAGCCGGCCGGATTGCAGAATCCTGCCGATTACAACAACATCCTCACCAATTTTTCACCAATCTCCAAGGGCCGTGCCAAAATAAAAAACATGCCTCAGGAGGGCGAGATTGATTTGCTCATTGCCACTGACTGCATCAGCGAGGGCCAAAACCTTCAGGACTGCGATTATCTCGTCAACTACGATATCCACTGGAATCCAGTCCGAATCATCCAGCGCTTCGGCCGCGTGGACCGTATTGGCAGCCTCAATCACACAGTGCAACTGGTCAATTTCTGGCCCACGCCTCATTTGGATCAGTATATCAGTCTCAAGCATCGGGTCGAGGCCCGCATGGCCCTGGTGGACATCGCCGCCACCCAGGAGGAAAACTTGCTTAAACCCGAGGAATTGAGAGACCTTGTTTCCGATGATTTGCAATACCGCGACCGCCAGCTACTAAAACTCAAGGATGAAGTCCTTGATCTCGAAGACTTGTCCGAGACAATCTCCCTGACGGATTTCACCCTGGACGATTTCCGCATGGACTTGCTGAAGTATTTGGAAGCCAACCGGGACGTTCTAGCCGCCGCACCTTTTGGCCTTTACACGGTCGTCCCCCCTCACGAGCAAATCAAAACCGTCGCCCCCGGTGTGATATGGTGCCTGAAACAAGCGGACAAGCCGATCCTGTCTTCCCCCGATTCCTCTGTGAAGCAGACAATCTTGTCTGCCCCCTATTCCCCCGTGAAGCAGGCAATCTTGCCTGCTCCCAAGGAGGTGGAGCAGCCAATCTTGTCTGCTTCCAAAGAGGTGGAGCAGCCAATCTTGTCTGCTTCCAAACCTGGGCAACAGCCGGACCGGCAGACAGGATTGTCTGCCTCACCACTGAAGCCGTTCAACCCGGAGGCTCCCGTTGCAAAGACCCATCGCCGCCTGCCTCATTGGTATCAGGAGGGGTGCACTTATTTTGTTACCTTCCGTCTGGCCGACTCCCTTCCGCAGGACAAACTCAGCGCCTGGGTGGCTGAATTGAAGACCTGGTTGGCATTCCATCCCAAGCCCTGGAGTGGCGCGGACGAAAGCGAGTACGAAGAACGCTTCGGCCAAAGGTTTGAGCAATGGCTTGACGCCGGCTATGGCGAGTGTCACCTGAAGCGGCCCGAGATCAGAGCCGTGGTGGAACATTGCCTCAATTGTTTCGACGGCCAGCGCTACGATCTGGGCGATTTCGTCATCATGCCCAACCACGTCCATTTGTTGATCCACCCGCGCCAGGGACATGCTCTCTCGGACATTCTCAAGGGCATCAAAGGCGTCAGCGCCAACCAGTGCAACAAACTTTTGGGCAGATCAGGCACATTTTGGATGGATGAATCCTTTGACCATATTGTTCGCAATACCAGGCAGTTGGAGAAGTATCAGCGCTACATTGCACAGAATCCCGAGATAGCCGGCTTGAAAGCGGATACCTTTACCCTCAAAACATCAGCCCCCTCCGTGGCGCAGGCAATCCTGCCTGCGGAATCGCCCACGACGCAGGCAATCTTGCCTGCGGAATCCGCCACGGCGCAGGCAATCTTGCCTGCGGAATCGCCCACCGCGCAGGCAATCTTGCCTGCGGGTTCGCCAACCGCACCTCCTTCGGCGGCCGGGCAGAAGCAGACAAGATTGCCTACTTCACAGCAAATCAATCCTCTCCAACCTTATTTTCTTGTTTACGTTCTGGACGACGGCAATGTGCGCCTCAGCTTCGCTCAACCCAAAGAGGTGCTTGGCATCTATCGCGAGCTGTGCGCAGGGAAAACTACCGCTTACGACGAGCTTTGCAGGCTTTTTGACAAGCAAACCGACGATGGCAGAAATACTGATTTCTATAACAAACTGCTGGATCGGGCCATTGAATCCATTGTCGCCACCTTCCGCAAGCGGGTGGCTGCCGGCCTTCAAGCAGGGCGCGGCTTCATAATTCCCGATCAGGAACAGCAAGCCCGGGAAACTACCGATTTCGAGCTGGTTACATGGTTGGTCATCAAAAAGCAATGAACTCCGTTGAACTCAAAAAAGAAATCGTCAAGGCTTTAGCCGGCTTTGCCAATAAACCCCTGGCAGATGCAGCCATAGACCTGTTTGGGACCCTCGGCTACAGGAGCAACAAGCGCCTGCCCCTCAAGCCAAATACCCCAGACAATTTTCTCTCCAACTTCGCCCAGGGCCGCAATTTCAATTCTGATCAAGCCATGGTTCAGGATTGGCAATCCGTGGATTTCCTCTTCCAGCTCACGGACGACGAAATCAGGACCGCGGCTGGCGGCAATCAGCAATTTTTGTTCAACAGTCATGGCGAATATGACGGCGCGATAATGAAATCCTACCTTTTCTTCGCCATTGCGCTTAAGAAACCGAATTATACGCGCACCGAGCTTTCGGGGATAACACGCGCCGTCAACCGCCTGTTCCTTATGCCAGCCATGCTCCTGTTCAGACATGGCGATTCTCTCACCATTGCGATCATAAACCGCCGCCTGCACAAACGAGAGGAGTCCAGGGATGTCCTGGAAAAAATCACCCTCATCAAAGACATCAACTTTGGCCGCCCGCACCGTGCCCACGTTGAAATTCTCCATGATCTCTCCTTTAATGAGTTGAGCAAGTCCCACAATTTCAGCAATTTCGTGGAGCTGCACGCCGCGTGGCAGAAGACGCTTGATACATCAGAGCTGAACAAGCGATTCTTCCAGGAGATCGCAAATTGGTATTTTTGGGCGCTGGATCACGTCCAGTTCCCCAAGGATGCCCCCAAACATGACGGCAAAGATCACATCAGCGTCATCCGTCTCATCACCCGCCTGATGTTCTGCTGGTTCGTGAAGGAAAAAGGTCTCATCCCGGACACGCTTTTTGACGAGAACAAGCTTCCCCAAATCCTGAAGGGATTCGACCCGAATAATGCCGGCGCCAAAGACTCTGTCTTCTACAAGGCCATCCTGCAAAACCTCTTTTTCGCAACGCTCAATACCGAGATGGACAAGCGCGGCTGGACCAGAGATGATCAAAATTTCATGGCGCACATCCTCTATCGCCATCGGGAACTATTTCAAAACCCGGATAAAGCCCTTGAATTGTTCAAAAACATTCCTTTCCTTAACGGCGGCCTCTTCGAGTGCTTGGACAAAGATAATGGTGAAACGGCACAACCCCGTTACATCCGCATTAATGGCTTCTCCCGCCGTCCTGACAGCCAGCCGGTCGTGCCCGATTTCCTGTTCTTTGGGCCGGAACGCGAGGTGGACCTTTCCGACGCTTACGGCGACAAAAAGTACAAACGCGCCAGAGTCCGCGGCCTGATTCACATCTTCAACCACTACAAATTCACCATCACTGAAAACACCCCGATTGAGGAAGAAATCGCCCTGGACCCCGAACTTTCAGGCAAGGTTTTTGAAAATCTTCTGGCCGCATACAATCCCGAAACCGGTGCCACCGCGCGAAAACAAACCGGCTCCTTCTACACGCCCCGTGAAATCGTCAACTACATGGTGGATGAGGCGCTGGTAGCCTACTTAAAAACCAAAGTGGAACAGACAATCTTGCCTTCCCCCGTGAAGCAGACAATCCTGTCTGCGCCCAAAGAGGTGATGCAGCCAATCTTGTCTGCTTCCAAGCCTGTGCAACAGCCGGACCAGCAGACAGAATTGTCTGCCTCACTGGAGTCCCGTCTCCGCCACCTGTTGGCCTACAACGATGAACCGCATCAGTTCAGTCCGGAAGAGGTGGAGACGCTCATCGAAGCGATTGACAACCTCAAAGCCCTCGACCCCGCCTGCGGCTCCGGCGCATTCCCGATGGGGCTGCTGCACAAGCTGGTGTTCATCCTCGGCAAACTCGACCCGCACAACGAAAAGTGGAAACAAAAACAGATCGCCAAAGCCAACGAGATACCGGATGCAACCGTCCGGGAAAAGACGCTGGCCGACATCGAACAGGCCTTTGCCGCCGGTGAGCTTGACTACGGACGAAAACTTTACCTCATCGAAAACTGCATCTACGGCGTGGACATCCAGCCCATCGCCGTCCAGATCGCAAAAATGCGTTTCTTCATCTCCCTGATTGTGGATCAGAAGGTGAAAAGTGACACAGACATTCCTGTCTGTGCTTCTGAATCAAAACAACCACAGGCAAGAATGCCTGTGCCACACTGGAATCTTGGCATCCGCCCTCTGCCGAACCTCGAAACCAAGTTTGTGGCGGCCAACACGCTGATCGGCATCGAGAAACCAAAGCAAATGTTCCTTCGCAACCCGCTGATTGACGCCAAAGAAGCCGAACTGCGAAAAGTGCGCGAACGCCACTTCACCGCCCGCACCCCGGCAACGAAAGCCAAATGCCGCAAACTTGATGCCAAACTACGCGACGAGATCAGCGTGCTGCTGCAAGCCGACGGTTTCCCCCGCGAGACCACCGAAAAACTCGCCCGCTGGGACCCCTACGACCAAAATGCCTCCGCCGACTTCTTCGACCCCGAATGGATGTTCGGCATCAAGGTGGAACAGGCATTCTTGCCTGTCCATTCCAAGCCAGCGCAGACAGGAATGTCTGCGCCACACTCAGGCTTCGACATCGTCATCGGCAACCCGCCGTACGGGGTGGAAATTCCCGCAACCGAGATGCGGCGAATCGCCCCACGCATTCGGGATACCGAGAACTCTAACAGTGCCGCGCTGTTTATTGATGTGGCGAAGAACATCCTTACTAATCAGCATAGTGTTGTGTCGTTCGTCGTACCAAAGTCCCTTCTGTACTCGGAACGCTGGTTCTCACTTGTCAAGGCTCTCGCGCCGAATACAAGCGCGCTGGTTGATCTGGAACAGGCATTTGAAAACGTGCTGCTTGAACAGGTCGTCTTTGTATTCCGGCGCTCTCATCCTGTTTCAAGCTACCTGGCCTACAAGTTTCGTGATTCCGAATTCAAAGAGCGCGCAGTTGTACCAATATCCTTTGTGTCGCGTTTCCGTACATGGCCTTGTGATGTTAGCAACGAAGAACTCCGCCTCGGTATGAAGATCAGTGCTTCTGGGCTGTTTTTGCGCGACGTGTCGAAGTCATTTCGCGGATTCCCATTGCAGCAGAAGCTTGTTTCGAGCGGAAAGTTTCACGTCATCGGCGGGAAGAACATAGTGCGGTACGGCATAAGCGGATTCAAAGGTTGCGTGCGACAGTCTGATTTGGAATCGGTCAGCAGAAAAGTCAGCGCTCTTTTACAGCCGAAAGTAATCTCCCAACAAATCGTCGCTCACATCCAGAACCCTAGCCCACACATTATGATTATCGCCTCTGTTGATCCAATTGGTGACGTTTTGGGGTTGGACACGGTCGAGAATACAATCGCCATAAACGATGCGATCCACCTGAACATGATTGCGGCGTTGTTCAATTCACGGCTTATCAATTGGTACGCGTACCGGTTCATCTATTGTGCTGCTGTGCGCACAATGCATTTCGACGAACATTATATCGGCAAAATCCCGCTCCCAATGGACTACAATGAGAAACAGCAGCCCATCGTTACGCTCGTGGACAAAATCCTCGCGGCGAAGCGGGAGAATCCGCAGGCGGACGTGACGGCGTGGGAGCTGGAAATTGATCAGTTGGTGTACAAGTTATATGGTTTGACGGAGGAGGAGATAAAGATTGTGGAGGAGGGGTCGAAATGAAAAGAGACATGAACTTGATCCGGGCGCTGCTCTTGGAGATCGAGGGGGAAAACCCGAAACCGGACTTGTCAGCTTATAGCGAAGAACAGCGCGTTTATCATTGTGCCCTTTTGATTGAAGCTGGTTTGGTTCACGGCAGTGTCCTCGAGAACCAATCAGGCTGCCCGGTGGGTGTTGTCACGCTGCGCCTGACATGGGCTGGGCACGAGTTTCTTGACGCAGCCCGCAATGAGACCATCTGGAAGAAGGCCATCGAACGACTCAAAAACGTGGGTGGTAACGTCACGCTATCCGTGCTTGAGAAGCTGCTGGAGAAACTCCTCAAAGAGCCTTTGGGCTTGGACTGAACTTTGGGGGCATGGGGAACAAACAGCAAAGTAATGTTTCTGAGCGGACTGTCCGCAGAGCTGATCAAAATTGTGGAGGAGGGCGTGAAATGAAGCCGTGGCCTGGCAGGCGCACCGGCGTCTTGGAGTGCGGCAGTGCTCTGCCGCTTTCCCGCCGCACCGCCGCCGCATCCAAAGCGCCAGAGGACTGGCGCAGTCCAAAAGCGCCCACCCCTTCGCCGCGCCGGGCTGACAGCATCCTTGCGGCGAAGCGGGCGACCGGGAGGCGGTCTATGAGGCGGTGGTCGCGCTTATCCACATCCGCCACGAAAAATCCCAGAGCATTTTTTAAAAATAAACCGTAGATCAAAGTATGGAATATCCAAACGTAATGCTGGCGTTCGAGATGCTGCTCAAAGAACTGAATACGGCGTTGGAAAGTACGCGGCAACAAGCAGCCGCGGCGATCCAAGAGGGGAAATACAACGACGTTCAGACCCAGTTGGACGAGGCGCAGCGGATTGAGAAATGTATTGCCGATATTCAAGCGATACAAGGTGAGTGGAACAGCTCAGGGAGCAAATCGCGGCAAAAAAAGAGGAAAGCAGGGGCACGTCTGCCGCGCGGGGAATGCACGCCCCAGAATGCTTATCGGCTGCCGATCCTGCGCGCTTTAATCGCGCTTGGTGGCAAGGCCAGAATGAGTGAGGTGCTGGAACGGGTTTATGAAGAAATGAAACCCTATTTAAAGCCGGTTGACCTCGATACATTGCCATTGGATCCTAAATTGCCTCGCTGGCGGCTTAAAGCGCAATGGGAACGATTTGAAATGGTGAAAGACGGTTTGCTACAGAACGATTCGCCTCGCGGTATTTGGGCCATAAGCGAGAAAGGCCGAAAATATCTGGCTGAAAACAAAGGCTAGCGACGCGGATGCGCGATGTAGAGATAAATTTGGGCAAACCCCTCGCGGCGAAGGGTGGCACAGGCATTCCTGCCTGTGCATCCGCTGCATCACAGACAAGATTGTCTGTGTCACAATGGGAGCGGGTGTACCGGCTGTACGGGCTGACGAAGGAGGAAATTAAAATTGTGGAGGAGGGCGTGAAGCGGTAAGGAGGAAGCGACCCTATGCACCTGATCTACATTGATGACTCGCGGGATGAGCATGCGTGCGTATTCTCGGCTCTGGCGATTCCAGCCGACCAGTGGCGGGCGGCCTTCCAGAAGGTGCGACAATTCCGCCGCGATCTGAAGAAGTCCGATGGCATCTACGTGTATCAGGAATTGCATGCGTGGAAATTTGTTTCCGGACGCGGCAACATTGCAGACCGGGTTGTGCCGAAGGGGCGGCGCTGCCAGATTTTCAAAGATGCGCTGCAAACGATGGCCGGCTTGCCGGGGGCGCGGCTGTTCAACGCGGTGTTTCCCGCCAAGGAGGACGAGCGTGCTTTTGAATGGCTGGTTAACCGCATCAACCGGACAATGCAAGCGTGGGACAGCCGGGCAATTCTGATCTGCGACGAGGGCAAGGAGGCGGCTTTCACTCGTCTCACGCGACGCATGGGGGTTTACAACCCCATTCCGAGCCGGTTCGGTGTGTGGCGGGATACCGGGGCGACGGCCAAGAATATCCCCATCGAGCGAATCATCGAAGACCCATTTTTCAAGCAATCCAGCGAGTCGTACTTCATTCAACTGGTGGATTTTGCCGCTTATGCCCTGCTGCGACGGGAGGTGCCGGTGGCATCGAAAACGAAGTATGGGCTGGACCAGGCGTTTGCAAGTTTGTCATCCATTCTTGTGAGAGAGGCACGACCTGGTGATCCCGAAGGCATTATCCGGCCATGAAAAATCCCCGCACGAAACGGGGATTTTTCAGAGCAGAGCCTACATCCGCCACCAAGGGCGGGTTCGGTCCTGCGTTACAATTAATAGCACAAGCCGCTGGTCATGCAAGCCTAAAATCGCGCGCATATTTGCGGCGAAGGGTGGCACAGGCATTCCTGCCTGTGCATCCGCTGCATCACAGACAAGATTGTCTGTGTCACAATGGGAGCGGGTGAACCGGCTGTACGGGCTGACGGCGGAGAAGATTAAGATGATTGAGTACGCTTCCGCCAAGGCTACGGCGGACGAGGGGGAGAAATGGACGGGGCGCTGACCGTGGATTCGCTGTGCTTGCCGACGGTAGCGCGCCGTCCGCCAACAAGGCACTGGCAAGCGCAGCAAGTCGGTGCTATAACCGCGTCATGAAAAGCCCCATGCTTCCGAAAGACCACCAAGCAGCAGTGCGCCGGGCGCTGGAGTTGGGCCGCAGCGGCGATCCGGCAAAGTTGCCGGAACTGGTGGCCATGCTGCGCCTCCCCTCGAACGAGGTGCAACGGCTCGCGGTCTCGGCCATCGGGAAGCTGGTGGAGTTTGGCGCTGATGCCGAAGCGGCGGTGGCAGCGCTGCTGCCGATGGCGCTCCATGGCCGGCACCCGCAGACGCAGCAGTATGCCATCCGGGCACTGAGGAAGTGCGGCGCAGCAGCCAAGGGATGCGTGCCAGATTTGCGCGACCTGGCGCGTAATCCCACTCAGCGCGATTATGTGCGAGCGGCCGCGGCGACGGCGGCCGACGCCATCGAGCAGGCCGCCAAGGACGCGCTGGCCGGCGTGAAGCACCGTTGTCAGCGGTGCGGCGCGGCAGTGACCGCCGAGGAGTACGCCCGCTCGCACCAACAGTTTCAGCGCAGCTATTGCGACCGCTGTTTCGATGAGGTGTTTCTGGAGAGGCGGAACTTCGAGATTCAGGTGGAGATCAACAAGACCATCGAGGCGTGCGACGGGACGTTGGTGCAGTCGGAGGGGGAGCGGCGGATTGCGGAGTGGCTGACTGCACACGGGATCGCGTACCGGTATGACGCGAAGTTTCGGATCATCGCGGAGTTTCAGATTCGGCCGGACTTTTACCTACCGGAGCTGGACGTGTATATCGAGTACTGGGGGCTGGACACGCCGCAGTACAAGATGAGCATGTACAAGAAGCAGATGCTCTATCAACAAGAAGGCAAACGCCTGATTTCAGTTTATCCGCAAGACTTGCCGGGCTTGGACGTGCTGCTCACGGCCAAGCTGCGGCGTTACGGGTATTTCCCATGACGTTGGCGCGCGCAGCAAAGCAAGTCCGCCATGTTACGATGGCGGTTGACTGTTCTTGCTCATTTGGCGTTGTCGGTCCGCAACAGGAACAATCCTTCCAGCGGGCCAAGCGTCACAGTGGCGCCAATGTTTTCTCCGTTGTTGGCCTGGGTGTCCTGTCCGGCAGTGGCCTGCAAACGGCGATAGCTTCGGCCCGGTGAAAGTTTTGCCAGATCAAATGCGTAGGAAGAATGCCCGGGATTGGCCAGAACAATTCCGTTTTCAAAGATGCGATACATGGCATCGGGATGAGAGTGGGCCGTGATCTTCTGGATGGTGACTGGCTCGGAGCCTTCAATATGAAAGGTCAGATCAACGGTTTTGGAGCGCAGTTTGCGAAAATAAAACGTCGAGGCAAAGAAACGATCGTTGAGCCAGGTCATATAGGCTTTCGGAGGCGTCAACATCTCCTCCCGGATATTTGCGCGCACAATCTTCACGTCGCCCCAAAATCCATGGTCGGTTGTTGCGTTATTCATGGGGCCGCAATCGGCGACGAATTTCAGCCTGATGCGTTGATTTGCCCAGTCAGCCAGAGACACGGACCGGGCGAGCCATGCGTGCGCTTTGGTTGATTCTTCAAATATTTTGGTGAATGAACTGGCTTTGCCATCGGCAATCGGGGCGGCCAGCACACTGAACCAGACGCCATCAGAGCGTTGCGGGCTTTTCTCACCCATGCCAAGTTGGAATCGCAATTCCGAATTCGGCGGCACCTTAACATCTGCGCACCAGAAAACATAGCCTTTGCCTGACGTGAATGGCGGATGAACGGAATACGCCGGCAGGGAGGTGTTGCCGATCTTGACGCTTTGCGAGTAAGTAACGCGTGCTCCGGAAGCTGGATCAATGGGCTGTTCAGCGGCTCCGCGCAAGGCCATGCCTGTCATTCCGGGGTTTGGGCTGATAAGGGACAGCCCGCCACTGGCGATGCCAACCTCGGCGTATCGCGCCATTTCAACCGGGTAACCCTTGCGCGGAGAGCCTTTCATGGTCACAAAGACCACGAGGTCTTCACCGGCGACCGATACGTCGGAAATTGAAAAATCCAGATCGTCTCCCTTGTCGCCTGCAGGTGAAATGATAATCCCGTCATTTGTGATACGGGCATTGACATCGCCTGTGATTCGTTTTGCAAGCGCCTCTGATGGCTGCGCGCCGATGCCGCCCAGGTTGTCCGGCACGGTTGCAGCCAGATGAACCGCTTCGCCCTGCGGTTTCCCAAGCCATCCGGGCTTGTTGGCCGTGCCGCAGACAAGCTCATCCCAAATTGCGATTTGCCCGCCGCCATTTGCAGGTGGTCGGAATGAATAGCAAATCATCGAATCTGTAAATTGGCCGGCGGCAAATACGAGCCGGTGACTTGAGAATGGCACGTCTGGACTCCTGGTCTCACCCGGGTTGCCGGGGTCGGGTTCAATCCATTTGTGATTGATATAACTGAATGCAGGCTGGTGTGAGTTGGCATGCCAGAAAGCATGCCGGTTGAGACCGCCGGACCAATCATCGAATTTCCAATCATGGATATTTGGCCATCCTTCGCTTTCAATGCCATTAAGAATATTGAATGCCCGTTGTGAACGGACGCCGCCAGGGCCGAGCGCGCCATCGCCTTGAATGATACGATTGGGACCAAGCCGCTTCCGAAGTTGCCGCGCGAACTCCACCATGCCGATGCCATATTGATTTGTGCCTCCAATAATGCCGTTGTCTTCTTCGCCGTCGCCGTTGGTGTCACCGCGTGTTACATTGAACATCACATCAAACTCAATTCCGTCGAATGCCTCGAGTTTTCCGCCTTTTCCAAACCATGCGGCGAGGTCATCCAGCAGCCGGTCGGCGCATGTCTTTCCTTCGGTATCTCTTGGGCAGTGGGTCGTGAAATTATAGAACCAAAGCAGGTGGTTATTTTTTCCCCATGGCCCTTCGGTTTGATGCGCAGCGGCGCGTGCTTTGCCTGCCTTGAAAGCCAGCGGTTTTGTGCCGTAACACCCTCGTTTTACGCGAATTGTGCTGGCGTTCTGGTCAACGGAAATCAACTGCACCTGCTCGCAATAATTCCAGTCATGTTTTCCATCGGGTGTGACGCCGAAAAGCGCGATATCATCGTTGGAGGTTCGATACCTGCCGGTACCGACATGGAAATCCCGGACGTTCTCCACTTTTATCACGGTTTCTCCGGACGTGGCCGGAACATCGGAGATAATCAATCTGGCTTTTCGATAAATCCAGTGTCCTGAAAAACACTTTTCGGTTTTGTAAAGCGGATCACGGGCATTGCCGTTGAAATGGAGGAGGACAACTTGATTTGGGTAGTCGCGTTTGAAACGCGAAAACCATTCTGGATTATTGGACTCCCTGCCCAGCACCTCCTCATCAAGGCATTTGCCAATGATGCCGGACAGACGCCCAAATTCCGCCGCCCATTTCTCATAGGTCATTCTCTTGTTGGACGGGCCTGATTCGCAGGCGCGAAAGAAGAAAGCTCTGGGATAATCCGGGCCGAGGATTGTGAGGTTTGCCGTATTTTCCGCTGCATTTACCGTCATGGACGGGATGGGAGCTAGAAAGAGGGCGGTGAAAGCAAATCGCAATATGCCCTGGCAAAAGAGTCTTTTTGAATCGCTAATTTGCGCTGCCACAAACTTTGAGAGGCTGCGTTTATTCATGGGGCATTTCCAGGGAGTAGTTTTGAAAGGAGATTGCGGTCCAGTTCTGATGTTGGCGCAAAAGCCGGCGAGTCAATATAGCGCAGCAGGCTGTGCATCAATTGGCGCGCTTCCGGATAATCCTGCAGAGCCGGCAGGTCAATTGCGCAGATCAGCAGTTTGCCCTGTCCTGCTTTGGTTTCGAAAAGCAGGCCGAGCTTGTGATTGCGCGCGAAGTTGTCAATTACATGTATGATTGGACGATAGTCCGCAGGTGTTTCGTCCAGGATTATAGGCCGGGATTGCTTGACCAGCCGCCACCATTGCCAGTTGCTGTGGAACTCGGTGGGGAACTCGGCCAGCGCCGGATGTCCGGGGTTGCAGAGGAAGCCCTGCGTGCCGGGCGGTGGTTCGAGTTTGCGCTGTTGTGCGGCCCTTGCAAACATCGGCCAGCACCAGAAATCGGTTGCGAACGCGCCTTTGACGGAGTGCTTGAGTTCATCGTGCCTGGGAAACAGCAGCACTTTGCCGCCGTTGTTCAGATGTTGTTGTGCTGGTCCGTCAAGGCGGTCGGTTATAATGACGTTAGCGGGCTTTGTGGTGTCAACTTTTGGCGGATAAACCCATAGATCATAACCGTTGCGATAGCGTGTTCCATCGAGGGCAAGAACAAGATGCAGCTTCCGGGGGGCTTTGATCTGTCCAAGCGGCACGTGTATAAAGCCAACAGGGAAAACTTCGCCCTGCTTTATTGTAACCGGCCCCAGCACGCCGGTTGCCACCGCCGAGCCATCGCCATCGTTGAGAGTCCAGGTCAGGCGGGAATTTGGCATGTCAGCCGCGCCATAATGCGCAACCTTGATTTCCCCATTAAAGGTTTCGGCGGTAGTCCATGTATATTTTTCCATCAGTAATAGCGGGACGGTTTCGGAACAGAACTGCCGCCATTGCTCAGGGGAAATAATCCCCTTCGATTCCATGAACACATTCAGCATCCCAACCAGCGCGGTGCCTTGGCCCGGGAAATCCTGCAGATCAAGCCAGTGAAAGCCGGCAAGTCCGGGAGTGCGGATTGCGGCCTCGATATCTTCACGAGTACAGATGGCTGCCAGGGCGCCTGATGCCCGCATGAATTCGTGTGACAGGTCCAGCATGTTGGCATCTTTCAACCGCTGGCGGAATATCTCGAGATTTCGCGCCTTGAGCACGCCTGTGTATTTGGGGATTTCGCGAAAGTCGGGTGTGACCTCGAATTCGCCGATTTCGTGACTTATGACTGGCGCGGGCACATCCTTGATTGACTGGGTGTAGTCCACAAGTGTGGATGGGGGGCGGTTCTCGATGTGGCCATTGGAATAGTCTCCTGAGAAAAATGCGCCTCGAACCGGAAGGTTTTTGCCTGTCTTGCAGGTTACCCAGAAATCGTCGCCATCGGCGTAGCTCGGTTCCCAATGCATATTGTTTGACCCCTGGGCATACAGATGGCGCGGGTCGCGCTTTTTGAAGTGGCTCACCAGCTCGAACATCGCCGGGTTGCGGCCCAGTTCGTTTCCGAGGGTGAACATTACAAAAGATGGGTGATTGCCGAAGTGACGAAAAATCAGCTCGCCCTCACGCAGTGCATAGTCGAAAAGCGAAACGTTTGTGCCTGAGGATGGCAAGTCGAGATAATCAGCATTCCACCTTGCAGCCTCTTTGCTCTCAGGGGCCTTGAAAGCGCTGCGTTTGTTTGGAAGTTCTACTTGGAAATAGATCCCAAGTTCGTCAGCCGCTGCGAAGCCGGCTTCGGGCGGACACCAGGAATGAAACCGGACATGGTTCAGCCCCCAATCTTTGATTATTGACAAGACTCGGCGCCAGCCGTCCTTGTCCATCGGTGGATAGCCAGTCAGCGGGTAATTGGCGCAGTCTATCCGTCCGCGTAGAAAGACTGTGCGCCCGTTGATCTGAAGACGAGGGCCGGCCCTCTTGAAATCGCGCAAGCCGAAGCTCGCCGTCCACCTGTCGGTGCAAAGCCTTCCGCCGGCGGAAGTTTCCAGCGTCAGCTCCAGGCGCAGCAAAGCCGGGTTAAACTCGTCCCACAGCGGAACCGTGTCGCCCGGCTGATAAGTGAACTCGACAACGCTGCGCCGTCCTTCCGCCCGGATTTCCATTGAGTGTTTCCGGAAAGTTTCCGGTCTGGCGACATTAAAACTCTCGCAATTGGCGGCCAGATGGCCGGATGCCGGCTGGCCCGTGATGTTGCCTATAATAACCCGGACACGCGCCTGCTTTGCCGATGCGTCTGGATAAATTTGAACATCCTCCAGCCAGACTGGATCGGTGGCGCGCAACTCGATCCTGCCTATGATGCCGTTCCAGTTGGACTGCGTCCTTTCATCAACGGCGTGAGCGGGACCGACAGGCGGAAGTTTGGCGTTGTCAACCAGCACGCTGATTGTGTGCCGGCCAGGCGTGAGTGCGGCGGTTAAATCGAAAACTTGCGGAGCGCTGAGAGTGTCTTCAGAGCCGCAATCCTTGTCGTCAACCCAAACCCGCGTGGTTTTGGAGCGCTCAAGGATCAAGGTAATCCGCCGGCCTTTCCAAGAGTCAGGAACGTCCACCTCCCGTTGATACCAGGCGGGGCCTTTCCAGTACCAGACGCGGGAGAGTCTGTCTATGGCCTGTTCGTCCTTGAGAATGCCTTTTTTGTTGGTGTCAGTGGTGCCTGGCAGAGTCACCGAGTCATCCAGCTTTTCAGCAAACCACCTTTTTTCGACGCCGATGTTGTCAGGGTCGAGCCGGAACCGCCATACACCATCCAACGAGACGATATTTTGCGGCTGGCCGGCGTCCGATCCGAAAACATTTGCGACGCACAAAAGCGCCAGAGCGAAGAATCGTTGCATTGACGGAATTTTCACCAGGCTCAACTTCATGTCAACGGAGCATTGCGGCGAAAATCCAGTTGGTTCATGCAGCTTGAAAACAAGTTTTCACAAAATATCCAGGTGTACATTGGCTTGGCGTGATGGCCAGGATGGAAAAATAAAAAGCCGGCGGTTTCATGGTGAAACCGCCGGCTGAAAGGAGGAGTCAGGCGATTAAATGCCCTTTGCGATCATGAGCTTGAGCAAATCGCCAACGCGGCAACTGTAGCCCCATTCGTTGTCGTACCAGCTTACAAGCTTGAAGAAGCGCTTGTTCAGCCCGATGCCCGAGCCTTGATCAAATATCGAGGAGAGCGGGCAGTGGATGAAGTCGGTGCTGACTACCTCATCCTCGGTGTAGCCAAGAATGCCTTTGAGGTAGGTTTCGCTGGCTTTCTTCATGGCTGCGCAAATTTCGCCGTAGCTTGTTTCCTTTACGGTGCGCACGGTCAGGTCAACAACCGAAACAGTCGGCGTCGGGACGCGGAATGCCATGCCCGTGAGCTTGCCCTTGACTTCCGGCAGCACGAGGCCGACGGCCTTTGCGGCGCCGGTGGTGGACGGGATCAGGTTGATGGCCGCGGTGCGCCCGCCTTTCCAGTCCTTTTTGCTCGGGCCGTCCACGGTTTTTTGCGTGGCGGTATAGGAGTGGACAGTGGTCATGAGGCCTTCTTCGACGCCAAAGCCTTCTTTGAGCAACACATAGACCAGCGGCGCAAGGCAGTTTGTGGTGCAGGAGGCGTTGCTGACAATGTGGTGTTTGGCCGGGTCATAGGTGTTTTCGTTGACGCCCATGACAATGGTCGGGCAGTCGCCCTTGGCCGGAGCGGTGATGATGACCTTCTTTGCGCCGGCGGCCAGATGGCCTTTGGCCTTTTCCACGTCAGTGAACAAGCCTGTGGATTCGATGACCAGTTCAACGCCCATGGCCTTCCACGGCAGTTCAGCCGGGGTTTTGGCGCTGACAACTTTCATCTTATTGCCGTTGACAATCAGGATGTCGTGGTCGGCTTCTTCGGGCTTTTTGCCGGCGTCAGTAGCCTTCTTGATCGCTTCAGGAGAGGCTTCACTGTCCACCGTGCCATTGAAACGGCCCTGTGTGGAGTCATATTTAAGCAGGTAGCCGAGGTTGTCAGCCGGGACGATATCGCCAACGGCAACAACTTTGATGTCCTTGCCAACCATGCCTTGCTCGACAAGGGCACGGAATACCAAACGGCCGATGCGGCCGAATCCATTGATTGCAACTTTAATAGCCATAGTATCTCTTTTTTAATTCAATGTTATTCAAAAGGGCCAGCGGCCCAAACCAAACGCAGAATGTTAGCCGGTCAAATTGCACCGTCAACGCTGAATTAGAAAAAATTTTGATAAATGGCGTTGATGATTAAGCTAAGGCTGGTTTATCCAGTGGTTGGCTGTCGTTTTCCAAACCGTCATTTTCCGCGAGGCTTGGCGCAACCTTTTGCACCAGTGCCTGGGCTTTGGAAAGTATTTCAGCTCCAGACTCGGATTGGAGGGAGAAGTCGGCCAGATTTCGTGCTTCGTCGAGCCTGAGACGGCGGATGAGATATTTTACCGCGGGCACCTGAGCCGGAGCGGCGCTTAATTCGTCCACGCCAAGGCCCAGAAGAATGGCGGCAAGAGCCGGGTCGCCGGCCATTTCGCCGCAGACGCCCACCCAGAGGCCGTGGCGATGGCCGGCGTCAATGGTCATTTTAATCAGGCGCAGAACTGCTGGATGAGTTGGCTCGTAGAGGTAGGCGACCTTTTCGTTGTTGCGATTGACCGCAAGTGAGTACTGGATGAGGTCGTTGGTGCCGATGCTGAAAAATTTGCAATGTTTTGCAAGGCTGTCGGCAACCAGTACCGCGGATGGGACCTCAATCATGGCTCCGATTTCCATGGCATCATCGAATGGCTTGCCCTCGGTGCGCAATTCCTCCTTGCATTGTTCGACAAGTTCGCGCGCCTGCAAAAGCTCGTTCAGGCCGGAGATCATCGGGAACATCAGTTTGACGTTACCGGCGGCGCTTGCACGCAGGATGGCGCGGAGCTGGACGCGAAACATTTCCTTTTCGTGCAGGCAAAAGCGAATGGCGCGCCAACCGTAGAAGCAACTTGTTTCAGGCGTCACGCTGACATGGGTGAGGAACTTGTCGCCGCCCAGATCTAGCGTGCGTATTACAACCGGCTGCGGTTTGAGCGCTTCGGCGACTGTGCGGTAGGCTTGATATTGTTCCTCTTCGGACGGGACAGTTGAGCGGTGCAGGAAAAGGAATTCAGTTCGGAAAAGGCCCGCGCCTTCGGCGCCGCTGGCTTTGACAGCCTCCACATCGTCGGTGGTTGCGATGTTGGCCGAGAGCAGCACACGCGTGCCATCCAGCAACACGGCGGGCAAATCACGCAATGCCAGCAGTTTTTCGCGCAATGAGACTTGATGGCGCACCAACTGGCCATACTCGAAGAGCGTCTTGTCTGTTGGATTGATGACCAACAGGCCGTTTACACCATCCAAAAGCACGTACTGCCCGGTGGCAAGCTCGTGACTGGCCGACCCAAGCCCCACCACGGCGGGAATCTGGAGGGAACGGGCCAGGATGGCGGTATGTGAGGTCTGGCTGCCGACATCGGTTGCAAAGCCCAGGACTTTTTTCTTGTCCAACAGTGCGGTGGTGGAAGGGCTGAGGTCGTGGGCTACCACGATGCAGGGTTCGTCCAGCAGATGCAGTTGCTCTTCGCTTTGACAGCCGAGAAGGATATCCAAGAGCCGCGCGGTGACATCCTTCAAATCGGCGACGCGTTCCCGCAAATAATTGTCCTCAACCGCCGACAGGGCTGCGGCGTACTTGTCCGAGGCGGCTTTTACGGCGTATTCGGCGTTGACTTTTTCCTGCTCAAGCAGGCGTGTGATTTCGCCCAGGAGCATCGGGTCTTCGGTCAGCAGCAGGTGAGCGTCAAAAATCTGGGCGTCCTTGTCACCCATGGTTTCGGCCACTCTGCGTTGTATATCAGAAATTTGCCGCCTGGTTTGAACCAGCGCATGCTCAAGCCGCTGGATTTGGGATGGGACATCGGCATCTGTGAGCTGCACACGCTCGATTGGCTGGCCGCGTTTTCCCAGAACAATGACTTTCCCGCGCGTTACCCCTGAGGATACAGGGATGCCGCGCAGGACTCTTTCACCAGTTAACAATGGAGCCGCCATCGTGCCTGAATGTGTATAGCGCAGTCGCGAGGTAATTGAAAGAATCTTTTACGAAAAACATCCTGAAAGGTAACATTTTTGCGGTGCCGACCTGGCCGAAAAAAGGCGACATGGAAGGTTGGGGTAAAATTTTGGAAAGATGAGCCGTCCGGCAGGATTGTCTATTTATCAGCGATGGAGCCTGTGCAGCCGGCGCAACTGTTGAAGATGCCGCTGTTCAGCTTGCTGCTGTGCGCGCAGCGCGGCATCGCGGGCTTTGCGGTCCTGATCGGCAATTTTTTTAAGCTCGGCCTCAAAGTCTGTCTCAACCGATTTGAGTCTGGAAATCAAGTCAGAGAGTTTGACATGGCGTGCGGCGGCGCTGTCGGCCCATGTGCGGGTGGCGTGCTCGGCTTTGATTTGGTCGAATGTGGCCCCTGATTCTTTAGCCAGAACGTTGGCAACCAGCAAATCGCCCGGGCCGAGGGCGGTTTTCTGGCGTTGTTCGGTTATGGTACCAACCGGCACACGTGCAGCCTTGGCGACGCTGTGCTCCAGGACGTTTTTCAATGCCGGCGTTGAAGCCTGCGCATCCAGGCTGTTGACTTTGGCAATTTCCTGTGACAACTCCAACTGTTGGTTGGCTGTATTGGAAGCAGCAGCCGCCTTTCCATGCGCCGGCAGGCAGGCCAGCGCCGCGATTGCGAGAACAAATTGCAATTTCATAAGCCTTTTGGTGGTACTATAATACACGGGCGGATTTAATGCAAGCAATCGCGGATTGAACTTTTTGCTGTCAACGCCTATAAAGGCTGCATGTTGCCGAGTTTGTTATCGTCTGGCGGCCCGATGAGCTGGGTGCTGCTGATTGTTGGCGCGGTGGCGCTGACGGTGTTTATTGAGCGGTTGCTGACCTACCACAGGGCGCGCATCAACACGGCCGAGTTTCTAAGCGGGGTGCGCACGGTGCTGAAGCGCGGGAACACGGTGGAGGCAATTTCGATCTGCGATGCCACGCCCGGGCCTGTGCCGCGTCTTGTCAAGGTGGCGATTCTCAATGGCGACAAGGGGCGTGATGCGGTAAGAGCCGCGCTGGAGGAGGCCGGCCAGTTGGAAGTGCCGCAACTTGAGGCGCGCTTGAATTTTCTGGCCACGGTGGCGCAGACGGCGCCGGTGCTTGGTTTGCTGGGGACGGTGCTGGCGCTGATCAATTTGTTCGAGTCCGTGATGTATCAAGGAATGGCGATAACGCCGCATGACTTTGCCAAAGGGATGTATGGCGGACTCTGCTCCACGGCGCTGGGGCTGGCCATTGCCGCTTTCAATTACATTGCATACAACTACCTCGTGGGCCGTGTGGACATTTTGGTGCAGGACATGGAACGCACGGGCACCGACGCCCTCAACATGGTTACTGAAAACAAACAATCGCAATGATACGGTCGGATATAAAAACAAGGCTCAAGTTCCGCCGCCATTGCCAGCCGTTCCGTGGCGCGTTTCCAATCAGCGCGTTTGCGGCCGTGTTCCTTCTGCTGCTGATTTTTCTCACGTTTGACAGGCCGTTTGTCTATCTGCCGGGGATTCCAGCGCGGCTGGCGGACTATTCGCCGCCGCTTGAGTCGAACCAGATAAGCGTGCTGCAAATCATTCCGCCGTCGTCATTCCGTTTCAACGGTGAGCGGATACAGGACTTTGAGAGCCTGGAAAAGCGGTTGCGCGCGGAGGTGCAGACCAACCGCCAGTTGCGATTGTTATCCATACAGGCACCGCCTTCGGTTGAGCCGGGGTTGATGCGGAAGGTGGCGGAGATGGCGGTTGCATTGCAGCTACTTGTGGATTTGCCCGGCAGCCGCATAGATGTGCCTTCCGCGCAAAACCTGGCGTTGATAACAAACCGGCTGGCGACAGTGTTGGTGAATCTCAGCGGCCAGATTTATTATGAGCATCAAGTGGTGCCGCCGGAAAAACTGAAGGCGCAACTGGCGGCTGCACAACGTCAGGCTGGGCGTCCGCTTACACTATTCGTGCTGGCAGACAAGGCGGCGCCTTACGATGTGCTGGTAAAGATAGGCGACGCCGCAAGGCTGGCAGGCATACAAGAGATGCTGCTTGCCACGCGCCCGGAGCCGTTCATCCATTCAAGGCCATGACTAGCGCACAGCCAGCATCTACCTGGAGTTTCCGCCGCTGGGTGGTGACGGCAGCGGGGATAGCGGTGGCGCAAATTTTGTTGATATGCCTGTTGGGCCAGCGGGTTCAACCTTCGCAACCGCCAAGACCGCTGTTTCATCTGAACTGGCTTGAACAGGCGGGCAAGATTCTGGCGTTGCGCCCCGATTTTGATGATCCGGCATTGTTTGCGCTGCCAACGGAAGAGGGATTTTCCGGAGCAGGCTGGATGCGGTTGCCCGACTTGGAACATAAATTCCACGAATGGGTTGAGCCGGTCAACTGGCTTGGCTTCCGGCCTTTTGATGTGCAGCGGGAATTGGACGAATATTTACGCGCCCACAGGCAGGCGGGGATTGCGATTGCAGAAAAGCCGCCGCCGGTTGTGGCAAAAGTGGGCGAGCCGGCGGACCTCGAGCTGCTTTCCCAGGGATCGTATTTCAGCCTCGATGAAGAGCTGGCTGCGCGCGGGTTGACTGAGGGAATAACGAACCTGCCGGTCTGGAAACATCCTGACACCCTTGCTGCAACTGTGGTGACGGTGGTGGTGAATGCAGAAGGCCGTGTCTTGTCGGCAGTGCCGGTCTCCGAGAGCGGACTGCCGGCGGCTGACAAATGGGCGGTGGATGCCGCCCGCGCCCTTCAGTTCAAAGCGCTCCCAAAGGTTGGGGCCGGAGCCGGGTTGACGACCGGTCAGGTGTCATTTCACTGGCGGACGGAGCCGCCGCCGCAATCGCCGGAGCTGGATGGCGGCGCGCCAAAGAACAGCCTTAACCAACCATGAGCACCGTCGCCATTATTACAGGTTATGTTATCGCCGGCATAGTAGTGCTGGGTTTACTGGCGATTATTGACGAGCGCCAGCGCCGCCGATTTATGGCGACGCCAAGCCCCGACCACATCTTCCGTTGCAGCCGGTGCGCCTATGTGTACACCGATGACAATGATGTGGACCGTTCCCGCTGTCCGCAGTGCGGCACATTGAACGAAGAAATCAAATTTTAGGGGCCGCCAAAATGTGACCGGCATCTGGGGCTGAAAGGCTTGTGAGTCAATGTGGTTTTGGGCCAGCCGACAACACCTGGATGCCGCGGGCGCTTAAATTTTCCGCAAGCATCTGGATGGTGCGTTCGACAGCGCCCAGGTTTTCCTGCACCACTGAGAGTGCGTTGCGGCCCATGGCCTCCCTCTTTGCCGAATCAGTCAGCAGCTCTTCCAGGGCGTGCTCCAGGTCGGCTTCGTTTTGGACAATTCTTGCCCCCTGACGCCGGACCAGCTCGGCGGCGATTGCAGCGAAATTTTGCATGTTAGGTCCAAAAACAATCGCCTTTCCAAGTGCGCCAGGCTCGATTGGATTCTGCCCCCCTTCGGCGGTGAGGCTTTTGCCGACAAATACAATATCAGCCCGCTCGTAGAAAAAGCGCAGCTCGCCGGTCGTGTTGACGATCAAACAATCAATTTCGCCGGGTTTGTAACTTGAGCTGGCGGTCAACTGGGTTTTGAAGATGATTTTCAAGCCGGTGGATGCAACGTCCCGGCCTGCATCCTGTGCGCGCTCAAAATGGCGTGGAACGAGAACAAGAAAGAGGTTTGGAAAGCGCTTGCGCAAACGCGCATAGACGCTGGCCAGAATGCGTTCCTCGCCTGCGTGTGTGCTGCCGCCAACGATGATTTGCGCATTGTCCGGTACGCCGATTTGTTTTAGCAAGGCCGCAACATCAACCATGCGGCGCTCGGTAAGTTGGGCCGCGTCGTATTTAAGGTTGCCAACCACGCGCACGGCCTCCGGCCGGCAGCCAAGCTCGCGGAGCCGTGCTGCATCGGCCTCGTTCTGGCAGCCAACGCCTGCAAACTGCGCAAAAATCGGCCGGAACAGAAGGCCCCAACGTTTGTAGCCGGCATAGGAGCGCTCGGAAAGCCGGGCGTTGACCATGAAAACTGGAATGCCAAGCTCGCCGGCGCGCCATAAAAAATTCGGCCAGATTTCAGCCTCCACCAAAATGATTGCCACGGGGTGAAACACCGCAAGTGCGCGCCGTACGCACCGCCGGAAATCCACGGGATAGTATATTTTCAAAATGTGCGACGGCAGCCGTTTTTCCAGCTCGGCCATTCCGGTGGTGGTGGTGGTGGATACGACAATTTTAAGCTTTGGAAGGCGCGGCTCCAGCGCTTTGATCAACTGTGTGCAAATGTTGACCTCGCCGACGCTTACGGCGTGGAACCAGATGACATCGCTGTTGGTGATGGCGGCGCGTATGGCGCTGCCATAATGCCCAAAACGCTGACGGAAATTTTTCCGCCAGTTGCCGCGCCGCCACATCTTCAAAAAGTAATAGGGCGCGCTCAGCAAAAAGCCGGCTGTGAACAATATGTTGTAAATGAACCGCATGAAACCGGCGGCCATTTTGATGCTGAACCATGCCTGCACGCAAAGTTTTTTTGCGCGGTGCAGTCACACCGGCAGGCGTGAAGGCAAGTTGGCGACCGCGGTTTTACACCATCCTGCGGAACGGCGCAGCAAAGCCGGGCGCCTTTCCAGCCAGCACTCCATCCTTGCTCTTCACCGGCGGAAGAAAAGCAGGCCGATTATCAGGAGCATTGGCAGGAGAAATGGCAGGGTGTATTTGAAAACGTAACCTAGAAATGTGGGCGTATGGACTTTCTGCTGGTCGGCTATGGATTTTACCATGAAATTTGGGCCGTTGCCGATATACGTGGCTGCGCCGAAGAAAACCGCCCCCACGCTTACAGCCAAAATGTAGTGGTTGTAGCTGGCGTTTCCCAGCAGGAATGCCACTTCGATGTCTTCGATGCTGATGCGCCCGGCGGCAACGGCGTCTCCGTGGTATTTGACCAGGGTTGCAAACGTTGCCTGTACCGGCGCGGTGGCGGAAGCGAGGTCTGCGCCGCCATTTTGGAGCAGATGCTGGACCTGGTTGATGGTGGCTGGATCAACACATTGTCCCATGATGGCGCTCAGGAAAGTCAGATAAGTGGGGGCGTTGTCCAGCACGCTGGAGAGCGAGCCACAAGCGAAGTAATAAAAGGCCGGGCCTGCTGAGCCGAACTGGGAGGCGTGCCCTTTAAGCCAGTCGAGCGCCGGCATCATGGTTGCAAAGATGCCAATAAATAAAATTGCGACCTCTTGAATCGGATGAAAGTTGAAATGATTTTCCTGGTGAATGGATTTGCGGGTTGTGTAGTAACTCCCGACAGCCGCGCCAAGCATCATGGCCTCCCGCGCAAACACCGGTTTTTGAATGAATACAGCCACGAGAATGATTCCGAGGAAAACAAGATTCCACAATCCTTCGATGCGGTATGTGTCACGGCCTTCAGCCAGGTGATCGCGGACAGGTTTTGGCGCGCGCAGGTAATTATGCCGGTCAATGGCGTAAAAAATTGCCAGCATCATGCCCACGCCCACGATCCACATCGGCCAGCCGTGCTCCAGCACCCACCAAAAAGGGATGCCTTTCAAATAACCTAAAAACAACGGCGGGTCTCCTATCGGCGTGAGCATCCCGCTTACGTTCGACACGATGAAAATGAAAAAGACAATATGATGCGCGGTGAGGCGGTATTTATTCATGCGCATCCAGGGGCGAATCATGATCATCGAAGCGCCAGTGGTGCCCACAATATTGGCAAGCACGGCGCCGATGGCCAGAAAGACAACATTTTCCTTTGGCGTGGCCTCCCCTTTGACGTGAATCAACAGACCGCCGGAAACCACAAACAGCGAGCCGATAAGCGCAATGAAACTGACATATTCAAGCCCGGTGTGCGCCGCCGTATGTCGTGCTTCGCCACCCAGGAAAAAGAGGTAATAGGACAGCGTCACCGCTCCCAGGGCGAGCGACACCTTTGGATAATGCCGCCCCCACCAGTCCGGAAAAAACAACGGCCCTACCGCGATGATTGCCAGCAACGCGCCAAAAGGAACAATCATCCAGGGGCTGACCTCGTAAGGCACAACCGACATGGCCGGCAGCTTAGCGGCTGGAGCGCGCGCCGGTCAATGCGAGTTTGACAGGCGGCAGCTCGACTTTCCATGCCTGTTCAACCGGGCCGCCCAGAAATTGAGCGGCTACGGCTTCAAACCGCTCCGGGTCATCGGTTACAAAAGAATGCAGCAACCCCCGCCTTTCCTGCCGTGGATGCAGAAGGCCGGCTTGGGAAAGACGCGCGGCCACAAATCGCGCGCAACATTCCGCTGAATCAACCAATGCAACTTTTGGCCCTGTCACGCGGCGAATAAGCGGCTTGAGCAGCGGATAATGTGTGCAGCCCAGAATCAATGTGTCAATTTTCTCCCTGAGCAGCGGGCGCAGATACTCCTTGAGCACCGCCAGAGTGACTGGATGCCGCAGCCAGCCTTCCTCCACAAGCGGCACCAACAGCGGGCAGGCTTTTGGAAAAACGCGGGCCTTCGAATCGAGGCGGTTGATCGCCACTTCATAAGCGCGGCTGCGGATTGTTGTTGCGGTGGCCACCACCCCGATCCGGCCATTCCGGGTTTTTTCCAATGCCACGTGCGCCCCCGGCTCTATGACGCCGAAGATTGGCAGCGTGAGCCACTCCTCAAGGGCAGGCAACGCCCATGCCGATACTGTGTTGCATGCCACTACCAGCGCTTTTACTCCGCGCTTGACCAGAAATTGCGCATCCTCGCGCGCAAACCGCGTGACGGTATCCGGCGATTTTGTCCCGTAAGGAACCCGCGCAGTGTCCCCCAGATAAATCAACTCTTCAAAAGGCAGGGCGCGGTGTATCTCCCGCACAACCGTCAGCCCGCCGACGCCGGAGTCGAAAATGCCAATCGGCCTTGTTGCCTTGCGATTCATCCTTCAACAGCTTTTTTGTAAGCCGCCAGCCCCGCGGCAATTGCCTGCGCCAGTTTTTTGCGCTCGGCGGAGTCGGTTGCCTTCTTGCAGTCGGTGGCGTTGGACATGAATGCGCCTTCGATCAGAATGGCCGGCAGCGTTGCATTTTTCAGCACTGCAAAGCGTGCCCGGCGCACGCCGCGGTCCGGCGACTGCAATTTCTGTGTCAACTGCCGTTGTACGTGCCACGCCAGAATTAAATTGCGGGCGTCATTCTTGTTGCCTGGACAGGCTCCGGTATCTGCGCCTTCGCCGCGCGCATTTGTCGAGCTGGCATAGGCCGGCGTCATGCAATAGGTCTCACAACCCGCAACTGAGGAGTCGCTTGAAGAGTTGTAATGCAGGCTTACAAAAACATCGGCTCGTTTCCTTTTGGCGAGCGCCGGACGGTCGGCCAGCTCCATATACACATCATTGGTGCGCGTCAGAAACACCTTGAAGCCCGTCCGCTCCAATTCTTTTTTCAAGTCCTCGGCCAAAAGCAATGTCAGCTTTTTTTCCTGAAATGTTCCTTCGAGATTGCCGGGGTCGCGCCCGCCGTGGCCGGGGTCAAGACAGATGGTTCTGACTTTGCCGCCTCTGGCGGATTTGGGCGGAAACAACAACGGGTGGACGGTTGTTCGCAAATCCAGCGTCGAGATGTACGGGGTTGCGCCGTGCCGCGCAACAGGGATTGACAGATAAACCGTCACGCCATTGATTTGGGCTTCGCGCGAGTCAACCGTGAATTGAAGCTTCGCGCCATTGCCGGACACTGTAATCTCTTTTTCCCTGCGGCCCCAATCCCACTGCAAACGGTACTGTTGCGCCCAATCCGAGAGCCGCACGTATTCGTGACCAAACAAGGTAACCCGTTCGAGCTGTGAAAGAAATCCAGTCGCGCCTGTTGCGCTCAACAGGCTGCATGTTAATGCCAATATGACCGCTCCTTGCCGGACCACGGGCAGAATCTGCCTTTTTTTACGGCCATTGGCAATGTTTTAATCCGGACTGTCCGGGCGGCTCAGCTTGCAGATGCGGCCGGCTCGGCTTCGGCGGCTCGCGGTGCATTCCATTCGCGCAGGCGCGCCTCCACTTCATCAATTACATTGTCCGGCGTTGATGTGCCGGCAGTCAGCCCCACCACGTCTGTGTCGTGGAACCAGCCGGGTTGCAAATCCGCAGCCGTCTGGATGTGATAAACCCGCGGGCAATAACGCGCACATGCCGAGACCAGCTCACGTGTGTTGTTGCTGTTGGCGCCGCCAACCACAACAACTGCATTGCATTGTCGCGCCAATTCAACAGCCGCAGCCTGCCGCTGCTTGGTAGGCTTGCAGACGGTATCAACCAGCCTCACTTCCGCGTCCGGAAACCGGCGGCCAATCAACTCCGCCAGTTGCCGGACACGCTCCAGCGGCTGGGTGGTCTGCGCCACAACGCCATAACGCTTTTTCGCCGGCAGCTCCAGAATGTCGTCCTCATTCAAAACAATATTGTACTCTTCCAAGTCGCCGGTCAGCCCGCGCACTTCAACATGCTGCCGCTGGCCAATTACCACCGGATAAAACCCATCCGCCACAAGCCGCGCAAGCGCCTGATGCGCATAATGCACCAGCGGACAGGTTGCTTCGGTTACCTGAAATCCGCGTTCACGCGCCGCGTTGATCGTCCGGTTTGAAGCGCCGTGGGCGGTAATCATCAGATGGGGTGTCTTGACATCTTCGAGCTTGCGCTCAATGCGCACGCCGTTGCGACGGAGCTCTTCCAAAACGGTCTCATTGTGGACGAGGTCGCCCAGTATTGTCAGCGGGTTGTTGGCGGCCTGCTGGAGTGCAAGGGCGATGGCGTTGCGGACGCCGAAGCACATGCCGAGGTGATGTGCGCGAATAATTTTCATGGCAAACTTTGTATCACAAAGCATGTGACCAATCCAGTCATTTTGCGTTCAAAAAAATTCATTTCACAGGCAGTTTGCGGGTTTGCTGCACGATTTTTTCAAGCATCGAGACATATTCCGCGAACGCCTTCCGTCCGGCTGGCGTCAGGGCGCAGGTCGTAAGCGGGCGTTTGTTGAAATAGGATTTTGTAACCGAGACATACCCCGCCTCCTGGAGCGTGCGGATGTGCGTTGTAAGGTTGCCATCGGTCATGTTGAGCGTATCGCGCAGCTCGGTAAAGGACAGCTCCGGGGAAGCGGCCAGCAGCGACATTATTGCAAGCCGCCCCTTCTCGTGGATCACGCGATCCAACTGGAGCATTAATTCCGGATTCACGCGCTAATTTCCTTTGATTCAGTCAAATAGAGGTAAATCCCGTAGGCGAGGTGAAGGCCGCCAAAACCCGCGCCCATGAAGAGGTGCAGCCTGTGGTCCAGGATGTTGGGCGGGCCGTGCAAAACCCAGTAATAACCAATGGCAAGGCCGGCAAGCGTGAAAATCCAGCCCAGCAGCCGTATGCCGCGCCGCATGAAGAAGCCGGCGGCATTGAGGGCAAACCCGTAAAACAGCAGCCAGGAAATGATTAAGATGCCCAACTGGCTGGCTTTGAAATCAGCGATGATGAACAACAATCCCAGGGCCATCCCTGCAGCAAGGGGCAGTGCAACCGCCTGCGCCACACGCCGTGTTGGCGGAGACCAAAACGGCTCGGCTGCACGGAATGCCTGGCGGCGTACCAGAAGCAGCGCCAGCGCCAGAGTGACCGCGCCCACGCCCATCCAGTAACCGGCGAATCCCGCTGGCTGCCCGATTTCAAGCGCCCAACCGCCGGCGCCGGCGGCCAGCCCCAAAAAGCCAGCGAGCGTGGCGACTGGCGCAAGCGCGCGGCGGTAGAGGGCCGAGCGCTCCATCAAGGTCCGGATGGTCTGGATTTGTTCGGCTGCCCATTCGGTGTTCATGGCGGCACTTTGCCTTGCAAAGCGCAATACTGCAAGCTGTTTTTATAAAAAAGCTTTTTCACTGGTTGCTTTGAAAAATCACGAGGTTTGTCGAATCTAGTCCCAGAATCCCAATTTGTCCAGGCGCAGGCGCAATTGTTTCAACTGTGCGGTTTGCCAGCAGGTGCGCCGCCTATTTTTCCACTACCGACAGGTTCAACGAGCCGTCGGCACGGAATGGCGTGTGCGTTGCGGCAACAAGGTCGCGGAGTTTGAGTTTTGAATTTTGCGTATTTCTTTTCATTGGATCATTTGAATTGAATCAGCATTGCAGCGGCGTTTCAGCCTTTCTCATTGACCAGTTCGGGTTTGGGCCGGATTAGCAGCACCAACACAACTGAAATCAGCGCCACAGTGGCAAATACGCCGAAAATCATGTTCAACGGCACGTGATGGTCGCGCAAGGCGCCGAAACCCCAGTCTGCGGCCCCGCCGCAGCTTATGCTGACAAGATTCATGATGCCGTAGCCGGTGGCGCGCAAATCGGGTTTTACGATCTGACAAAGGATGGGCATGTTGTTGCAGTCAAAAAATCCCCAGCCTAATCCAAAAAGGAGCAGGAAACAGACGGCCACCGCCAGGGTGCCGGCATTTCCAACACCAAACATGGCCGGTATGATCATGCTCATGCCGATTGTGCTGATGTAAACGCGCCCTCGGATATTGCTGCGCATCCAGCGGTCCGCCAGCCATCCGCCGGCAACTGCGCCGACAATTGCAGCAGACTGCCAGTAAATTGTGGCTGAGACTCCGGCCTTGCCCTGCCCGATGTTGAATTGTTCTTTCAGGATGGCCGGCATCCAATCCCGCACGACCCAGCCTGCGAGGGCCGGTAGTGTAAAATAGCACACCAGGAGGATGAAAGAGCCGTTGGTAAGAAGTGCTTGGGCCGAGCGCGCTATCGTGGGTTTTGCGGGCGCGCCCATGGCATCGTTGCGCGGCGCATCGCGCAGCAACAGGGCAAGCGGGATTGCGTAGAGCACGCCCACAATGCCGCATATATCAAATGCCATGCGCCAACCAAGGTTCGGGGAATCGGCCACGTAACCGCTGAACCCTCCCACAATCACGCCGAAGTAAATGGCCATCTGATGGGTGCCAACGGCCCGCGAGCGTGTAGCGCCGGTATGGTAGTCGGAAATGAGCGCCAGCGCGGCGGGGATGTAGAAGGCCTCGCTGATGCCCATGAGTGAACGCGCCCACAACAAACCATTGTAAGTGGTTACGTGGCCGGTAGCCCAAGTCACCGCGGACCATACAAACAAACTGCCGCAGATGGTGAATCGTCGCCCGAACCTGTCAGCAATGTAACCGCCTATAGGGCTGAACACGGCATAGACCCATTTGAACTGGCCGAGCATCCTGCCCCAGTTGGCTTCGCTGCCGATGCTGGGGATGTCGGCCATGACCGAAAATTTCATCGAGGCCAGCATCTGGCGGTCCAGATAGTTCAACAGTGCTACCGGCCATAGCAGCATCACCACCAGCCAGGCGTAACGGATTATTTTCCCGTCGTTTTGGTTCATTATTGCGAGACAAGTTTTCCCCTAATTCCGCTCATAAAGGGAATCTTATTTTTGCGCTGCACCGGCAGACCACTCCCAAACTTCGGGCGAACGGATGCCCGGGCGCACCTCGCCGCTGGGAAACACAAAGCGGCCCCGCCCGCCCCTTAATTAGAAGACTGTCACCGGTAACTCCGGCATAAACCCCGGCAAAGCCTTCACGGTCAGGCAGCGAAGGCAGCTTCCGCCATGTGGACACAGAAGAAATAGGGAGCTAATAGCGTGAATCTGGCTCGAAGCGGGCGGCGACGGCGCGATGTTGGGAGCGGCGGCCGCTCTCGGTGCGGCAATCGGTCACGGTAAAGCCGTGTCCGGCAAAACAATAGTCAATCCGCAGCCATGGCCCGAAACCGGTCAGCGGATTCAAACTGTAGCCCGGAAAAGTGAAACCATAGCCGCGTCCACGTTTTTCGAAGGCGTCAACCAGTTCACGGCTGAACATCCGGTACAAAAAGCCGTGATTTGGCATGTTGAAATCGCCGGCCACGAGGAATGGGAGCGGCTCATTTTTGAGACGCTCAAGCAGGGCACGCGCAAGCTCGATGCGGTTTGCCCATGCTTCGGCAATCTCACGCCGGAATCGTCCGGGAGCGGTCTGTTCCTGGCCAATGCCGGCCAGCGCGATCAAGAGGCCGGAGCCGCGCAGCCGGGAAAGCTCGCGCCTGGGTGTCGGCAGATGCACCGAGTAAACCGCCACTCGCCGCCCCTGCCATTCAATTTCGAAACGTGCCGCCACCGGGAAACGCTGCTGGCCGGGCAACTCGACGACCTGGGAGTTCATGATTGGAAATTTGCTTAACATCACGAACTCGGCCTGCTCGGCCATCTGGTATTCGGGGAAGCTGCGCTGGTAGCGGGAGCCTCGCGCGCGTGCTTCCTGCAACAATACAATATCCGGGTTTTGTTCGCGCAAAAATTCAGTGATGCTCTGGCGGTTGTTCTGGCCGATGTTGTTGGTCATGAGCACGAGTGACGGCCCGCGGGGAGGAGGCCGCCATGACCATTCCGGGTCCATGTAAATGAAAAGTACAAACACGCAACAGCCCAGATGCCACCAGAGCAGGCGCCTTTGAAAGGCCAGTGAAACCGGCGCCAGAAACAGCAGGGGCAGCAGCCATGCCTGCGCCGGCACGTACAGACAGGTTGCCACCAGCCAATTGCGCTCCCCAATCCATTCCATTGCACCCAGAAGCAGCGCCAGCCCGGCTGCATACAGCCACGTTGCCCATGCGCTTAACCGCGCTCCCCAGACTGCAGCCCGCCCCAGCGGCTGCACCTGACTGCCCGGATTTTGCGGTTGTTCATCCATAGCCATGGATGCGCGATGATAAGACCACGGCCCGGTTTGTGCCAGCCATATTGCCTGCGGGCGGTTTTGAAAAAGGAATCCTGCTTGCCATTGATTTGTTTTGTTGGATGATTTCCCATGAATTTGAAATAGGATGGCAGACATGAAAAAACTTTTTGCGCATGCAACGGCATTGCTGGCGGCGGCGTGCCTTGGAACCGCAGCGGCTGCAACGGCTCCGGCGGCGGGCGGGCGTCCAAACATTCTATTCTGTTTTGCCGATGATTGGGGGCGGTATGCCGGCGTTTATGCCAGTTTGGAGAACCGGCCAACGGTCAATCAGGTGGTTAAAACCCCCAACATAGATCGAATCGCCCGCGAAGGTGTTCTGTTTCGCAACGCTTTTGTGCCTGCGCCATCCTGCACTCCGTGCCGCTCATCGCTGTTGTCCGGACAGTACTTCTGGCGCACCGGTCTTGGGGCGATTTTGCAGGGGGCACGCTGGGACCCGGCGATTCCATCGTATCCGCTTTTGCTGCGCGATGCCGGCTATCACATCGGAAAGAGTTACAAAGTATGGAGTCCGGGCACGCCTGCGGATGCCCCTTATGGAGGCCAGCAGTTCGCCTACGAAAAGGCTGGGCGCGCTTTCAATAACTTTTCCGAGGAAGCCACGAAGATGGTGCGTGAAGGGATGAGTTTCAATGAGGCACGCGAGCGGATACTTGAGCAGGTGCTCCGGAATTTCGAGGCGTTTTTGGCGGACCGCAAACCCGGTCAGCCGTTTTGTTATTGGTTCGGGCCGACGTTGACTCATCGGGCTTATGAAAAAGGCTCCGGCAAGGCTCTTTGGGGCATAGACCCGGATTCGCTCAAGGGCAGGCTGCCGAAGTTCATGCCGGATGTGCCGGAGGTGCGGGCGGATTTTACGGATTACCTTGGGGAAATTCAGGCATGGGATGCCGGCGTGGGTGTTTTGTTGCGAAAGTTGGAGGCAATCGGTGAACTGGACAAAACGCTGGTTGTCATAAGCGGCGACCACGGCATGCCGGGTGTGCCCGGCGGGAAGTGTAACCTTTACGATTTCGGCGTTGGTGTGGCTCTGATTGCACGCGGTCCGGGGATTGCCGGGGGGCGTGTTGTTGATGATTTTGTCAATCTGATGGATTTGGCGCCGACATTTTTGGAAGCCGGCGGTGTAAAACCGCCGGCGGTGATGAACGGCCGCAGTCTTATGAATGTTTTGCGCTCTGAAAAATCCGGCCTTGTTGATTCAAACCGAACTTATGTGATAACCGGTCGCGAGCGTCATGTTGGCGCGGCGCGCGATGGGAATCTCCCTTATCCGCACCGTGCAATCCGAACGGCAGATTTTCTCTACATCCGCAATTTTGCGCCGGAACGCTGGCCGATGGGCAGTCCAAAATTTACTTCGCGGGAGGATTTGCCGTCTGTCGAGGCGCTAGAGAAAAACACGTTTGTGGCATTTGCGGACATGGATGCCAGCCCAACCAAGGCGTGGCTGGTGCGCCAGTTTGGAATTCCACAATGGCAATGGCACTACAACTACGCCTTCGGTTTGCGCCCGGAGGAAGAGTTGTACGATTTACGAAATGACCCTGAGCAGGTTAAAAACGTGGCCACTGATCCGGCCTATGCAGCCAAAAAAAGCGAGCTGGCTGCGCGGCTTTTGAAGGAGTTGCGCGATACTTCTGACCCGCGGGTCATTGACGGCGGAAAAACATTTGAAATGCCGCCTTTTACCGATTTGCCTGCCGAGAGGCAGCCCGCCCGTGGTGGCGGTGGCGGCCAGCGTCGCTGAAGAGAACCCGCCGATAAGAATTGGCGCATATTGGTGATGAAAACCGAGCCTTCCAGTCCGGATGCATGCCGTGCCAGAAAGCCGCCTGTGGCGCTGGTGACGGGCGCGGCCGGCGGGCTTGGGTCTCAAATCGTCAGCGAGCTGCTTGCACAAGGATGGCGGGTGGCTGCTGGATTTCATCACCGGCCGCTGGAGCGCAAGTCAGATGCGCTTCTGCCGGTACGGCTGGACGTAACGAAAGAAGAGGACGCCGCGGCGGCAGTTGCGGATGTGCTTGCCCGCTGGGAGCGGCTTGACCTGTTGGTGAATAACGCCGGCCTGATTGCCGATGCGACACTCTCCCAGATGAGCGAGGCGCAGTGGGATGAAGTTATGGCGGTTAATTTGAAGGGCGCTTTTATATGTGCAAGGGCCGCCCTCAAACCAATGCTCCGCCAGCGCAGCGGACATATCATTAATATAAGCAGCTTCTCGGCAAGGCGCGGGCCGCGTGGACAGGTCAATTACGCCGCCGCAAAGGCCGGCCTGATAGGACTGACCCAGTCATTGGCGCGCGAGGTTGGCGCACGCAACATCCGGGTAAATGCCGTGCTGCCCGGACTGCTCCGCACTTCTTTGACATCCGGACTGACACCGGCCCAATGGGAGACGTTGGCCCGCGCCAACGTCTTGGGACGCATCAATGACATGGCCGAGGTGGCTCGATTCATTGTTTTCCTGGCCGGCATGGAAAATGTCTCCGGCCAGATTTTTCAACTCGACAGCCGCATCAGCCGCTGGACGTGATTTTTTATGCCGGGCGCAGACAATAAAAGCGGGTTGGACACAGTATTGCAGGCGGAATTGGACTTGTTGAAGGCACAGGGACTGCGCCGTGTCCTGCGCCGGCTGGATTCGCCCCAGGGCATCCATGTTCAACTGGATGGAAAATCCCTGATTAATTTTTCATCCAATGATTATCTTGGGCTGGCGAATCATCCGCAGTTGAAGGAGGCGGCCCGGCTGGCAATTGAAAAGTTTGGCGTGGGCGCCGGCGCCTCGCGGCTCATCAGCGGCTCGCTTGGGCCGCATCATGAACTGGAAGCGGCCCTTGCGGAGTTCAAAAATACGGAGGCGGCCCTGAGTTTCAATTCCGGCTATGCAGTTGCCACGGGTGTTCTACCGGCTTTGCTTGGAAAGGGCGACTACTTGATTTTGGATAAACTGGTTCATGCTTGCATTGTGGACGGGGCGCGGCTTTCCGGAGCGAGGTTGCGGGTGTTTGCCCACAACGATATGGCAGGATTGGAGGAGCGGCTGGCCTGGGCGCGGCGGCAGGCGGAGCAGGCCGGCGCAGATGCATCAGGGCGTTTGCCGCGGATTTTGGTTGTAACCGAATCTGTCTTCTCAATGGATGGCGACTGGGCGCCGTTGGCTGAAATTGTTGTGCTGAAGGAACGTTATGGGGCGTGGCTGATGGTTGATGAGGCCCACGGTACCGGACTTTACGGCCCAAAAGGCCGCGGGTTGCTGGCGGAGCTGAATCTGGACGGACGGGCTGAAATCCAGATGGGCACGTTGGGCAAGGCATTCGGCGCTTCCGGCGGTTTTATTTGCGGTTCACGGGCGCTGATTGAATATCTTTTGAATCGCGCACGCAGCTTCATCTTTTCAACGGCGCCGCCTCCGGCTGTTGCTGCGGCGGCTTTGGCGGGAGTAAAACTGGCGCAATCATCAGAAGGCGACCAGAGGCGCAGAATGCTCTGGGAGCGGGTTGAACAGTTGCGCAACGGGCTGGCTGGCCAAAACTGGCGGCTGCCGCCGGAAAAAAGCGCGATACTACCGCTGATTGTGGGAGAGGAGGAACGCGCCGTCCGGCTTTCCCGGCAATTGCAGGAGGCGGGCTTTTTTATCCCGGCGATACGGCATCCAACCGTCGCGCGCGGGCAGGCGCGGTTGCGTTTGACTGTTTCGGCCAGCCACACCTCCGGCGAGGTAGCAGGATTGCTTGAGGCCATGAGCGGCCAGTCAGGCGCGCATTAAAATGTTGTGCGCGACCAACCTCTGGCTGTTCCTTGTAACCTTTTGCGCCTCAAAGCTGTCTTTTAATGGTGGATGCGGGGCGGCAAATTCATTATCTGAATAATTCGAGCGGCGGCGCGTCCAAATTGGAAAGTGATTTATGACGAACCGGACGTGGTTTTCACTCATCTTACTGGCGTTGGTGGCAGGCGTGGCGATTTATGTGCATCTTGACTGGCTGCGCCCGCCTCCAATTCAAATTACACCGACGATTCGTCCGGGGCAGCGCTCGCGGCTGAATCCTGATGTCTATCCGGTATCATTCATGCTCGACGGGAAATATGAGCTTACGGAAGTCAAAGTGGTGGCGGTGGATGACATCAAGACCAACAAATATCCGCATGCCCTTTGGCACATGATTTCCGATTCACACTCAAAGCCGACCAAGATCATTGTGTACGGCATGCCGATTCCGGGAATGAAGCCAAGCGTCCCGCGTGGCCGTCCGGAGCCGCTCCAGCCGAATGTGCCTTACCGGCTGATTGTCAAGGCGGGCAAATCACAGGGTCAGGCGGACTTCAAGACCATGGAAGTGGTATTGCCCACCTCTCCAGACCCTCCACCTCCGAGGTAACTCCAAGAAAAAATTCTTTTGCCTTGCAGACTGGCGGGGATTTGTGCCTTAAATGAAGGGCGCGATTTGCAACCGTTAATGCGCCTCGATGGATGCCCATGAACAGGCAGCGCGTATGTGTTTATTACTCCGGACATGTCCAGGGAGTAGGTTTCCGCTACACCGTGCGGTCGGTGGCGCGGGGCTTTGAGGTCACCGGCACGGTGCGCAACCTTGCCGATGGCCGGGTGGAGTTGATTGCCGAGGGTGAGCGCGAGGAGCTTGAGGCGTTTTTGAACGCCATCCGCGAGTCGGAAGTGGGCTATTTTATACGCGGCACGGAGATCAAATGGAGCGAGGCCGCAGGCGGGTTGCGTGGTTTTGAAATTGTGCCATGAACTGGCATAGCGGCAAAGATGAAGTACGCCATAATAGCTGACATTCATGCCAACTTGGAGGCGCTCCAGGTTGTGCTTGCAGATATTGAAGAGCAGAAATGCACGCATATCGTCTGCCTTGGGGACGTTGTGGGTTACAACGCCAATCCGAAGGAGTGCCTTGACATCATACGCCAGCGCAACATCCCGTGCATCAAGGGCAATCATGACGAGTATTGCTCGTCGGACGAGGGCATTGAGGGCTTCAACCCACACGCAGCCGAGGCCATTGACTGGACCCGGAAGCAGCTTACCGAGGATGACCGCAAATGGCTGCGCGAATTGAAGTACATCCGGCTGATTCATAATTTCACCATTGTCCATGCCACGCTGGACGTGCCCAAGCGCTGGGGTTATGTGTTTGACAGGCTGGCGGCTGCCGCAAGTTTCACCTATCAGAATACGCCGGTTTGCTTTTTCGGCCATACGCATGTGCCGGTTGCATTTGTGCGCGATACGATGGTGCGCGGCGGCACTTATTCAAAGTTCAAGATTGAGCCGGGCAAAAAGTACTTCATCAATGTTGGAAGCGTCGGCCAGCCGCGGGACAACATCCCCAAGGCCGCTTATGTCATTTACGAAGTCGAAGAGGGCACCATTGAGCTGCGCCGCCTCGATTATGACATTGCAACCGCCCAGAAGAAAATTCTTGCTGCGGGCCTGCCGCAGCGGCTTGCCGACAGGCTGGCGCTGGGCAAATAGGCGCCGCGCAAACAGGCCGGCCATCCATCTCCCCGGCGCGTGAAAATCCTGATACTAAAACCAAGCTCGTTGGGGGATGTGATTCAAGCGCTTCCGGTTCTGCGGCTTTTAAGGCGACAATATCCCGACAGCGAGATTTATTGGTGGATCGAAACTGCCTTGATTCCGCTTCTGGAGGGCGACCCGGATATCGCCGGTTTGATACCGTTTGAACGGCGGCACTGGACTTCGCCGAAAAACTGGCTTCAGCTTGCCCGCGGGATAATGGAGTTGCGCCGGATGCAATTTGACTGGGTGCTGGACTTGCAGAGCCTTGCTCGCAGCGGCGCGGTAGCATGGCTCGCAAATGGCGGGCTGCTTGTCGGGCTGGATGATGCGCGTGAAGGCGCCCGCGGTTTTTACGATATCATTGTTCCGCGGCCGGATTGGTTCACGCACGCCGTTGACTGGTACCTGGGGGTGCTGCCGCATCTTGGCGTGGCGGTTGACAAACGGTTTGAGTGGCTGCCGCCACGGCCGCATGTTGCCGCGGCTGTGCGTAAAAAATGGAACTTGGATGAGCGGACGCCGTGGGCGATTTTCGTGCCTGGTGCGCGGTGGCTCAACAAGCGGTGGCCTGTTGAATATTTTGCTGAAACAGCCCGGCGTATTGTTGCCAGGCATCCGGAGCTGCGCATAGCGGTCATTGGCGGCGCCGATGACGGGCAACTGGGCAAGGCAATCGCGGAGGCCGCGCCGGCAGCCGTCCTTGATTTGACCGGAAAAACCGATCTGCCAGAAATGATCGAGTGGATTCGGCTGGGGCGTGTTGTGTTGACGAATGATACCGGCCCGATGCACGTGGCGGCTGCCCTGGGCAGGCCGGTGGTGGCGTTGTTCGGTCCGACCGAGCCGCGGCGTACCGGGCCTTATGGCCAGTTGCATAATGTTGTGCGGCTGCCGCTCGAATGTGTGCCCTGCATGAAAGGTGAATGCCGGCTTTCACCGCCGATGCAATGCATGAGCGGGATATCCCCCGGGATGGTTTTGCAGAGGCTTGAGGCTGCGCTGGCCGGCAATTCATCCGGCAACAGGCAGCCGGATGGTCCGCTTCAACCGCAAAAAATGCAGCCATAGATTGGTTGCGGGCCGGTTGTAAATCCGGCTCATTGCCAGACCGTAGATTTGGAGTTGTGGCTTGTAGGCCAGCGCCTTTTCATCGGCCTCATCCGCGCTGACAGCGTCCGTTTTGAAGTCCAGCACCCATAGTTCAGCGGGCAGCAGGACAAGCAAATCCACCACGCCCTGCACCACCACAAATTCACCCTGCAGTCCGCCACACGTTGGTTTGAGGCAGAGGCGTGGAAAGTCAGCCGTGTCCAATCGCGCCGTAAAAGGGGCCTCTCGCTGGATGCTTTCACGGTGTTGCAATATTTTCCTGCCTGTTTCCGAATTCCAAAATGCAGCAATCGCCTCGAAGTCCAACAACCTGGCTTCAGCCTGTTCCAGCATGCCGTTTTTGACGAGCCGCGTTGCTTCCTCTTCGAGACGGCTTGGAGAATCGGCGCAGCTCAAATCCATCAGCTCCAAAAAATGGTGCTGTGCAAGGCCGGCTTCGAGCCGCAGGCTGGTTGCGCCTTTGTATGCGCGCGCGAACCTGGGAGCGGGCAGGAAACCGGCAGGCTGGCTTTCCTCCGCCAATTCCTCAAGGGCGCGCCTGCGCAGAAGTGAAACTGTGGTTTTTGCCGGCTCAACGGTGGCTGCCGCGTACGGGTAGGTGAATTCGAGGCGGCGGACTGTGTTTTCCCAAAGAGCAGCCTGACTTTCGGTTTCGTCCGGTGTCGCCGTTGGCGTTATGGCGGCTTTCCCAGGAGGCGCAAGGCGCGAATCATCCCAATCATAGAAAGCCCAGCGAAGCAACGGGCCTTCGCCCGCCGGTTGGTTGAGCCAGTCGGCGCTTCCACAGACTTCATGGAGCAATGGGCCTACCCAGTCCAAATAACAATTTGCCGAAAGCACGCGGTACCATGCAGGGCGTTTAGCTTGCAGCTCACTCCAGCGAGTCTTTATTTTATTGCCAATGGTTGCGGTGAGAATCAGCCGCTCGGCGGCGCGGGTCAACGCCACATAAAGCAGGCGCATCTCTTCGCCAAGCGCTTCAGCCTTCTGGCGTCTGGAGCAAAACCAATGTGCGACACTCGGATAGGTGCAGCCAATGCCGGGCGGTTTGACTCGTGGGCAAAGCCCGTGCTCTTCATCCACCACCCACGACTCCCAGATATCTTTCAAATTGAAGTTCGCGTCCAGTCCGGCAAGCACAACCACGGGAAACTCAAGCCCCTTGGCCTGATGAATGCTCATCAACCTGACGGCATCCTCAACCGGCGCGGGCGGAGGTTTGACGGCTTCTTCGGCTTCGATCTGTTGCTCGATGGTTTTGAGAAAGCGTCCCAATCCCTGCCGCTGCCACGGGTCGAATTCACGCGCCATGTTCAGCAATTTCCGGACGTTTGCCACGCGCATGGCGCCGCGCTCCCGCGAACGGCACCATTCGATGTAATGCGTCTCATCGAGCACGACTTCCAGACAATGCGCCACCGGTTCCTGCCGGGAAAGCGCCCGCCATCGCGCATATCGTTCCAGAAATTCATTTACACGCTCGAACAACCGCCCTGTTTTCGGGGCCGTCTGATGCCACCGCATGAGCGCCGTCCAATATCGGGTGCGCGGTGCGGCCAGACGTATTTCAGCGAGTTCATCCAGCGACAGCCCGGCCAATGGCGAGCGCAACACGGCCAAAAGCGGCAAATCCTGCAACGGATTGTCCAAAATCCGCAGCAGGTTCACCAGATCAGCCACCTCTATGCACTCGTAAAAATTCCCCTCCAATGCCGAGAGCGGGACGCCGAATCTTGAGAATTCCTTTGCGAAAATTTCAGCCGCTGTTGAGGGTGCGCGCAGCAGGATTACCATGTCGCGGTACTCCGCCGGGCGCAATTTTTTCTGACGCGAGTCCCAAATCTGGAGATTTTCTTCTTTGAATTTACGCAGGCGCCATGCAACCAACCGCGCCTGTCGCTCCCAACTGCTCAGCTCGGCGAGGGCATCCGCCTGATCGGATTCTTCGTCGTCGTCATTGTCTGGGCTGCGCAACAGGTGCATCTCGACGCGGCACGAGTCTGGCTGGCCGGTGTTTCGCCGCTGTTGCGGGCGCGCGTCAGGCGCGCCAAACAGAAGCCGCGCGGAATCATCATACTCGATGCCGCCGGCCTGCTGAATCATCAGCTTGCTGAACAATGCATTTACGGCGTCAATGATTGCTTCGTGGCTCCGAAAGTTATCCTGCAGCGGTATTACGCGGCCGTCTGCGCCCGGTTGGCTCCAGTCGCGCGCATACCGCTGGAAAATATGCGGCGCGGCGCGGCGAAATCTGTAGATGCTTTGTTTGACATCGCCGACCAGAAAGCGGTTTGCTTCAGGACCGCGGCGGCTGATTGCCGACAGGATGGCATCCTGGGCGTCGTTGATGTCCTGATACTCATCAACAAGGATGAGGCGGAATTGTTTTTGCAATTCCTGTGCAACCGGGCTGGGCGCGCCATCCGGCCCATCGCTCAACAATTGCAGGGTGAACTGTTCCAGGTCCGAAAAATCCAGCAGCGCCTGATTGCGCTTTGCGGAGGCATAAGCCTGGCTGAACTCGACCGTCAAATTCAGCAATGCAAGCCCTTGCAAGCGAGTCCATTCCCAGTCCTGCAGCAACGGGTCCTGCTGTTGCTTCGGCAAGAAGCCGATCAGCGCTTCAGCTTCTTCAAAACATTTTTTGATTGGCCTTGAATTTGCAGTCTTCGACCCGCGGGGGCAGACTGTGTCCGGGGCGTTGCACAAATCTTGAAAAATTTGCAGCAAGGAGTCAGGCGAGTTGTCTTTCAGACCTTTGCGAAGCAATTCTGCGCAGTGGCCTGCCAGCGGGTTGGCATCGGCAAGTGCTTCGCAAATCTCAAGCCACTGGCGCATCCAGCCTTCAATTCCTTCCCGCCTTAATTTATCCCAGGACTGCGGTGTTTGCCGTTCAAATTCGAGCAACTGCGCATCGAGCCATGTTTTTGGATTTCGCAGTGAGCGGCTGTAGTCATGGAGCCTGAAAACCAGATTGCGAATCAAATCATCACAGCCGCGCGCCCTGTCGAGCACCAATTGCTGGACGTCCCGGGAGATGGGTGTTTCGCTGGCGTAATGCCGGTTGATGATATCCTGAAATGTTTCGTGCATCAGGAACCGTGACTGATTTTCGTCCATCAGATTGAACTGGGGGTCAAGCCCCAGCTCGTAGAAATGTTGGCGGACGAGTTTATGACAAAAACTGTGAATGGTGCCGATATTTGCCGCGTCAAGCAGCGCCAGTTGCTCCGCCAGCCGCGGATTTCCGGGCTGTGCACTCCATCGCCGGAGCAGTTCATCCCGGATTCGCTGGCGCATCTCGGCGGCGGCTGCTTTTGTAAAAGTGACCATCAACACCGCGTCGAGCGAGCCGTGCTCGGTTTCGTCCAGCACCCATTCGACACAGCGCCCGACCAGTGTCCGCGTCTTGCCGGTGCCTGCGCCGGCCATGATCAAGACATTGCCACGGGCTTCGATGGCGGCTCGCTGGGCTTGTGTGGCTTCGCTCATGATTCAGTCGCCTCCTCCGCAGGTTCCTTCAGAATCCTGAATTGATGAGTCCAGACATCAATCCGGCAGATATTCTGATAGTTGCAATTGTTGCAGGCCCGCTTTCCATTCATTTGGTACGGATCAACGGCGGCACGGCCTTGATAAATATCGTTGCCCATTCGTTTCAAGCACTGTTCGATTTCCAGCAGCAATTTCTGAAAATCGCCGGTCTGCATCGGATCCGGTGAATTTTTGCATGGGATGCCTTTCCTTGTTAGCCTGAATTTGAACTGATCGCCCGTGGTTTTGTCCGACCGCCTGTCCAGAAAATCAAGGTAAGCCAAATTAAATCTGCCTGTATGTTGATAGGCTTTGCGGCGCACTTCATCAGTGTTTCCCAGAATTTCATCGCGCGATTTTCCGCTTTCGTATTTGCCGCGCAAAGCGACGTAAAAAGCGCCTGCCGGCTCCAATTTTTGAGCGCCCAACTGCTTTGCAGCCTCCTCCGATTGCATCAGAAAGCTCAGGTAAGCCGGCAACTGCATCTGGATGCCGTGCGCCAGCAGCACCGGGTCCAGATTCTTCGCGCTGGATTTGTAGTCAATCACCACGCACAACTTTGTCCCTTCCTTCGGGCCGTCGCAGATGTCCACTCGATCAATTTTGCCGCGGAAGATCAGCCGCCTGTCATTGTCCAGTTCCAGAATCCATGGCGGAAGGTCGCTTTCCTCGGTGCCAAATGCCCATTCAACCTTCACCGGATCAAACCCGTAATTGCCCATCCAGCCGATGATTACGGTGATAAAATCCTGCAAAGCCTGGACGAGCGCCCGCACCGCGAATTGGTTTGGCGCGTTTGCGGCAAACAGACCGTGGCTTTGCCGGGCGGCTTCCTGCCCGGCAATCTGGCTTATCATATCGGCGGCTTGTTGGGGCGTAATATCGCGCCACCGCCTGCCGCTGGCCGCAAGTTGCAGGTGAAATTCCTCGAGTATTTTGTGTTGCAATGAGCCTGTTTCGCGCCTGTCTATTTCAAAGTACTTGCGTTCCTCGGCGCGAAGGCCGTGGCCGATGAAAAACTTGAACGGGCATGCGCCGTAATCTTCCAATGCCGTCACCGACGTTTTCAAATCAGGCCCGTAAAGCCGCCGGGCCATATCCAGCGAAAGCGCATCATCGGCCTGCCATGCTTTGATTTTATCAAGCTGTTTCCGCCATTGTTCCAGACCGTGGCTGAATGGGAAATCCGCCTGTGCCAGAGCGCATAGCAGCTCTGATGGATGCTCCGAGTTCTGCCAGTCTATTTCGCCGTTGAACTCTTCGATGGGCGCATCGGGAAACATCCGGCGTAGATTTGCAAGCAGCGGCGATGGATTGAGCGGGTCGCCTTTTGAATCCATGCGCGACCATGCAAGCACCAGCCGTCTGCAGGCGCGCGTGCATGCGATGTAAGCGAGGTATCTCTCGCGCGCCATCCGCTGGCGCGTGTTGAGTCCCAACCACGCCTGATGTTGTTCCAGCAGCTCGCGTTCTGAATCGCTCAACAATGACGTCCCGGATGGCGGCTCCGGCAGCAAACCCTCGTTGAAGCCCAGGACTACCGCCGTATGCAAATCCGGATTTCGCGAGCGGTCAACCGCGCCCACCAGCACCTGATCAAGCGCCGGCGGAATGACCCCCACCGTCATGGTTGCAACCCCGGCCTCAAACACCGCCAGCCAGTCAGGCAACGCGAGTTTTTCGCCTGTAAAAGCGCGCTCAAGATTTTCCAGCCATTCGGACATCTGTTCCCAAACGGTGGCATGCACCGCCGCGGGTGATGAACCGCGCTGCGCAATGCCTGCGGGGCTGGACGCCCAATTTTCAAGTGTGCCGGCCACGTCCAGCTCATCCCATAGCCGGCGGATTGCGCCTGCCAGAGTTTCCCCCGCTATTTCGGAATTTTCCCGCAAAACGCCGGTGAACGATGCAAAAGGCGGCACCACGCGCCTGCGCAACGCCTCCAATTGGCGGAGTTGGCTGGCATCATCGAACTCAAACTCTTCCTGCCATGTTTCACCTTCCCAGCCGCGCTCAAGGGCCTCGTTTTCCAGCCAGTCAACCTCCTCCTCCGAAACATTGATCATGCCGGATTTCAGCGCACCAAACCAATCCTCCTGTCTCCAGTTGAACGCTGCCATGCGCAGCGCGCTTCTCGTCAGCTCCACAAGCGGGTGATGCGCCACCGGCTCGCGCTGGTCCAGAAAGAAGGGGATGTCATACCGCTTGAACACGCGCCGCAAAACAGCCGCATGCGTCTTGAGATTTCTCACAAGCACCGCCACCTCACGGTAGCGCCCGCCTTCGCGGACGTGCCGCCGGATTTCGCGCGCCGCAAGCACGGCCTCGGCCTCCGGATTCGCGCAAGCCACAAACCGCACATCTCGCGCATCGCCTGCGCCAGCCGTTCCTGTTGTTTCCGGGAACGAGGACGAAATCGTGCTCCATCGGCTTTCAAGCCACGCCAGCCCTGGCGAATCCTTGAATCGCGGCGCGGTACCGGCATTGCGTTTGAGATGCTCGATTTGAATATTGCACCCCGGCACGGCCTCCAGTCTGCCGCGGCATTTGGAATAGGTTTCACGCACTGTCGCCCATGTTTCAAAACCGCCGCTTTCAGATGGCGCTTCTGTATCCAGACAAAATGCAAGTGTTGAGCGCGCCGAATTTGGGATTATGGCCGCCAGAAGTTCAAGTTCCTGTGGCGTGATTTCCGTGAAACCGTCCAGCCACAAGCCGCCCAGTTGAAAAGCCGCGCTGCCTGCCATCTCATGCATCATTGAGGCCGCCAAATCCAGGAGTTGCTGCGCGTCCTGCAACTTTCGCGTTTCAATCCATGCCATGTAGCCGGCCATCAAATCCGCCACATCGAGCAGTTTGTTTGCGAGCGGCGCGGGAAGGTTTGCCCGGCCGGCAAGCGCCTGGAGTCTCTCCGGCCCCAGCCGGTGCCGCTGACATTCCTGAAGCAATTCATTCAACTGTTGCGCGAAACCGGGGAGACGCGCCACGGAGCGAAAAACTCTCAGCCGTTGCTGTTGCCTTACCAGGAGGGCGCGAAGCACCATAAGTCGCCCCTCCTCCGAAAGCAACGGCGGCAGCGCGCCGGCGAATCCCTCGAAACAGAACCGTGCCAGCCGTTCAAAGGACAAAATTTGCAGCCGCGTATAGCCGGCCAGTCCCGGCCCGGCGAGCAACTGGCGTTCGAGCTGAAATGTGGCCTGTTTGGGTGCAATGAAAAGAAGCGGCGGCCCTTCAGGACGCGCCATCAATTCCTGGCGCGCTTCTTCAATGCAGCGCCATGTTTTGCCGCTGCCAGCCGGGCCAAGCAGAAAAGTCACCATCACCGGTTTATCATCAGGTGTTGCGTTTGCCATGTCGTTGACATTCATCGTCAGGTTTGCAAAGCGATACGGCGCCGAAAAAGCGATCAAACTTCCACGCGCTCCCCCGGCTTTGGCTGGATGACTTTGATTTTTGGCCAGCGCTGCCGGATTTGTTCCTCAAACCACTGCCGCGCAGCATCGCTGCCGTGTCCGAGCAAGACCGTCCGGGGCGAGACCTGCCCGACAAATTCGAGCAAGTCTTCCCGCAGTGCGTGCGCGGTGAAGTCAAACTGCTCGATGATGCATCTGCGGGTCAACTCGCCTGCCTGACGGCTGAAGTGGATGGTTTCGCCAGGCTTTGCCACACGCAACCTGCCGCCGGGAGTATCGGGATCGGTGTATCCGACGAAAAAGATTGCCTGTCGCTCATCCCCGGCCATGCGTACCGCCAGATCGTGTGCCGCCGTGTTTTCCGTCATCATGCCTGCGGTGACCACGAACAGCTTGCCGCCTGTCAGCCGCATTTGTTCGGCCTGCCGTTTCTCCAGCACGATCAGATCAAGGGCCTCATGCAGTTGCAGATGACTGTGCTGCCTGTATGTGCGATGCGCCTGCAAATCGTAGATCTCGGTGAACACCCGCCCAAGCCCACCGATATAAACCGGCTGACGGCGGATTCGCTCCTTTTCCATCAACAAGGCCAGCATGGCCAGGATTTCCTGTGTGCGCCCCAGTGCAAAGGTTGGTATCAACACGCTGCCGCCGCCTTCTTCAACACGTTCCAACGCCTGGGCGAATCGCTCCGCTTCAGACTCGCGGGAGAATCCTTCCGGCTGGCCGCGCCCGCCGCGTGTTGTTTCCATGATCAAAACATCCGCTGTCACATCCTCGAAACGTGCCGCGCGCTGAATCGTCTGATCCCTGAAACAGACGTCGCCTGTGTAAAAGAGCGTTTCCTTTTCACCGCGCACCATGATGCCGGCGCTGCCCAGGGCATGGCCGGCGTCGTAAAATTCCAGCGTTGGCGATGGGGCATTCCCGCGCTTGCGCTCGAACAGGCGCCATTCGATTTCGCGATTGTAGCGGAAGCCCTGGAACGCAGGCGCCATTTCATCCACCTCATCATGCGTGAACAACGGATAATCGCGTATCCCAAGCTCATCCCGCTGCCGCGTCATCACATTCACGGAATTATGCAGCACGCGCTCCACCAGAAAATAGCTCAACTCGGTCATCAGCACGTGCGCCTCCGGATACCGCCGCATGGCCACCGGCAGCGCTCCCACATGGTCATGATGGCAGTGCGTTATGGCTATGGCATCGAGCTTTTCATCGCCTATCAAATCCAGCATCGGCAGCGCCTCCAGACCGTCGCGCTTTGGATGTATGCCCGCATCCATCAGCAGCCGGCGTCCGTCTATTTCAACCAGCCAGCCGCTGGCCCCGATCTCGGTGTCGGGATTCAAGTTGGTTATGTACATGCAATTTATTCTAAGGCTTCAACCGGATTGTCGAAAGCCAAAAAGCCGGCGGCTGCTGAAAATCCATGCAGCGAGGCAGAGACATCAACCGGCCCAGCCAGTCCGGCTGATTGCCGCGCACGCGGCATTGTGGACGGCAGGCTTTCCCAGCGGTTTTTCGTTGCTTTTTTCCAAAACGAGGCATCAATTAGGGCAAAAGCCTATTTATGCCTATGAAGACGAATCCCAATAAAACTTCGCGCCGTGAATTTCTGAAACAAACCGGCCAACTGGCCGGCGCATCAGCCATCGCCGGAATTTCGCTTCCCCATGTTCACGCTGCCGCGGATGAGACAATCCGGCTGGCGCTGATCGGATGCGGGGGTCGCGGCAGCGGGGCCGTTGCAAACGCCTTTGAGTCGCCAAACGGGCCGGTGAAATTGGTTGCGATGGCCGATTTCTTCGAGGACAGACTTAACCGTGCGTGGCAGTCGCTGAATCAAAAATATGCGGCTCAAATGGATGTGCCGCCGGAGCGGCGATTCAGCGGTTTCAGTGCGTGGCGGCAGGCGATTGATTGCCTGCGGCCCGGCACAGGCGACATTGCGATGCTCTGCGGCTACGCCGGCTGGAGACCCGGCCAGCTTGAATACGCAGTCTCGCGCGGGATAAATGTTTTCATGGAAAAATCCTTTGCCACGGACCCTCCGGGCGTCAGGCGCGTCATCAAAGCCGGCGAAGAGGCCGACAAAAAGGGCGTGAAGATCGCCGCCGGCCTGCAATGCCGCCACTCGCGAAACCGGCTCGAATTGATTCGCAGGCTCAGGGCGGGCGAGCTTGGGGATGTGCAGATGATTCGCGCCTACCGGATGCAGCCCTGCGGATGGCTTCCGAAACGCCCGCCCGAACAAAACGAATTGCACTGGCAAATCCGAAACTTCACCCATTTCTTATGGGTCTCAGGCGGTTTGTTTGCGGAGATGAACATCCATCAGATTGACGAGATTTGCTGGATCAAAGACGCCTACCCTGCCACCGCTCATGGCATAGCCGGGCGCTCACCGGACAGCACCGATTGCGGACAGAACCTGGACGCGTTTACCATCGAATGGACATTCCCCGACGGCACAAAGGCCTTTGACATTGTGCGCTGGCTGCCAAATTGCCACACCGATTTTGCCACCTACATCCACGGCACAAAATGCGCCGCACAATTCTCCGGCCCGCATCACGAGGGCACCGTACATATCTATAAAGACCAGCGTTGCGCCGCCGATAACATCGCATGGCGCGCACCAAAGGAACCGGTCACACCGTGGCAGGCCGAGTGGGACGATTTGCTGGATGCAATACGGAAAAACAAGCCTTACAATGAGGCCAAACGCGCCGCGCTTTCAAATCTGGCCGACATCATGGGCCGCGCAGCGGCACATTCCGGCAAGCTCGTCACCTGGGAACAGGCCATGGCTTCAAACTTTTCATTCTGCCCGAATATAGATTCGCTGACTGACGACAGCCCGCCGCCGCTTCAGGCCGGAGCTGATGGCCGCTATCCCGTGCCCGTGCCGGGCAGGTGGAATGAACTTTGAGGATTTGCGCCTTGGCTAAATCTCGAGCGTTTTTTCAAACCTGGCCAGGTTTTTTGGGCGCGAGCCGTTGATCAACAGCACATCGGCCACGCGCACCTCGCCAATCTCAGGATACACCAGCCCGGGTTCAATCGTGATGACGTGGCCGTCGCAAAGAATATCGGCTGAATCCGGCCCGATATTTGGCAGTTCATGAAGTTCAAGTCCGATGCCGTGTCCGAGCTGGCGGCAAAATCCGCGGCATTGTCCGTTGCGCCGGAGCGTCTTGAAACCCTCCTTCGCAAAGACACCCGCCGCCGCCTGATGCGCCGCCGTCGCAGGCGTGCCTGCGGTTGCCTTTTCAACGGCGGCCGCTTCTGCGGCGATGACCGTGTTGAACATCCGCCGGACTTCTTCCCCTGCCCGGCCTTTTACGACGGTGCGGGCTAGCTCGCCGAAATAACCGGTTTTGATCGAACGTGGGAACAGGTCTATCAAAATTGGCTCGTTGGCCTTGAGCGTCAACTGCCCGTTTGAGTTGGGACTGCCGCCGCGGCGTCCTGCCATGACAACCGGATGGCAGACCACGCCCCCGGCCTGCATAATCGCAGTCTGCATTATCGCGCGCAGCCGCTCCACCGTCAGCGGCGTATGCCGGTATATCAAGCGCCGGCTCTTGTCCACGCGCGCGCCCTTCAACGCCAGAAGTCCTTCCGCAAGCCCGACTTCGGCCATCATAACCGCGGCGTTGATTTTCTTGACCTCATCGGCGGTCTTGAACTCGCGGCTGGGGAAAAACGGCTCCGTGCCAGCCTTCAATTTCAAGCCCATCCGGCGCAACTGCCGCGCAAGGCCATGCGGAAAATTGTACGGGACAACGATCTTTTTTATCCGGTGCTTGCGGAGAATTTCGCGAATTATTCCCGCCATGCCGGACAGGGAACCGCCGCTTTTTGCCAGACCCTTATTGAACCGGCTTAACGGCAGGATGCGGCAATGACGCGCATGCCGCCGCAGATTCGCCGCGCGCAAATCGTCAACCGCTATCAGATGCCGCCCGCCAAGCCTCAAGTATGCCATGGACTCAGGCACAGGCACGCCCACGGCATAAAGCATGTCGGGATCGCGTTCGCTGTCTCCAACGATCAATAAATTATCGCGATTCATTTGGGCCGGATGACAAGAGAATAAAAGGCCGGCTTTGGTGTAATGTCAAATAAGAACCGGATTTTTTTTACAACGGCAGGGCGGGCGGCAGGAAATAGAGCCGGCCTGAACGCAACTTCGGCGGCGCAACGCCCAAATCCAATTTGATCGCAGGCGCCTCGGTCTTGCCGAAAAATCGCAGCACATTCAGCAAGTCAAACGGCACCTGGTACTCCACCAAATTTGCATTGCTGACCGCCGCCAGTGATTTGGCCCGATCCACTGCCTCCTCAAACACCCCAACCTCATCCACAAACCCAAGCTCATAAGCGCGCCTGCCGGTCAGTATCCTGCCGTCGGCGTATTCAACCCAGTTTGGAGAAAGCCTCCGCCCCTCGGCGCGATTGCGGCGGCTGGCCTCTTCGCGGCCCTGTTTGACAACGGTTTTGAACCGTTCAAACGCCTCATCCACCATCGCCTGCACCATCGCCCGCTCCTGCTCGTAAAGCTCGCGCTCTGCAGGCGTCATCTTTTCAAGGTCTTTTTCCCCGCTGAGCATGTCCTTGAACTTGCCGCTCTTGAACACTTCAGGGCGCACCCCGACCTTGTTCATCAGCCCGCGGTAATTGTAGCCGTGCATGATTACGCCGATGCTGCCGGTTATGGTAAGTTCATTGGCGGTTATCCAACGGCAGGCAGATGCCACATAATAGCCGCCACTGGCCGCAAGCGCCCCAAGATACGCCACCACGGGCTTGCCGGTTTCCTTTTGGAATTTGTCTATCTCACGGTAGATGTCATCGGAAGCCAGAACCTCGCCGCCGGGCGAGTCTATCTTCAACAAAACTGCTTTTATGCGGTCATCCTCCCCCGCCCGCTTCAGGCACGCCTTTACATACTCCGGCAACGAGGGCATGCTGCCATCACCATTCCCGAAGATGATGCCCTCGATCCGCAGCAAAAGTATTTTGTCACGGGCGTCGTTGTCTTCCACCACCGCTTCAACCAGCCGCGGCCCCGCGTGGCCGCCATGCATCGGCCCCCCAATCCCGACAAAGCTGTGCGCAAGCGGCAACAGGCCGGCAAAGAAAATTACGCCCAAGGCCACCAGCGCAACCACAACTGCAACCAGCCACCTGTGCCTGCGCTTCGGCGGCTCCGATGGCGGCGGCGGCTTCAACGGAGGCGGAATCTCCGGCCGCGGTGAATCGGCCGCCGGAGGCGGCAGCGGCGGAGGTGTTGGCGGTATCGCCGGCGTTTGTGCTTCGTTATCCATAATCGCCTGATAAGCTAATACAGCCGCCTTTCATCGGCAAGCGGCTAAATGCCCGTGGGAAGCTGCGCTTATTCGCTCCGGGCCGGCTCGCAGTTGAACTGTCAGCCTATCACAAGCGTGCCGACCTTTTCACCCATCACAACCCGCTTGAGATTGTTGTCGTCGAAAATGTTGAAAACGATGATCGGCATCTTGTTTTCCGCGCACAGTGAAAATGCCGCGCCATCCATCACCTTCAACCGTTTCTGGAGCGCCTCCTGGAAAGTTATCTGATCGTACCGCTTTGCATTTGGATTGAGCAGCGGGTCGCTGTCATACACCCCGTCCACCTTGGTTGCCTTCAGGATAACCTCAGCGCCGACTTCGTTTGCCCTCAAGGCCGCCGCCGTGTCGGTTGAGAAATACGGATTGCCGGTCCCGCCGGCGAAGATTACCACCCGCCCCTTCTCCAGATGCCGCACTGCCCGGCGCCTTATGAAAAGCTCCGCCACCTGCGAGACGGCGATTGCGCTCTGCACGCGCGTCGGCACCCCCTGCTTTTCCAGTGCGTCCTGCAACGCCAGCGCGTTGATGATTGTCGCCAGCATCCCCATGTAATCGCCGGTGGCGCGTTCTATTCCGCTGGCCTGCCCCTTTTGACCACGGAAAATGTTGCCCCCGCCGATTACTATCACCACCTCCACCCCAAGTTCGCGCACCTCCCGTATTTGCCGGGCCAGCTCCCGGATGTGTTCGGGGCAAATCCCCTCGCCATTCTGCCCGCCCATTGCCTCCCCGGACAGTTTCAACAAAATCCGCCTGTATTGGGGTTGTTTAGTTGTCTTTTTCATCAACGCCGGCTGCGTTTCTAACAGCCGGCCCCCGGCGAGTCAAGCCGCCGCAGGGGTTTAATCCGGCAAAAGTTCCTTCGATGCGCGGGTCAGTTCATTTCTCTGGTGTCATCGTAGCAGCGCATCAACCTGGCAACGATCTCGTCAATGTCGCTTTTGGTAATCAGGCCCTCATACACCGCCCGTACAATCGCCTCCGCGGCTTTTTCGGCTCGAATGTTCAACAGCTCATTTTCAAGCCGGTCAATCCGCTCGTACAACAGATCTATTTGCCAGTTGGTATCAACCTCCAAAATCTTCATCTCATCGTCATCAGGATAAAATTCATCCTCAGCTTCCCGCTCCAGTTCAGCCTGGAACATTGTCTCATCAAACGCTTCCTGAATCTCTTCCGGCGTGGCGTCGTCGTCGAGTGCAAGCAGTTTCAAAACCATCTTGCGGTAATCAGGTTCGTCGTTTTTGTGAAATCGTTTTGGATTTATTTTGTTATTTTTCATGGTGATTAAATCTCCCATTGTGCAGCGTTTTTTTCAAATTCAATTTAAGACAGAAAAACGTAAAATATTTACATTGCCTGAATATCAGGAGAAGCGTAGCAGGATGGCCGGGTTCCACCCCGGCCATCCAAGTAGCTGCCGCCGTGAGGCGGCAGAAATCATAATGGCTTAATTAGCGTTTAATGGACTGGATGGACAGGCACGGACAGGGGCGGAGCCCCGATTGTCTTCGCGTACCGTCTTGACGATATGGCTGCTTGGTGCGCAGTGGCGCAAATACTTCTTGAGCCTAGGTTGATATGGTTTCGCCGACTTGGAAGCGGACGAAACGGCGCACTGTGATTTCGTCGCCGAGTTGTTTTGCGATTTGGGCGATGTGGTCGCGGACGGATTTTGCGGGGTCTTTGACAAAGCCCTGTTCGAGAAGACAAACGGTCTGGAAATAGGCGTTGAGTTTGCCTTCAACGATTTTCGCAACGGCCTGGGGTGGCTTGTTTTTGAATTGTTCGGCGGCGATTTCCTTCTCTTTTTCGACGAGTTTGGGATCGATCTGGTCACGGGAGATTGCGACCGGATTGGCGGCGGCGATTTGAAGTGTGATGTCCTTGACGAGTTCCTTGAAGGAATCGTTGGACGGGGTGGTATCCTTGCCGCAACCGACTTCGACGAGGACGCCGATTTTGTCGCCGGTGTGGATGTAAGAGGCGACGAGGCCGTTGCCGGCGACGTCGAAGCGGCGATGCCTGGCTACGCGGATGTTCTCGCCGGTCTT
>Ga0078972_1001411_pt1 | contig 89780 bp, 100 predicted proteins | sample YelNatPaOPGAMG01_FD_67568 | JGI IMG/M metagenome (GOLD analysis project Ga0078972, IMG submission 67568) | Hot spring thermophilic microbial communities from Obsidian Pool, Yellowstone National Park, USA - OP-RAMG-01 (SPADES assembly) (version 2) | ecosystem: Environmental > Aquatic > Thermal... | reverse complement strand
ACAATAAAAAAAATAAATAATATAATAATATAATAATATAATAATATAATAATATAATAATATAATAATATAGTAATATAATTATAAAGTAAAGTAGAACAAAATACTGATCGTAGTGGTAACTAGATAATATTAAAAATAAACGGCAGTGGGGTAAGGATTGCGCTGGTTAAAAGATTTAGGGCAGGATGGTAGGTGTAGCCATCCAGGGATAAAAAAGGGCTATAAAGCGATTTTAAAAGGGGGAGGAGAGGCTTATGCTGGTATATGACCGAAGGTATCACAAGAAAGTACATGTGTTTTGTCAAGAATGTTTGAAGTACAAATGCCGTATCCTGGAACCTATACGGTAGGGAAAGGGTATTCAAATTCCGGGGCGGTTAAAGAATGGTTTGTGGATATAGGGAGATATACGGCTGCCCGGAAGAATCCAGAAAAGAAAGAAGAGTTATGATATACAAAAAGATAGTGGAGATTCTATCTGAGAAAAAATAATATTTGACAAAGGGGTTCGCTTTTTAGTAAAATGGATCAAACCCACCACCCAGCCCGAGAAAAAAATTCTCGGGCTGGTTTGGGAGGAGGAGGTTATGCAGAAACCAATTTTACATATTTACAGGGCTTCAAAAGGTCGATGGGGAAAGATTAGACCGGCAATAGAAATAAGTTGGATAAGCGAATATACCGGCAAAAAAGTTAAACCGCCGAAGTCCCTGGCATGCGAAGGAACGAACCATATCGGAAGAAAAAGGATATTCCCTATTAAAGATATATACTACCAGGATTGGGAACTTACTAAAAGAGAAATAAGGCAAGCGATTAAAGAAAATGATACGGCATCCTTAATGCCTATGAGAAGATTCATTTGTAAAGAATGCACACGAAAAATGGGAGGAAGAGGTGAAAAATAAAAAAATAGAATTAACCGAAGCGATAATAGTAATACCTAAAGGTGGTTGTAAATATTGTCATTATTGTAGGGATATAGATGTAGAGGATGGATACTTTTGTGGATTGTTTATGGAAAGTTTAGGTAAGTCTATGAAGAGGTTACCTAAATGTGAAAAATTAGGCGGAGGTAAATTTTTATTAACAAAAATAGAATAGGAGGAAATATGAAAAGTAAAATGAAAAAGATAAATATAGAAAAAAATACGAATAAATATCGTATGAATTTCAGCGAGGTCATCTACCCCCTGGCTAAAGCCGATGGGCTTGTCTGATGTTTAAGGAGTTCAGACGGGTCGGAACGACTCGGCGACCCATCTTGAAGTGAAAACTTCAAGATGTTTTTAGCTCCATTTAAATCTGCGTTTAATCTTCTTCCACAAGTATTACATATTAATAGACTTTGTTTAGGTCTATTAGTATCTGGGGATCCACATTGATTACAAGTCTTACTAGTATTCCTTGGATTGATATATTTAACTTCTATCCCATTTAACTTACACTTGTACTCTAGAAAACTTTGAAACATTTTATAGGGAAATACATTATTGATTAGATAATTTATATTTTTCCCTTTAGATGTTCCTTCTTTTCTAGAACTTGACTTCCTGATATTAGTTAGGTTCTCTAATATAATTTGAGAACCTCCCATTTCTATTAGATACTTAACCAACTCAGAAGTCAACTTATGGAAGAAATCTTTAGAGTATCTTATTATTTTATCTTTTTGTTTATGTTTTTGGTATTCTATTTTCTTATGTACATATTGCTTTAAATTGAATCTTTTATTATTTGAAAGGGTTATATTTTTTATGTTGATATCTATACCTAACCTTTGATTTCCCTTAACATTATTATTTTCTTTTACTTCACAAATGAAGTATATTCTCCAATCTTTATTTATCTTCTTTATTTGGATTTCTTTTATTGAAATAATTTCTTTTAATTTATTTATAGTTCTTAAACCTTCTAGGGGATAATTATTTTTACACAATCTTATCCATGCATTATAATAACCTTCTTTAAATTCTATGTTAAAATTTTGATAATCAAAAATTAAAGGAAAATTTAATTTTTTGATTTTATACAACTTCTTAGCTTTAACAGAACTTAGAACCTTATCCCTTATATGTTGTATTAATTTAGAATACAGAAATGGATACTTAGTTCTTATTTTTTCGTATGTAGCTTTATGTATTTCTGATTTCCTATACTCTTTAGTTGACTTAATATACCAAAGGTAATATCTAGCTATTATTTGAACATATTTATATTGTTGTTCCAGAAACGCTAGTTTCTCTTTATTTCCTTTTAGGTTACAGTGGTAGGTTATTCTTATCATACCTATTATATAATCCCCTTTATTGTCATTTATTTTTTTGACTTGACAACTATTTTTTAATAATGCTAATATTTGTATATGTTCTTTATCCTTCTGTATCCCACGGTTAAAACCGTGGGTTTTAGAAGGAGTTTAATTTATAATGATGATACCTGCGAAAAAAATAAAGGAGGAAAAAATAAATGAATAACGTAAACAATGAAGGTAACCCTATCTACTTTGAAGTAGATACCCCAAACAAATCAGACAATAAAGGGGTATATAATATAGGGGATATAGTTAAATTTAAAACCCGGGAGGGTAAAGAAAAAACCGGGCAGGTGGTTACTATAACCATCGTAAGAGGGCAACAGGAATACTCCGTCAAATGCGACGGTAAAGTGTATGAATACCATTCTATCGAAGTGATCGGCACCGGGGATAAGAAGATATTTAAAAAACATGATAGATTAATTGTGGATAGAAAAATCGCTATGCTAAAAGAAAACATACAAAATACTTTAAGAGAAATAGAAGCTCTAAAAGATAAAATAAAATTAGATAAATCTTTAATAAAATCTTGGAAAAAAGAAATTAATTTGCTCAAAAAGGAATATAAAATAAAAATTTAAAAAAAAATGGAACCAGAAAATACCGACCCATTCCATAAAAACCTCACCGAAGACGACATCAAAGATGTCGCCTTCGGGAGAAAGAGAAAGGATTATTTAATTGAAGGTATCCCTATAAAAGTATATACCTCAATTAAAGAAGGGGATTTCGTTACCGTATTTAAATACGGCAGGGTCCGTATAAAAATATTAGACGATATTAATGTCGCTCGCCCACTCGCAAGATTAGGATATATAGAAACTATTATCAACGAAAAATTTAATACCGCTATCCTACCTACCAGGGAACCAATGGTCAATTACCTCGCTATTAATAATATATTCGAGGATTTCGAAGAGGAAGAAGAACCTTTGGGAATCCAGAAAAAGAAAACAATATATAATATGGTTCCTTATAAATATAGGTATACCATGTTCTGCAAACATGCGGCGTTCCTAATGTGCGAGGCGCTAGTTCTAGAAGAAGAAGGCTATCGCAAATTGTCATTCCTTTTGCATGAAATGCTTACACTACTAGCCCAACGCTACGGCCTGCGTGCTTACGGGTTCATTAAAGGAACTATGCGGGCATATAAAATGGCACTGAAATTATACGACCATACCGAATATTACCAAAAATTATTAACCGTAGGACTTAGATTGGCCCGCAGAATCGCTACCGCGGATATTATGAAGGATGTCGATAAAGTTAAAATGGTTAAAAAATTTGGATTGGATGTCAATTATAAAGAGAGTACCACCCAATACTCAAGATCAAACTTAATTAAAATGGGTACCCTGCATAGAGAAATTATGGCGGCAATAGGCGGAATGACTACTATGGCCAGCGAGGCGATTAATAATATCCAAAAGAATATTAAACTGCCTCAACAGTCAGTTAAAGAATTAAATAATTTGCTCCACTTTAATGAAATCCCTGAAGCAATATTCGAATCCACTATAGACCCTGTATTACCCCCACCACCTAAAATCATCGATTCATTAAATGATTCTAATATAGACAAAAAAAATACTTGACAAATGTTGCAAAAATTTTGTAATATTTTTTTAATATTAAATCCCGGGAGGAATTAATGGCAGAAAAAAATACACAAACAACCAGAAAAATAGAAGTCTCTTTTAAAGATAATGAGATAATCATTTCTGAGAAAGATACAACTATAACCTTAACAAAAGAAGCCGCAAAGTTATTACTAGTGTGCAATCGGGCGATTGAGGAATTCGTTCATACTTCCTCACCACTAAAGTATACTATAACGTATACTTTAGTGAATAAACCTAAGGTAACAACAATTGTGGCAGGATCTAAAAATACAACGAACGCTACCCCTCCTTCTGTTGTTGTCGCTAAAAGACAGCAAACAACAGAAGATGAAGATAATGTCACTGTAATAGAAGAAAGACATTCCACTGTAAAAAAATAATTGGAGTTCATTTGCTCGCCATCTGCGAGGAATCTCGCAGGTGGCGAATTAAAATAATGCATATCTATAAGAAAACAAAATATAAATTAATATATAAATGCAAAGGCAAATGGATCCCATGTAACCATTTGCATACTACCCACTACGGCGCTGAAAGATGCCTTGATGCTAATTTTGCTAAAAAGAATAAACTTAAATATAAAGTTATAGCTATTCCCAATCCTTTGAACGATAGGAAAATATTGTATTGATATGCCTGAATTAAGAGATATATTGAACAAAATCCATAACGCAGATTGCGTCGATTTTCTCCAACAAATACCTGACAATTCCATAGACCTTGTAGTTACATCCCCACCCTATAATTTAGGTATAGAATACGATAGCTGGAATGACAATATGTCATGGGATGACTATTATAATTGGTGCCGGCAATGGATGAAAGAATTATACCGGGTATTAAAAGAAGATGGTAGATTTTGTCTAAATCATTACTTGAGCTTGGGAAAGGGAGCAGGTAAATCAAATAATACTATGTCCCGCCAATCACCACTAATGGACCTTAATTGGATAGCCGTAAAAGAAATAGGATTTAAACATCATAGTATTGCTATATGGACCGATATTACTTTATCTAAAAAAACAGCATTTGGATCCTGGCTATCCGCCTCCGCTCCATATATATCCTGCCCCTATGAAGGAATATTAATATTATACAAAACTCAATGGAAAAAATTAAATAAAGGTACTTCTACTATTGATAAAGAAAATTTTGTTAGTTTAACCAGAGGTATATGGAATATAGGTACAGTGCCAAAAGGTTTAACCCCAGCCAATTTCCCAAAGAAATTGGCGGCTAGTTGTATCAATTTGTTGTCCTATGTAGGAGATACTGTCTTGGATCCCTTCTCAGGGTCAGGAACCACTTGCATTGTCGCTAAAGAACTAAAAAGAAATTTTATAGGTATAGAGATAAGTAAAAACTACTGGCAAATATCTAACGATGAATTTGCTACAGAAAAGTTTATTAAAGGAGGTAAAAAAGGATCCTATGAAATATAAATTTGTTAAATTTAAAGATGAGAATATAAACTGTGTTTTTTGGTTTTTAGAAATTAGCTCTAAAAAAGAATTATTTTATTGGTATAATAATTACTTAAAAAAGAATTTCCCTTTATTTATTAAAGATTTAAACTCTAACAAACATCCTACCACTACCATGAGATATCTGTTGGAAGAAAAAACCAGTCTTGATTATTTAACTGGGAAGAACGATCCTAAATCCACTTCTAAAACTGTTTCATATGAAGGTCTTGAGAGTGTGCGTGTTAAATACTCAATAGGAGAGATTAAAGATTATTTCATGAATGTTATATTTAAACCTAAATTAGAAGTTTTAAATAAATATAAAAAAATCTATATAAATGGAAATGGTGGATTTATTTTTAATCCAGACAAGTTTTTTACAAGAATTGATGAAAAAGTTTCAGATAAACTTAAATTTCCCTCTCCAACTATTATTACTATTACTAAATGGGCTGGAGGTACTCACTACTATATTAATGACAGAAAGTTTAATAGTCTTCAGCAAGCCATAGATTTTGCTAAAGAATTAGAAATCTCTAATTATGAATTGAAGGAAGTCTATTGGAATAAACGCGATGAATGAAGAAAAAATATATTTGTCCCTAACCCACGGCTAAAGCCGTGGGTAGATGACAGCTACAGATAATAGAGGAATAACATGGAAGAAAATGATTTTATAAAAGATAATTGGGACGAGGACATTTTAAATACTATAGATGACCAAATTTCAGATGAAGATATTAACTTGCTTCTGAAACAAGCCAATGAAATACTCCATTGGGTGCCGGGTAGAAATGATCCTTGCTGGTGCGGGAGTGGTAAGAAATTTAAAAAATGCTGCTTACCTGAATATGAAAGACTTAAATCTGCCCACGGCTAAAGCCGTGGGTTTTAGAAAGAAGTTTAATTTATAAAGGAGGAAAAAATGAAAACAAATGAATTAAAAAAATTACTTCGCAAAAAATACAAAAAAGCCAAAAAAGAAAAAAACTATTTTGAAATGTTTAATTTGGCTCATGATATGCTCTATTTAGAATTTCAAAGATATGAAGATAAACTCTCTCTATCTATACTGAAAAATTGCAAATAGGAGGTAGTATGAAAATAAAACATATCCCTACTCGGGGGATACCGAGAATGTTAATTAAAGGAAAAGCAAACTTTAGCCACGCAAGGATCAACAAAACTCAATGCCCTAACTGTGGGGCCAAAAATGATGATATAATCCAATTGCGAACTAAATTTTATTGCTGCAGGAAATGCAATCGCCATTGGGATTCCGAATTGGAATAGGAGGATATCATGTCTTTTAAAATACTTAAATTAAAACTTTTAAGCGCTTTTCTGGCTGTCTGTCTACTTCTATCGATCTTGTTAAATATATTCTTCCTTCTGCATTCTTGTCGTTAAAACTACCTTATTAATCAAAAAAATCACACAAAAAGGAGGTGTTATGCTTAGTCTACTTGCATCCTTTATTGCTAAATCTTTGCCCCTAAATTCTCATAAACCTGCAAGGTTTATGAGAATTGTTACATACTTATATATTATTGTAGGTATATATGTCGTAATCACTGTAGGAAAGTATTGGAGTGAACCGGGAATGGATACATTCGTGTTTACTCTAGTTAGAGATTGGGGTTACAAGTCAAGGGACCATGGTACGTTTTTTCTGGATTACTTCTTCTTCCTCCTTGGTATAACCTTCAACTCATTAGCATTAGGAGTAGTATTTGCATGGATTAGTGGTATTGTAAACAAAATGCTAAAAGTCAAACCTAACAAAGACATAGTCTATATGAAAGCAAAGAGCATAGAAGATGTTAGAAACAGTATAAAGCCAAGATTCACCTACGAATTAATACGAGAGGGTCTTTATCTTTCTGATATCCCTGTGCTTGATTCAATGATAAGAGAGCGGGAAAAAGTGGAAGCGAGCATCAGAACCACAAGAATAGAGGCGCCATTATCTTACTCGCAACCAGAGATAAAACCGGTAATAATAGAGACCCTGCCTTCTTACTTGAATTCTTTGCCTGCCGAATATTCGGAAATGTCAAATAAATTAATGAGCCATCTCAATTCCGTATTGAAATACTACAATAATACAGGGACAGATATAAATAATCTAAACGGGATATTGATAGCGCAGGCATATAGATTATTAGCACCTATGAATATCCCCGGCCCGATAATTAGTAAAATTATCGGGCTCATACCGACATGGTCCACCCAAATACGGGCTACTATCGAAACCCAGAAAGTTATGGATAAAATGAATGGCTATGTCGCATTCCTGAAAGAATATTCCGAAAAAGGAAAGGAGATGTTATGACATTCATACTCGACCATATAATATACCCATTTCTCGCAGGGGCATACCTAACCCCAATAATGACAATGTTCTCTACCCAGTCTTTCAGTAATGACTGGAACTCTATACATATCTATGGCTTATTCTTCTTTGGGCTTTTTGGATTAATGTTGTCTTGTATGGGTGGCGCGGGGATAATGATGATCTGCTACTTTATAAAAATAGGTATGCCTTTAGGTGGGATTCTTACCGTTGTAATGTTCACCCTGCTTGCCGCCTGGTGGCAGTATATTTCAACTATGGCAATTGTAGGCTGCCAACATAGGGCATTAATATCCTTGAAGCTCCAGAGCAAAAACCCTGAAAATTCTATTATACATTGGACCTTCGTAGATAGTGGGTGGCTAGGGATGATTGAATTTGTAGTTATAGCATTGGCTTTGCTAATAGTCATCCTGGTTATTGGATTCCCATTTATTTTAACCGGGAAATGGATGAATTAGGAGGAGTTATGACCAATACCTATTCCGTAAATTCGTTATCTAATTATGTCTTGCCTTATGAATTAAATGAGAAGATAAATACTATAATGATATCTTCCAAAAAGAACAACACCATCCCGGGCCATATACTATTACATGGCCCGGCAGGGACAGGGAAAACAACACTGGCCAGAGTTATTGCCAATGAATTCCATATCCCATTAATAACTTTCGAAGGTGTTACTTTGAATAGCTTGGATAAACTTAAGATATTAATCCCGATAACCGAACCCGGCGCAGTGCTATTTATAGACGAGATCCATAGCACAAACAAGAAAATCCTTGAGGCAATCTATTCCATTATGGAAGATAACTCTATGCTATTAGATAGCACTACCAAATTCTTGTTAGCCCCTATCTGCGTGATAGGCGCCACAACTGAGTTGTCTAAGATAGAAAAACCATTAATCGATAGGTTTGTGTATAAATTAAACTTCCCGGTATACTCCATACCCGAACTTGTAAAAATTGCTTACAAGATGGCTACTGTATTTAATTTAGATATAACTCCAAAGGCTTATAATACGCTGGCCGTAGTCGCAAGAGGAGTGCCAAGGGTGTTAAGAACATTTATCCAAGATCTTAAGAATTATTCAATAGTTAATAATATTCCACAAATAACTGAAAGCATTCTTTGTGAATATTTATCCAAAAATAAAATAGATCCACTTACTGGATTAAATGAAGTGGATTTAAAAATTCTTAAGGTATTGGAAACCGGCCCTAAATCACCATCAACTATAGCCGCTAAGGCAGGTATTGACGAAGATACTTATCGTAAAAATCATGAGGTATTTTTAATTGGGAATGATTTTGTCGATATATCGCCAAGAGGAAGAGTATTAGCTACAAAGGGATCGGCAATGTTAAATGGCTATGTGAGAAGCGCGTCTATCCTATACACGGGAACCCATACCCCGGAGTATAAAATGTCTGAAGAAGATAACCGTTTAATTGAAAAAATATTTTTCGTTTGCGATACTACGGTTAATCCGCCTGGGATGATAATGACGTATATCCAGTCTGACGCATTCAAAACTGAAGACGCCGGAAGATTAATAAGTATATTGCTGAAATTTAAGGATTCGCTTCGAGATCCAGATCATGAAAAAGTTACTAAATTGAAAATATACTTCTCCGAGTATATAAGCTTGTTGATTCAAGCGGCTATACCTATAGTAATGCCTCGCATAGTTATAAATAACAGAAAAGAAATAACCCGCTTTTTTGTTAATAGATCTGCATTTAAGAAAGAAATACTCCAAGAAATTTATAGTTGGATTACTACTGGTTTGTTTGATTTTGATAATACATTCAAAACTAATACCAACATAGATCGTAAAGAACTTGCGGAGTATTTAAAATCACTGCGAAAATCAATCGCCAAAGAGTTGGGTATATAATTGGTAAGACTTAATCAATGATAGCCATAGTTCAATTGCTTTTTCCATATTTATCGCTTTAACTTCAAATTCACGATTGGTTTTGTCAAACCTAAATATATACCCTTCAGTAGGCAATATATTTAATGTTTCATGACAGGCTATAGCATACGCCGCTATTTGTAATTCATAGGTTGGATATATCCCATTCGACGTTTTCCAATCACAGATCGCTAGCGTATTATTTATATACGCTAGCGAATCCAACCTACCACCATAATTGAAATTATTAGAGGCCACTGCAGTATCCGCCAACACAAAGGTAAGATTATACCTTTTTAACATCTTTAAAAAATTGTTGAATCCTACTTCTGTATCCACCGTAAGTGTAGGGTAATACATTTCATTTTTTAATGAATGTATAATATAAGCGTCAATTAACTCGTGAATCTTGGTCCCTACATCTCCAGCGGTTTTCATAATATTAGTTGGGGTAGTCCCAGCATTAGCGGCAATAGCCTCTATATCTTTAACAGATGCATATCCATCTTTAGATATCTTCTCAATTACTTTGTTTTTAAAATCTTCAACCGCTTGCTCAATCGCCCATTTCCGTAATTTCTTGGCTTTTGTACCTCCTATAAAATCTAATATTTTAGTAACAGATGGTAAATCTTCCTTAATTAATTTACCATCTAAACTATAAATATCATAAAAATGCTTATAGTCTTTCTGCTTGAACTTTACGGAATAGTTGGGACTAATGTTCATTACTTGTCTTCCTCTTTGATCTCTTCCTCAGGAATTGAAAGAATTTCTTTCAATTCCTCTGGAGGAGGTTCAACCGGAGTCTCTTCCGATTCGACAACCTTGGCAGTCTCTTCCTCTTTCTTTTCCTCTACTGTCGGTTTAGGCGTAATAATTCTGCCATCCGGGGTCAGAATATTCTGTTTCATTAACGATTGCTTTATCTTTTCAACCGTCTCCCCAATCTTTTTCTGAATTTCAATTTCAGAAAAAGATTTCTTATCTATAAGTAACTCTATCAACGCCTGCTGCTGTACTGCTAAAGTATTAATATCATTAGCTAAAGCCATTAATACTTTAGATATATCCATTTGCTTTTTCATCATTTTTTCCCTCCTTCATTTTTTCTAGCATCTTTTTCATATTCCTGTTATATATACTCTGAACTTTTTCAGATGTATCCTTATACTTATATTCCCTTTTTATACTACCATATTGTGATCTTATATATAACATCAAAAATTTAAGGTCATGCAACGTTTCTGAATTTCTCAAGCAGGCAATAGCTTTTGGGATATCATGGTAAGCTTTTAATTCATTATACCCTTTTAACTTTATATGTTTTAAAAAAGTATTTATTAGTCTATAATCAATTATTCTATCTTTTGGGATATACATTATTTTCTTATCTTGCAACCAACGAGTAATATATCTATACCAATTTATAGTCTTCCATGATTTTATATTCTCTAATATTTCTAAATCATTATCGATCATGCCACCTCCCTCACCGTAGAATTCTAATCTTAACATTTTTTTCTACGTATTCCTCTATATTACCTGCAGGAACTTCTTGTATTGCAAAACCTTCCTCAAGTATATGTTGTTTTCTTTTTTTAGAATGAGAAGTAAGCCATTTAATATTATAGTCATAGATATCAAAATAATAACTAATAGCCTTCCCTGGGTGTATGCGCATAGCCCGACCAATTAACTGAATTGTGGATATCTTCGCTTCTTCCGCCCGAACATTTATTATACATGCTAATGAAGGAATATCTACCCCTTCATTGATTACAGTAGATATTAAAATAGGTAAGGACCCATTTTTAAAATCATGCAAATATTTGTTTCGCATATCAGATTCTTCTGATCCATTAAGAAAGATAACTTTATCCTCACCCATTACTTTTTTTAACCCCTCCAACAAAAAATCGCCATGGGCAATTCTTTGGACAGCAATTAAAACTTGATACCCTTTTTCTACCATTTTTTTAGCTATTTTTATAGCTAAAAGATTCCGCTCTGGATTAGTAGAAACTTTATCAGTATAAAATAAATTATAATTAGATGCCCCTTTAGATCTGCCATGATTATAATGCACAAATATTATCTCTATAGGTATCAATAATCCTTGTTTTATAAGGTCATGAGGTGTAGCCGTATATATCACGTCAGCTATCCCCGCCCGAATAAAACAATCCCTATTGTCTGCCCTGTATCCGTATGTAGTTGCACTAAAGCCATATCGCCAAAATGCGGAATTCATTTTCTGAATTAATTTGTAGGCCCCTCTTGCAGCTACATGATGACACTCATCAATTATAACCATTTTAGGTGTAAGTATCAAATCTTTAAATATTTTATCTCTATTCTCTTTATTCTCTAATAATTTTAAAGATTTGGCGTCATCGGTATCATCGCTATCCTGTTTTATCTTTTCCTTTTTCATATCCCCATACGCAGCTAATAGACTTTGGATCATCGCTACTGTTATATCTCCAGGTTCATATTTCCCATCGCCAAATATACCTACCTTCACGCCGGTATATTTTTCTATATACTCTCGCAATTGATACAATAATTCGAGTTTTTGAGTTAATACCAATGTCTTGGTATTTATCATTCGACAAGTTAACGCAATTACATACGTCTTGCCACCTCCAGTCGCTATTTGGATTAGCCCTCGATTATAGCCCATTATTTGTTTTATAGCCGCTAATTGGTGAGGCCATGGTTTGTAAGGTAATTTCTCCAAATCTGAAATATCCTGGAACGAAGTTGGTGGTAATGTAGGGTATTTTAATTCATACTCTATTTGGCTTCCCCGTAATATATTTATGACATCATTTAATAAGCCTGTAGGGAATTTTTGGGATTTATAAAATAAATGAACTTTGCCATCCCAGCCGCCATTTTGAAACATAGTAGTGAACCTAGCCCCATCACTATCATATGATAGGGCTAGGTCTATTTTATTGAATATCTCAGGAGATAATGAAGGGTATACCTGAGAATAGGAGTTCCCTATTACAATGCTATATTTCATTTTGTTGGTGTTATATGCCTATTTATTAAAGACTGCAACTTCTTTTGTATCTCCTCATTGGTACCTATCGCCGCATTTTGCATATTGGAAAATGGTGCGCCTGGTACATTCGTTGTAGGATTATAAATCGTTGTTGCAGGTCCCTCTAAAGGTATATCCTCTACTTGCTCATTGATTGGCTGATACACAGGCATACCTGATACATTTGTATTTGGTAAAAATGGCGTTGTCGTACTAGGTAATTGAGGTGTATTAGGAACAGTATTACTAGTAGAATTATCATTATTCCCCATAAATTTATTAACTACTTTGATAGTTATGTCATATGCAACATCTACAAGTTGTTCCAAATCAGTTATAGTGGCGCCCTTACTCAAGGCAATCACCATATCCGCCACCGTTTTAAATGTAGATTGCATTAGAATTTGCATATCCTTTCCCACACTTACGTAATTAAGATTTAAAGGATTTTTTGGCGTAACATTATAATTCGGGGCAATACCCCCCGCTTTCATATCAATGATATTATTAAAATAATATCCTTTATTACTTCTGGTTAATTCCAAGGTGTATGTATTCCCCACGGATAAGTTAGGTCCACTAAATTGGTATATATCTCCAATTGAAGAACTATATAACATAAAAGATTTATTGTTCTTCGAATTCATAGGACCTTTAACATCCATAATGGTTGCTTCCATTGTTACTGTGTTTTGGTTATTCATTTCTCCTCCCATTCTCTAGTTTTAAATATAATAGCAAAAAATAAAACCTTTGTCAACTACTTATTAAAATTAATTTTGTACTTATTTCTTATATCCTTAAAAAATTGGTTATCCGCCACAACTTCCGGTAGGTACTTCATTATCTCACTTTGCTTGATGAATTTTAACATCTTCTGCCGCCTAAATTTCATAAACTGAAAAGCATACGTCTGTCTAATGGAATACCCATCAAATTTTTTTAATTGCTCTTCATCCATAATATTAAAAATATCCTGAATTCTGCGTAAAGTATTCTCCGATATTTTTATATTTTGCTGTTCTAAATATTCTATAAATCGTATATTTTTTTTGTACTTATAAATCGCTTGCATAATCGCTTGACGAACATGCCTGCGGGCGATACTCATTCTTAATGGTAACGTCAATTTTGGTATTGGTTTATACTCAGGATCTGGTTTGCTACTTTTATCTGTAGGTAATTTAAAATATTTTATAGACTTTAATGCCGACATATCCCCGTTTTTTAATCGTTCTAATTTCTGCGCATGCATTTCATTATATTTATTTTCACTTCTTTCTTTCTTTTTAAGTATTCTATCCTTCACTTTCTCAAGGTCCACCTTAGGCCCTTTGAATGTATAGAAATTAAAAAATTTACTACTCGCTTTCCAATACGATTTAACTTTTCTTATTCTTATAACTTTTTTCTCTTTAAAACTCCATAAATTAATAAATTCCCTATACCGCAGGAATATACTACCTATCTTCAACATCTTGACTATGTACCCTTCATTAATACATTTTATTACTTCATCTTTAAATTTTTCGTATATCTCCCTAAATTTTCTCTGATCTTCTTTGGGATACCCTTTTAATATTTCTTTAACGATAGTTACATCTTGAATTGATTCTTGCTCAATGGCAGGATTATTTTTTTGGTATATGCGATCAATAGACATGATTTTTCTTGGAAAAGGGAACGGGAACAGGTCAGCCTGGGGCTCCGACGCCATGTCCAGGCGGCCCAGGCCGCCTGGGGGGCTGACCCTCCCGTTTTAAAGACCCGCCCGGTTGCGCATGCTTTCGCAGAGGCGTGGCGGGTATATTTTAAAATTGACCTGCCTGCATGGGGGTAGGTAAATATCGGTCGGATATTTACCTACGGCCAGAGGCCCGGCAGGTACCATTAAATTACTTCTTTATTTTAATTATTTGCTGCTTTATTGTATTATATATTAAATCAATTATACTACCTATCAAAGCTTTTTTGCTCTTTTCAGGAAGTATTTTATATATGAATCTACCTACACCACCTAATTTATTCTTCAAAATAGGGTCTATATAATCAAACAAAACTTCTACAGCTAATGCCTTTGCTTCTTCACCGGTAGTGTCTTTGAACTCAGCTTTGATATTATTAATTTCGGCTATGATAGATTTGATAACTAAAGCTATATTAGAAATAGCTTCTTTATCTAATGTTTTTATTTCCTTTAAACTAACCACAGATTCCGCTAATTTCTTTAATTTACTTATTTCTTCTGTCAATTGTTCTTTCGTCATTTCTCCTCCTGTTAAAAAAATTATACCATTTTTAAAATCAAAATGTCAACTTAATTTTTTCCTGTATGAAATCACCAACTCATCCCCGGTATAAGGCGCTTGTGTAAATGTTATAGTTTTATTATCTATTTCTAATGTATAATCAACTCCACTTTTCCTTAATAATCCTCTCAAGAAAACATGCTCTGACCCGGGGACACATTCGTAATTTAAAACAAAAGATACTTTTGAACCATTGCATTCGGAGGTATGGTCTTCTTTGTCTATGTACAACTGACCACTTTCAAACACGGAATTATCAATTTCATCTAAAGTTACTGTTTTAGTCTTTATTTGTGTATTGCCACGTATTTGCATCTATCCCCCTTTTTAAACATATTGCCCTTTAGCTATTAGTATTCTACCCCTCTCAATCTTATTTTCATACATAATAGTTAATTTTACTTGCTCACGAGTGGAATTGCCATATTCTTTTAATTCTGCATAGTCTGTAATACCATTAGTTTCTTTCTCGTTTTGGATATACCCGCCTCTAAAAGATCCAACGTTCAATATCCATATTAATTTATCATTTAATCTTAATTTTCTATCATCAAATTCATAAGTATAATATGAATTAATCATCGCATTGTGCGAATGCCCTCGGATAAAACAATCAATGTTCCTTATTTTTTCCTGAAAATCTAAATTTCTATTTAATGTTCCACCTAATTTTGCGTTATATCCCCTGCCATGGCGGATATGCATATTATAAATAAATCCGTGGTATGCATCCCTAAAACTTAAACTAATAATAGCTTGCCCATCCCCTAAATAAGGAACACCTAATTTACTGCAAATATATTGCGTTGAGGTTAAACCATCAACATATAAACGATGATGGTCACCATCTATCATTCCTAGACAGTTATCTTTATTTAAAATTGATAAATATTTGGGAATAATATTATGATCTAAAAAATATTTATGCTGCTTATCCTCAGCATAATACGCTTCTGGTCGATCACCAAACATTAATTTTCGCTCTTTCCTGGTTGATGGGCGGTCCTCATCAATAATATCACCTAATATAATACACTTAGCATGTTTATCATTCTTAACTATATTACACCAATTATTATAAAGGTCTTCTATAAACGCAGGACTATTAAAATGAATATCACCTATAGGATATATGTTCAATTCTTTGTGTTTTTTTAATGGGACATCTACTCTCAGTATTCTCATGGTTCATCTCCTTTAAAAGGGCAGAGGGTTTAAAAACCCTCTGCCCTGGGTGAGGTAGTTTAATATCTGTAATTTACTAATATGACATCGCCTACAGAAGGAGCGGTAGCAAAAGTTATTGTATTCCCTGATATAGTATAATCATTGGAAACTCCTGCATTTTGGAGTATACCATTCAAAAATACACTTTCAGAGCCTGATATAGGCGTATTTGCCAATGTAAATACTTTGTTAGAGCCATCTATAGTTCCCGAAGGAGTTTCTCTAGTAACTATAGTTCCTAAACTATTCAATTGCGCAGCTGTTGCAGTTATTGCTGTTCCTCCTAAATTCCAAGTAGCTCCAGATGCAATGGAAAATGTTGCGCCACTAGCAATAGTAAGCGTATTCCCGCTTGAAACAGAAGAACTCGCAGTAGCCCTTAAGAAGTCTGTTGAATCTAACGAATCAAGTTTATCTGCGTTTACATTAAGTAATTGACTGCCATCTACAGCCGGTATTTTTGCTGCAGAATCTAATTTAAGTATTTTATTAGCTGTAGTACCTACATCGACCGATAAAACTCCTGAACTAAAAAGTAAACCTGAACCAGCCGCAGAACTATCTAATCTGATATCAAACCCTACTTTTGTTAATCCAGTAGACGCTGTGGTAGATTCAAAATATTTATAGACCCAATTGGTACCATCCCACATATCTAATCTATCATTTAGAGTATTAACCGATATAAATGTACCTGCACTTAGCGAAGAATGCAATGTAAATACCCATTGCGTTCCATCCCATTCAGCTATATCATTTTCATGCCCTGCCCAAGCTCCTGAAGCGGTAGCAGTAACTAAATACCTATCGCCTTGACTAGGACTTAACGGTGGAGTATTTGTAGCGTCTATAACAGCATTCAGCCATGTAAATTTCTGTATTGTTGATTGAACTCCTGAAATAGCAGAATCTAATTGGGATTTTGTAATGGCATCTGAACTAAGTGAACCTGCCCCTAAGTTGCTAATTTTATATCCTCCCATATCCAAAATACCTGTCATTGCTCTGGTGCCATCTAATTTCAAGAAGCTACTTAATTCAGTGCTTAATTCTGTTATTTTGCTTATAGATAATGCACTTACTTCAGGATCCCCTACCACCCCTGTTTTTAATTGCCCCGTAGAATCAAAATCAGCTGAAGTAGTATTAAGTTTTGAGATAACAATATCTCCATCTACAATACTCAATTTACTATAAACTATAGCTGCGTTTGTCGCTATTTTAGAATTATCTATACTTCCATCTTGTATCTTTTCATTTGTAATAGCCTGACTAGCTATCTTAGAAGTTGTCAAGCTCAAGTCTTTTGCTTGTCGACTTAAATCAATTTGTGTTGCCATTTTTATTCCTCCTTTTTTTTACTCTTGTTCAAACTCATAGCAAGCTTGTAGTATATCCCCTTCATAAGGGGGATATGAGAAATTTATCTGATTCCCATTCATATTGTAATCACTTCCCGGCATAAGTAATATCCCATTCAAATAAATCATTTCTGTATTTATTATAGGGGTATGCGCTAGTGAGAATACCAAATTCTGCTGATTCTTTTCCCCTTGAGGTATCTCATGGCAGATTTTTATCTGCCCTTTAGTATAATATAATTTATTATCAGTTCCTATTACTAAATTTTTACCTTCCCCTTCCAATACATTCATTAATTTTAATGAAGCATACAAAGTAGCTTCATTATTCTTTTTATCAATTATAAAAGTATCCCCTATATTTATTGTATCATATATAGAATTTACCTGTGGATTTGCTCCAATTAAAATAGAATTATATGCTGTTTGCAAATTATACCCCGTCAAACTGCCTATAATAACTGAATTAGAACCTGTTATTAAATTATACCCCGCGTAATCCCCAATAATTGTAGTATGCGTGTATGAAGAGGTATAAATACCTTTCCCAGCATAATAACCTATAATGGTATTATTCTCCCCTATTTTAGGATATAAATAAGCATACGCCCCTAAAACCGCATTATTAATTCCTGAAGTATTATTGTATCCTGCTTTATATCCTATGAATGCATTATATTCCCCTGTATTGTTATATATCCCTGCATTGCTACCTACAAAAATATTCCCTTTCCCGGTAGTTGTATAATACCCTGATAAAAACCCGACAAAAGTATTATCGGAACCTATAGATACCTTATTGCCACTCCCTGCCCCTAACAAAGTATTATTGGATCCAGAAGTCAAATTAGCCCCGGCATCATATCCTAATTTGACATTAGCTAATGATGAAGGGTATACCTGACATTTCGCAGATTGAACAAAAAGGAATATTAATATATATATTAAAAATTTCATTTTATTTCTACCTCAACCCCACAAAGTTTTGCAATATCTTCTAAAAATTCCTTACATTGTTTTTTATCCCCTTTAATAAAACACCATCTAGGAAAAATATCCTCTTTTACTTCTATCACATCATTTCCAATTGAAGTCATATAGACATTAATATTATATGAGAATCGAGCTTTTAATTGAAGTTGATTATTTGCTTCTTTTAATAAATCTTTTAATTCTTTATTTTCCATGTCAAGCAACTTTTCTCCTAATTATATATTTATTATTAGTTCTATCGTCTATACATATTTCTCCAGTTTCTAATACTGAAGATAAGTTCCAATTAGTTCCAGCAGTAACTCCTGGTATTGTAATAGATCCCCAAGTTTCATTTATAAGATCTAAATAATATATATTTGTATTATTAGCAGTTGAATCCCATTTACCTACATATAATTTATTATCTAATATTTTTGTTTCTCCGGCTCTCGTTACTATACCTAAATTAACAGGTGCATCTGGTAATGCAATAAAAGTTGCATCCGAAATTCTAAATTTATATCCTTGTTTCATATTCCAACCAAATAAATACAAGTATCCATTATAATAACTATATGGTCCAACTCCATAAATAGGAATACTATAAACAGCTACTACTGTATTTGTATTTATATCTATTTTAACAAGTTTATTGTATTCACTATAATAATACCATACCCATAAATATCCTTCAGCATAATATCCCCATGTTGTTCCCCCAGAAGTGCTTATAGTTGTATAAGTATTATCTGATTTCTTTATACAAACTATTGGAGAAATAGAACCTAACCCATAATGATAATTTAAAATATCTAAATTTACTGGTGCTTGTCTATTACTACCAGATGTGCTTATTGTAATGATATTTCCAGTAGATTTATTGATTCTGTAATGATTACCATTTTGAAAAACATTACAAAAAACTTCTGTATTACTATGAGCTGCTAATGAAATCTGAGTTCCAGATAAAGTATAAGTTGCTACATCTGAACCACTGTAAATATCTTTTTTATATAAATATTGATAACCTTCTCTTACATACCATAAATGAGACTCATCTCCATCTAATTCTTGTCCCCTTGGATTAACTGATGAAAAAGAAACCCATTCATAAGTAACAGAAGGTTGTTTATCAAATCCTTCAATTTTTCCAATAGCAGATAAAGCTATTCCATTTATCTTAGATAAACTTGAAATTGAAAATCCTTTAACTTTTGCTATTGCCATTTATGCTAACTCCAATATAGATGGATCTACATTAAAATATATTGTAGTTGATGTCACAGCCACTCCCACCTTTTGAATCTGATTCCCACTAGTTGAAGGGGCTGTTTGCGTAATATCTCCACTTGTAGTGGCTAAATATACTGGATTTCCAACAGTCCAGACTTTTGTGTCATCTCGCCAATAACCTAGTATTAAAGCTCTCCCAGTCCCGTTTGTAGATATATCATCTACTGATAAAGCTATACAAGGCACTCCTGAAGAATTAGTAGCATTAGTCTTATAAAATTTCCCATCAGATGCAATTCTTAATGTATTCCCCTTTGATAGTGCTTCCCCCGCTGTTATACTTATATAAATTCCATTAAAAGTTAGAGAAGTAGAAGGTAATTGAAGTTTATATGCTAAAGGTAATATACTTCCATTAATTTGTAAATCTCCGGTAATTGGGCGAGATCCATCTGTTTTCACATAAGTTAATAAATCATCTGATAACCCTGTAATTTTACTTATTGATAAAGAAGATACTTTAGAATCATCAATAGCATTATTAGCTATTTTCTGTGAAGTTAAACTACCATCTTTTGATTGCTTGCTTAAATCAATTTGTGTTGACATTCTTTACTCCACAATTTTTATTTATTATTTTAAACAAATTCAATAAATAGTACTTCACAATATCTTGTTGAATCATTTATTATCACACTATAAATTCCACTCCAATCAGAAGCCAAATCAATGCTTCCTACTCCATTTGTTACTGTTATACTGTAAGTTTTACTCTGCCCGCTTTGGTTTGAAAATATTAAACTAAATGTTCCATTTACAGAAGTATCTATAGTATCATCATTATTATAAAAAGTGGCAGTAATAGTATGATTTAATCCTGTTGAACAATCAGGAATACCATTACCATTGGTATCCGTTTTATTTGTGGATAATGAGACATAATTTCTTTTTACCAAAGTTCCATTTATATATTGATATTTAGCTGGATTCTGAATTAAATCCTCATTATCTGTAATTGATATGGAATCACTTACTGTCTCACTATCTCTTGCTACTACTAAAATATTTCCATTTGAATCAACTCTTATTTTCATAATATTTTTCCTTTATATGAATTCTATATTTATAGACTCACAATAGTAATTAAAATCATAAATAAAACAACTATAAATACCACTATTGTTTTTTGTTAAAGAATATGTCCCTATTCCTCCATTAATTGAAATTGTATATTCGGTTTCTTCAATTGTTCTATCTAATTTTTGAGTAACTACTTTCAGTAAAAAATCGCCTGAGATATTTAAAATATTATTATCCTTATCTTTAAAAGTGAAAGTTAATAAATGAGAATTACCTATAGAAGTATCTGGAATTCCATTATTATTCGTATCAACTTTATCAGTTGTAATTTCTATTTTATTTTTTAACTCTATATTTCCATTTATATATACATATTTATTAGAATTAAGTAATACATCTTGATTATCAGGAACACTAATTGAATTATCTAAAGTGATAGAATCAATACAAACTGCAATTATATTTCCATTATTATCAATTCTTATTTTCATAATATTTTTTTCCTTATATATACTTTTTGATTTGCCGTATCAAAAATAACCATTTCTCCAGTAGACGAAACTTTTTGTAACCTAAAATCTGTAGAAGAATAAGGAATCGTATCATAATTCCATTGATTTAAATTTAAATCATAGTAATACAACTTACCATCATTTGAAGCTCCTGTTTTACCTACATACAGTTTATTATTATATATATTATTACATCCATAATATATATCAGTAAGAGTATTTACTGGACAACTTGGTAAAGTTTCAAAAGTTCCATTTGAAATTTTAAATCTCATAAAATTAGTTGTTCCTGAATTTAACAAATATAAATAATCATTATAATAAACAAATGGTATTCCCGCATAGTTATTTGGGACATCATAAGTCGCTACTATCGTTTTAGTCGTAGCATCTATTTTAATAAGTGTAAGAGGATAACCACTATAAGTTCCACGAACTGTCCAAAAATAATTATTTGCCCCATCTCTTTGTGTAGTATAAGTAGCCCCTAAAATACTAATTTCACTATAACTGTTATTTGATTTTAAAACCACACCAATATTAGTATCTTTTTCACATGAAGGTATAAAGAAATAAGTCCAATCATCTTCGTTTACTGTATTCTGTTTCCTTCCATTATAATCTAAGAATACCGTAGTAAGCTGACCCGTAGTTTTATTGAGCCTATAAAGATAACTTTGTTCCCAATATCCCCAATGAGTAGCTACTACTTCTGTATAACCATTATCATTTAAACCACTATCAGCATTTGCATTTGTTGGATATGATATAGTCTGTAAAGTATAAATATCCGTTTTTCTTATATTTTGGGTATTATCCAACCACCATAAAGTCCTTCTATCTCTATCTATTACACCCATAAACCAACTATACCCTGATAATGGATTTATCCATTCAAAAATTTCTCCTGAAGGTTGTTTATCAACTCCACCAATTTTAGTAATATTTGATAATGGAACTCCAAACAATTTAGAAAGTGAACTTAAAGATACTCCACCTATTTTAGAGATAGCCATTATGCTACCTCCAATAGCATTAAGTTTGGATTAAAATAAATAGTATCTAAAGCAGTAGCATATCCTAATACTTGAATTTGATTTCCTGTAGCATTTGGGGCAGTCTGAGTAATACCACCTGCAGTTGTTGACATATAAATTAAACCACCTACCGTTAAAGATAATCCAGTGTTTTTCCAATACCCTTGAATTAAAAATTTACCTGTAGTGTTAGCACTTATTGCTTGTGTAGCCATTACACAGGCGGGCATAGTTGAACTTGAAGTAGCATTCGCTTTCCAATATTTTCCATCCGATTTAAGGTAACAAACATCGCCTGTACTTAAATTTTCACCCGCAGTGGCATTTATAATAGTTCCTGAAGCTGTTGTATTATTTGGTGTTGGATTAATAATAACTGAAGAATTAGTTTTAATATTTCCTACAACATCCACTTTTTCACTTGGAGAAGTCGTCCCGATGCCGACGTTGCCCTGAATTGCTAATCCATCCGTTGGTCCCGCTGATGTGGCATATCCTGAACCAATGACAGCGTTTCCACTGACAGCTAACTTTGACCCTGGAGACACTGTCCCGATGCCCAATCTTTTATTGGTATTATCCCAAAAAAGATTGGTATTATCCTGACTAATGCTACCGCTAGATCCTGCAAATAAAATAGATCCTAAAGTTAAACTAGATAAATTTAAGGCTGAAAAAGTAGGAGTTGCCCCGGTATGTATATTCTGTGGAGTAGATAGAGTAATAGTAGAACCTACAGTAGATACATTTACTTGATTAGTCGTTCCTTGCAATGTTAAAGACCCTGTGGAAGAATTTAAAGATAAAACTCCTGTATTAGCTATAGTTGCATTAGTTGTACCTGTTATATTAATTCCAGAGCCTGCAGTAAGTAAAGAAGATATGTTTTTATATTCTAATGCAGTTGCTCCTGAATTAACCCCTAATAATTGATTAGCTATACCTAAAGAACTTAATCCCGTACCACCTCTACTAATAGCCAATGTCCCGGTCCAACCTAATGTTAAACTTACTGATTTTAATAAAGCCGCATTAGGAGTTCCTCCTAATGCTAGTGTTACATTAGTATCATCTGTTTTAGTTAAAGAACCTGGCGTGGTACTGACAAATCTTGTACCATCTCCTACTAATATATTATTAACAGGGGCGGTATCCTCATATCTAATACCCCCTCCGTTAATAATAGATATATCTCCTGAAACAGTTAATCTTTGCCCTGGATTATAAGTACCAAGAGCTAAATTGCCAAATGAACTTAATTTTCCACTAGGAAAATATATATCACCTGTAAAAGTAGGGGAATCAGAAAATACAAGTTTACCGGTTCCTGTTTTATCAGTTATAGCTGCCGCTAAATTTGCGGAAGTATCTGAAATACCATATCCCACAAATGTAGTTGGATTAGTTCCTGCAGTAACCCTTCCTTTAACATCTACAGTTACAGAACGATATGTCCCTGGGGTTACTCCTGTATTTGTTAATCGTAATTTCCCCGAAGTATCTAATGAAGATAATTCTAAACCACTATTAGTATCTAAGTCTATACCTATTTCATCTGTAGGTAATTCCGTTATCCCTGCCCCTAAATTAACATTTAAAGTATTTCCTATTTTAGACAATCCAGTACCAGCTGTAATCATTCCAGTACCGGTAAATTGTAGCCATTTAAAAGAATCCGCTGATTCAGGGTTATATGTCCAACCTTGATCATTAGTATTATCAAATAAAGCCCAATTAGCAGAGGGGCTATAATATACCCATTGTGAACCATCCCATTCAACTATTTTATTTATATTAGTTCCTGAATTTAAAAGATAGCGATTCCCTATTGATGGGTTTGTAGGCAAAGAACTTTCTGCTATTACATTTATAACACTCTTCTGCCAATTTAGACCCGCTAAATTATTGTCTACATATTGTTTATTAACTGCATCTTTATTATTAATAGGATCGGCTAAATTTGTAATTTTAAAATTATTAAAAGAAATATCTTTATCTATATCTATTTTATCTACTACTATTTCACCATTTTTAATATCTTCTTTCCTTATCATGGTTTCATCCTTAGAAAATGTATTCAACTACATTAACTTTTATAGCAGAAGTAGAATATACATATACTTCCCCAGCATAACAAATATTTCCATTATCTAATGAAAATTTAGTATTAGCAGGTACATATATTCCATTTACATTTGTAACTGAACTATCTATTCCAATATAAAAAGGGCTAGCAGAAATAATAAAATGTCCTATCCTATCCATATTTTTATCTAATACTTTAGTAGCTGTATTCCCAGGTACATCCACTGAAGTCATAGATATAGTATCTAATTTAGCCCCTGATGCATAACATTTTCCAGTAATATCTATTGTAGCAGGTATTTGTACCCAATGAAAATTACTATCTACTGGTATATATTTATTCATTAATAAACTTCTTAAATTCATTTTAGGTCCTCCTCAAGAATGGTTACCATTTTTAATGTTCTATATAAAAACTCAGGGGTTATTAATTTGATATTTCTAAATAATTTTATTCCTGCCGCTAATGCGCATACCCCATATAATTCAGAACATACCATCTTCTGTCTATTATTAAATACTAAAAAAGGTAAATTAATTCCTACCTTCCTAAATAAAAAATAAGGTATATATGAAATAAATTGTGGTATATCATATGAATCATATATTAATGAATATGCTTTATTCTTCATTAATTCAACTTCTTCTACAGTTAAATTAGGAATTCTCCTTATGCATATTCTTTCTGCATGAACTAAGACATCTTGTATTCTGTTTCTTTCTACCCCGGCTAATGTAGCTTCTATTATATAATTCTTTCCTCCGCCTACATATAAAGTGGCATGGCTATATTTTGAATCTGTGAACCATTTTATACCCCTGGATACCACTCCCTTCCCACCTAGAAGTACACAATCACCTGGCTGTAAATATTCTATGATTTCTTCTATGCTTTTCATGCCTTTCCCTCACTTAATGTATCTTTTATTGTCAAAAAAATTTTCTTTTCTTTATTCAATATAGGTACAATTATATTCATAAATTTATCAAATGTTATTTTACTTTGCATAATATACGGAGATTTTTTATCCCATATTCCTACAAGTATACAGCCTTCTGTATCTTTTGCAGTATTACCTGGATGTATTCTAATTCCTTTGAAATTTGCTAATTCAGAAAAATCAGGTTTTAATATATGTGGCATTTCTTTTTTAAATCTATTAGAGTAATCTATTATTACTATATATTCCCCTGCAGGTATTGCAGTATTGCCATATATTTTTTCTGAAATTGGCCTTACAACATCCTCCAAAGTATTACAAAACAAATTAGAATTATTATTATCTTCAAAATATAATTCCCCTATAGTACAATCAGGAAATTGTTTGATTCTCTGTATTACTATTTTCATATCCCTTACCTATATTTATTTTTATTAAATTCTCCACAAATTGCGTTTTAGGATCTAATTTATTCTCATTAATTTCCTTTTTAAACATATCCCAATTTAATTCATCATACTTAAGTATTCTGTTAGGATATATCTTTGAATAATGTTCTATAGCATCTTGAGTAGAAGAAAACCCTATAGCATATTTTACTTCAGAAAATTTCCCTTTTTTATTATGATGATAAAATTTTATTACTTTATTGCTATTCTCATTATCCCCAACTATAACATCTATTTCCATTAAATCTTCCCCTAATGTATTGGGAATGAATCCATATTCACATGGCATTACTAATTTATTATCTCCAGCTACTCTTACTGAACCTTTTGGAAATTCCACAAAATAAACAATATCTTTAAATTTTCTAAACCCTTGTAATATTTTATATTCTCTTAAATATTCTAATATATCCCCATATATTGAAAAAATATCTTTTGAAGCGTCTATATAGTATATTTTATCTTTTAATTCATTAAAAATTAAATCATATAAAGAAAGCATTTCTTTTTGAAACATATAAAAATTTGCCAATGCATTTTCTGCTAATGAAACATCTTGTCCAGTTTCATAAAATTTTAAAGAATGATCTATATCTATTACATCTGATAATGTCAATTCTTTAGATCTTTTAATTACTCTAGTCATAGATACGGAAGGATCTACTTTAAAATAGAATATAAAATCTGGTTTAGGAGCATATTTATATAAATTATAGATCCATCCTAAATTTAATCCTCTTACTGTCCCTCTTACCAAAGCGGTATAATAATATCTATCTAAAATAGCAATACCGCCTCTAGCAACGACCGGTAATATACAAGTACGCAATCTTTCATATAAATCGGCTGCTTCTAATAAAATCCAAGTTTGAGGCTTTAAATCTTTTTTATTTTTCAATTCTCTTATTATATCAGAAATTTTATTAGCTGAATTCCATTTAGATACTACTACTTCTTTTCCTATTTTTTCAAAAATAGAAGCTAACAATTTAACTTGAGTAGATTTTCCACTTCCATCTAATCCTTCAAAAACAATAATTATCCCCTTTTCAGACGGCTGAACTTCTGCTATCTCTTGCTGAGCTTTGCGAATGAAACGATTTAAAATATAATCTAAATTTCTCATCAAACTATTACCTCAACATCCAAGTAAAATCTCCTGTAAGTTAAATCTGACCCTTTATCATATATTAATTTAAGTATAAAAATTTGTGAAATTTGAGCAGTCCCTACTCCTTCATACCAGGGACCAGACCAGCCATCTCCACCTTCAAGATAGGTTTCTCCGAATTTTCGTAAAGGAGCATCAGTAGGCAACCCATATCCTTCCTTAGCCCAGACTTCAAAATGAACCTTATCTCCCTTTTTTGCTTGAACAGGTCTTGGTCTAACCCTTCTTAATTCTATATCCTTACCGTAAACTTCCGCTATATCTATTGATATAATTCCTTGCTGTTGGTTATCTAGAATTTCTAACAAAAAAGATTTAAAAACGCTCTCACCTTCCACAGGACTAAAACTGATAGGTCTATTAGCAATAGGTTTATATTTACTTTCAAAGTCATTTAAATTATTTTGCTCTTGAACCCAATTAAAATTATCAATCTTTGGGTCTTGTTTATAAATACAAGTGTAATATTTTATTGGTCCATCATACGCAAATAGACAATACTGATTTTCTTTTTCAATATACTGTATTCTTGCCTTTTTCTTTGTTACTATGTCCGTAAACTGAGGGTAGTCTAAAGTTATTACATCAAACATTCTATACCTCCACCCAATTAAGAGTAACAAAACACGGAGTTCCATTAGCAGTAGCGTTGCCTATTATAAGTAAATTTTCTCCTGTATTTAATCCGTATATTAAATTAAAATCTTCTTGCTTGCTACTTTCATTTGAATTTAATGCCATAACACATAATAAATTTCCTGTGGCAGTTACCGCAGGAGCGGTATATAAAACTGCAGCTGAAGTTCCACCACTTATTGTGGATAATGGAGTTACTGGTGTTCCTGAAGATACCGTAGCCCCTGATCTAATAGAAAAGAAAACTCCATTATTATTATCTTGATTTCTTGCTATACATATTCTTTTAATTAAAATCGTTTTTCCACTACCCACAGGATTTATTAGTGCCATAACATTCGTATCATTACCACCAATAGATACAGAATATCCATAATAAAACATCTGTTTATTAAAAGCATAATATTGATCTATTGTGGCACTTAAATTAGATATACTTCTATTACCTGTTATAGGTATTAAAACTGAATTTATAGGATCTCCATTAACATCAAAAAGACCCCTTACTCGTGTATCTAATTGAGTTTTAATAGCATCAACCTTTGGACTTAATGCTATTACATTGGTATCTATATTTTGTAAAGTAGTTTCTGTTGCTCTGGTGGATAAAGAAACATCTATTTTATCTGTATTTGATTTAATTAAATCAAGATTCCCTCCTGCTTCTTTAGCCGCATTAGTAGGTAATACTGAACTTGTAATCTTAACATCATTAGTATTTACTATAATAGTTTTTGTATCCAATGAATTTATTAAAGTTTTTATATCTGTAAGTAAAGTATTTAATCCTTGAATACTTTCTAAAGTAGCAGGATTTATTTGCGTTCCTGAAGTATCTTTAATTCCTATTATATTATCAATAGTAACTGTTATCTGTTCTAGAGCATTAGCTAAATCTTGTATAGATAAATTAAATTTATTATTTAAAAATGTTTGTAAATCGATAATTTTTTGTTCTAAAGTAGATATATCTTTATTATCTATTCCTTTAATTCCATTTAATAAATCTGATAAAGTTAAATTTAATTTAGTTACAATTTCACTAGATATTGTTTGTAAATTACCATCTTCCTTAGCAGGATTTATTATAGTCCCTTGAGAATCCGCTAATTGATTATTAATATTAATAATAGCGGTGCTATTAACTTCCCCAGTTTGAGAATTCAATACTATTGAACCCATTTTTACTCCTTAAAATCCATAGCCTACAGAATATAAAGTTGTAGGTTGCCCTACATTCTTAGATTTCGCTTCAAAACTAATAGCCATAATAGCTTTAGCTTCATCTAATAAAAATATTTCACTAGCATTCAAAGTAATATTAGACTGAGTTACAAAATAGAAAGTATTATCTAAAGTATATTTAACCGTTAAAAGTGCTGGTTTATTATCTATATTAGCACATATAAATGTCTTATGTGCTAATAATTTAGTATCAAAATTACCATTTACAGGGCGAATATTAGTATAAGAATCTGTAGTAGTTATTGTTTCCCCCGCAAAAATCCGCTCTTTTGGTTTAACAGATAAAGAACCATCATTATTAACTTGTAATAAATTTTGATTTAAGTCAGATATGAATGTAGGAGTTTCGTCTAAAGTAATGATTCTTGAAGTAGTGGTTCCACTGTCTGTTTGTATTACAGCTCCACCTTCTAAGGGTTTATTTTTTAAAAAATCTAGTATACTCATATTATCCTCACGCTGCGATTCCAGCAAATTTAACTATTGCGGTAGAACTCATATTAGTTACCGCATTGCGTACATCTACTGTCATAGAATAATAATATTTATTATTGTATATAATAACTTTATTATTAGGAGTTAATAAAGTTTCTCCTAATAAAGATATATCCCATTCTTCGCCATCTAAAGATCCTGATATTCTTATTAAAATATCCTGAGTCCCTGCATTTTTTATAGTTATAGTTTTATTTAAACTTTTTTTAGTATCCAATATAACTGACTGCCAACCATTAGAAGTTGTTATTTGTGTCTTGCTTTTATCTATTACAGCATCTGAAGTAACTTGTAAATTCTGAGTTTGTAATAATCCTCCCACTATATTAACATTCATCGCTAAAGTGTCATTGTCAAATGGCACTGAACTAGCGGGAGCAAAAGCGTTCGCTATAGGGTCATATAAATATAATACTGAAACCTCTTTATAGTTTTCATCCAGCGGGATTCTTAACAATCTTATTTTAGAAGCGTAATCCATTTTAACCTACATGTCCCCCATTTAGTTTCTTTAAATTTGTTTTATACTTAGCAAAGATATATCTTTCTTTTTTCAAAATTTTCATATATTGTTGAAGTGTTTCAATTTTTACTTTCCTATTTCTCATATCAGAAAAGATTTACAAAAAATTTAAATACATGCTCTAATAAATTTATAGGGTCTTTTACAGTTATTAACAGAATCGTCAATGCTCCAATATTTACCCATATTAAATATTTTATACTTTTATTAATTTTATGATGATTATTTTCCAAATCTTTCTTGAATTTATCAGTATCTTCAATATGCCTTTTATTTAATTCTTTTAATTCATTTAAAATATCATTTAATTGAGATAATAACTTATCCAAAGAATCTACCGCTTTTGTATGCTCTACGGTTAAGTCATGAATCATTTTAAAAAGCATATCATTATTTGGTGCCATTGGTTTGATCCTCTCTATTATATATCCCCTTTATTGTCATTTTTTTTCTCACTGTAGCCAACTTGGTTTTGCGGGATAAACAGGGTTAAATACATCTAAGTTTGGATTATCCGGCAAGTCTCTCAAGGCTTGTCTATAATTTAGAAGTTCTTGATATTGTCCTGATGTTAATGTAGTCGTAACCCCTCTTGCTATCTCATCTTGATGCCTTAAAACTAACCAATCTGTTGAACTTAGTAATCTATTACGTTCTGCCCTTATCAACTCCATCCCCTTCTCCGGGTTATTGGCAATAAGCCAATAACCCTGCCATTTTAATTCTTCATACAATTTAGTCAATTTCGGCGGTTCTATTAATGTATTGGTACCTAAATCCTGCCCAAGTTCAAGCTTTATCTCTTGACCTATATTAGCCCCACTTGTGGAATAAACTTTAGCATTCCTATAATCAGGTTTTATATCCCATTGCTTAGTTGTTTCATTCCACACCGGTTTCTGAAATTGCCCCACCTGTGGCGGTGCAATTTCAGTGGTGTTGGGCGGTAACGCCCAAACACCTGGTTCGAGGGGGGATTCTTGGGCTAATGTTATGTTTATGAACTCTTTTGTGTTTGAATCGTATTGATAAACTTGTTTAATATTTGCCATTGAAATCTCCTTTAGTATTTAATGCAATATACTACTGCCATGTTTACAGGTCTTGTTTCTAACCCACCACCAACTGTTATTGGAATAACCTGTGTATATGCGGTTGCACCTGATAAATAAAAAGCGTGAACAGCCGTTCCACCATCACCCTCTACACCTCTATAATAACCCACAACTTGATGTTCGTGATTTTTAAATCCATCGGCTTGATATGTTCCTATTGCATCGCTATATCTATTAGGGTCAGCAGGATCTGTTCCATATCCCCTCAAAAATCTACCTCTAAAATCCGGCACATTAAAAGTGGTACTCCCATCCCCCGCCCCATAAGTTGTTCCTATTACAGCGAACAACTTATTGTATACAGTACGACTATATGCCGCACCATTACACATTAACCACCCTTCTGGAACACTATTAATAGGAAACGCCATAACTGTACCAGGTTTTATATTACTATTTTTATTTTCAATCACCGCCATAAAATTCTCCTTACTTAGCTATACTTACTAGTAACCAAATATCCGCCACTCCAGCGGAAGCTCCATTCAAATTAGCGTTCGCTACAGCTTGCACATATATTTCAACAGTATTATCATGATCTTCACTTATATTATTAGTAGCTAAATAAAAATTTGTTGAAGATATTGCAGTACTAACATCAAATAACGAAGTATATTTAGTTAAATCTGAATATATCCCTACAGATAAATAATATGGTGATAAATTAAACGCCACAGAATGTTTTATCTTAACCATATGAATAACCGCCCCAGCAGGTAAGTCATAAATCTTATAACTTGTCTGGGTACCAGCTACGGAAAATTTACTATAATCAACATTAAACTTCAACCACCTAGGCATGGACCACATATTGATATCTTCTTCTGAAGTACCATCATTAGAAATTCGCCAAGTACCCGTGCTATTGTTATATTTAATATATGGATTATTCCCTGCATACCTATATATTACTGCATCATTGTTAGATGATTTTAAATATAATTCGCCATTAATTTGAGTAACCCCATTTATATTAAAATCTTTATCCCCTGTAATTCCTTTTACATATAGTTTATCAAAACCAATATTCAAATTAGTACCAGTTAAATCAATATAATTAGTTTGAGGTTGTATAGTTAATTTATCGGAATATGTATTATTAAATACAGTGATACTCTTATTATTCAAAATTAAATTATGATCTAAATAGAATATATCTTTTGATGCTGTATTATGTATCAAAGTATTACCTATATATCCAAATTTTCTAATATCTATAGAATCTACCATGGTATCTGAAAAAGGATCTATTATTTGTGCAAAACTTCCATTTTGCCAATTCACTATATATACAGGTAATTCAGAACTTAAATCAATACCATGCCCCTCAGGATGTAATATTAAATCATAAACGGTTTGTTTATTTAAAGTACCTATATTAGTAGCTTGTATAGCCTTTACTGCAATATAAACAACATTGTCTACAGTATACTCAAACAAAACGATATAATAAACACCATTAGCCCTACTAGTAGGAAAATCTACATAAAAAGTAGGTGACGTAATAGCAGACATCTGTAATATATTATTCAAAAATATTTCGGAATATACAATAGCCTCAATTGAATACAATTTTGTATTCAAAAGGATATATTGGTCATTTAAAAGAGGATTTAATGATACATAAGGTACCCCTCGAAGTCCTGATCCTAATATAATAGGTAACATCTGTTTATCTTTATCTATTAAGCCATTTTCATTGAACAATTCACCATGAGTAGAAAACATATTAAATCTATTAGCAAGATCTGGAATACTATTTATTGTTATCCCATGTGGATTATTTTTAGATATAGCTGTAATATCCCCTACTGAATTTATGTGATTTTCTATACTCACTAAATCCCCTGAATTATAATTGATAGTAGGATTAGCGGCAGGGACCTTCGTTTTTATATATGTAGCTGGTATATATGCAAATGTTCTACCACTCATATCTATATATACATTTGCAATATCTGCGGTAACTTTACCTAAATAAATCTTATCTGTCCCTATTTGTAGAGTATCAAATAATTCTATATTATATCCATTGACATAATGAATATAATTCAGATCCCCTGTTTCTGTATTTAAAGTGTACTCATCATTTGAATTTGGGTGTGGTTCAACATTACTAATTTTAGTAACTTTCAAATAAGATATATAAATATATTTAGTGGAACCCGCAGGAATAGGAATAGTTAAATGTCCTGATGATTGTGGAATAAGCCTCCCATCTTGATCAACTTTAGTAACATTAGCAGGGTCATATGTATTTGTATCATCTGTAGGAATGATTATTAATTCTCCATTTTTATTAATAGCAACTCCAGGGCCGATATTTACATTTAATCCTGTAGCTGCAGTAATCTCAAAATCGCTAAATAATTGCCATTTATTATTACCTGTCAAATTATACATCTCTTTAGCAGGAATTATACCTTCCTGATGAATAAAATAATGTTGACCTATATCCTCAACCAAAGTGTCAATAGTATTGTTTAACACTTCAGGTGTTAATATTTGTTTTGCAAAAAATTTATATTTATTATCATTTCTCATTTTTACCTCTCACAAAATTATATCCCCACTTGGATTTTCTTGCCCATTCCAGAAATATGGGTTATATACTAATATTTGTGTCCCTTTTGTGTATAAATACTGCTGTTTAATCCTTATAGTTGCTGGAGTTACATATTTAAATAAATGTTCTAAAATCGTTTTAGGAAAATAATTATAACTTGCAAAATACACAGAATCATCTGCAGGTTTGTTTTGAGTTAACCATATCACCTGCCCTTTAGGATAATTTATAAGAAAATCAACATCTTGATAATAAAATTGATTTCCTTGATAAATTTTAACATTATTACCATAAGGGATATCTTCAATATATTCTACATACAAACTATCCCCAGCCGTTACACTTACATATAAAGTTATAATATTACTTGCTATATCCCAATCATACCCATTTCCTCTTAAATTAATTCCATTAAGATAAACCCATACATTTTTTAAATTTGCTGAAGTATTCAATGTATATTGTGAATTATTTAATATTGCATATTCTTGCTTATACCAGTTATTACCCTGAGAATGATATTCTAAAATCAACGTATCCCCTTGTTTAGTAGCAGTTAAAATAGTTACTTTTGTACCATCAAAGGTATAACTAACATTTCTTGCTAACATTAAACCATTTAAATATACCCTTAAAGTAGAAGGAATACAGGGATAAGAAAGCGTATATTCCACAGGATTATTATCAGGTATAGTATATACTTCTTCTCGTTTGGATAAACTATCATCAAATTTATACCCTGTAATCCACAAAGTATCCCCATTAGCCAATTCTAACGAATTGGCTAATGTAATGGAATTGTTGTTTAAAGTATATAATGTAGAGGGGATATATAATCCATTTAAGTATACACTTATATAATTTTGAGAATATTCACCTGTAAAAGTATATGTTCTATTATTAGGGTCAATATCAAAACTTTCTCCCCAAAAATCATACTCATTGTATATCACAGGAGCATATATATTTATCCAATCATTATCTAATGTATCTATATTGGAATTTCTTGTTCTTTTTACAGGAACATCCTGCCTATCAAATCCTTGATGTTTTATTTTTACTACATATGTAAATCCTTTTTGAATTAAAGAATTCACAGGATTATCCACATTGGAATCCCCTACCACAAAATCTTCAGATTCTTGCAAAGGCAATAAATTATCAATATCTATATCATAATTGGTTACCACTTTTATTATCCCCTTCACCCCTTGCAAACTGCTAGCAGTTTGCAAGGATTGGTTGGCGGCTATGAGGACTTTATGATAGAAATCATAATCCCAATCCGGTGGTTTAGGGAAATCAAAATAGCTACCATAATTATCAGTTAAAGCCCCTTCCCTTATCTTTTGAGAATAATAATCGCCTTCCATTAAAAATGTATCATTAAATAATTTCAAAGATTCTATTTTAGAATCTTTGAATAGTTGACTGATAATATAAACAAATTCGTGTGCATACTTAGATGAAAATTTATTAGAATAAACAAGATTATTCCCGTTTTTGATTTTCAATTCAAAATCGCCATAAGGAATATCTTCTGAGAAAAATAAATATCCTTCATCATCAACCGTTACTGAGTATAGAAAATTATCATTTATGTATATATCTAAAGGTCTGTTAATTTCTGAAGGCAAATAGAAAAAGAACAAAGAATCTTTTTTGTATGGAATTACAGAACTATCTTTTGGGTATAAAATATCACTAGGTAATGCAGTTACTAATTCTGCAAAATTATCATAATGATTTGAATAAATTCCACTTAGCATTAGATTTGTTCTTCTCCTATTAAAGTTTCACCATTATTACTGTCTATTGCTATTACTTTAAAAGTATATAATTTATATTGATTTAAATTATCATATTTAAAATAATTTTTATAAGTGTAAAAGGCAAGGGTAAAATTATATCCATTGTCGGATAACATTATTTTGTATTCCACTGCCCCTTGCACTGGCTCCCAATAAGCTATTACTGATGCTTTGTCTTCATTGCGAGTTATTATCATTGTATCAGAATCTCCCCGAGTACCAAATACTCAAATTGAGTTATATCAATCCTATCCACTACTTCCGATTGGCCAGAAACATTAAATTTCAGTAATGGGATTTCTACGCTTTGAACCCCTGGCGTATTCTCTATAATATTTATAATATCACTTTGAGTTATCCCTTCCCCAAATTTTAAATCATTTATATATCCGTTTACTCTACCAATAATATCATTTACCACGGTAGTTTTACTATAACTTGATAATACATTAACCTTTGCATTTATATCTATTTTTACTTCTTCCCCCATCTTGACAGCCACGCTGTCTTTTACATTCCCCATTAAAGGTAAATAATCATCTTGATATAATAAATCTTTTATTTGCTGCATGATATAATTGGTAACATAAGTAACAGTAAATTCTGTATTAGGATCTGGTGGGTTAATAAATACTATTTTATCCTTTGCTATGGTAGAATTTTTAGATATTGCATTAGTGTCAAACTGCAACACAAAATCAGTATTCTCTATAAAACTATATTGTACCCCACCACGTATTCCTGATATTTGGATAATATCTAATACCGGTTGTTTGCTTAAAATATATGGTTCTGTGGTATTATATGTAAATGTTTCTGCTTCTAATGTAGGACTATTTTCCTTTACATAGATATCTACTACCCCGCCTTTGCCTTCATTTCTAATCATTTCGGGGTCATTAGAAGTAATTACAATGATATCATTAACATAAATATTATTTGTTATTAACGCCTTCAACCCGTTCTTTGTGGCTATATTAACCCCTGCATATGTCGTTTTTATCCTATCCGCAAAATCAGTATAACTTTCTATATCCTTACCATTATTTATAGCCACTAAATTGATTACCCCTTCAAATCCATTAGGTGGGTTCTGCCCAAAAAATATCAATGCCCGCTCGGCAACATTATAATTTGAACCGGAATTTACTGCCTGTATCGGCACTAAAACCGCATATTTCTGCAAAACAGGGTTATAATATTGGTTAATATTAGCTACCATTAAAACTGTAGTTTGCGTAACTTTATAAATCACTCCATAAGAAGTCTGAATTTCAGTATTAACAGGGACTGTTAAATCATTTGAAGGTACTCCAGATACATAAAAATAGGCAAAACCATTGGCGTAAGTAGCCGCTTTTCTGGTTAAATTCAAACTATTCCCTATCCTGTCTATGCTCTGCTGCAATAATGTTATTACATCCACAGGACTAATATTCAACGCTTCAGCTAATCTAGCAATTAAATCTGTATTATCCATGGCTTCTACAATCAATGAAACCGATTGGGAAATAGAAGTTAATTCCAGAAGCGCGGCGTTATACGATAATGCCGCTGCGGAAGGGTATACAAAAACATCCCGGGTAGTTGAACCTACAGAAACATCTAAGTTAGGATTGTATTTCTTTATTTCATTAACTAGTAAATCTATGTATTGCTGCTGTGTGAAAAATGCCATCTTATGCCCCTCCAATCATTACCGTGAAAGTATTTTTCCCAATGACTAAAGTCATAGCCACTTCTAATGTGCTAGCCTTTTGCTCTATAGTAATATCTTTTATCTCGCTTATAGTATATATAGGAACTTCTGTAGCATCCAGGTGAGCTTTCATATATGTAGTTACTATATTTGTTTCATTATCTTTTATATAATCATTAACAAAATTCATAGCAGAATTAATAAATGAACGAATATATATGAGTAATTCATCAGAATATCTTTGATTAATTAAATCTAACATTCTAGTAGAATTACTCCCCCCATCAACAAGCGGTATTTGAAAAGGTTTTGTCACTAAACATCTTATGAACCTATCAACTAGAATTTTGGGATCAGTATAATCCGAAGTAGCTATGTCATTGTCGGATATCCCTATATCAAAAGATTCTGAATTGTAGGTTATGGTTTCCATGTTCAAAGTTCCTGTATCACTTTATCAATATATTCTATGTTTTTGCTTAAATTATCAATTTCACGAGTGCAACGCATAAAGTCGCCCTCTATATATATACCCGTTATATTGTAAAATTTTTTTATACTCTCATATGTTTGGGTATATTTACTTGCATTCAAAAATAATTGATCCGATTCAACAGAACTCTCTCCCCCTTTTTTTATGTAATTATTTGCATTTAAGATGTAAGGTTTCTTGTACTCCACCGGTTTATAGGCGCCTGTATACATCCCAAGCGGTACTTTAACCGCTGAAATAATTACAGCTTGATTGACTAATCGGGTTTTATATACTGTCAATAATTGCCTTATTGATAGCAATAAATTTTTCAATGTTGCTTTTTCTGCATTAGATAAATTCATGTCAAACTCACCTTTATTTTAGGGGTAATCATCAGCTGTCCCCACAACGCCGGCCCACTGCCGGCAGTTGGGGCGACGACAACAAAATGGGTAGGATTATCCCCAACCTCCACCATAGTAGTAGGTTTAATCTTAACCCCTGATTTATCTATAACTAATTTATTACCATCCACATCTATAGTTACTTCTTTAGCTTTTATATTAATTTTATCAGTATTTAAAGTAGCGTTAGATTCATCTAAACTTAAAGAAGTCTTATCCACCTCAATAGAATATTCAGATGTGGTTCCACTTAATTTTACTTTATCTCCTATTTCAATAGAATAAATTAATTCTGATGTATCCTTACTTTTTGTAAGGATTAAGCTATATGAATCCTTGGATATATTTTCAGCTATATTATCTATTACTTTAGTATAATAGTTTGCAGATATATCTATATTATTAGCAGTTACACTATAATTAGTATAATAAGTATTACTTTCCTCTATATTCTTATATTCTTCCACTGCTTGCACATTAACATTAGTAGAATTTAAATTTAGATCGGTTGTATTTACAGATAATTCCCCCTCTTTGCCTACTATAGTTCCATTAGGGAATTTAAGAATTAACTCATTATCTTTAGATAACTTTACATAGCAATCTTCACTTTGAATACTATTACCCCTAGAAAGTAAACAATCCCCATTTTCAGTTTCATACAAAGAAGAAGTTTTCCCTAAAATTTCATAAGTAGTACCATATAATTTTAAACTTCCATCGTGCAAAAGCCATACTATCGCGGAAGAATTGGTATTTGATAATATAGCATCCCCAAAATGTTTTAACAATAACCAGGAACCGTATTCCCTTTTAAATCTATTAGGAGTATCATTTATATCTACAAAGGGATCTTCTTTATATTTACCTAACGCTGTAAATAGTATATCCCCCGATTCTACTAATGATAATAAAGGGAAATTTCTAGATAGATTAACATTTAATCCTGTAGACCCTAATATAGTTAAATCGTCATTTAACACACTAATTATAGCTACCTTATCTATATTAGGAAACCTTCCTAATAACACAAAAGAGCCTGTATTTATCAATCTTCCTTTTGTAGGCGCTTTTTCTGGCGGAGTATCTTCTAAAGGAGATTCTTTTATATAAGGTTCCAGAGGGCCTATAACAATAGATGAAGAAGTAACAAACGGCACTTTTTGATATATAATCCCTATAGAATTCTGGACATCTGCAGCTAATTCGTCCGGGTAATATCTTATTACTTGCCCTATCTCAAAGACTAAATTCATTTGTTCTTACCTCATTGAGATTTAATACCTTGCCAGAATATACATCAGCAAAATCTGTATTTTTACCTGTACCTGTTTCCCAAGTAGCATAATTAAATGCATATAAATTTTTTACTTCTTTTTTAAAAATTTCAAATTCTTTATCTAAATATACAAAATTCCATACTAATAATAGACTATTATCATTATCTATTGAATTAAATCTTCTCAACGAATAAAAATTTTGCATATTCTCTTCAAATTCTTTTAATGTATCTCCATACTTAGAATCCTCATATTCTATAAATCTCTCAATATTTGTAAACTTAATTTCATTAGGTGCTTTTTCATAAAGAAACCATCTTCCACTGTATGGAATATCAATATTTAATTTACTTACTTCTATCTGTGACTCTTCCATTTGTATACCTTCAGCAGTAGTTCCCCTAAATTGGATTTCACTAGGAATAACAAATATTACTTTATAAAATTCAAATTCTGTGTCCATAGGTTTTATTACACTATAAATGCTATAATCTTTATAATAGTTAGCAAAGTTATAATTGGCATGTATTGCATTTTTATTAGTATAAAGTACTCTTCGAGTTAACATATCTTGAATGTCATATCCCTTAACCTTATCTGAAGACGTTGTTCTAAATATAAATATATTATATAAAAAATCATCATTAGTTATTTCAATAGATTTTTGAAAATCAAATCCTTTTAAAATATATCCTTCTTCTTTAGAATTCCCTTCTTTCCATATGGCATAATAAGAAGGCTTAGGAAGTTTATTCAATGGATAACATGCTATAAACCCAAAAGATCGTGCAATTCTATCAAAATTAGAATCTCCTGTATTACTTTTAACAGTAATCCAAAATACCTTGTTAGTCAAAACAGTTGCTGGTTTTAATTTTATATTTGTTAGTTTAGTTATATTAACTTCAATAGTGGAAAAATCAATTGTTACTTCTTTAAGCCTTTTTTCTACCTCTGCTATTTTTAGTTTATTAGCATCTATATAATCTCTAATTACTGCTTTAACAAAATTCTCAATACTTGGTTTAAAAAATTTATTATATTTTTCAAATGCGATTTCATAAGAAGTCTCTAATGTTAATTTATCTAATATAGTCAAATAAGAAAGAAAATATTTATTTTTAGGTGTATTATCAAAAGCTTCTACCGTGCTTTCAAATTTTCCCCGTACAGCAAAAGGGTATAAAAAATCTTCAATATTTTCTGATGATACACTTGAATTTTCTAATACTTCCCTTTTATAATTATATTTGTAAGATAATTCTCCATTAGGTATTATATAAAACCCATTTTCACTAATTTCTGAAGTAGTTATAGAAGAAGCTTTTTCTTTCTCCGCTGGAGTTTGCTTTTCTACCATTCCTTGAGCTTTATCTACATTAAATTTAAAAGCTAAATTTAAAATGGTTTCAGTATCTGGTAACTTTTTAAATTCTATATATTTTTGATAAGTTGGTTTTGTAACAAAATTTTCTCCTTTTACTTGTTTAGCAATTATATTTGCTTTTCTAACATAAGTAAATGTCAAAGTTGTAGTAAATCCTTTAAAAGGAGCATAGGAAGATTGTTTCTGTTCTAAATATCCTACATACCCATATATCCTTTTTTCCACCCCTTCAAGAGTAGTATTAATTTCAGAATTAATCAATGGTTCTTTATATGAAGAATCAGTAGGAATAAAATACAGATAGCCTAATTTATATGGCTTATTATTTATAACTTCAATCTGTATAATTCTAGCGTTTTTATTCTTATTTGCTAATACTAAGGGAGATAACACTTCTGCTATAGCCGGATTAATACTTAAAGGATTGTTCATTGGCTCTACCGGCCGCATACCATATTTAGCTAACAGATAAGGATCAGTATAATGTCCTGTGTAAGTAGGCAAAGGTTGTCCATTTAATGGGAAATAAAATTGCATATCGCTTCTGGTTACTATAGAAGGATCTTTTTGATCATATGAGTAAGAAATAATATTCTCTGGGATTATAATATAATCCGAATTTACATCTGTTATATCTTTATCTAATGTTATTCTATTATCTGTTTTAATTTCGGAATTATTTTTTTCTAAAAAATCATAAAATAAATCTATTTGGTTATATTTTGGGGTGCGCAATATAAGCACCCCTTGATCATTTTCAAAAAATTCACAAAAAGTGTTAATAACTACTTCTCTTAGTATATCTAAAGGTGTTTTTAACACAGGGTAAAATAATCTGAACGCCTCTTGAATAGCTAATTCGTAAGGTGGAATATCTATACCGTCATGGTATGCGGATATAAAAGAAAGATCTAATTTGCTAGTGGTATCTCTAGTTTCTATAAATTTTACTAAAATATATAATAAAGGAATATAAGTTATAAATTGAAAATTAACTTTATCTATATCTTGTTTTAATGGTATATCATAAGAAAAAGCATTACTCGCTGTAGGTATTTTAATTTTTAAAGTAGATTCTTTTTCTAATAATTCATTAATATTTTCATTTGAACCATTTAAAAATATGGAGGATAATATATCTTCAAATATTGCTTTAGCTGACATTCTAGTAAATTTATTTTGAAAAATATTTACATTCACATCTTGTAATTCTGTATTTTTTTCAAAAAGCTGAGATTGCCCTAAAGCAGTAGTATATATAGCTTTTTGCAATTCTAATATTTTATATATTCCTTCGCATTGCAAGGATAAAGACATATATTCTAAAGCACTTTTTGATATTTTTAATTCAGAAATAAACCCAATAAACATTCTGTAATACCCATCATCATCATAATATTCGCCAGGAAAAGGATCATATATTTTTGGATATTTTACTCTGATTTCTACAATATCATTTTCACTTATTAAAAGTTCATTAGTATCTTTATCATATAATTCATTTTTAATTTGTTCATATATGGAAGATCTTCTATCTATATTTATATTTATAGTGGCTTTATTAGAAGGTTGTTCTACTGAATTGGAATGATTTATAGATAATACAAATTTAGTAATATCCTTTTTCTCTATTGTTATTTTTCCATTACTAATATTATCTATATTTTTTGTAAAATCTTCAATTAAATTGTCTTTTAATGTATTTAAAAACTTCTTAATATATTCTTTTTTCTCCGCAGATTTATCTAACACACTTAAAAGCCATGGGAATGATTTATAATTTTCCTCAATATAAGAAGATAGCAAAGAATAATAATTTTTCACTGGATTATCTATATTATCTTTTAATTTTATTATTTTACTATCTTGACTAATTTCAACCTGTGATTGGATACTAAATAAAGTAGAGAATAAAGGAATTACAGAATCGTTTTGGAATTTATATTTATCTATGTTTGTAAAAACTAATGATTCTAAGCTATACGCTTTTAATAGATTATACACATCTTTAAAATGATAAACATACACTTTGAAATTTAATTTAAATTCCTCTCTAATCACCTAGGTACCCCCACAAATCAATCCCTACAAATTCAACAGTATATGTAAAAGTAAATTGACTTTCAGTAGATTCTTCTATATCAAATCGTTTTATTATTCCTACTAATGCTATACTATTAGCTTCTGTAATTCTCCCTACAGTTATTAAAGATTTATGTTTATCTGTTGTATTTATTTTCTTATCTGTATCAAATAAATCTTCTTTAATCTTATTATATACTAAATCACTATCTAAAATATCAACTTCTGAAATTATTCCTCCAAAATAATATGTACCTGTTATAACCAGCGTATTCGCTTTCACATACCAAGGCACTAATTCAAATCCGTATAATCCATAAATTTCGCTGACATCTCTATTCATTCTGAAATCCACTTTATTTACATTAGGAAATTCTATTTTTTTAAGTTTATTCACTCCTTTAAATGGATTAGCATCATAATCATAATACCTTTTTACAAATTTTGTTAAAGGTTCTTTTAATTTACTAAAATTAAACGTAGATATTTTGAATAATTCTGTTTTCAATTTTTCTTTCCCTAACTTTTCTTCTATTGCTGCAAAACTCTCTGCGGGATAATATAATACTCTCCGATCTTTTAATTCAGGAATTAAATATTGTGTTATTCCCATCTATTACTCCTATTTATTATACCGCTTTCATTGCAATTCTAACTAGCCAAGAACCTTTAGATTCCAACCAATAAACGATCTGCTCTAAATATCTAACCATTAAACTTAAAGGATCTAATTGACTTTGTGCCAATCTAACCAATTCTTGATTAATAGTTAACCCTTTTATTGTCTCCCCTCGCCCAAGTGCTTGTAAATTTTTTGTAAATGTATCAGTATTCTCTCTAGCATTTTCCCATATTTCGCTGAATATTTTAGCCATAGCATCACTTTTACTGTATGTATATGTCATAAAAGTATTTATATCTTTACCTAATAAATTAAACATAGTACTTGCCTGTAAAGAAAATTTCTGCATAGTAGACATAGGGTTTTTTACTAAATCCATAACATTAGAAAAAACATTAGTAGGTCCTACTCCAGCTATCATACGATAGCCTACTAAAGTCATACCGGTTAATTTATCTCCTTCACTAGCTATTAATTTCATAGTGCTTAACATTCCTTCAGAGCTTTTCAAAAATAATGAAAAAGCATCTTTTCCTTTCTCTCTAATCTCGCCTAATATTTTCCCTAAATACCCAAATCCTTTAGAGAAATCACTTATACTTAATCCTAATTTTTGATATGCCGGATATGATTCTTTAACAAAATTTAAAGCACTTGCAGTATTAATTCCAAAATTTCTTAATTCATTTATAAAACCCAAAAGACTTTGTATCGATTTAGAAACGCCTGTTGTTAATCTATTAGTAAATTCAACTATCCCTTTTTCAGCTAAATTTTCTACATTTGATAGTGCATCGCTTGCTGAAAAACCTAATGTTACAAAACCTCTAGCTAAGTATTGTATATTCGAAGTTACCACAGCCCCAACATTATTTATTACATCTCCTGTTAATGGTATAGCAGTTATAACTTTTTTTAATGTAGTGGTTAAATTATTTATTCCAAACGTAGTGGTATCCATTACTCCTATTGAACCACGTAATTGTTCTGTTAATGCTGCAGATGTATCAGTTAACCCTTTAGTAGTAAGACTAGTAGTTTGTGCTAGAGAAGAAATAAATTGAAGATTTCGTTGAACTGCTTGAAATGCGGCTAAAAGGGCGGCCCCTATAGAAGAACCTAATCGCATAAATATACTTGTAACTGGGCCTATTGTTTCTGTTAATTTTGCTATGTTTTCTGCTATTCCTTTAAAACTTGTTAATCCAAAAAATTTGAAAGCCGCAGAAAGAGAATAAATTGATTGCCCTAAATTTTTAATTATAGGGGTATCCCCTGCTCCTTTTTTAAGTGCATCTATATATGTGGTATACCCTGCTATAGAAGCTTTTCTTAAATCTTGAGCCTTTTTTTCCAACTCAGCATCTTTTTTTGCTTGCTCTTTTGCTTGCTCTCGTAAAACTACAGACTTCCGAACCGCTTCTTCTAATGACTTTTCTGCTTGTAAATATGCTTCTGTAGCTGCTTTTATTCCAGCCAATCCATTTTCATATTGCTTTTGAGCTTCTATTTGTTCAATTATAGCTTCTTTATATTTGTCAGTAACCATTACAAAATCATTTCCAGTTGCTATTGTTGCTTGTTCTACTTTTTTCTGCGCTTCTCCAAATTGTCTTGCATATACTTCTGTTTCTTTAGTAAGTGCTGCAAGTTGTTTTCCTGCTTCTGTACCAAATCCTTTTAATAAGTCTATTAATTGAGCTTCATAAGTTTTATGCAATGCAATTTTTAAAGCATTAGAATCTGCCGATACTTTATCTATTTCCTTAAATGTTTCTTGAGCAGCTTTTAACATTTTACTAAACTCTTCTTGAGCTGCAGATATATTTTCACCAGGCATTTTTACCTCTTGAATACATTCAAGAACTCTTCTAATGAACCATCTCTACTAGAAAAAGTCTTACTATTACTTGATTTAATAGAATTTAAAGCTTTATTATGCTCCTCATTCTCTTGAATTATATTTGATATTATCCAATACATTTGCACAGCAGTAAGATTACGAAACAAAGGATCATTGGGCAATATTTTAAAATAACTACAAATCGCCCAATATATTTTGGAAATAGGAAAATATTCGCTAATTATTGAGTTTTTTTTTCATCAGTGGCAAACATATTCATAACATTAGCAGTTAATTGCATATATTCCATGAACAATTTATCCAATACAGCTACAGGTATTTTTGACAAAATATTTCCTATTTTTTCTTTATCTGTTATTATTCCTTTCTGAGTGGATATTTTTTTTACTACCCTTTTAATTAAAGGCAATTTTATTATATCAATCAATTTCATATCTGTTGATATTTCCGCTAATGAATGACCGGTTTCTTTAGCAAAATCAGAAGATTCTTCCGCAGTAAGCAAAGAAATATCATATTTAACATTATTTATTACTACTTCTTTTTCCGCTACCCCTTCACAGATCAGTTTTATTATATCAGCTTCATTAGCTGTTTCAGTCTGTGGAGGTACTCCTATTTTTATGTTTGTGTTTGTCATTTTCATTTCTCCGTTATTTTATGTACATTAAGTCGTCCCCCTCCCTTAGGGAAACTATTTAATGTTAGCATTTTTCCTATTGTGAAGTCAACATCTTCAGTAGTGTAAAATTTATCACTTCCGGTATAATCCCATTTCCAATCAATTTTAGTAAACCAACAATCAAGATATATTAGCATATTCTCTACATCCCAATCCCAATCATCTGTAGTGGGCTTAACTGGGGGACTATACAATCTTTGCACAATTATAAAAGGAGCTAATTGATTCTTAATCCCCGGAGCAAAACCCAAGTTTTGCTCGAAAGTGGCCGCTGTTTTAGGTGACGGTCGTGTATTAGGTTCGTATACCCATACTCTTTTAGCCTTCCCTGTATATGTTACATTTTGAGGGATATTAACACTAGGTTCATATTCCCCTAATTTATATACAGATTTGACCGTTCTGGTTTGGATAATACTGAAATCCTGTAAAAACCCTAAGTAAGATAATTCAATATTAGCTAACAATATTGTTGCTATATCTTTTGCAGCTGTAGATGGTATAAATGCATTTTGTAGCTTATCTATAAGTAAACTTCTAAAATCAACATTCCCCAACGACGACGCAAGGATTACGCAAGATTGCGGAATCCTTGCTAGCGTCCGGGGTAGTTTTACTTTAGCCATCTGTGCCACCTTAACTTACTTTGCAAAGCAAAATGAACAAAATTAAAATATATTACAAATCTACTTTTTTGTTTTTATGCTCCCAGTACCTTCTACCTTAACCAAAGCCACACTACACTCTATTTCCTGTATCATTAACATATCCCTACCTTCTGCAGCTACAGAAAATCTCAACGGAAAATTTTTAAACCAACAATTGTAAAAATACATGGACATAGAAGGTAAAGTAATGGTACTGTCTCCTGAAGTAGGAGCATATGCATTAAGTTTAATAGCTATAGGTTTATACTGTGCAAGTATATCAAACCCATTGTTATATCCTGCTTCTAATTGAGCTTCAAGAGAAAAGCTATCAGGATAAAATGTATCACTTATTTTTTTTGCATACAATAATATTTTAGACATTTTTAAAGAATATGACGGTATTCCTGGCACATTCTCTACTCCTACCCAACTAAGATTAGTTGTAGGATCTCCAGCGGCTGCTCTCCATAATTGGGTTTCTCTTGATTCTGTTATATCTACTTCTTGCACTGTTCCCACTGGGTTGTAGGTTACAGAATCTCCTGTTGAACTATCCGGGATTACAGGTTCAGGAGTAGTAAAGTCATACTTAGGGCTATAACTTCCTATTTCTAATGAAAAATAAGGTCTTAACCTTGCTAATGTTCGTGGTATCATAAAAGCCATTTTATCCTCCTATTACAAAGATACATTAAGTTGAACGTAAATCCAAGTTACATCAGGTACCGGCCTAATACCTATTACTATATTTATTTGTCTTATATCCGCCGGATCAGGAGCAACACTAACTATGGTATAATCTAATATAATCTGATTACTTGCCATAGTTTGGAGTAAAGTTCTCAATGATACAGTAATTGCATTTAATGTAACCGCTCCTAAATACTTGGTATTTATATACAACGATTTTAATGAAGTCCTTAATACTTTCCCCACATAATCAGCTACTTTTATAAATTTTATTTGTGAGATAACGATCTGTGATTGATCAGTAGTAAGGTCCATTAAGATTCTATTATTATCCGATGCATCCACTATCAGCACACCACTTTCTGCCATAGTTTTTTTGGTAGAAAGTGGGAAGGGGTCTACTATAGTATTAAATCCTCTTACAGTTTTTCCTGAAATAGGCATAGCAGGGTCTTCTGTAGGATTACAAGCATTAGCCCCCACTGCGGATGCTATAAATTCACCCCCAATATTTTCCATATTGGAACCTATAGCATAAGTTGCTGTTGAAGGGGATACATATGCTATAAAGGGACTCTTTATATATGTAGCTGTATCTATATATTGCTGATAAGCATTGGCACCGGTATCTGAGCCTGTTTTATTCCCAATTATAGCTATTCTAGGCTTCTGCTCTTCTATACTCCTAGTAAATTCTATATGTCCCATTAATGCATCTAAACTTAGTTTATTAAATGTTTTACTCATGGGAAATAATGGGATTATACAATATAAAGGTGAAGCATCCCCAAAAAGCAATAATTTATTTAATGCTTGTTCAAATGAAGTTTTTAATCCTGATTCTGTAGTTAAATCTAACGGCTGATTTGTAACTTCATCAGTAGGATTAAGCGCTAATGCATAATATTCAGTAATACCATTAGATTTTAATATAGATTCTGCTAGTGAAATACTATTTTTAATTTTAGAACCATTTACTACATCTCCACTTTCTACAGAATAAGTACCATATATAGCGGCAGCATTATTATTTGCATCTATCGCGCTTAATTGTTTTACTTGGTATATCCCTTCTCCTGTTTTTTCAGTATGCCCTATCACTATTGGCATAAAGTATCCGGGCAATCCCGTAGCCTGACTTTCAAATATCTCCTTTACATAAACTCCTGGTTTTACAAAACCTCCTGTGAATGTTGCCATCTTTTTCCTCCTTTAAATATAACTTTGCAATGTCAAATTCAATTTTTCGATATAAATTAACGGATCTATTCTATTGTATTGAACTTCTGTGTACACCTTCATTTGTACACTATTAGCAAAAATTCTCTTACCGGACCAATCTTTTTCAGTTTCACCGGTAATGCTTGCACTATTAAATCCTATTCCATATTTAAATAAAACATCTGGGAATATGTATCTAATATAAAAAGCAGTTAAATCAGTTAAAGCATTACGATCCTCATCAGTGAAAGTATTAATATCTATGTATAATGTACTTTCAATGAACCCAAACGCATACTTTTTTGTAACCGCCTCACCATCTACTATATCTATTTTCTCGTCAAATCCACCCTGAATATCACTAATTGCTCTATGATATGTAGAACTCTGACTCCTCACCACCAGCAACGGTAACGCCATGGCTGTTGGGGGATAGTAGCCATATATCAATATGTTAGTCGCAGAAGTATCGTCGTTGTATTTGTATATAGGGAACTCTTCCTGCATTGCGTATATTTGACGCAATGCAGCGACGGTTACCTTTTTAATATAATTTGAACCATGAATGATATACTTATTAACCATTAGCTGAAACCCCTATATCAATATTACTATCTGTCAGCAAATATCTTACATCTTTTCTTGGAATAGCTTTAGACGTAGCTTCTTGATGCAATGGTACTGCGCGCCAAGTCCCATATTTTGGGTCTGTTACCTCAAAATATTCCCCTGTTGCTGGTCTATACAAAACATCATGTTCATGCCATCTTGGACTCCATAGGGTCCAAGTATTGAATGAAGTTTGGAATTCTATACCTACCGCCCCAAACAATCTAACTCTAGTCGGTAAATTGCCATATCTAGCGATTAAAGGGATCCCATGATAATATCCACCTGCTATTCCAGTTCCAAAACATAGATTGCATTGTGAATACCCCTCGTACGTTGGATTAGCATTAGTATCCACTGGGGTTATTTTAACCCCTTTATCAGGATCTTCTGTATTAAAACCATAGTAATCATCGCCATCTAAAGAGGTTTTGCTATAATCTTGGATACATTTACACTTCTTCCCTTCCCAACGGTGAGTATACAATATGAAAGGTTCACCATCGTTTTGGAGCATAGTTACTTCTCTTCTTCTAATCTCCTGAAGAATAAATCGTATATAATTGTTATCTATAGTTAAATTAGCATATCCCTGTTCCAAAGGGCTATAATTTACATCGAAAGTATTATACGCGGTATCTAATGAAGCAGGATCTTGATTTATCAAACTAGAACTGCCATTAGAATCTACCCATTCTACCCAAACATATGGGAAAGCATCATTTGGCAATACTGCAGCTCGGGTATACTCCACTGATGTAGTTGTGATTTCAATGTGATCTACTGCCTGAGATAAAATAGGGCAGAATCCAACATGAATTTTGTAAGAGACCGCAGAAGGCACAGAATTCCAAGAAATTAAAAAAGTATTAATTTTTCCTGGTACCACTTCTATTTTGACCAAAGAAGGTACCCACTCCGCAGTAGGAAACAAAGAACGGATATATTTGAATTCCTCGTCTGCGTTTAGAGGTTGCCCATACGGATTTGGTCGTATCGTGTATCCCATTTTAATTTGGATTTTTATACTCCACTATTGGAAGCAATTCCTGACCCCAACAAGATTCCTGAATTCCTTCCCAATCTACAACATATTGATTATTAACTCTGCTAATTATAATTCCCTCTTTCAAAGAACTAAATTTTCTTACTTTTGTGCCTATCTCTAATTCCTCGGAATAATCTATAACATAGGGGTCATACTCCTCTTTTTTAGCTTCTTTTTTAGGAATATAATCTTTTATGTCCATGCCATTCAAAATCTTTTTTAATACTGAGGTAGCTTCTATCCTTTCTTTAGGAAGCTCTTGTTTATACTCAGAAATATTCTCATACGGGCATTTGGTATTGCTATCTTTAAAAACTACAAAACCGCAATGTTTGCATAATTCAATATCTTTAGTAACTTCTTTTTTTGATAAATTTAAAGAAGCTATTTTTAAAGTGTATATTACCGGGTTATGATAATATTTAACATCTATATACCCTAATTCTTTATTAGTCGCATTTACAACCTTCGCAGGAATATTTTCAACGTCTATAATGTCCTCTTCATTTATATCAGTTGTCATTATAGGCGTTATGTCATTTATACCTGCCGAAATGACATTAGTCATTTCGTGGGTATTGACATCATTTAAAGGGATCATATATAACTCATCCGCTTTATTATCATTCCAACCTATAATAATCATTGCTCGGTTATCGTTAGGTATCGATACCACTTGCCCAACTTTAAAATTTATCATAATTCCGCCTCCAATAGTAATTTAGAAATGTTTTTTTCGTACTCTTCCAATATATTTATCCCTCTATGCTTAGGTTTACCTAAATAAGTAGGACCTGCAGGTGGGGTATATATAGCTTCTAATTCTTTTTGTTCTAATCCTTGTATAACTTTATAATCAGTTTTATATTTCTCTACTTTATTTTTAAAATCTTCTAATACATTTTTAGCTTCTTCTGGCGTTTTTGCAGCATAAAAATTTTCTCGTGTTTCATACATTAAATCTGAAATCCAAGTAATAAATAATGCCCTAACTCTACCTAACTTTTCAGGGGCATCTTCCTTTATTGGGATAGACATTAGTCTTGCTACTTCTTTTTGTTGTGTTTTATCCACAAAAACTTGCTCTAATCTAGCAAATTCTTCCTTTTTATTCTCCACTATCTGTTCCTTAGTTCTATCCCTTGTAGTTCCTGGGGCGTATAAAACAGAAATAGCGGTATACATACTAGCTAATCCCGCTGTTGTAGTGAAAAGACTTTCATAATATTCTAATGATCTTTTCACTACCGGTAATCTTTTTATAAATGTAGGATCCCCTATTTTTGATTTTAAATTACCGTATATATACAAAGCTATTAATTGATGTATGCTATATGCCTCTTGCGCATTTTTAGCTACAAGTATATCAGTATCTTGAATATTATTCTTTAACATATTTACAACTATCGGTTGCTTATCTATAAAATAACTTTTTACACTATTAGGATCGGAAAAATTTAACCCTCTAAAAGTTTCATCCTTATAATCCTCTAAAGTTTTAATTAAAGGTTGCAATATTTCTCTGGAATTTTGAATTATTTCTATTATGGTATTTTGAATCTCATCATGATAATATGTCAACATTATAGTAGAATATATCTTATTTAAAATACTTCTAATATTTGGAACTTTATTAGGGATTAATCTACTTATTCTATGTGAAATATCTTCTTTTAAAGTATTTTTATATCCTTCTAAATTATTTTCTTTCTTCTTCCCTATTTGTTTAACCCCTTCAGCAATCCAGTCATATACTATCAATTCTTTTGCTTTATCATAATAATCTTTCTTTTTCTCTATCATCTTTTTACTAAAATCTTCCGAGATAATTTCTTTTACCGTAGGCTCTACCAGGTCTTCTTTTATTCGATTATTAATATTCTCTTGCAATACTGTAGATTCTTGCGGTGTAATTTTTGGGAAACTGGTGGATAACTTCATAATGTCTATATCAAAATAATGCTGGCTAACCAAATAAGTATATTTTAAAAAAGTATCGTACGTTATTCTTGCAATGACATCTTCTTTTCCGGTACCAGGATACGCACTTTTAACTACAGTCTCTATATATGCATCAAATTCTGCCATGTTTTTTTAACCCCTGTGCATTAAAAATCCATTTTTAAATTTTATTAAAGTATATTTTCCTTCCATATCCTCCTCCAAAATTTCAAATGAAATTTTGGAGGAGGAGAATTCATTAAGTTTAAAAGAATACTCTCCTTTTTTAGTCACTTTCCCCGCTCCATATGTACCCTCAGGTATTTCCCCCTCGAAGGAGGCATAAGCTAATGGATGATCCTCTGTAGGAATTGCTAATATCTTTTCTCCCTTTTTAGGTAATTTTTTAGTTACAAAAGACTTTAATACCCCTTTATACGGGATTCTCCAATCGTAATGGTTCCCCGCCCTTTTGGCTTCATGTTGCTGGATAACTAATTTAGAGACTTTAGATCCATCTCCCTTTGGTTCAGGAGTTTTGGTCCAATCTCGTTTTTCTTTATATTCCTCTAATTCCATTATTCCCCTTCAATTGTCGCAATAGGGTAATTATAGTCTTCCAGTGACACTTTTTTATTAATTAATCCCGTATTAACATCTATCGAATCTATAGCTGGAACCACTTTAATATTATCGTCTATATCCATATGTTTAAAATCTTTCAATACTTCTTTTAAATTCGATAATAGTTCTTCATTAACTTGTTTATCAAATAGTAAATATAATATAACCCCTTTATCCCCCTCTATACTTAACTTAAAATCTATTACATATGGAGATAATGCGCATATCAAATCTGCTAATGAATTTTTAAACTCTCCAAAAAATCTAGGCCCCCTCCTAATTCTCAATGGTTGATAGCATCTATTATTTGGTATTATATTGTATACCCCTCTTAATCTATCCATATTTATATCATTAATATCTTCTATTGCCATACGATATAAAGAACCATACACATCAAAAACTCCGATAATTTTAGGATCTTCAAAATAAGAATATATCATGGGAAAATTATCTTTATAATATTTAGATATCTTTTCTATAGATAATCCATTCGGATAATATTTATTAACTAGTTTAGAAGGGCCTTTGCAGGCTTTTTTAAATATATATGGGAAATATTTAAGCTTATTCATATAATCTTCAAATCTCAAAAATTTATTATTGCTATCGCATATAATCTCTGCTTCGCTATCTTTTATGCTATACACTGTGCCTAATTCCCCTAAATATTTACCATGCAATATTAAAACGCTATCCCCTTCTTGAATATAATTAGCTGATAATTTATTAGCTAATCTCAATATCTTTGAATCCCAAAGATATTGGGAATTATATTTTTCAAATTCCTCATAAGTTACATTTATCCCATATAAATTTTTTAATCTATTAATTATTGCTATATAATCTGATTCATTTAAATATGGAGTATCCAACATTTTAATATGCTCTTCAATGCCAGGTAAAATAGTAGTTATCGGAGTTTTTATTACAGATACAGGAATATCATTTTTTAATCTATCATATACTTTATTCCAATCATTAAACTCTATAGCTCTATCATCAATATAAAATCTGGCAAATGGTTTCTCCATAATAGGAATATTTAATCCCCTTGAATTTAACCAAACTTCCATATTCATTTTTTCTTTAGGATCTGCAGCGCGGTGTGAATGAATATATATTTTCCACCCTTCTTCAGTTAATTTTTTAATAGTTTCACAGGCATAAGGAATTTCTTCGCCTATTTTACCATTTTCTTCCTCTTTGGCAATAACATTATCAAAATCAATAGCTATTATTTTTTCTGCATCATTCATTCTTTTCTCCGATTTTAGAATACTCTTTTCCTGCATCATCTGTTATTTTCTCAGGAGGTTCTTCGCCCTCCCCTAATTCAATAACTTTAGTTGCATTATCAGAAGAAACATACACCACTTTTTTAGCATTTAATTTTGTCAACCCTGGCGTAATATTAACTAAATTAGTACCTATCAAAAAAGTTTCTAAACTATCGAATAAAGTATAATCTTTTATATCCTTCGCCCATTCTCTAAATTCAGCATATTTTACAGGTAATTCCCTAAAAGTTTGCAAGAAAGAGCTTAAATACCAATTAAAAGGATTCTTTTGTATTGTAAGCATACTAACTTTTTGCTGCTCCTTTTCATTAACTTTCTTCATCTCTTCAAAAGTAGGTTCTCCTGTAATTATTAAATCATTTTCATTAACAAAATCTAATGAATCGTCTGATAACCAATATACATATATCCTGGCCTCGCTAGGGGTATCCTCTATAACATTTAATATAACCCCTTCTTTTAAAGGATTTTTTATATGCTTTACTTTTAAATACGGGCGCATATCCGACGCTATTAGTAATCTAGGAGAAAATTTAAACTTTATATATTGTTTAATTTCTTTTTTTATATTATTATCAGAATAAATCTCCTTTTCAAATTCTTTATATGCTTCTTTTTTAATTGTAGATTTATTATATCCCTTAGCATATAAGGCATCAACTAAATTAATAATACTTTTATTACTATTATTAATATTAATAATATTATCCACTGGCTCAAATAAAATATTTAAATAAGCATCCAATAACCTGTAGTATGCACTATTCTTTACAAAAAAAGGAAGATATTTATATATAGTTGCATTTCTTGTCAATTCTCTGTTAATCTTAAACAGTTTGCATAATTTCATAAACTTAAATAACTCATCTTTATCTATCCAAGAAAATTTGCTTTCTGTAGCCCAATCTGGCCGTAAATCTCCTTCCTTAGCTTTTGAATAATTGCTATCGCTATAATCGGAAGGTGGTTCTGAAGAACCTCTCATGTCTGAGTACCACCCTGTGGAAGGATAAGGATATTTATTTTTTTCTCTTACAGGCATGCTACTTTCACCATCCGGTTTTGGTTTATCTAAAGATTGGCCTAATTTGTCATAATAATCCTCAGTATCTGTTCTCTTATCTTTATAATTGAAATCAGATTGGTCTACCGGAATTTGATCTTCTATATAACTTTTTATTGCTAAATCTTTAAAATTAACTATATAATCCACAATTATATCTTTCAATTCCGGCTCAGGAATTTCTTCTGCATTTTCAATTTCAAAAGACATATCAGGATACTCTTTAAACGTAATGTAATATTTTATAACAGAGTTTTCATTAGTAGTATCAACTTCTTGAGTAATATCTATATCGTAAATTTTGTCATTCACAGTAATTTGATACGCCTGTGCTTTCTTATTTAAAGTAGAGAAAACTTCTTTTAATTTTGTATAATAATTAGGATGCTCTTCTAAATGGTCTAATGCTATTTCCTTAGCTATTTCTGGATCATCGGTATGTTCCATTTCTTCTTTAATACCCATTTCTAACTCGTGAGGGTCGACAGTTTCTTCTCTATTTAAATTTTTGTCTAGGTATTCGCTTATTTTTTTAAACAAAAATTTTAAATTCATTGACCCCCTCCTAATCCTTCTATCTTTTTCTGCAAATTATCTATATCTGAATAGATTATATTTTTCAGATTATACTCTTTATCTAATGGTTTACCTAACTGCTCAAAAAATAATTCTAATCCTGCCAAATTGTCTTCTACTTCTTTTTTTATATCGTTCATTTTTTCTAAGTAATATTGCCTATGATATTGTAAAACTTCTTTTTTAGCTTTTGATATTGCAGATTCTATTGTATTCAAAGAAGTAATATTATCGCTTATACTTTGTAAAATAGTAAATAACTTAAATAATGTATCACTCTTCTCTGTATAAGGTTTTATCTTATCTATTAAATCATAAATTGAACCACTACTAGTTATATTTTTAATTAGAGAATAGCTACTATTTATAAATTCACTTTCAAATGTTGTAAATTGTTCTTTTTCTTTCTTTTCTTTTTCTTCTTCTTTAAATTTTTCTGCCTTTTCTTTCTCTTCTTTTTCTTTTTGTTTTTTTAGTTCTTCCCCTTTTTCTGCCTTCTCCTTCTCTTTTATTACTTTTTCCTGCTCTTCCCTTTTTTTTGTTTGAACTTCTTTTAAATCTTTTTTATATTCTTTTATGTTATTATAAAAATTAACAAAATCTTCAAAAGTTGTAATAGTTGTTGGCCACCCTTCTAAAGGTACTAAATTAACTTCCAATGATATATCTATTTCCCCATTATTTACTAAAGATATTATATCCTTTATTTTCTGTATACTATTAAAAAAATGACGTATATTTTTTGGAGTAATATCCAATATTTTTATAGTTACATCTATCCCTTGCTCAGATAATTCTGTAGATATTATTTTTATAAAAGAAGTAGCTATAATTTTATTTATTCTTGCCCATATCCCCGGGATAGAAATAATCGTGCCATATAATTTTTCAGGAGACATTTTTAAATAACTTATTCCTACAGGGGCCGTATTAAACCAACTAGCTACCTCTTTTATATCTATTGTGATATTAAATTCCTTTTCAATCCCATCTATTACTTGAAATACCATATCTTCTTTTTTCAAAATATTCTGCATCTGAGTTAAATAATTATTTATAAACCCTGTATCTTCTAATAAAAGAGATACCACGTCTTGTAAATTGGTTATTTCTTCCAGACTCCTAGCCCCTATTTTGAATTTCTCATTTAACATTCCCAATAATATTGTTTCTATGCTCACAGATTCAGGACGTATCCCGAATTGTTTTTCTATCGCAGATTTTGTGGCATCTAATACTTTTTTTATATTATTTAATTGGGTATTTCCTTTAAATTTTTGCAGTACAACTTCAGCATTCATATTAGGAATTGTAATTAAACCTTCATCTACACCTAATAACTGTGCAAACTCAGTACGCTTAGTTAAAAAAAGGTCATATAAATCTGATATATTTTGACTTTCTTTTAAAAACATTTGGAACCCTCTTCCCCGCCCCGGTTATCCGGGGCGGGGGGAAATTAATTAAGAAAAAAGGAATCTACTAATCTTTTCCAAAATATTTTTATCTTCTGGTTCTTCTTCTGAACCTTTCTCTTTGCCAAATGGAAATTCACCTTTTTCTTTACCTTTGCCAAAAGGAAATCCGCCCTTCTCTTTCTTCTCATCACCAGCTCCAAAAGGGCCTTTAGATTCCCCTTTTTCACCTGGTTCTTTTTTGGAACCTGATTCTTCTTTAAAATCATACTGTTCCATCCAATCAGCAAATTTATCCGTTAATCCTTTCAATGCCCCTTTAAATTCACCTTTAAACTTCTCTTTATCAAACCCCTTCTCAGTCATATATTTATCTTTTAATTCTTTTAACAATGTAAATATAGTTTTTTTGCTATCTGCAGCAGTAACTATAAGGGTATTAACATCTCTTGCAAGTATCAATCCTGCATATATAGGGGCTATTGGGGTATCAAATATATTTTTCCCTAAGGCCAAAGCTATCGTTTCCATATTCTTTATAGAAGAATCTATTGCGCCTACCATAGCCTCTTTATACATATAAGGATCTTGCTTTTTATAAAACTTTATATTAAATTGCTTCATCATTTTTGGGACCTGTTCATAATCTGAGAACGGTTTATCTGCATCTTTAAGTTTATCGGCAGATACTCCCGGTTCAGGATTTATCTTTTTAAATGCCCCTTTATCCCCTTCTTCTTTAAATTCATTACCACTCTCTGTAGAGACCTTCAATTCAGCAGAAGGAAATGAAGCTTGAGATTTTTCAATATTTATTTTCTCCTCTGGACCTTTTGATATTGTAGGCTTATCTGTCTTAAGATAAGGTTGTTTAACACTAGGGTCATGTTTATCCTGCGAGGTAGGAAAATCCAATTTCCCTTTTTCACCTTCTTGAATATTATCTATTTTAGCCATCTTAACACCTGCCTCCTTTTTCTCTGGGACATCATATCCTTTTTCTCTGGCTTGACTGTAAGCAATAGCTGCCGCCTGCTCCTGATCATATCCCTCTTCTATTAAAAGTTTAATTTTGTTGGATATAAATTCTTGGGCTTCATCTGTTAATTTTGCAGCTTTTTTCTCAGGTATATCATATCCTCTAGCTTTAACTTCTGAAAGCGCTTTTTCCATAGCTTGTTCTTTTGAATAACCTTCTTTAACTAATTTATCCACCATAGCTGAAACATATTCTTTAACTTTATCTTCCCCTCTGCTAGCGGAATGAAACATTTCATCGGTATTGGCTTTGGGAAATTTTAATTCTCCTTTTTCTCCTTTTGTGATGTTTTCTTCTCCTATTTTATCTACAGGAAGACTTTCTTTTATAGAATAATCCTTCTGCACATTATCAAGCTTTTCAGTAACTCCTTTTGATATATACTTCTCTTTATTTATTTTTTCTTTATAGCCTAAAAAAGCTTTTCTATCAAATATTATTTCCATTTTATTCCTCCTTTAAACTCTAGGGCCTTCAACATTCCGCCCGTTTATAACTGCATTAGTATCTATTCCACCGGTCATGTATTCCCAATCAATTTCTCTTAAAGAATTCCTTTGTACTTTATCAAATTTCTTTTCAACTACTTGAATTTTACCTAATCTTCTAATTATAGGTTCGGAAACAGTAGGTATTGGCTGATATTGTAACGCTTTTGCAGGTATTATTCCTGTTGGAAATATCTCTTTTAAAAACTTCAATAATCTATGAAGTTGATATTTAGTGGAAAATCCTGCCTTGATTTCGTTGATGTAAGTTATATAATGCCTTGGAGGCATTCCGGCATAGCTTAAATAATGGTCATACAAACCTTCGTCAAATGTAACCACTAAATTATCTATGGGAACTTGCTCCGTATTTGTGGATATCTTTGCCATTATTATCTACCTAATGCGCCTATCAAATCAAAAACATTCATTATTGATCTTCCTAAGTTATTACCTATACCTATAGGTAATGGTACCGAGCCTACACCTGCTCCAGTATACGCATAATCTAATTTAGACACTTCAATAATCTCTTTATACTTAGTATTAATTTTATCTATCAATTGATTTATCTTTTCTCCTCTATTTAATGTTAATGATATCCCATTATCATTAATTGATACATCTCCAAACGATATTTTAAGCATATTTGTATATGCCCCAAATACAGCCCCTCCTAGCAAAATTACCGGCTCTAAAGAAGCTGGTAATGAGAATAGGGTAAAATCTGTGGCTGGAGGTATTATATTATACGCTTTTAACCCTTGCTCTAAATACTGCCTTAATTCTTCATCTGTTAAAGTGTTGCTAATGAAAGAGGAAAGGATATTGGCCAAATTAAAAGTCAACTTCCTTTCTCTTGGAGTTAATTCTTTATACGTTAATATGTAATCAGTTGAAGTATCCAAAGAAGTGCTATAATACGATACCACATAAAATAAATTATCTTTCATGGTAATAGAATGAAATTGGTCAGTATATGAAGTTACAGGAGTATTATTACCATCTTTTGAATCAATTGTAGTTAATAAAGTATAATTCTGCCCTTCATTAGAAGAATAATAAATATTTATTTTATCATAAACAGATAAATCTAATCCTTGTGGCATTACCCATTTTATTACTGGAAACAAAAAAATATTTTGTTCTATTGGCATTTACGCTTTTCCTATATTTACAAACTGTTGTTTCAAAAAATTTCTAAATTTTTCAATTAATCTAGATACCGTAATTCTCTCATATTTTGAAAAAGTATCAATTTTATTTCTTATTTTTGAAATCGTTTCCTCATAAGGTAAATATCCTTCAGTAGTTATCCAAAGATTAAAAGCCGCTTCATTTCTTTCTTTAGTATCTTCAATATTTTTTACCATATCCATGTACTTGCTAACTGTATCTTTGTTTAAATGTTCCCTGGCTATATCATACGCCTCTTTTGCCACAAAAGCTAAGGAGTATAAAGGATAAATCTTATACCCCTTATTATATATCCCCCTTATTGTCAATTGTTTTTTATTTGAATTTACCCACATGGACTTCTTTTCTACTGGTTCTTCTTCCCTATTTTCATTTTTTATTTCATATTCTTCTGGTAATGGCAAATTATATTGTCGTAATAAATCAAAATATTTTTCTTTATATTCTTTATCCCTTAAAATACTTTGTATTATACCCTCATGAATTTCCTTAACATCTTTTCCTTGTTCTATTAAGAATTTAGCAAAATAATAAGAATCATCCGAACTTTGGGCTACTCCTTGTAGTATAATTTCAGGTATTTCTTTTATATCTTTCCCTTGATCTATTAATAAGTCAGCAAAATAATAAGAATTCCTTGAACTTTGGGCTATTCCTTGTATTATAATTTCAGGTATTTCTTTTATATCTTTCCCTTGATCTATTAAGAACTCAGCAAAATAATAAGAATATACTGAATCTTGTGCTATTCCTTGTAGTATAATTTCAGGTATTTCTTTTATATCTTTTCCTTTTTCTATTAATAATTTAGCAAAATCATAAGAACTTATCGAATTTTGAGCTATTCCTTGTATTATTATTTCAGGTATTTCTTTTATATCTTTTCTTTTTTCTATTAATAATTTAGCATATTCAAAAGAATTTCCTGAATTTTTTGCTATTTCTTCTATTAATGTATTCTTATCTAAACTAACCCCTAAATTTATTAATTCATCTGCTACTTTAATAGCATACAAAGGAAATTTTAAAAATATCTGTTCTATAGCTTTTTTTTCATCATCAGTTAATTTTTCTCCACTTCTATTTAATAATTTTATAAAAGATATAGTATCTTCTAAATCATCCTCATCTATATCCCTACCAGTTCTTTTATTCTTTTCTAACACAACAGTTACCCAATCTTTTCTATACTCTTGATATTCTGGTCTATATCCCTTAGCTACAGATAACAAATAATCTAATGATGCTGATGAGCTTTCTCCTATCTTATTTTGTATTTTTTGTATTAATTCTTTTGATAAATTTGTTTTTTCATATGGTCTTCTTATTAAAAATTTAGCTATCAATGTTAAAAATTCAGGTTTATCTATTCGTTCTCTATCTCCTCTTTCAATTGCATACTTCATTTTTATTACTTTTTCTAATAATGATTGCATGTTTATATTATCTTTAAATTTATCAGAATAAGTAAATATTAATTCCCAATCTTTACTATTAGGAATTCTTCCTGAATTAATTGTTGATATTATATTATTTATACGTGATTTCATCTCTTCTTTCCATTCTTGTGTATACACCTTTTTTATTTCTTCTTTACTTTTACCTTCTAATCCTTTTATAAATGAAGACATTACATATAATGTATCTATAATTCTATTTATATATTCAGGATCTTTATTTAAAGTATTTATTTCCCCAATTATCTGAGGTAATAATGTAGCCTGTAGAATCCAAAGATTGAATGTGAAACTCTTTTTAAAAAAATTAATATTATAATCTTCTTTATCTAAACTTTTTAATTCTTTTGATACTAATCCTGTAGTAGCATTTAAAGAATATGGAGATCTTATAGATCCTAACTTATGTAATGTGGATAAATCTATACGCATATTATCAGATTCTTTTGTAAATCCTAATGTTGTTTTAGGATATTCAGGTATAATATTAGATTCTATTAATTCTTTTAAAGTATTTTTTATCTTATTAACATCTTGTTCCTTATTTAAAAATCCTATAACATACATTCCTCTTCCCCCAGTATAATTAATAACAACATCAGAAGTATTTGATATATTTTTTAAACATAAATTTTTAATTTTTTCAGCAATTTCATACACAGTTTCAAAAGGAAACTTTTCTTTAGGATCTAAATCTATCCAATAAATACGAGAATATTGAGTTGGTAATACTATATGAAATTCTACTGTTCTACCATTATTTATAACATTCCATGATTTTAATAATTCTTCGTTTTTCAATCTTTTTACTATTAAAGTATTATCTATCTTTATTTTCAAAAGGCAATCCAATTTATATTCTTCATATAATTTTAATAAGTTATCTTTTACCCTTTCATAATAATCATAAATATCTTGCTCCGTTAATCCTTTAGTATAATATTCATTAGGAGATATTATTACAGTACCTGGATGTTTTAATGTTTTAATCGATTCTTTTACCCACATGGACTTCTTTTCTACTGGTTCTTCTTCCATATTTTCATCTTTTGTATTATCCCCCCACATTGATTTATGCTTAAAGTCATCTACCCACGGCTAAAGCCGAGGGCTTGTCTGTTTTGTTTAAGGAGTTCAGACGGGTCGGAACGACTCGGCGACCCATCTTGAAGTGAAAACTTCAAGATGTTTTTAGCTCCATTTAAATCTGCGTTTAATCTTCTTCCACAAGTATTACATATTAATAGACTTTGTTTAGGTCTATTAGTATCCATGGATCCACATTCACAAGTCTTACTAGTATTCCTTGGATTGATATATTTAACTTCTATCCCATTTAACTTACATTTATACTCTAGAAACTCTTGAAACATCTTATACAGAAATACATTATTGATTAAGTAATTTACATTTTTCCCTTTAGATGTTCCTTCTTTTCTAGAACTTGACTTCCTAATATTAGTTAGATTCTCTAATATAATTTGAGAACCTCCCATTTCTATTAGATACTTAACCAACTCAGAAGTCAACTTATGGAAGAAATCTTTAGAGTATCTTACTATTTTATCCTTTTGTTTATGCTTTCTGTATTCTATTTTTTTATGAACATATTGTTTTAGATTGAATCTTTTATTATTTGAAAGGGTTATATTTTTTATGTTGATATCTATACCTAACCTCTGATTTCCTTTAACATTATTGTTTTCTTTTACCTCACATATGAAGTATATTCTCCATGCATTGTTTATCTTTTTTATTTGAATCTCTTTTATACTTACTACTTCTTTTAACTTATTAATCGTTCTTAAACCTTCTAATGGATAATTATTTTTACACAATCTTATCCATGCATTATAGTAACCTTCTTTAAATCCTATATCAAAATTTTGATAATCAAAAATTAGAGGAATATTTAATTTTTTGACTTTATAGAGTTTTTTAGCTTTTACTGAAGCTAACACTTTATTCCTTATATGTTGTATTAATTTAGAATACAGAAATGGATACTTAGTTCTTATTTTTTCATATGTAACTTTATGTATTTCTGATTTCCTATACTCTTTAGTTGATTTGATATACCAAAGGTAATACCTAGCTATTATTTGAGCATATTTATATTGCTGTTCCAGAAACGCTAGTTTCTCTTTATTACCTTTTAAATTACAATAATAGGTTAATCTTACCATATCTATTATATATACCCTTCATTGTCATTTATTTTTTACCCTTCTGTATCCCACGGTTAAAACCGTGGGTTTTAGAAGGAGTTTAATTTATAATTATAAGGAATATTTACACCTTTATTCTTTATTAAAATAGCAGTATTTTCATCTATTAAAAATCATCTTTCTTTTGAATATTTTATCCAAAAAGAATTTTTAATTAAAGTAGATTTTAATGTACTATATTTATACCCTGGTACTTGTGAAATTCTTACATCTTCTTTATTTAAAGGTGATTTATCTTCTCTAATTTGTTTAAATCTTGGCTGCCTTAATATATATCCTATATCCTTTTTAATAAAATTCAAACCTGTATCATATACTTCTGTTTCTCTTGAATTAATACCCATACTTTCCACTTCTACTACATAAGAAGGATATATCCATATAATACTATCTTCTTGTTTTATTTTATCTTTTTTTGCAATATTTAACCATTGTATTCTATCTTTTTGAGAAAATCCGGTACCCACTTTCCCCGCAAAATAAAAGTTATCGTTTTTATCCTTAAAAGCTAACCCCAGCGCACCCATCATATCAGGATGTGTATTGCTTATTTCTACAAAAATAACCGCTAAATCAAATGTAAGAATCGGCTTTATTTTAATATAATTATTATCCTTATCTATAATTACAAAACCTTCATATGTGCCTTGTTCTACCTTTTCCCATTCTTTTTCTAAATCGTCTATATTTGATTCTTTAAATTTTAATGGTTGGATATAGATTGAATTTTTAAAAATATTATTTATTGTATCAACTTTATTTTCAACGGTATCTTTTATTTTTTTTCCATTAATAGAAAATATATCAAAAATTAAATATCGCAATTGATTCTCAGTTTCAGGGGAAGGTTTTCTTATAATAGAAGCTGATTTAGTATAAGGTAGCATTTTACCGTTTTCATCAACAGCGTATAATTCCCCTATACCTATAACTTCTGTATAATCAGCTAATAATTTTTCTAATTCTTTAGATATTATAAAATCAGTTTTTAATATCCCACTTTTAGTAGAAAGAATAGTCTTCCCATTTTTATAATGAAACCCTGTTAATTCACCATCAACTTTATAAGTTAAAAAAAAATTATCCCCTTTGTATTCCTCTACAAAATCTTCTAATGTATAAGAATACATTTCATGCTGATTTTTCCAATCTTGAACCAACTTAGCTAATTCATTGTTTTTATTTTTAATCACCATTTTTGGGACATTATTTTTTCAATTTTTCGACTATCTTATCTGCAAGTTCGTCTACATTAAGTATAACCACAGGGAAAGTATTAATCTCACCTTTTTTTATAGTATTAACTCGTCCCCATTGTTTTTCTTTATTATCATATCCCATCAAATGTACTCTGGATTTTTTATTATCTTTATCGTATGCGGGTAAACTGCCGTATTCTAAAACATTAAGTTTTATATTAATTACATTTTTTTCACCTAATATAATATCAAATGTATATGATTTATATGCGGAAATATTATTAAGTTTATGATCAATCACGCATACAACTGTGGAATCTTCTATATCTTTTTTACTTTTATCATTATAAGTAACAGCGCATTTCACCGGTGAACCATTTAAAAATATTTGGATATTATTTTTTTGGTCATCATCTAAATATTTAAATGACCATAAAATTATAATGTCTTCCACTGTCCTATGATATACCCTTATTCTTAGTTTTTCATTTGTTATCGTCGTCATTTTTTATCTCCTGAGTTAACCGCAATTGTTCTTCCCTACCATATATTAAATTTAATAAAAAAGGGCTAGCTTCAAATTTTTTTATTGTATTTAATTGCTCTTGATTAGCATTTACAATAAATTCCCTCTTTTCCATAGTATTTTTTATTCGCCATACTTCTTCATCAATATAACCTTCTTCCATTTTTTTTATGGAATTTAACAATTTTTTTGCTTCTACCTCACTTATGGAAGGATCATCGTTTGGATTATCTAAAATAGGTTCCCTGTTTCCTATAATAACTCTTGTATGAAATAAAGCATCTCTAACCCCACCTTTATTTTCATACGCTTCAATTAGAGTCTGCTTACCAGGGTTTGTATATGGTTTAACTATCATTTTTATTTTTTTCTTCCCTGAAGTAGATTGTGGATTAGTTTGTGATTGATTCTGTAAAACTTTAATTAAATAATTTTGGCGCACTGCATCTGCTAAATCTCCTAAATTATCCTCTTTTATTTCTATTTCTTCATTTGGCAATATTACTTTTTGGTATGTTTCACTATATATTTTCAAGCCAGATTTATTAATATATTTCATTTCCCCTCCCTTCAAAAACTTCGTCTTGGGTTTTTATGCTTGCTTAAAATATCTTTTACAGGAATAATACTTTTTAGGAAAGAACCCCGTTTTTTTATTTCTTCATACTCCGGGATGCGATTATCATCATATATAAATCTAGCTAATGCTTCAACTTCATAAAAATTAGCACATCTTCCTAGTAGATTTAATACATGGGTATGCTTTTCTTTATTCATTGAGATAGGTAAATTATGCTTTTTACAATATTCCTTCTCCTTTTCTATCCCAATTTTTAATTCCTCTTCAAATTTCTGCTTAGCTACTTCTGTAGCGTACTTATCGCTGCCTAGTAACCAATGCAATTTGTTATAGGAATCATATTTATATGTTGCCATCTTTTCTCCTTCAAATTCAAAAATTGGGGAGGTATTAACTACCTCCCCAATTTAAGTTAAAAAACTCCTAGATTACGAGAGTGGGAATCTAGAAGGCAGTGTCAAATTAGCATCCTGATAATCAATAGCTATAACACCGGCGGTGTTAAGTATTGCAAAACCTAACTGTTCCCAAGCGGTGATATACCATCTGGTATCTTTCGGCCAATCGACAACTTTGACTTCCACAGATTTTCTCTCAGGAATTCTGCCAAGCTTATCCGGCGTGGTGCAAAGATATGCTTTTCTAGGATTCACTCTGGTAGAGGTTATTAACCTCGTTCCATGGATAACACCAAACTGGCCAGTTTCCACTATAACGTTCAAAGAAACCTGATCCAATTCAGCAGTACTCCAAGTGAGTATGTCGCCATATCTCACAGGATTCATTAACCATGCACCAGGAGCTAGCTGATTAGCTAACATTAATCCCTGCACTTTCGCTAATTCCCCTCTTTCAACTCCACCAGTAGCTTTAGGATAAACCGCATTAATACCGGCATTTGCAGCTTCATCAAGTATCGTAAATACCTGATTATCTTCCGCAATAGCCATAGCTATTGCCGCACGTTCTTTCGCACGGTCAAAAGCGGGATATCTTCTGGTCGTGATATCTTCATACAATACTGACGTAGTGATAGATATCGAGAAAGTAGGAACCGTGACCCTCTGGATATTAGATTCAACCAAAGGACTATTAGCTCTAGCGCCTATAATTACAGCCGGATATTCCGGGATATCCAAGTCGTAGGCAGGTATTTCACCAACCGGCAACTCGTCAGTCAACAGAAGTTTTCTTCCAACCGCAACATAGTCATTCCTATCTTTGATAGGAGTCTGCAGTGTGAAAGCCATCCTCTGAAAATTCTGACCCGGATTTCTGTATATCTGCTCAAATGCAGCTTCCTTCTGTTCTATTGAAGGAACTTCAGAAAGGGTAGAAGCTTCTTTTACAAATTTATCCATTTCTAAAAGCGCTCTAGCTCCTCTTTCTTTCGCGTAACCCACTACATTCGGGCAAGATTCAGACTTACTATAACTCCATACTTGATTAAAATCCATAATATATACCTTTATGGACCATTGCTGGGGTGAAGAACTCTCTTCAAATTATCTCGTTCTATTAATTTTGTATTTCTAACATGTTAGAGACCAAAAATTCAAAAAAAATTTAAATCTGTAAATTCCCGGGGGAATTACACCCCCGGGAATTTAAAAGCTTAACCAACCATTATTTCGAGTGACGGAGCTAATGAATTTGGATAGAAAGCTAACACTTTCCCAAATTTAGTACCATCGTTCACGTTAGGGGTTACTACATTGGTTATTAAGCCAAATTTATCACCTGTAGTAAGGTCTATATAAAGATCTTCTCCAGGAGTATACGTTTTTGATGTATCAAAGGCAAACATTTTAACTGTATTGCCAGACACAATAAAAGTATTGGCTCCAAGAGTGAATCTTCCCATTACCGCAGCTGTTCCTTTTCCAGATCCATAAAGACCCGTAAGAGAATAAGTCTCATTCTCATACTGGTTCTTTACGAAAACAGCTAATCCATACGGTTTAACATTAGTTGATAGCGAATTATCAGCTAAATATTTATAAGAAACAATCACTGCCTCCCCATCTTTTGAGATAAGGGCAAGCGGACTGCCACCTATAATACTTATATCGCTGCTAACAACCTTCTTTGTGCCATCCATAAGGACCAAGGCATCAAGATTTATTCCTATTGCTTTTCCAAAAACACCTATTGTCTGCATAATTTTATCCTCCTTTTAAATTACTTTACCGGCTTATTCCAGTTTTTTGCCAGAAACTCATCCGGGCTTTCAATTTTGGTATTCCCACTTATAAAAATGGGCGGCACTTTAGCTGAAGCCTTTGCGCCTAATTCTGAAGGTTTACCTATCAATTTTTTAGGTTCCTCCATTCCAATACCCATTCCCATTTCTTCTGGTTTACCTTTTTCCAAAGCCCCTTTAAATTCTTTGACTAAAGAAGCTATATGAGGAAGTACTTTATCATCTATTTTAGAAAGTATATCTATAACTTTATCCTCTTGCTCTTTAGCGATTAGCTTTTTAGATTCCAAATCTTTTATAATACCATCTAGCACCTTAGATTTAGTATCTACAGCCTTCTCCTGCTCTAGCCCTTCTTTTTCCTTTTTAACTTTAGACAATTCTTCTTTCATTTTATCAGCTTCTTTTTGCTGTTCTTCAAGAGCTGTCCTCAGTAATTCTACTTGGGCCATAAGGCTAGATTGTGGATTAAGAGATTGCTCTATCTCCCCACCTCCACCGCTAGGCAATCGACCATAATACTGTTTCACTTTAGATTTCATTTGTGAAGGAAGCGGATGGTATTTTTCAGCCGATTTTACTTCATCACTCTTCATTGACATTAAAAGTTCTTGATCCTTTTCCTTAGGTTTTTGGATTTCGGACTCATTCATAGACATAAGCGGTTCAACACCAGCTGTCCTTTTTAATGCCGCTTCTTTTAGCTGTATCACAGCATTCTTAAAGGTAAGCATAGAGTTTACCCCATTTTCCTTTAACTGGAATATTAACTCTTCCGGGGTAATAACTTCATCTTTCTTACCTATCTTGATTCTCTCTATGACATCTAAAGGAAGTATTTCACTAGCGCTAACGGTAAATAATTCTTTACCATCATCGGCAATGAAATAGCTCTTATCTAAAGTCTCTCCTTCTTTAAACCTTATTTTAAAAGAGGCTTCAATGGGTTTTTCTCCCTCTTTTTCTTCCTCTGTTGGAGTTTCTATTGTTTTTACTTCAACAGGTTTTTCCTCTTTCTTTTCTTCAGGTAAAGATGGAGTTTCTTTTGATGTCATGATATTCTTTTGTGGTAACATGTTATCCTCCATTTTTATATTTTTTGACAATAATTTATCAATTTCTTTTTGTTCCTGTTCAATTTCTTCTTTTTTATCCTGCAATTCTTCCTTATACTTTTTTAGATATTCAACAGTTTTTGGTTCTGTTTCTTTAACATCCATTTTCTTAAACGGGTCCATTATTTCCTCACAATTTAAAAGTCCAACTATCTCCAGATGCTATAACTGATATTAATTTCTTTTTTTCCTCGCTAGAATATTTAGAAAAATCAACGCTAGCTGCTTTTATTTCCGCAGGTGGAACTTCTGTTTTAGCGGGAACTTCCGCTTTAGGCGTTTCTATCTTTGTTTGTAAAACCTGCTCCACTTTATCTTTCACTTTATCAACTTCTTTACTAATCTCCATCTTAACTTTCGGTCTTATCATTTCATCTATTTTAGTTAATATAGGCGCCATCAATTTTCTAAGTTCTTCCTCTATTATTCTACGTATCTTATTGTCAATTATTTTTTCTGTGCTATCTTCTATCTCAGGCTTAGTTATAGTTAAACTTTCCGTATAATCAGAATCTTTACTTTTTGGTTTTGGTATCGGTTTAGATTCAGGATTTTCAGGTTCTTTATCCATTTTCCCTCCCTCCGCAGAATATATATTAATTGGGAATTCTTTTAATTTTACTTCTTTATTACTCATTATAGAAGAATACTTACTAAATAAATCTATTAAAGGTTTAAAATCCGATTTTATACTCTTGTTGGCATATATTTCCAATATATGCGCTGTTTGGTCCGCGGGAACATATACTATACTATCTTCTATGAATGTAAGCCCATAATTATCCTCATACGCTAAATTACCAAAAACCTTTTTAGCTTTACAATATAACGGGCTTTGAGGATGCATATGAACGCATAAATTGTTATAATTTGTAGCTCTATTCCCGCATACAGAGCATACTGCCTCTGCCGCTAATGTTCCCATACTGGTACCGGTAACTCTTTTTGATATAATATAATCTAATAATTGAGGATATTTCTCATTCATTAATTGTTTGTCTATAGCTGCCAATATCTCTACATATTTATCATCATATGTATCCCCATAAATAACAGGGGTATATACTGCGTCCAAAATTATTCCAAACGCATTATTAGGATCTTGACTATTATGATTATAATATACCCCTTTCCCAATAAAAGTATTATAACTTTTCTTTATTTCTTCATGAGGAAATCTATCCCCATTTTGGTTCACAGCATCAGCGGTGATAGCTCTAGCCCTATAATATAAAAATCTGTCAGGTAAAAAAGGAAATTCTTTATCGTTTATTTTTATGGTTTCTGTATTTGAATATCCTATAATGTTCTTCCATATTTTAGAAATATTATCAATTTCCTCTTTTGTCTGATAGACATCTATCACATTTGAAATTCCAAATTTTTTAAACATCTGTCACTCCTCTTTATTTTTTAAATTATTTTGGCACTCTTTGCATACCATCATAACAGCACCATCTTTTTTCTTTATTGGAAACAAAGAACTTACTTCCTTTTTACACTTATCACAAATGAATTTATTTAATATAGTGAATTTTGTTACATCCCCAAATTTTTTAAACATGATCTTTTTCTCCTATTTTCTCTTTCAATTCGTTCAATGTTTGAAAAATCTTTTCCATAGTGTCCATTAGCAAATGTTCCACTTCTGGGTGGTCATATCCAATACTAACCAAATTAGTTACTTCTCTTTCAATTGCAGTCTTGTGATATTCCACCCTATCGCTTAAAGTTTTGAAATAGTTATCCATCCTTATTATATATCCCCTTTATTGTCACTTTTTTTATTCCAAAGGTGGAAGTTCTTCCCCCTTTGGAGCGGGCAATTCTTCCTTTTCAGTCAATTTTTCCCTCGGCGGCACTATCTCATTAGGTATCATAGCATGTTCCCGCTCAGTTTTTTCTCCCTCAGGTAATGGCGGTCTCCCAGGCCCTTTTTTATCCTCTTTTTCTTTATCTTTATCCTCTTTTATTTTTACAGCTTCTTTTATTTTTTTACCCTCTATAATCCCTATTCTTATTGAATCATCTTTTATAGAATCTTTTTTAGCTTGCTTGACATTAGGATCTAATATTGTTCCTTCTTCTCTATCAAGCATATCTCTAACCTTATCCGTATCTACACCCAACACATCATATATTAAAGAAGCTGGCAACTCCCCATCTTTTCTTAGTTTATACAGAAATTCTTTTTCGGCCATGTTATTAACCAAATTATTTGGTTGCCACAACAATTGTGGTAATACATATCTTTTATATTTAGATATATTTAATTTATCATCTATTATCCCAGTATTTACTTCTGAAGGATTTTTTCTTATCAATTCTCTCTTTATAGCTACAGGCAACCATACTTTATACTTCAATAATCTAGATACCGTAGCACGTTGTATCATATATCTGTGCATTATAAGTTTAATACTTACTGCATCCTTCGCATATGGATTTGCTTCTGCAAACATATTCTCATTAGCCGCTAAAGCTATCAAAATCCTCTTCTGGGTCCAATCAAACCATTTTACAATATCTTCATGCTGAGTTGAAGTAGTTTTTATATCTAAGTCTAAAAACGCGTGATAAATAAGATTATAATCAGGATCGCCTGCCATTGCCGCTATTTGCTCTTTTAATTGATCAAAATGTTTTTTAGGTGGCATCCATAATTTTTCCTTTGATCCTAATTTCCATAACTTAATAGGAAATGTATGCCTATCAACAATTGTCATTGCTAACATATATAATCTATCTTCTAATAATAAATATTTTAATGCGGCCTTTAAAGGGGATTCCCCTCTTGTTAAATATGCGGATGGTTTATTACTATAATGAATCACTCTTTCAGCATCTACTTGAAATGGAGTTTTTGACGTTATTGATTCTAAAACGTCAGAATCTAATTGAGCTAATACTTCTTTATCCTCTTTTTTACTCGAACTGACTAGTTTTTGCAATTCTTCATCCATCTTTATAGTATATTTAACCGCATTCCCTACATAAGTTTTATGTATCTCTATATTTTCAGGAGGATATTGAATAAATGAACTCCATTCTAATTCATTCTTATCAAAATTACCTATATGAAAACTATTATGGACAGTAAACATTCTATCCACTATATAGGTATTTTCATTACCCTCCAATTCCATACTATATACTTTTCCTGAATAATTCAAATATTTTATTGAAGTGATTATATATACAAAATATTGTATGCCCTTCTGATCTTCTATAAATGCTATTGGCGCTTTTAAAGGTTTCCCATACCCAAAAGCTCTAATAGGATATAAAACCACATCCCCTTCTTTTATTTCCCCCGCGGAAATAAAAGAAGGAGTGTACACTTTATTTAATAATAATTTTTTCAAATCCCAAACATAAGAATTTGCTTTCAATACCATTACAGGATGTTCTTTAGTCATCCAGGAATAATGTTTATCATCTATGCTTAACCCTATAAGATCTTCTTGATGAACAGTTTTAGATGTTCTATATTTAACTACACTCTTTGAACCACTTCCATCTATAACTACATCTTTAATTTTTATTTCCTCTACATTTTTCAATGTTTTATCCGCCATTAATACTTTCGTACCAGGAATATGGCATTCCCCCAATAATTCGTAATCATGGCTCATTTGGTTTACCATCGAATTAATATCAAGTTTATCCGCCAAATATTGCCAATACGCTTCAATAGTTTTATCCTCACAACGAATATCCGCGTCGCTAAATGGAAATGTTGAATGTAGATTTATTATATTTCTTACTATAGGATGAAAGGTATAATAATGCCTAAGTCGTCGATTTAATTCCTTCAAATTTTCTTTTGGGAACATCAAAAGAACAGGGTCAAACATTGGATCTACATAAGTTATAGGCAGCTTAGTAACATTGGCAGATCCCGATGATAAGACATCTAGATTAAATGCTTGCTTTGTAAACCCATCTTGAAGACGCCCAGAAACTCCGGACATTTTTATCCGACTAGCTTGGCGATTAAATTTTTCTTCAGGTGTTATATCAGACATGGACCCTCTTTATTTTTCTTCTTTTGTAGAAAAATACATCGCTAATCCTTCTTCAGATAAAGAATAGATTTTATTATCTTCCCCTTTAAAATCTCCAGAAGTTTGCAATTCATTATCTACTATGCTAAATACCATTAAGCCATATTTAATATTTGTACTTTTTAATTCGCTAAATTCCAATATAACCGCTACAACACCATTACTTCTTAGAATCTCAAAAGATTTTTTTTCTTCCTTTTCAACAGCCCTCTCTAAATAATCAATTGATTTTGAAGCTTTATATTTTAAACTATTGATAGTTATAGTATATTTATCTTTAAGCTCTTGCTGTTTTTTAAATATATATTCTTGAATACCATTTATCGCTTCCGCAAATTTAATAGATTTGTTATCTTCTGCATTTTCAAAAAAATCAGAAGGTGACACTTCTGACAATTCTTTATTAACATTATATTCTTCTAAATTGGGAGATTTAGCTTTTTCTTCTATCGCTTCCCCGGCTTTTTTTATAAATTCAGAAAGTTGAATATAATCTTCTTTTGATATGCCCCCGCTATAATATAGTTCTTGAATGTATTTCTTCTTATCTATAGCATTACCACAAAAATTGAGATAAGATTTAATTTCTTTAACTTGAGAATATTTAGGGTCCATAATGCCATTATACCACATAGGTTCAATCTTATCCTGTTTTATTTTATATATTTTATCTTCTGGTGAACCCCCTACCATTTTACTGAGATCCATCCTTGCAGTTTCCAAATCTTTGGAATCATATACTTTTACCATTTCTCTAATATGTTCCCCTTTCTGTCCAAATATAGCATATCCATATAGATAAGGCATAATAAAATAGTAATCAAATTTTTTATTCTTAGAAGTTCCCCATCCTAAATTAAATTGAGGAATACTAGTAGGAGTATTAAAAATTTTATTATTTAATCCTTGTTCCAATAACGACTCTATTTTAACTCCTGTTATATCATAGAAAATTTTTCTGATTGAGTCAAGTCTATATCCTTTATCTAACAAAAATTTTTCTATATATGAATACGGATATATTTTGAGTTGCAACATCTCTCTCATCACCTTTTCTAATTCAACTTTTTCTTCTTTGGTACCTGTTCCCGCGTATGGTGTACCCTCAAAAATCTTAGCTAATGTTCCTTCTCCATATGTTCCTTCTTTTTTTATTTCTTGCATATTGCCTCCATGAGTTTTCTTTTAATTTTATAAAAAGTAGAATTTTTATCTATCTCCCAAATTCCACCTAATTTATCAAAAATAGAATTTCGTTCTATCTTTATACTGCTAGTCTTTACTGTTGGAGTAAAATTATACAAGACATCCCTTATTTTTGCTACATCGGGATCTATGTATATTTTTTTATCCACTAAATTAATATAACTTTCAAATATAAAAAAAAGCTCTGCCGGAATATCTTGGATCTTGCCTGTCGGTGTTTGGCCAAGCGTAACACTTTTCAAATAATCATAATAACTTTTAAATCCGTTTTCATACGCTTCTTTTAATTTATGTATTGTATCCTTAACTTTATCAAATATAGATTTAATATAATTTAATTCATCAGGATCTAATATTTTATGCTTTTTTCTAACTATAGCTAATTGATTAATAGCAGTTAAAATATTCCCAAATGATTGATCTGGCCCTATCTCATTCGGAGGTATAAGCGTATCAAATTCTAATGATCTAGTTATTTTTTGAGCTTCTAAAAGTTTATGCGCTTTATCTAAAAAGTTGGCATTGTCAAAAAGAATTCTCACATATTGTTCAATTTTATCGGCTCCAATAAATTTAAGAAAAAATTCAGTGGATTGTATTCCACTTAATTTATCATAAACTTCTTGAAATTTTTTATCTGTGTCATATTGCATTGTTATAATAGTGTGTAATGTCAATTTTACCAATAAATTAAATTCTTTAGAGTTCTTGAAAATTTCAAAAAACGGCGCATCTTTCTCTTTCAACAATGCCTGAATATGGCTTATAAAATCCTCTAAAAGTTTTCCTCTCTCTGTTGAAGCTAATTTTTGATATTGGTATTCTAACACATTTATTCTGTCTAATTTTAATACTTTAAAAAAATCCCATTGAGTAAAATAATAATCATAAATATCTTTTGGTATCTTTTTAAGCTCATCATTTAAAATAGCGGCTTGATTCCCTTTTAATAATCGGCCTAATAAATACGATAATTCATTGGGACTAAAATATTCTTTTATATAATAAAAAAGAATCCAATAATCATAATCAGTAAATTGATTCTTATTTAATTTTAGTATATTATTGACTTGGATATTTGAGCTAGCACCATCTAAAATCAATTCATTAAGTTTTTCCAAAAATTCATTAAACCCTGTTGCATTTCTTTCAAAAGAGTAGTCACTTACAAATCTAATTAAAAATTCCGCCACACTATATGTAACCATTGCCTGGGTATATTTAAGATAATTATAAGCTATTTTATGATCTATTTTTCGCCTCAAAATATTAATCGCATTTTCTATCTCTAGTTCAAACCCTTTCCCAGTTAAATTAAAATATTCTTCCAAAAAAGTTCGAATAATATCTTCCGTTTTTAATCTAGCCGCTTTTGATTTAGCCTCTTTTGGATTATTTATAAACTCCCTTGTAAGAATACTTGTATAGGTTCTATTAATTAATGAAACAGTATCACTGGAATCTCGGTTATAATAAACTCCAACTTTGGCGTTTGTACCTGTCGCAACAGTTTCTCTTATAAATCCTTCTAATTCTTCTTTTAGTTTTTCGTCATCATAAACATTTAATATATAATAGCCTAATATATTGCGTAAATACATAATTGTAAATGTAAATCTAATTCGGTCTTCCGCTACAGTTAAAAAGTTATTAAAAACCCCTTCTATCTCTTGATTTAATTTATTTAATATCGCAGGAACATCATTTACAGTTGCATTATTGTATTTTTCTTTAGCTTCCGCAGCTGCTTTATATATTGATTTAATCCCATCAAAAAATAAATCCCATTTAAAAATGTTTTTGTATTCTTCTTTGCTAACTATATCTTTAATATCTTCAGGTATTACTATATCTGAAGATGGGGTTGGTATTCCTAATAACTCTTCCAATTTTAAAAGAAAATCTGGTATTCCTTTAGTTATCTCAGATTTTAAAATTTGTAAATTTTTATCTATTACAGATATTGCAATATCTCTTATTTCTCTGGCTGTCCCTTTTATATTTAATTTAGAAACCCCATCAATTAATTGATTTTTTATATCTACATTCTCAACTTTGTCCAAATCAGGAATTAAGGTGTCCCTAATGTGGTCAACAATAATATTTGTTAATCTTTGAGGTAAAGCCATTCTCCCTCCTATTATCTTATCCCCTTTATTGTCATTTTATTTATTACTCTCCTCCCCCCAAAAGGAAGGCCAATCCTCACCTTCCTTTCCCAGCGCAATAGAAGGATCTTGCGTTGAACTGCCGGGTGTTTGTGGTTTATCATTTACAATGAAATCTCGTTCTGCGACTAAATCTTCCTGCCTACCTTTTGGACTTTCCTCAGGTCTTTTTATTTTAATCCACCATGTTGTGTCATATTCTTTTTTAGGTTTTTCTTCCCTCATAGAAATGGATCCTCCCGTCCTAAATTATCAGGTTCTCCAAACTCCGAACCTTCTAATGATTCAGATTCCTGATTTACAATTGACGGATATTTTTCTATAAATATCTTTATCGCCCCACAAATAGTATCAGCATAGTCTTTTGAACCTGTTGATGGGTGATCTATCCTGGTACCAAAATCAATTAATTTTTTTAACTCTTCTATTTGTTTATCAAAAGGTTGCAATACAACTCTATCGGTATATATATACTCCTTCAAATTTCTATAATCCAAATATTTTAAGACATATGTATCCGCAAAAATACCAGCTGTTTTCAATTGTTCAACTAGTGTAACTGACTGCCAATAATCAAACCAGCACCCTGTAATAGGTATTCTCAACGATAACATTTTTATAATTTCAAATACATTAACAAATGAGACTGTATATTTATTCTTTCTGTCCGGCGACCACCCTGTAACTAAATCTTGCTTAAAAATTTGGACCTTTCGTTCGGAATCATATTCCGAATGAAAGAGGGACAATGCGGCAGTATCGGAAGTTTCCCCTAAGTCTAAAGTTATTATATATGAATAAGAAGGGATAATATTTGCAAAATTAACTATCCTTTTGCATACTTTTTCTTTATATATAAAATCTTCAAATACCACCATGGGCGGAGTAGCTTTTGAAGTGCATTTATCCACTTTCTCCGGGAATTCAAAAAATCCACATTCAACTTCAGGTGGAATTGCCATATATACCTTTTTTGCGTCTGTAGGGTCCGCCTCAAAATCATGTTTAAATTCTATAGGGATTTTATACCCTTCAAAAGTAAAAAATTCCTTACTAAATAAATGCACTGGTTTTACATCCCATACCGCAGCTTGATCGGAATATACATACGGTTTATCTTTATATTTTTTATACATTCTTAAAGTGAAATCATTTGATTCTCTTGGATATGAAATAATAAATCCTTTACCTCGATTGCCAAATCGGGATACCGAAGAACTTCTTAGGCTTTTAAAAACCTTATCTGCATTTCTGTTATTACTATTGTCCACAAAAGCGCTAGCTTCGTCTAATATATATACAAGGGTATTCAATCCTTCTGCGCTCTCATTAGAACTATTTCTGGATAATAATCGTATAAGCTTGGGGAAAATAATACCATCTTTAGTTATCACAACATGTTGTTGACCTGGATCTGGCTTTATTTGAGATATAAACGCACCAGAATGTTTTACCGCATATTTAGAAAATAACCATTTCCATCTCAATATTTTTTGTCTCAATTTCTCAAAAAAGACTGTAGCCGCATTTTGAGCGGAAGGAGCGGTATTTACACAATCCAACCACTCAGACTCAGGCATTTTAAAATATTTTTGAGGAGATTTCATATTCAAAAGCAAATATACTACATAGCATAATATCAAAATAGAAATTAAATCTTTACCACTGCCTTTACCCCAAACCAATATAGCGAGTTCTTTCTTGTTATCAAAAATTTTATATATATCATCTCCTAGCATCACCTTAGCCGCTTTTAATTGTCTGTCACTCAATACAATATCCATGTGATCCTTAGAGACACAAAATTGTTCAAATGTAAGCAAATCTTTAGTTTCAAAATATTCCAAACTATATTCTTTTGAAAAAATAGTATTTAGCCCTTCTTGAACTGATTCTTGGAAAAATTTTTTAACTAAATTTTCAATGTTTATTTGTTCTGGAAAAATTAATTTATTGTCCATTATTGTGCTGAAAATAAAACCCCGTCTAATGCATAATTTGCATCTGGTTTTGGAGTATCTAATGTCAAGATAACTCCAAAATCAGAGGGATTAGAAGACATCACTAAAACTTTAGTAAAATCTATAAAAAACGTCACCGCGTTTATTAATTTACCCCCTTCTTTATCCACAGAGGGGAAATAAGCTATTAAAGGCATTCCTAAATAAGTATTTCTTATTTTTACTTTCCTTGCCATGTACCTATCAAATTGAGATAAATACATAATAGGCAATGTTGTCGTTAGAACATATGCATCTTTTGGTGCAATCAATCTATAATATGTAGTGCTTAAAATGTAACAATTAGCGCTAGAAATGAATTGCACTCCTGACACTCGATATCTTACCCAATTTTTTTCATCAATATCAAACCCAAAAACAAATAAATCATCAGGTAACGGATCAGTTATGTATTTTTCAAAATCTTTTTTAGACGTCGCTGTTATCATTATTTTTAACTCCGGTCAATCTAGCGGCCAGCAAAGAAGAAAACTTTTCTACTTCCTGCGGCATTATCTCTTTTACTACTTCTTTTACCGTATCCAATATTGTTAAAACTTCCGCTCTGACTAATCCTCTAATATATTTGTAATTTGTTATTTGCTCTTTGTATTCTTTATCAATTTGTTCAACAATAGCTCTAATTTCCGCTACATATTTAACTATATTATTATCCTTCTTGCCATCCCCATTATTTTCCAATTCTTTAATTCTTAATAGGCATCCTTTTAAAGAGTTTTGTAAAATAGCCCCTTGAGGAGATAATTTCAAATTTAAAATATTATCAATATTTTCAGATAATAAAGCAAAAAAAGATACATTCCCATTTTCTTTAATTGATAAATCTTTTTTAATATTTTCTAGTGTGGATTCAATATTCTGCACAGTATTTACTGGTTTAACACTATCTTTTTTTAAATATAACAAAGCTTTATCCATTTTAAATTTTTCTAATGGAATATTGGGATATTTAGATTTTATGTAAGTAGCCACAACAGTTATATCCCAATTATGATTATTTGCAAAATCAATAACATCATTCAGCGCATTATATTTTTCCAAATATTTTTTAAAAGAAAATGTGGCCATATTCATCCTCCTTTAACTTCTCTTCTTCTTTTTCAGGAGAAAGAAAACGCCATTCTTCAGTAGGTTTCCACAAATGACGATATTCCGCTTCCTCGTCATATACGCCTGGTTTTATATTTTCAAAATACTGTGCCTCCGCCTCTGAAGGTTCTATTTTTTCATAATCTTCCGCTATACCGCTAATAATATTTTCTAACATATTGGCCAATTTTTCTATATTCTCTTCCGTTAAGAAACTCATATGCTCTTTTATACTCTTTTTTAAGATATTGCTAAGCCCTTCTTTTATATCACTATAAAGCAAGTCTTTTATTATAAATTCAATAAATTCTGTTATCCCTTCAGAATCTAATAGATATTCTTCTTCTAAAAATGTTTTCAAATATTTATTTTTCTGCAACTGTTCTTGCAGATAATCTACAATACCTTTTCTCAATTTAGGAATACTATCCCATATTTTATTCGCAATAGTATGAAAAAATTTTGAAGTTTCAGAATCCAATTCGCCAATTTTAAACTGAGATATAAGGTCCGAAAAAATATCGTTTTTATCTATTTCTTCCGATTCTGAAAGATATTTTAAAACTTCTTTTATTCCCTCTTCCAGTATTGAATACAATTGATCTTTTTGTTGCTCACTTAAACCGAACAATTGTAAAAGATGATTTTGCAAAATAGTATCTGCCCTCATAGACACATCATTAATAATTTCTTTTGCAATTTTATCTGTATCAACAAAATTATTTGAAGCTATTTTGGATAATGATTGAGCTATATCATCCATATTGAATCCAAAAATATCTTTAAATACATAACTGTAAATGTTATTTAAAAAATAACTTATTTGGGAAGTTTGCGCGTGCATAGAAAAATATGTTTTCCACCCTGTTTGCATTATTAAGTCTTTCATTAATTCATTTTCAGGTATATCTCTTTTTGCAATTTCTTTTTTCATTTCATTGAAAATATCATTTAATTTACTATCAAAATATTCACTTACTATTCGCTGCATATTTTTACTTATATATTCAAAAAATTTAGGAACACTTTCAAAATATTCATCTATTCGTTTATTTTCTATAATGTGTGAAATAGAAAAAAACTGGGGTGCTTTAACAATATCTAATATATCTTTTATTCTGTTTAATTTCAGCTCTTCCGGGTCAGATGATTGTAATATTTTTTCTATTGCGTCATCTATTTTTTTAGCACGATAATCATTATGAGTTTTTATAAATTCCAATAAAAAATCCCCTAAACTTTGGGAGATATCTAAGGTTTCTTCTTCCCTGGTAATTCCTAAGTCATCTAAAAGCATATACGCTAAATACGCTATTATCCCATACGCGTAAGACTTATCTTGCCTAATCATATTAATTACATAATTAAAACTTTTGGGAGTTAATTCCATTATAGCTCCTTTGGCGCCCTCCAATTCTTTAATTTGTGCATCGGTTAATTCGTTACTCTGCCCTTCTATATATGTTTTGTATTTTTCAAAAAAATCACTTCTGCTTTTTTTACCTTCTTCACTCTCTTCACTTTCTCCACCGGTTATAGAAAAAATAATTGATTTAAATACTTCGCCTAATCTCTCAGGAATAGTATCGTATAATTTTCTTGCCGTAGGCTCGTCTATAGGTATATCTGAAAAATATTTTGAAAAAATATCTGGGTGTTTAATTCTTAGATAGGCATATACTAAATTCTTCAAACCTGAATGTTGAAGTAAATATTTGAAAAAGAATTCGTGCAACATGTTTGTCTCCTCTCTTCAGCAGAATGTCTGCTATTATTTATCCCCTTTATTGTCACTTATTTTTTTAACAATCCCAAAAACTACAAGATTTCTAAAGTTTAAAGAAACTTGCCTCTCTTTTTGAAATGTTGCGATATTAAAAACCTTTTGGGGATAATTTAAATCTTTTTTCCAAAAAGGTATCCAACCCTTAAAGCTATCTCAGCCCCCTTAAAATCACAATTTTAAGGGGGATGGCAAAATGCTATTAAATTAAAAATATTTTAATAATAATAATAATAATAATAATAATAATAATAATTAATAATATATATGCCAGCAAAAAAGTGTGGAAAAATTTCCACACTTTTAAGGGAAAAATGACTTGGTTTTCCTTTCTCTCTCTTTTTCTTTCTCTTTCCCTTTCTCTTTCCCTTTCTCTTTCCCTTTTTCTTTTCCTTCCTCTTTTCCTTTTCCTTTTCTTTTCCCCCCCATACCCCCCTTTATCTTATCCTTAACCTTATTACTAACCTTATCTTTAACCTTATTACTAACCTTATCTTTAACCTTATTACTATTTTTATTACTTACTATCCCATATATATACTGTTCTAAGTATCAGGTATATCATCAAATGTTAACATCGTAAGATGTTAACTAATGCTAGATGATATACCTATTACTTCCTTGAAAAATCAAAGGTGAAGAAAAAAATGCTTATTTTTTAAGCATTTTTTATAAAACAGGTTAATCCAAGGAAAATTCATTTTATGAATTTTCCAAACCCCAAAACAAGTTTGGGGTGAATAATAGAGGGTATGAATCTTCTGCAAGAAAGCAAAACTACCAGATCAGATTCATACCCTTTCCTAATATTCTGTGTTATATATATATATCATTTTTCTATTAATTAACATGAGCTTTTGTATACCCTCCCCTGCCGAGCGTAAGCGCTTGGCAGGACAAGGAAAATATTGTGATATTGCAAACCTTTTAGGGCTAATTTTAAGTTTTCTTAAAAAAAGGTATACACCTACCATCCACCCTCCCAAACCCCTTAAAATCGCAATTTTAAGGGGGTTACAGGGTCCAAATTATTTTAAAATAATTTAGTTTACAAAATATATATAAAAGTAATTAATTGCGAAAAGTGTGGAAATTTTTCCACACTTTCAGGATGAGACTTTAATTTTTTTCCTCACCTCCCGTCGGGCCAAAAAAAAATTTGGTTGACAAGTATCAATTTTTTTTGCTATGCTAAAAAAATAAGTGACAATATCAGGGATAATAAATAGAACACGACTGGAGGAGAAAAATGCAATTCGTAAAAATTAAACTTATGGTACCTATTGTTGTGATAGAAATTACGCCATTGCCTTCAATTAGAAAAATTTCTATGAAGGAATTAAAAGCTATTGGATTACGGTTAGTCAAACTTGTTAATTCTGCTCGCTATGATAATCAACCTGCACAAGAAGCTTTGGGCCAAATTGAAAAATATGCCAAAACAATTAATGGGAAAAAATATAAGTTTAAAATAAACCTTCAAAATATTGATCCATTCAATTTTTATATTGCAAGTACTTTGAAAGGGTATAATGTTAGTGAACAAGAAAAAACCATAATATCCAAAGGCATTGAAGCAAGATTAGCGAATAATATTCCTATAGTTGCCTTGGTTCCTTGCTATCTCAAAATTTTCAGTAATCCATTATGAATTTTGATCATCTACCCCTGGCTAAGGCCGAGGGCTTGTCTGTTTGTTTAAGGAGCTCAGACTGGTTAGAATGACTCAGTAACCCATCTTGAAGTGAAAACTTCAAGATGTTTATAGCTCCATTTAAATCCGCATTCATCTTTCTTCCACAAGTATTGCATACTAATAGACTTTGTTTAGGTCTATTAGTATCCATGGATCCACATTCACAAGTTTTACTAGTATTTTTAGGGTTGATATATTTAACTTCTAGCCCATTTAATTTACATTTATACTCTAGAAAACTTTGAAACATCTTATAGGGAAAGACATTGTTTATTAGGTAGTTTACAGTTTTCCCTTTAGATGTTCCCTCTTTTCTAGAACTTGACTTTCTGATATTAGTTAGGTTCTCTAATATAATTTGAGAACCTCCCATTTCTATTAGATACTTAACTAACTCAGAAGTCAACTTATGGAAGAAATCTTTAGAGTATCTTATTATTTTATCTTTTTGTTTATGTTTTCGGTATTCTATTTTTTTATGAACATATTGTTTTAGATTGAATCTTTTATTGTTTGAAAGGGTTATATTTTTTATGTTGATATCTATACCTAACCTCTGATTTCCTTTAACATTATTGTTTTCTTTTACCTCACATATGAAGTATATTCTCCATGCATTATTTATCTTTTTTATTTGAATTTCTTTTATACTTACTATTTCTTTTAACTTATTAATCGTTCTTAAACCTTCTAGGGGATAATTATTTTTACACAATCTTATCCATGCATTATAGTAACCTTCTTTAAATCCTATATCAAAATTTTGGTAATCAAAAATTAGAGGAATATTTAATTTTTTGACTTTATAGAGTTTTTTAGCTTTTACTGAAGCTAACACTTTATTCCTTATATGTTGTATTAATTTAGAATACAGAAATGGATACTTAGTTCTTATTTTTTCATATGTAACTTTATGTATTTCTGATTTCCTATACTCTTTAGTTGATTTGATATACCAAAGGTAATACCTAGCTATTATTTGAGCATATTTATATTGTTGTTCCAGAAACGCTAGTTTCTCTTTATTACCTTTTAAATTACAATGATAGGTTAATCTTACCATATCTATTATATATACCCTTCATTGTCATTTATTTTTGACTTGACAACCATTTTTAAAAATGCTAATATTTATATATGTTCTTTACCCTTCTGTATCCCACGGTTAAAAACCGTGGGTTTTAGAAGGAGTTTAATTTATAACGATATGGCATCCCTAATGCCTATGAAAAGATTCATTTGTAAAGAATGCACACGAAAAATGGGAGGAAGAGGTGAAAAATAAAAAAATAGAATTAACCGAAGTGATAAAAAAAACAATTGAATCTGAACAACTTGATGTTGTCAATATGGCAATATACAATAACATATCTGAGTTCCTAATAAGAATCCCAGAAAATAAATCTCCTTTTAATTTTTTTGATAAACTATTTAGCTCCTTCATAAATTTAAAATTATCCAAAGTGGCAAATAAAATTTCCGAAAAAACAAATAAAGATGTTTCTTTTCAAATAGCAAATATTGATTTGAAAAATAAAAATTTAGATATAGTGCTTGCAATCCGTTTTTAAATTTTGCTAAAATTTGTTTTAATGAAAAAATTGTTTTTATTGAATTTGTTTGACGGTAGAAATTTACTATACAACGGGAAAAAATTATCTTACTTAGGTTACACAGATATATCCACAGATTTGGTCAGTAATTTAATATGGCAAGAGGGTAGAAAATTAATAGACGATTGTGGTGGTGGATTTAATTTCTTCGGATTGGTTACATACAATTTGCTAGAATATTATAAGAAAATGAAAGTAAGCGGGATGGAAATAAATACTATTGTGAACGAATTGGATTTGTTGCAAAAAAATTTAATCGCTTATTTAGCTAAAATTAGATTTTCATACACCAATTCCAAAAGTATTAATACTCATTTAAAAGATAAAAAATATAGCGGATTAATTCAATATGTTGCTAATCATATAGGCAAATACGGAATAGCGGATTTAAAAAGAACGAATAAAATCGAGGATATCAAAATAGTACTCCATAATGGATTTATAATATCTTCCGATATTTTATCGCCTGATATTTTTGAATTGTATAAACTTGATATCATAAAATTTCAAAATGTTAATGTTGCTGTTTTAAATAATTCATTAAATTATTCTAATGAATTTGTATCACTGTTAAATATCTGCCACAATTTAAAAACACCTTTAATAATTTTTTGTAAATCAATTGAAAAAAAAGCGCTCCAAACTATGTATCTTAATATACAAAAAGGAAATATTGATGGAGCGGTTATTAGATTGCCATTTGTTGATGATAAACGAATAGATTTTATGGAGGATATGAAAACTTTCACGAAATGTAATATAGCATCTTCGTCTATTTCACCAACAGATTTAGGGACATTAGATTCAATAGAAATTAATAAATTTGATAAGTACATAAAATTTTCATTTCAAAATGTAGACATTGATTTAGATAAAATTTTAAATAAAAAAGATTTGTATAGCTCTAACCTAGATAAAATGGCTGTAGTATCAAAAGTAAGCCGATTGTATGGTAAAAACGCAACGGTATACATAGGCGGCACAAATAGAGAGGATTTATATACAGATATAAAAAATGCATTAATGGTTCATAAAAATATTTTAATCTATGGCGGAATAAAAGGCGGCTTTGATTTTCTACATTGGTGGGGACTGGAAAATAATGAATTTCCAAAAGGGTTAAAAAAAGCAGTTGCACAAGTATGCTATAATTTGATACAAAAGATATGTGGGGATCCTGTATCAAATTATCTCCACCCTACCCAAATTTTTTCTTTTGAAAAGAAAAAATTTGTGGACCCCCTCGAAGAGGGGATCGTGGATAGTGCATATATTCTTAAAGAAGCTATTAAACGTAGTTGTTCATTAGTAAAAACCTTAATTTCATCAGGAAATTAAGGAGGAGGAGAAATGTTCACATTAACAAAAGAAGAATTATTGAAGCGAGCAAAAAATTTGGCTAGAAAAAGAAATTCAAAAAATTTACAATTTTCATTTGAGTATAACTTGCTAAATCTCGTGGAACTTGCATACGATTCTGGCTTTCATGATGGTTGGTATGAAGGGATAGAAAAATGGAGTAATACAAAATCTATAAAATTTAAGTTACAACAAATATTAAAAACATTTTATAGAATCAATTGGCGGAATGTATTTGTATGGATTATTTTACCTTTAATACCATGGGGACTCATTATTTTTTTAATAATAAGGAGGTTTTTCAAATGATTTTTTACATGCAAGGAAATATTCTTGAAAGTTCTGCCAAAGTCAATACTGTGGGAGTAATGGGGAAAGGATTAGCTCTACAATTCAAAAAAGAATATCCATTTAATTTTTCAGAGTACAAAGAAGTATGCAAAGAAAAAAAATTAAATATAGGCGGATATTTGGCTGTAAAAGAGAAAAATAAAATAATATTAAATATTCCTACAAAAGAAGATTGGAGGAACCCTTCAAAATATGAATATGTTGAAGCAGGGTTAAAAGCTATATCAAATTTTTTAAAGGAACGCCCATTTGGCGATAATGATCCTGAAGCTAAAATTGAATCCATCGCCATTCCCGCACTAGGGTGCGGGAATGGAGGATTGGAATGGAATAAAGTAAAACAGTTAATAGAAGCATATTTAAATGATATAGATTTGGCTATTTTTGTATATCTTCCAAATTAACGCTTGACAGAGTTTTAAAAAATTTTGTAATATGTAATGGAATAAAGTAAAACAGTTAATAGAAGCATATTTAAATGATATAGATTTGGCTATTTTTGTATATCTTCCAAATTAACGCTTGACAGAGTTTTAAAAAATTTTGTAATATGTAAAGGAGGTATTGACATGGAACTGTATCGCACAATAAAATCCAAACTAAGAAAATATAATCTTTTACCTGAGAAAAAAATATTTTGCAGACAGGCATATGAACCTATTGATGTCCAAAACAAAATAGATCTATCTCAAGGATTAATCGTTAGGAATCAATATAACCAAAACGCATGCACTGGATATGCAACCAGCGCTATGCGATATTTTTACTTGCAAAATAAAAAATTGTTATCTCCGTTATTTGCTTACTACTTAGGCCGACAGACTGAGCATACGGAAAGTTCAGATAATGGCGCCAGGTTGTCTGATGTGGTCGACGTTTTATACACGCATGGTATCTGCGAAGAAATATATCACCCCGATATTCCAGATACAAATAAAGACATTTTCCAAGCGCCGTTATCCGCCGCGTATCTAAATGCTGCGCAATATAGAGTAAAAAATATTGCGCCACTGGTAACATTAAACCAATTAATTTTACATTTGTCAAAAGAAAATGTAGCTGCGCTAGGCTTTATGGTCTACGATTCTTTTGAATCGCCATATACCACTAAAACTGGTATAGTCACTACCCCCAGCCAAGGAGAGAATCTCCTTGGCGGGCATGCGGTGTGTGCCTGCGGATATGATATGGAAAAAAAACAAATTAAATTTCTTAATAGTTATGGTTTGGAATGGGGAGATAAAGGATATGGGTATCTGCCTTTCGATTTCTTCCCAAATTATATAATAAGTATATTCGGTGTGGAGACAGAATGAAATATATAGGTATAGACCCTTCTTTAACCCATAGTGCTATTACATTGCTAAATCCTGACGGAACTTTTAATGTTTTTAATATCCAGCCAAAAACATTAAGAGGAGTAGATAGATTAATTTATATCAGGAATGAGTTTTTAAATATTTTAAAAAATATTAATTTAGATGTAAAATTAATAGCTTTGGAATCTTATACTTTTAATATCCGGGCAGGGCATAGCTTTTCACTGGGGGAATTAGGCGGGATGTATAAAATAGTTATGACCGATAATAAACTACCTTTTATAAATGTCAATCCAATGACATTGAAAAAATATGTAACTGGCTCTGGAAGAACAGAAAAAAACCAAATGATGCTTTCCATTTTTAAAAAATGGAAAGCGGAGTTCAAAAATGATGATGAGGCCGATTCTTATGCTTTAGCTAGAATAGCGGAATTCTATGATGTTAATAATCCCACTACTAAGATAGAGAAAGAAATACTTAAATCTCTAAAAGGGCAAAACAAAGAACTTTTAGAAAAGTAATTTATGAATAAAAAAATAAAAAATAATGAATTTCCCCCAAGTTTAATTAAAGCTTTTAATAAGTTAGGTATAACTTATTTAAATTATAAGATAGGGATAACCAATAAATTAACTAAAAATTTAAAAGAAGCATTTAAGGAAATTTCTGATGTTAAAAAAATTGCAATAGATGATATACCTATATATGATGATAATGATCTATGAAATTAACAATATTAAAGGAGAAAAAAAATGGATAGCTTATTTGAAGAAACTCCACAAGTTATTAAATCTATACAATATAGCGATAAAGATATTTTAATCGCAGTAAAAAAGCTGTATTTAAATAATGAAAATTTTGATTTAGATCCTTGTTATTCAACAGGGAAATTTTATGAGGATTTAGAAAGGCCAATGCATAAGCTAGATAAAAATCCACAAAGTGATGATGTTATACAAAATGATATTATGAATGGATTACCATTCCCAAACGATACAGTAAAAAGTATTGTTTTTGACCCTCCTTTTATGTTTGGAACTCATGGACAGACAAAAAATAATGTAATGACAAAAAGATTCACAATGTTTGATAGCTGGGAAGAATTAGAGCAAATGTATAAAAAGGCATTGGAAGAATTCTTTCGAGTATTAAAGAAAGATGGAATAGTCGCTTTTAAATGTCAAGATTACACAGATACCAAAACCACGCTTACGCATTGTTATGTTCATAATTGGGCATTAGAAAAAGGATTTAAAATAGAAGATCTATTTATTATGGTCTTTAAAGGTGGTAGAATTTGGAATAGTAATCTTAAACAGAGACATTCAAGAAAATATCATTCTTATTGGCTTGTGTTAAAAAAGTCATCTACCCACGGTTAAAACCGTGGGTTTTAGAAGGAGTTTAATTTATAAAAAAAAATAAATATGTTGAATTTTTAGGAGGAACATATGAAATCCAACAAATCCAAATTCGTAACAATTTCATTTCCTAATATAGGCAATGAAAAAATGAAATATATGATAGAGGCAGAACAATCTTTAATAAAAGCAGGAATTAATTTCGATACAGGGTATGATTGTTGCGAGAAAAGGAGAGATTGGTTTTTTGATTGGTCGTTAAAAGGAGCAATTGTAAAAGAACAAAAAAAATCCTTAATTAAAAAAATTAAGAATTTTTTAAATATTAATATCAAAAAAATAATCTGTCATGAGGGTTAACATGGATATTAATTTAGCCACAATTCAAATTATTAAAGACATTCAACCAATCCCTAATGCTGATTCAATTGAAGTAGCAACTGTTCTTGGTTGGAAAGTAGTTGTTAAAAAAGGAGAATTTAAAATAGGGGATAAGATTATCTATTGTGAAATAGATAGTTGGATTCCGAATAATATTGCTCCTTTTCTTTCTAAAGGGCAA